>OCZU010001335.1_pt1 | contig 16283 bp, 20 predicted proteins | sample 1539001 | NCBI WGS metagenome assembly OCZU01 (sample SAMEA3539306, study PRJEB22396) | soil metagenome | biome: tundra; feature: field; material: soil | place: USA | collected 2010-05 | depth 0.15 m | reverse complement strand
AGGCGATGTCGCTGACATCGAAACCGGTGCGGCCCAGCTTGCGGTATTTCATGAAGCCTTTCCTACTCTTAGAAGTGCGCTCCTAAACAATATAACCACTTTGAGCATTCCTGCACTACGGCAGACTCGAGACGGCCCGAGGAATGGGCGATTCGACGGCAAGCCACTTTTCCGATGCGACGGATCGAAAATTTGCCGTCTGGGGACGGCTGCCGGAGTGTTTCAATGAATTCAGATCATAAAACTGTGGAGGTCCCAATGGAATCAGAATTTCCTTCCACCCCGATGCCCCCCTACTATAGTGAAAAGCTCAACGCACCTTCTTCTCGGTTGCTGGACGAAAAAACATTCGACGACTCCGGCGCGGAAGCTAAGACCAACAGCGCTCTCGCGCCTGCCGGGTTGAAGAATCCGTTTTGGAAGTGAGAGGATCGGTGGCGAAACCCGTCCCCCAACGAAAAAGGTAATGGGTCCGTTTCAAACGGACCCATTACCACGAAACAGCATCCGTAGAGACGTTGCTTGCAACGTCTTTCTATCCCGGGAGATGCCGTCGCAGAGTTGCACGACTCTGTGTCGCGTGCGCTGTCCCGGTCTGCGCAGCTGCAAATCGGCGCGGGGGGACGTGGCTAGAGAGACCTAACAAGTTACGTCTCTACGACAGAGTTGCTTGGGCGCGTGCGGACTCCCGACACACCCCGGATACCTAGCACAGGATCGGCAGGCAGAGGCATGGGCGCAGCGCAAAGGGCAGAGCGGACATCTGTTGCAGCGCGGGATGCAGTTGCGCGTCGCGACAGGGCTCGAGCGTTATGACGAAGGGCAGAGCGTTCTTGTCGAAGCCCGGGTTTTGCAGCACGGCATCGATGTTCAGTTGATGAGCCGAGAGGATCGCGGCCAGACTTGCGATGATGCCAGGCTGATCTTTCACCAGGAAACGCAGATACCAGGGAGTCTCAAAGTCGCAGCTTACTTTGGGCGACGAGAGTTGCAGCGGGCGGTGCGGACGCGGTCCAGCCGCGAGACTTTCCGCCACAAACATCAAGTCTGAGACTACCGCAACGGCTGTGGGATCCCCTCCCGCCCCCGCGCCCAGGAAGGCCATATCCCCGCCGTATTCTCCCGAAGTCAAAACCAGATTCAGATTCCTCTGCACGCGCCCGAAGGGCGACGACTCAGGAACCAGGCTGGGGCCAACATCGGCGAATAATATGCTCTCCTTCAAATCCGCCCGTGAGATCTGGCGGATGGTGCAGCCCAGTTCGGCGGCGTAGTCGAAATCGATGGCGTCGATGGGGCGAATGGTGCGGGCGCGAATGTCTCCCGGAGAAACGCGGACTTGCAGTCCGGCCAGCGCGAGAATGGAAAGCTTGGCGCGGGCGTCGCCGCCGTCGAGGTCTTCGCTGGCGTCGGTTTCGGCATAGCCGCGGGCCTGCGCTTCTTCGAGAGCCTCGCTGAACGGAATGCGATCGGTCTCGATGCGGCTGAGAATGTAGTTGCAGGTGCCATTCAGAATGCCTGCAATGCCGTGCAGGCGATCTCCGCAGAGCCCGGTTCGCAACGCGGGGAGAACGGGAACACCGCCGGCGACGGAGGCTCCAAACTCAAGCTGGCAGCTATTCGCGCTGGCGAGCTGCAACAAGTCCGGGCCATGACGGGCGATGAGCTGCTTGTTGGCGGTCACTACCGATTTGCCTGCGTTCAAGGCCCCTCGTACCAACTCTTCTGCCGGCGTCAGGCCGCCGATTAGTTCAATGATGATGTCAGCGTCAGAGTTGAGAATGGCGCGGAAATCATCAGTCCAAATTACCTCACTCGGTACCCACGGCTGCTTCTTGCGTTCGAAGTTCCGATTGCAGATGTGCGTCAGGCGGAGTAGACCATCGTTGCGTTCGCAGAGAATCTTAGCCACAGCGCGGCCCACGGTCCCGAAGCCCACCAAGGCAACCCGGCGCGCGGGGGTGCGATCCGGCGGAATAAGGGCGGCTTTCGCGTCCAGGGCCTGTTCTGGGGGAGTCTTGTGCAATGCCTTTTCTCGAAAATGAAACTCATTTTTATCATACGTTGGGACTCGCGACCCTGCGAAGAAGAAAGCGAACGGGCGGCTTGCCAGGCAGAATCGGCATCAAAGTTGGTAATATAATACGATCCCGCCGCAACCAAGGGAAATGCCTTTTTGCGAGGAATCACAAGCGGAACCTTTACCAACGGCGCCTCTCGCCTCTTCATGCCGAGCGCTACGGTCCGCCACGCCCGGTAATGGGAGGAGAATGGATGATGGGAAAGTTCGCGACCGCGAGTGTGCTTAGCCTGCTGGTTCTGACCATGCTGCTGGGCGCACAGGGATTGGCCCAGACAGCGCCCGCAGGGCAGACTCCCGCGACACCTCCTGCAGCAACACCACCGACGGCGCAACAGGCCCCCGCGCCAACTTCTGCCAACCCAGCTCCTGATACACCGGCTCCCGCCGCACAAACTCCGGCCGCACCACAGCCCGCCAGCGGCCAGGAGCCCGCCGATGAGGACTCCATTTCGCGGCGACGAGCGCGGCCTCACGACTTCAAGAATTGGACCTACAACGTTGGCGCTGGAGCCAGCCTGGTCAGCGGGACGACGTTCACTTTCGTGAGAAATGGAGGTTTCGCGGCGGCTGCCGGTGTGGCTCGCAACGCGAACAAGTATTTGGGGCTGCGCGCGGATTTTATCTTTTCGAACCTGCCGCTGCGCGACTCCACCCAGCAATTGGCGCAGGCGTCGGGGGCCACAAGCTACGTTTACTCCGTCACTCTTGATCCCATCATCAACGTTCCCGTGAGCAAGGTCTACAGCGGGTATGTCCTGTTCGGGCCTGGCTATTACCATCGCTCCGGCAAGCTGGACTCCGACACTACGGTTCCGGGTTCGGCGTGCAATTCGTTCTGGGTCTGGTGGGGCGCGTGCACGAATGGCAGCATTTCCCTCAGCAACAGCTTTGTCAGCGCCAGCCAGAACCAACTCGGATACAACTTCGGAGGCGGGGTGGCGCGCAAAATGCCGAGCGGCGTCGAAATCTACGGCGAATATCGTTTTATGCACGGAACCTCCAACGGAGTCACGACCGACATGAGGCCGATCACGATCGGAGTGCGCTGGTAGGTCAGCAATTATTCAGGATTAGTCCGGTAGCTCCAGAGATCTCCGGTTCGCTGCTGTAACTGCACGAATGACGTGGCGGGAACCGGCTGTGCAACCGCGGCATGGGAATTGGCTTCAGCCAATGCTGCCTCGACGATGTGGTGCGCAGGCGCCAAGGAGCAGGCTGGATCCGTGGCCGTGGCGTTGCCGGTGAGCAGCAGTGCCTGGCAGCGGCATCCGCCAAAATCCAGTGTGCGCTGGTCGCAACTGCGGCAGGGTTCCGGCATCCATTCCTCTCCACGGAAGCGCTGGAACGAAGAAGACTGCTGCCAGATGAACTCCAGGGTTTTGTCACGAACATTCTCGAACAGGAGGCCAGGAATAACCTCCGCGGCGTGGCAGGGAAGGACCTTGCCCGCGGGATTGATGAGCATCAATCTACGTCCCCATCCACCCATGCAGGCCTTGGGAAAACGCGCGTAGTAATCAGGAACTACGAAGTCAACGCGAATGCGTCCGGCAAGGCGTTTTTCGGCGGCGGCCACGGCTTCCGTCGCTTTTTCAAGCTGCGCGCGTGTGGGCAGCAGTGCCGCCCGGTTCTGCAACGCCCAGCCGTAATACTGTGTGTGGGCGATCTCCATTCGTTCGGGCGCGAGCTGCTCGATGAAAGCTATCATCTCTTCGAGGTGGTCGATGTTCTGCCGGTGTATGACAAGATTCACTGTGAACGCGATCTTGTGGCGGCGAATAATGCGCGACAATTCAATCTTGTGAGCGTGCGCTTTGGCGCCAGCAATCCAGTTGGCTGCGTCTTCGCGCGAATCCTGGAAGCTGAGCTGGATGTGATCGAGTCCGGCCTCGACCAGCGCTTGCAATCGTGTTTCAGCAAGCCCGATGCCGGAGGTGATGAGGTTGGTGTAGAGGCCTGCGGCGCGCGCTCCCGCGATGAGTTCCTTGAGATCGGGACGTGCCAGCGGTTCGCCTCCGGTGAAGTGCGCGTGCAGCATTCCCAGCTTGCCTGACTGCTGGAAAACATCGATCCACTCTTTCGTTGAAAGTTCCGAGCTTACTGCTGCCATTTCCAGCGGATTGGAGCAATACACGCAGTGCAGCGGGCAGCGGTGCGTGATCTCGGCGATGAGGGCTAGCGGGTTGGGAATGGTCATTGCTTCTGATGAATCACAGTTAGTAATCGACAATCCGCTTGTGCTGTAGTTGCTCGAGGAACTGGCTGATATCGGTGCGAATCTTGGCGGGATCCGCGTCGCCGAACTGAGCCTGCAATTCTGCGATGATCTCGCCGAAGGTGCGTTTCCCGTCGCAATGCTCCAGAACTTGCCGGCCTGTCCCTTGCAGCTTGATCGCCCCTTCGGGAAACAGGATCACGCGGTCTTCTTCGCTGCCGCCCCAGCGGCAACCGGCGGCCAGGCGCGGCTGGCTGGAATCTTCAGGAGGCGCCATGCTAGCTGGCCTCGATTCGGAACGCCCCCGGCGGCGGCCATCCGGGCTGCACGTAGGCGAAGTACAGCGCATCGAGCTGCGCCCATAGAATGTCGCACTTGTCACGCAATGCTTGGATTGCTAACTCCTGCTCGGCCCGCGTCTTCGCGTTGTCGTAGACGTAGTTCACCGCGAACTGCGAGTCCTCGGGCGCCTGATAGAGTCTGGCTTCGAAATAATCCAGACCTCCCGCCAGCCAGGGGTAGTACTGGCGCAATTTCTCCACGCGCAAGGTGATCAGCTTGGTGGAGAACAATTCTGTCAGCGAGGAAGCGACCGCCTCCAGCAATGATCGGGTGCGAACGATGTTCAGGTATTCATTCACCGCGAAGCGGGTGGCGGGAAGAATGCCTTTACCGGCGCGAACCTGTTCAGGATCGAGGCCCGTGGCTTCCGCCAGCTTCACCCAGCGCTTGATGCCGCCGTCGTTATTGTTGGTGGCGTCGCCATCGTGGTCGACTATGCGCTTGCGCCAGGCGCGGCGGAAGACCGGGTCAGGACCGCGGGAGAGGATGATCGAGTCTTTGATCGGAATGATGCTTTGATAGTAGTAGCGGTTTAGGGCCCAGGCTTGCAGTTGTCCGCGGCTGAGCTTGCCTTCGTGCATCAACAGATGGAAGGGATGCTTGTGATGGTAACGCTCCTCGCCCGTGGCCTGCAATTGAGCGCGCAACTCTTCGAGGGAGAGCAGGCGGGCGGACTCTGCCGCGATTTCAGGGTCTACAGGTCGAACTGCCATCCATCCTCCGCGATTTCCCAGCCTGCGTTCCGTACCCGGCGATGTTCGGCGCTTGCCTCGTTCAGCATGGGATTGGTGTTGTTGATGTGTAAGAAGATTTTACGCGGACGGCGTACTCCCGCCAACTTTGCCAAGGTGTCTTCGACCGGTATGTGGCCTATCTGGCGCGCGGTTTGCCCGCTGCCCTGCACACGAATCAGTTCGTCGTCGCTCCAGAACGTACCATCGAACAATAGGACTTCGCAGGTGTCGAGTTGTTGGATGAGTGCGTCGTCTAACTGAGGAACAGCGGGCAGGTAGGCCAATCCCTTGCCAGAGAGTGATTGGAGGATGAAGCCCAGGGAGGCCTCGCCGGGTGCGAGTTGCGACTGCCTGTCCGCGGTGACGTAGGCCGGATAATGCGTGCTCAACGACAACGCATGGCAGCGCAGGCCGGAGTCTTCGCCTTGTGCGTTACACAGATTGAATTGTGTTCCAGCCGCAAAGTCGGTCCACTGCGTTTGATTCGGGATGCGCTGCAACATGCCAAACATTGAGTTGTCCTCGCGGAGAATGCGGCGAACCGAAGCGGTAGCGTGAATACGCAGCGGCTGGAGTTCGCGCAGCAGGAGCAGTCCGAGGACGTGGTCGAGGTCGGCATTGGCCAGCACCACGCCCGCGATCGGCGACTGGCGCAGGCCGTCGCGCGGATGCAACTGAGGCGTAGTTTCGACTTGAGCTCGCAGGTCGGGAGACGCACCCAGCAGAAACCATGACCGGCAATCTTGCGAGATCGCAACTTGTGTTTGCGTGCGCGGCTTTCCGTGGAGCGTGCCGGCTCTTACGGCGCGACAATTTGCGCAAGCGCAGTTCCACTGCGGAAAGGCGCCTCCGGCCGCGGAACCGAGAATCTTTACTTGCATCTCTCTCTCGTGAGTTTACAGCCTGGAAATGTTGCTGGAGGTAATTTCGAGAGAACCCTTGCGGAGCAACACGATGGTTGGGCCGCATCGCGAGGAGCGCTACATCTGAGCCAGGATGACAGAACTTGCAAGGTTTCCACGAATCAGGTGCAGCAAGTGTGAAAGTTCCTGCAGTGGGGACGAGAATTCACGAATCTCGATAACTTTCTGCTTGCGTTCGCCGGGCTGCCCCCGCATACTCGGTTGGCCCATGTGATGCGGGCTGCAGCCCTCCCGCCCTCCCCACTGCTTGCCACGCCGCTCCTCAAGCTGAAGCAGATTTCCTCCGTCCTGCCTTTACCGACACCGCGAACAAGGCAAGGGATCCTTCGACTGCGGTTGTGCTTCGCGTTCGCGAAGCGCAACCTCCGCTCAGGATGACAAAATTGAGGATTGAGTAACAGCTAGCAGCCAGAAGCTAGACGATCCATTAACCCTGGCCCACCGAAGCGGCACAGCGCAGCGGATCGATATCCCAAAACATCGTCTCAACGGAGATATTCTCGACTCCGACTTCTCCGGCCATTTCGGTTCCCGGCTTGCCGCACCACACGATGCGGAATTGCGCCTTTGTACCCTGGTAGAGAACGTCGACCACGTCGCCCGGCTTCAGGTGAGCGTCCACGCACTGCAGGGTTGCGCCGCGGCCGCTGATGGTGCGCAGGCTGGCCGGCTGAGTGAAGGGCCGCGAATAAGTGTCCATCCCGTAGATCTGGACGGGGAGGTCAACGAAGACACGCGACTGACGGCGCCGGTCCATTTGAGGCTCCTTGGTTTCCAAGGGAGGACGTTTCGAGGGGAAAAGCAATCGTAGGCGCGCAGAGTGCGGAAACAAAGGTAACCACAGTCACCGCGAGGTGGTGCCGAAAGTTTGATGACGGATGGGGACGAGCCGTCAGTCGAGGTCGCCAAGCGAGCAGGCGCCCGCACCGCGAGGATCGCCGCAAGAGCCGCAGGCGCCCGCGGGAGCCGATGTGTCCGCCGAGCCCTTGGCTGACACGGCAAAGACACTAAGCTGCGGGCTCAACTTCTGGCTTTGACACTTGGGACACTTGGCCTTGTCGCGGCCGAAGACCAGAGTTTCAAACTCGTGCTGACATTCTTGGCAGATGTATTCAAAAATCGGCATGACGATCACTCCCGTGGCTGACTGTCCCTATTAGAATCAATTTGTGGGAACTTCGCAAACTGGGGCACTGACACCGGCACGGCAGGTATTTGTGCCGTCCGTTTTCCGTCCGTATCCCTGGTTGCGCGGTGGGCACGTGCAGACTCTAGCTGCCTTCTTTCTCCCGCGTCGAGTCGAACTGCCGGCTGCGGAACATCGTTTGATCGAAGTGGAACCGGGCGTTCCTGTGCTCTGCGACTGTCACTGGCAGAAGAACCGGAAGGCTCTGACGCTGATCGTGGTGCATGGACTGGAGGGATCGAGCGAATCGGAATACATGCTGGGAATCGCGCGAAACGGTTTGGCCGCGGGCATGAACGTCGTCCGCATGAACCAGCGCAACTGCGGCGGCATGGACCATTGCGCGCCCACACTCTATAACTCAAGCCGCTCCGCGGATGTGGCGGCGGTGGCGCGAAACCTCGTCGAGCGAGATGGAATTTCCGGTTTCGTGCTGATTGGTTTTTCTATGGGCGGTAATCTGGTTTTGAAACTAGCAGGGGAGTGGGGAAGCTACGGTCCGGTGGAGTTCCGCGGAGTAGCCGCGGTTTGTCCGGCGGTGAACCTGGCGGCTGGGGCCGACGCGCTGCATGAGGCCGCAAACCGAGTTTACGAATACTACTTCTTGCTGCAGTTGTTCCGGAGGTTTCGGCGCAAGGTGAGGTTGTTCCCGGGCAGCTTCGACGCCTCGCGTCTGCGTGGAGTCAAAACTCTTCGAGACTTCGACGACCGCGTGACCGCTTACTATTGCGGTTTCACGGGAGCCGACGACTACTACGCCAGAGCGGCCGCCGCCAACGTGATTGAGCGCATCACGGTGCCTACACTGGTTCTGCATGCGGCCAACGATCCTTTCATCCGCATTTTGCCGGAGACGCGCGCGGCGCTCCTCTCCAATCGCAACATCGCTTACGTCGAAACCGGGGACGGCGGCCACTGTGCCTTCATCGGAGAGCGCGACGGCGATTCAAACTACGATGGCCGCTGGGCGGAGCGCGAAGTCGTGGAGTTCGCAAAGCAATTTCGGTAGCTCGTGGAGTGCCCGCGCCGCACGATCAGTTGGCGCTTGCGGGACGCTGAAACCACGCCAGCATTTCGGCGCCTCTCCCCTTCAGTCTCGTCCGCAGGAACGCCAGGAGAAGCATGGCGAGGAAGATCGTCAGTAACCCCAAGGATGCGCCCCGGATGCTTTCTGAATGCTTGGGCAGGATGGAGACCCGTCCGTACACGAATTCGATGTGGACCCAGTAGACCAGCAGGGAAGCCTGGCCCAACTGAATGAGAGGACTGAAGCCCCACGTTCCGGCTCCCCAGCGGCACCAAACATATGTTGCCGTCAGAATCACAAGCAGCATGCCCACACGGATTGTCCAGAAGCTCGGACTGGTGTGCCAGTAATCGTAGACAGAGTAGATCTGACGCGGTTGGGCATCGAGCCAGCGGGACGCGGCAATCAACAGCAAGCCGGCCGCGCCAGCCAGAAAAAACGTCAGGGCTTCGCGCTGGCGTGCCCACTGGCTCTGCAAGATAAATCCGACGGCGAGACCGGCGAAGGCGAAGGCAGTCCAGGGAAAAATCGGGAAGAGCCCGGCCTGAGGTGTGCCCAGGTTGTGGACGCCGTTGATGTAGGACTCCAGTGGCCAGGGCAGCCAGTTCGGGCGCCAGGTTGTCCACAGCGGGGGCGTGAGCACCGAGATCAGCAAGGCGGTTCCAGCAGAGGCGAGAACCAGGGCGAGTCTGGCCTGCGCTCCCTGAATTAATAGCACCAGCCAGCAGATGAGACCCATGAGCATCATGGAAAGGCCGATCGTGTTGAGTATGTCCACGCGCAGTAGATCGCTGAGCGGAGCCCAGCCCCAGGCGATGAGATATTCCTGCAGGCGAAAGAGCAGGCCAAAGACAAAGATCTCCGCGCCGCGACGGATGGTGGCGCGGGCGATCTGCGCGGGCGGCAGATTCTTCTTCCACAGCTTTTCGGTTACCAAGGCGAACGAAAGGCCGGCCAAAAATAGAAACAGCGGGGCAGGGAAGGTTCCTCCCAGTTGCGAGTACATGAAGAACTTGCTCTGGCGCGCGCTCGGGCTTAGCCAGGAGTCGTAACAATGGGTCTGGAACATCAGGGCGCAGGCCAGGCCCCGCATCCAGTCGATGTAAGCCAGCCGGGATGGAGCGGCGGAGGTCAATGCGACAACGCATGATACTCCACCGCAAGCTTGTGATAAATTTTGCTTACGGGCGCGTAGCTCAATTGGATAGAGCACCGGTTTTCTAAACCGGTGGTTGCAGGTTCGATCCCTGCCGCGCCTACCATCGCAGTTGCCACTGATCACTGACCACTGGTCTTCCGGTGTTCGCAGGTCACCGTATTCAGGCAGCCGTCGGCCAGCAGCAGGCGCTCGACTGTCTTGCCGCCGATGATGTGTGATTCGATGATTTCATCGACGTCGGCCTCGGTAACGTGTCCATACCAGACGGCTTCAGGATAGATCACGAGATTCGGGCCGTGCTCGCATTGATCAAGACAGCCCGACTGGTTGGCCCGCACCTTGCCCTTGAGGCCGCGTTCCGCCAGCTTCTGCTTGAACAGCTTTTGCAGCTTTGCCTGGCCGGTGGGATCGCAGCATCCCCGCGGATTTCCCGGAGGCCGCTGGTTGCCGCACACGAAGATATGTTTTTCGAACTTGGGCATGGAATTTGATGGCGGATTCGACGGCCCCCGCACTATGCCACGGGCTGTTGTTCCAGAGCTTGTGAGCCTGCGACCTCGGCGTCCCAGATACCTTCGAAATCGACGAAGTAACCCTGCACTTCGATTCCGGGAATTGCCTCCAGCAGATTGGCAGCCGCCAGCGCGAGTTCGCGCTGGTGATGCGCGGCTTCGGCTTTAGCGTCGCCGCCAAAGCCGGCAGCAAGGCCTCCATACGCGCCGCAATCGGCGTGCACCATCAGGATCACCCGCGTGGTGCCGTGTAGTTGCATGGACTTGCGAATCTGCTCCAGGACAAACTCTCGGTCGGCCTCCTGCTCCGGTGAAGCCAGACACTTGGCGCCACCCGCGACTTTGACGGGGTCGGGCCTCACCACGCCGATCCGCTTAAGGAACTTGCGGAATCCAAGATCAAACCGGTTATCGAAGCACCAGAGAATGGCCGCGTCGCAACTATACCTCTCACGCGGAGAGTCGAAATGAAAGACCTTTTTCAATAGAACTCCTCAGCCCGGCGATTTCAGCAGCGTCCATCTTACCCGAGATCTTGCGCCGTTCGTCCGAGCCGATTACTTCTTTGCGCCGATTCTTTTCTCCCATGCTTCTTGCTCCGATTTCCCCCACTGCGAAATGCCTATTTTGTAGCCGTCGGGGTCGGCAAAGGTGATCACTCCGCCGGGATTAAATTCCGGATGGCCGATCGGCGACACTTTGACGCCGCTGGCTAACAAGTGCTCGCGCAGGTCGCTCAAATCTGGCGTGTACATGCAGAGCATGACGCCCTGGGCTGATGCGTCCGGCAGTTCCTCCGCCCTCAGGAACATCACCGCGGACCCGTCCTCACAATCCAGGCGCGCCCATCCAACGGGAACACAGCGATCCGTGTCAATGGCGGTGAAGCCCAGCAGTTCGTAGAAGCGGATCGATTTCTCGATATCCGCCACGTGCAAAAGAGGCGTTGAATAACCAGCTTTGGCGCTCATCACGTTGTCCAGTGTACGCTTCGAAAGTTTGTCCCTTCAAAGCGCGGCGTATAATTCCGAGCGATGGAAGCAGGAAACTCCGCCCAGAGCTGATGGCACACCGATTTGAGTTCGCCAAAACGAACCGTGCTCTTAAAGACAGGGGGCGTCACATCTGGCATCGCTGGCTCCTGGCTCGCCAACTCACGAACGAGTTCCCCCGCCAGATACAGTAACGGATGACGTCCACAATCGCCGCGCGGAAATCGGTGCCAGTCGAATATTTTCCCACCTCCTGGGTCTAGCACGTATGTTTCAGATCCTGGGAGGGAGTAAACGTCCGCACCTGCATGTTGTACGCACCATGGATGAGGCTTTCGCGGGACTCGCCATTCAATCCTCGCACTTCGAACCTTTAGCGTGAGCCTCAACAACCGGTTTCCGGTACTCCTCCGGCCACAATGCGTTGCCATCGGCCTCGTAGGCGCGATAAGATATTTCGTACACATCTTCTCCGCTTCCATCCCATAAGCCTTTAAGTATTTGCCGCGGGGCAAGGAGTGTGCGACCCCCGGTGCGGCGCAGCTATGTGTCCGCGAATCCCTGTGACGGAGTTGGCATTGAAACGAGGCAAGACCGCGGTGATTGTCGGCGCCCAGTGGGGCGACGAGGGCAAGGGAAAGATTGTCGACGTTCTATCGGAGAACTTTTCCGTCGTAGCCCGCTATGCCGGTGGCCATAATGCCGGACACACGGTCATCATCAACGGAAAGAAGTTCGTCCTGCAACTGGTTCCGTGCGGAGTTTTGCGCGCGGCGTGCCGCAGCGTGATCGGCAACGGCGTAGTTCTCGATCCCATGGCTTTTCTGAAGGAAGTGGGCGCACTGCGCGATGCGGGCGTGAAGGTCGATGGAAATCTCTTTGTCTCGAACCGCGCCCAGGTGATTCTGCCCTACCATCGCATGATCGAGTTGGCGGCGGAAAACGCTCCCGGACGCGTGAAGATTGGCACCACCTCGCGTGGAATCGGCCCGGCCTACGAAGACAAGATGGGACGCCGCGGACTTCGGGTTGCGGATCTTCTCGATCTGCAACTACTGAAGAAGCACATCGAGAACGCGGTGCGCGAGAAGAACATGATTGCGCACGCGCTGTTCAACTCCGAACCGCTCGATGCCGACAAAATGTATATGGAATATGCCGCGGCAGCCGAGAAGATTGCGCCGTTTGTGTGCGACACGGCGGTCCTGCTGAACCAGGCGCTGGCCGATGGTGAGGCCATCCTGTTCGAAGGTGCGCAGGGCACAATGCTCGACATCGACCACGGTACTTATCCGTTTGTAACTTCTTCCAGCGCCACTTCGGGAGGCGCAGCGACCGGCACGGGTGTGGCTCCGAATGCGATCGACTCAGTGATTGGACTTACCAAGGCGTATTGCACGCGCGTGGGCGAAGGTCCGTTTCCCAGCGAAGAGAAGGGCGAGCTCGGCGAGCAGTTGCGCAAGCGCGGCAATGAGTTTGGCGCGGTTACCGGACGTCCGCGACGCACCGGCTGGCTCGACTTGCCTCTGCTGCGCTACGCTGGCATGATTAACGGCATCTCGTGGCTGGTGGTGACCAAGCTGGACGTGCTCGATGAACTGGCGGAGATTCCGGTCTGCGTGGGTTACGTGGTCGATGGAAAGAAAACCATGGAAATCCCCGCGCAAGCCAGTGGTTACGACAAGCTCGAATGTATTTATCACAAGATGCCGGGCTGGCGGATTTCCACGCAGGGCATCACGAGGTTCGACCAGTTGCCCAAGGCCGCCCGCGAATACCTTGCGTTCGTGGAGAAAGAGGCTGGAGCGAAGGTCGGCATGGTCTCAACCGGTCCGGACCGGGATCAAATCACCTTCATGGATGAATTCGTCACCGAGTTACAGACAGCCTCGTCCCGGAAAGTCTAGAATTGACTTCCCGTTGGTCAGGCAACAAGAGTAGGTAAGGAGCGCACGATGGTGGTTTTGGCTGTAACGTGGATGGCGAAAGCAGGGCACGACGCCGATGTCCTGCCAATCTTTGCGAAGCTGACGGAAGAATCCCGCAAGGAGCCCGGTTGCCTCATGTATCAGGTCCACCGGCACAAGACCGAGCCGCGGCGCTTCTTCATCTACGAGCAGTACAAAGACGACGCCGCGCTCGAAGCCCATCGCGCCGCGCCCCACTTCCTGCTGCACGCCCGCAGAGAACTCCCCAAAGTAGCAGACCGCGTGGAAGGTCACCTGTACGAAGCGCTAGGGTAGGTGGTGCGGCGCGGGCGCCCCGCCCGCGTCTTCCCATGAAGAGGGTGCGTCAGACGCACCGGTTTCCCAGAGCCCGTCACTTCACCTTGTCAATCATCAACTCGCCGCCCGAAGCGTAGCTCTCCTTCGACACTTCGTGAAACGCGACCAGTATGCCTTCGCGCCGTGCTCCAGCTTCTTCAACCAGCGCGTCTGTGATACGTTTCGCGATCTTGGGTTTCTGCTCGGCGGTGCGGCCTTGCAGCATTGTGATTTGAACCATGGGCATGAAGAAAGCTCCTAGCTGCCAGCCTCTAGCTCTTCGATCTCATTTCGCAAGTTCGTAGCCCGCGAAGAAGAAGCTCAATTCGAAGCGCGCGGTATCTTCGGCATCGGAGCCGTGAATGGCGTTGTGCTCGATGCTCGAGGCCCACTTCTTGCGGATGGTCCCATCCTCGGCGTTGGCCGGGTTGGTGGCGCCCATGAGCTTGCGCAGGTCGGCAATGGCGTTTTCCCTTTCCAGGGCTAGAGCCACGATCGGCCCGCTCGACATGAAATCGGTGAGCGAGTTATAGAATGGCCGGCTCGCATGCACGGCGTAAAACTGCTCCGCCTGATACTTGGAGATTTCCAGCATCTTGATGGCAAGAATTCGGAAGCCATTCTTCTCGAATTGTTCAATGATGTCGCCAACCGCGTTCTTGGCGACGGCGTCAGGTTTCACGATGGTAAGAGTGCGCTGTAGGGTTTTCATAGTTGGTAATTAGTCGATATTCCTAATCGTTGGTTCTTGCTTTTCCTCAGTACTACGTACAAGGTAATCGATACTAGACTTTAACTCCCAGCGCCGCCACGAGCGTCTCCCCAATGGCTGCCGGAGATTTTGCCACTCGGATGCCGGCCGCTTCCATGGCCTTGATCTTCTCCGCGGCTGTTCCCTTGCCGCCGGAAATGATTGCTCCGGCATGGCCCATGCGACGTCCCGGAGGTGCGGTCTGCCCGGCGATGAAGCCGACCACCGGCTTCTTCATCTTCGTTTTTACAAATTCCGCCGCGGTTTCTTCGGCGTCGCCGCCGATTTCACCGATCATGATCACGGCTTCGGTTTCAGGATCGCGATTAAAGAGATCGAGCGCATCCAGGAAGTTGGTTCCGATAATCGGATCGCCGCCAATTCCGATAGCTGTGGACTGTCCGATGCCGCGCTGCGTGAGCTGATGCACCGCTTCATAAGTTAGCGTGCCCGAGCGCGACACAATGCCGATTGATCCTTCTTTATGAATCGACCCTGGCATGATTCCGATCTTGCACTTGCCGGGCGAGATAATGCCGGGACAGTTGGGACCAATCAGCCGCGAGCGCCGGTTCTGCAGGAACTCCCAGGCCTTGACCATGTCCAGCGTAGGAATGCCCTCGGTGATGCAGACGATGAGGTCGAGTTCGGCATCGGCTGCTTCCATGATGGCGTCGGCCGCGAACGGCGGAGGCACAAAAATGACCGTAGTATCGGCACCGGTCTTTTCAACGGCTTCCTGCACGGTGTTGAAAATCGGCCAGCCCTCGTGCGTGGTGCCGCCCTTGCCCGGCGTCACGCCGCCGACAACCTGCGTTCCATAAGCCGCGCACGCCTTGGCATGGAAGGTGCCTTCGCGTCCCGTCAACCCCTGTACGATCAACCGCGTCTTCTTATTAACCAGGATTGCCATAAGTACGATTCCTCATTGCGTCTTAAACTCCCCGCGCCGCCGCTACCACCTTGTCGGCCGCATCTTTCATGGTGTCGCTCACCACAAAATTGAATCCCGACTCCATCAGAATCTTCTTGCCCGCGTCCACGTTCGTCCCTTCAAGCCGCAGCACCACGGGAAGCTGAATATTGGTTTTCTTCGCAGCTTCCACCACTCCTGTGGCCAGCGTATCCACGCGCAGAATGCCGCCAAAGATATTAATCAGCACCGCCTTCACGCTTTTGTCGCTGAGCAGGATTTCAAATGCGTGTGCGACCTGCTCGGCATTGGCGCCGCCGCCCACGTCGAGAAAGTTCGCCGGCATGCCGCCGGCGTATTTGATGATATCCATCGTCGCCATCGCCAACCCTGCGCCGTTCACCATGCAGCCCACGCTGCCCTCGAGCTTGATATAGTTCAGGCTGTACTTCGAAGCCTCGACTTCAAGCGGATCTTCCTCCGTAATGTCGCGCAGCTCGCGAATGTCGGGATGACGGAAGAGCGCATTGTCGTCGAAGGTCATCTTGGCGTCGAGCGCGAACAGTCGGCCGTCCGTGGTTGTGATGAAGGGATTAATCTCCACGAGCGAAGCGTCCGTATCGAGAAACGCTTTATAAAGGTTCGAGAGAAATTGCACCGCGGGATTGATCTGCTTAGCGCTAAGTCCGAGTGCGAAAGCCATCTTGCGCGCCTGGAACGCTTCCAGGCCCATTCCGGGGTCGATGTGCTGCTTCAGGATAGCATCGGGATTTTCCTCGGCCACCTGCTCGATTTCCATTCCACCAGCGGCCGAGGCCATGAACACCGGTTTGCCTTCCGCGCGGTCGACCAGAATTCCCAGGTACAGCTCTTTTTCGATAGGCAGAGTTTCTTCGATCAGCAACCGCCGCACGGTGCGGCCCTCGGGGCCCGTCTGATGCGTGATCAGCTTCATGCCCAGCATCTTGCCGGCAAGTTCTCCCGCCTCATCTACCGACTTGGCGATCTTCACTCCTCCGCCCTTGCCGCGCCCGCCGGCATGAATTTGAGCTTTGACCACCACTCCGGTCGCCCCGGAGCTCAGCAGTTCTCTGGCGGCGGCCTCGGCTTCTTCGCGCGAAGTAGCCATCGCCCCGCGTGGCACGGTCACGCCATACTTCTTAAGAATCGCTTTTCCCTGGT
>OCZU010001333.1_pt1 | contig 16301 bp, 17 predicted proteins | sample 1539001 | NCBI WGS metagenome assembly OCZU01 (sample SAMEA3539306, study PRJEB22396) | soil metagenome | biome: tundra; feature: field; material: soil | place: USA | collected 2010-05 | depth 0.15 m | reverse complement strand
CTTCAGGTGCCCGCATCGGCAGAGATCGTGCTCGAAGGTTTCATCCGACCCGATGAAAACGATGCGAGCGGCTACGAGAGCGCGCTCGAGGGCCCGTTCGGCGACCACACCGGTTACTACAACGAGGTCGAGCGTTTTCCGGTGCTCACCATCGAGCGCATCACCATGCGCCGCGATCCCATCTATCACTCCACGTACACCGGCAAGCCGCCCGACGAGCCGGCGGTGCTTGGGCTCGCGCTCAATGAAGTGTTCGTGCCGATCCTGCAAAAGCAATTTCCTGAAATCACCGACTTCTACCTTCCGCCGGAGGGCTGCTCGTACCGGCTCGCGGTCGTGAGCATGAAAAAACAGTATCCCGGCCACGCCAAGCGCGTGATGTTCGGCGTGTGGAGCTTCCTGCGCCAGTTCATGTACACCAAGTTCATCATCGTGACGGACGACGACATCGACATCCGGAACTGGAAGGAAGTGATCTGGGCCATGACCACGCGCGTCGATCCGGCGCGCGACACCCTGATCGTCGAGAACACGCCGATCGATTACCTGGATTTTGCGTCGCCGGTTTCCGGGCTCGGCGCCAAGATGGGCATCGACGCCACCAACAAATGGAGCGGCGAGACGACGCGCCTCTGGGGGCGTCCGATTGCGATGGACGATGCGGTCAAGCGGCGGGTCGATGCGATGTGGAAGGAGTTCGGGCTGGACTAACCGCGCGGTAGCGAGGCGTTGCCAAAGAAGCCCGGCGGATAACGCGCGCTAAGTCAGGCCCTGGGCGTGAGGAGGCGCTCGGCTACCGCGAGCACGAGCGCGAGCGGGTCCTGGATGCCGAAGTGCCCGTGCATGAGCTCCACGTCGGCGAAAAAGGGATCATCGACGGTTTTTATGGCGTCCGCGGGCAACCAGCGGTCCTGGGCGATGCTGTAATTCAGCGCGAAGGCGGTAAGTTGGCCCGTCGTGAGAGGGCGCCCCGATCGTAGGTAGTCAAAGGCCTCGTGCCAGTGGAATGATTCGCCGCCCTGAACCGATCCGGTTGCGAGGATCGCGAGCCAGCCCGTCGCGATCTTGGCGACGAACTGCGGTGCCGAGCACACAGGCACATGCGCAAGCGCGACGGCTTCTCGCGCGCATTTCAAGTCCGCGCTCGCGTGCGGAAATGAAGACCCGCGATGTACGCCGTGGTTTCCCTTGGTCACGGCAGCGGCCGGGTTTTCGATGAAGTGCCGGCCGATGACGACTTTTCGCAAGCCGTGCCGCTCGTCCACCAGCCGGCGCGCGTTGCGCAAAAGGGCCGACATGTCATCGGTCTTGTCGAAGCGCGGGACGTAAGTGAGCCAGGGCATCAGCAAGTGGCATTGCGGTGCAACGGCTCCAAGCGAGTCCTCGAGGATTTGCCGCGACCCGACCTTTAGAAACTCGTCGGAATCGATCGGGAATATCCAGTCCGCGTCGCTCGTGCTTAACAGGTGACGGATGAGACGGTTCATGATCGCGCCCTGGTCGAACGCGGGAGTCTCGTCCCGCGCCACGAACACCGGAAGACCTTCCCGTACGAGCGCGGCGAGGATTTCGGAGGTGCCGTCGAACGAACCGTGATCGACGACCGCGATTCCGTCGAGGACCGTAAGGTTATGGCGAACGAACGCTTCGATAACGTCCGCGGCGTCGCGCACCGCCGTGGCGCCTATGAGGCGCATGGTGGTAGCAGCGTCTGCTCCGTCAGCGATCGTCGCTGCGGCGCGTGCGCACGAGGCGTGATACCGCGAACGCGACCGATGCCAGGCGCGCCCAGCGCGCGAAGCGCTTCAATCCGAGTATCGGTGCCACCATCTCGAAAATCGCAACGAACGCTGCGGGCCGCGCGATGGCGCTGGCCACGAGGCTCGCCGGCCGCAGGGTCTCGCGCGCTGCGCCGGCGTGCAACGCCAACTCGGTGCGTTGCAGCCGCAGCCGTGCGATCAGGAGCGCCTTGCGCGCGGCGAGAGTGTCCCTTCGGTCGCTCATCGTTTTCTCAGCGGCGCCGCAATGCTATCGCGTCGTTCTCGAGCTCTTCGAGCGTCGCGGCAAAAGGCGCGGGCGCATCACGCGATATCCTTCTGAGGCGCGCGAAAGCCAGCACGGCAATTGCGACATAGAAAAGCGTCACACCTCCAACCGCGGCGAGGCGGTAGGAGTCCCAAAAGTAGGCGATGACGAACAGCGACGCGAACAGCAGCGCAAAGAGGCCCAGCACCGTGCCGACGGCCGCCAGCACCACCATGTCCCTGATATGCTCGCGCGCCTCCACGAACTCGACGCACGCGAGCTCGATGCGGGTGCGCAGCATGGCGATCGCGGTCGCGCCAACTTGGGATATCGCACCCATGGCGCCTTGCGGCCGGCTATCGTTGCGTTCGGGCACTTCGATCAGCGGCGGCTGACCAGCACACCGACGAGGAAGCCTACCGCTGCGGCAGCGCCGATCGCCTGCCACGGATTGTCGCGCACGTATTCATCGGTGACCTTGGCGGCCGCCTTGGCGCGGTCGACGGCGTCGTCCTGAAGGTCCTGCAACTTCAGCTTCGCCGACAACAGCTTGGATTCCACCTGCGAGCGCAGGTCGCTGGCTCGTTCTCCGGTTTCCGCGGCGGCCTGCTTGAGCAGGGATTCGGCTTCCGCGAGTACATCGCCGAAATCCTTGACCAGCGATTTACGGCCACGCTCCAGTCTTGAAGCAGTCATGTTCAACTCCCTTGAATGGGCCGGACAAGGTCGCGGGCGCGTCATCGCGCCCCGAAGTCCACCCGTCCGGCATTATAACGCTGCGATGTCACGTGCGACATTGCGCCTCCGGCGAGGTTCCCGACAGTGGCCCCGTAAACGCAATTGAATCCACGCGCGCTGCCCTCATAATAGGCAATGACCGCCTCGATCATGGAGATTTCGCGATGGCTGACGTATACGATACGCAAGTTGTGCCGCCCGCCGCACCGTCTGCGTCGCTGATGTCGACGACACTGCTGATCTACGCGCTCTATGGCATAGCCGCGGTCGTCGGACTGGTGTCGTCGGGTTTTCCCCTGATCGCGCCATTTTTCGGTGTCCTCGGGATCGTTTCGGTAATTATTGCCTACGTCAACCGCGGTGCAGCCGCCGGGACGTGGCTCGCGTCGCACTACCGGTGGCTGATCCGGACGTTCTGGTTTTCGATGCTGTGGGCCGTGATCGGCATGATGGTGCTGGTGACCTTGGGGCTGATCCTGATCGGCATTCCAATGGCATTCGGCATCTGGATCGCGGCGACGATCTGGGTGATCTATCGGCTCATCCGCGGCTATACCCTGTTCAAGGAAAGCAAGCCGATTCCCGGCATGTGAGCGTGCCTTATTGCGCGTTGTCGTAAACCCATTGCACCAGCACGTCCAGCGGATGTTGCGCGCGCGATGCGTTAGGGTGGTTGACGAAGCAGACCACGACAAAGCGCCTGCCCGTCGGCCCGAAGACGTATCCGGCAATCGCCCGCACGCCCTCGAGCGTGCCGGTCTTCAGAAATGCCTGCTCCGCAACGTCGTCGTTGGTAAAGCGCTTGCCCACGGTTCCGTCCGTTGCCGCGACCGCAAGCGAGCTTATGTATTCGGAGCGAACGCTGCTCGCATCCGCTGCGATCAAAAGCCGCGCCATGCTCTGAGCCGCGATACGCTCGCGCCGTGACAGCCCCGAGCCGTTGACCATGACCAGCTCGGGGAATCTGAGCTTGTGTCCGGCGAGCCAGCGCGCGACGGCTTCAGCCGCGTGCGCGGTCGTCGCCGGCGGCGGATAGGCGGTCGTCGCGAGCGTCAGAAAAAGCTGCCGCGCCATCAGATTGTTCGACAGCTTGTTGATGTCGCGCACCGCGTCGTGGAGCGGCGTCGAGTCAAGCGTGGCGATGCGCGTGGCAGAGGTCGGCGTCCGGCCATCGCGCACGGTGCCGCCGAAGGTGCCGCCCAGATCGGCCCAGGTTCGCGAGAAGAGATTGAGGACGTAGTGCGGATGGTCGAGTAGCGCCACGTACCAGTCGCGCTCGCCGCAGCCAGTCGGATAGCGGCCACGAAAGCTTGCTTCCGCGCGGTCGGCCCGATCGACGAACTCCGCCTGCAGCGCGGCATGCCAATCGCCGCAATCCCCGGGGCCGAGACTCGGCGCGCCACGGATCGTGACACCGGCGATCGGCGGCTCGACGCGCACCTCGACCGTATCTCGCGCGACATCGGGCGCGAAAACGAAGCGCACGCTTTTGAAGTTGACCGCGAGGGCGTCCGGTCCCACGTTGTACGGCCGCAGCGGCTCGCCGTCGAACGCCGCAGGATCGTACGCTTCCGCGGCGAACCATGTCCTGTCCAGCACCAGGTCGCCGCGAATGACGGAAAGGCCCGTCGCCCGAATGCGGGTGACGAGCTCATGGAACTGCTCGGCCGTGATTTTCGGGTCGCCGTGTCCCTTGAGCACGAGATCACCGGCGAGCACGCCCGCGACAATGGGGCCATCTATGTACGCCTCGGTGGTCCACTGATAGTCGGGGCCAAGAAGCTCGAGACCGGCGAACGTCGTCACCAGCTTCATGGTCGACGCCGGGTTCATCGGCCGCGTCGGCTGATGCGTGAACAGTGGCTTGGGCGCACCGACCTCCTGCACATAGGCCGCGATCGACGCGAGTGGAATATGCTCGGCGAGAAATGCGCGCGCGATCGGTTGCGGCAGCGCGGCGAACGCCTGATCGGCGAGCAGCAGCGCGCAGCACAGAACGTTGCCCGCGGTCAGGCGCACGCGACGATCTGCAGCGTGCGCGAGGCGAGGATTTCCATCTCATCGTCGGCGACGCAGTAGGGCGGCATCCAGTAAACGGTGCGGCCGATGGGTCGAAGAAGGATTTCGCGCTTGAGCGCCTCGGCGCCGAACCAGCGCGAGAAATCGTCGCGCGCGGTGTCGACTTCAAATGCCCAGATCATGCCGAGCCTTCGAAAGTTCTTGACGTTCGGATGCATCGCCAGCGGCCGCGCGAGCAGATCGAGCTTTGCCGCGAGCAACCGATTCGCCTCCAGCACATCGTTGTCGCGAAACAGATCGAGCACCGCCAGTGCCGCGCGGCACGCAAGCGCGTTGCCGCTGTAGGAATGCGAGTGCAGAAATCCGCGCGCGAGATCCTCGTCGTAGAAGGCGTCGTAAATCTCGTCGCGGGTCAGCACGACCGACAACGGCAGGTAGCCGCCGGTGATTCCCTTGGATAGACACAGCAAGTCCGGCGCGACGTTGGCGTGCTCGCAGGCGAACATGCGGCCCGTGCGCCCGAATCCGGTCATGATCTCGTCGGCAATCAGATGGACGCCGTATCGTGTGCAGAGCTCGCGCGCACGGCTGAGATACACCGGATCGTGCATCGCCATACCCGCGGCGCCCTGCACCATCGGCTCGACGATGAGCGCGGCGATCGTTTCGTGGTGGGCCGCGAGCCAGGCATCGAGCGCGTCGGCGGCCGCGAGCGCGTGCCCGCGCGGGGACATACCCTCCGGCGCGAGTCGGGTGTCGGGCGAGGGCACTGTCGCCTGACGGCGCAGCAACGGCGCGTAGGCGTCGCGGAACAGCGGGATATCGGTTACCGACAACGCACCGACGGTCTCGCCGTGGTAGCCGCGGGCCACGCTGACGAAATCCGTTTTCTCGGCGTGACCCTTTTGGCGCCAGTAGTGAAAGCTCATTTTGAGTGCGATCTCGACCGCCGACGCGCCGTCGGAGGCGTAGAAGCAATGGCCGAGCTTGCCCGGCGCGATCTCCGACAGGCGCTCGGCGAGCTCGACCGCCGGCTGATGGGTGAATCCGGCCAGCATCACGTGCTCGAGCTTGCCTAGCTGATCGGTGATCGCCGCTTTGATCGCCGGGTGTCCATGGCCGAACAAGTTGACCCACCAGGAGCTGACCGCATCGAGGTAACGATGACCGTCGAAATCGAAAAGCCACGACCCGTCGCCGCGGGAGATCGGCACGATTGGCGTCGTCTCGAGCTGCTTCATCTGCGTGCACGGATGCCATACCGCCTTGTTACTGCGCGAAAGCCAATGTTCGTTACGGGTCACGGAGGGTGCGAAGCGGAGAGTTCAATATTATAGCGGCCGCGGCATGGCGAATGACGGGCAACGAAGGCGAGTCAGGGCGGCTTAGCGGCAAGCGGGCAGAAACCCGGCGACAGAACAAGGGTCAGATCAAGGGCTGGGGTCACGTGCAAGACGAGTTCCGCGCGGGTTGACATCGCGCGCGTAACGGCACTACAAATGCGCTTGCGCCGCGCGAATTCGGCCCGAAATCGAGCATGGACCTCGACCAGACTACGACACGTTACAGCGGAACGGCGATTGCGCTGCATTGGCTGAAGGCGCTGCTGATCGTCGCGGGATTCACGTTGGGCCTTTCCATGGTCGGATTGCCGTTCGGCCGGCAGAAGCTCCAGTGGTACGCGTGGCACAAGTGGGTCGGCATCACCGTATGGCTGGTGACGCGTAGTCGATTGGCATGGCGCTCGACCCACTCGCCGCCGCCGATGGAGCCCATGGTGCACTGGCAACGCCAAGCTGCCGTTGTCGCTCACGCGCTTCTGTATGCGCTCCTGGTCGTGATTCCGCTTTCCGGGTGGCTATACAGCTCGGCGTCCGGGGTAGAGGTCGTCTATCTGGGCCTTATCCCCTTGCCAGACCCGGTCTCGAAGGACCGCGCCTTGGCGGACATACTGCGAAACGTGCACCTGACGTTGAACTTCACCCTGTTGGCGCTGGTCTGTATCCATGTCGTGGCGGCGCTCAAGCACCATTTCGTCGATCGCGACGCGGTGCTGACGCGAATGCTGCCGCGTTCCCGCAACCCCTGAGCTCGCTGAGTTGGGTCCCGGCGGCTCAATTTGCCTCATTCGTATCCAGTTGCTTCAGTCAGCCTCGCCTTGTCGCAATGGGCGTGTGCTTAACCAAAGGGCTCCATATATATGCGCTTGCGCTCGTTCATTCCCCCGCTCGGGATGATGCTCCTTGCTGCCGGCCAGGCCGGCGCGCAGGGCGTGCTAATCGACAAGAGCGAAATCCGCTTCCAATCGAAGCAGATGGGCGCCAACGTCGAGGGTCGGTTCCGCCGCTGGAAGGCCAACATCGTGTTCGTGCCCAAGGACCTCGGGCGATCGAAGGCTGATTTCGACATCGAGCTCGGCAGCATCGATCTCGCCAGCGACGAGTCGGAAACCGAGGTCAAGCGGCCGCTCTGGTTCGACACCGCGAAATTCCCCGTGGCGCACTTCGCATCGTCCACGATCAGGGATCTCGGCGGCGACAAATACGAAGTCGCAGGGAAGCTGACGGTAAAGGGCATTACTCACGATGCAGTGGTGCCGATCACGCTGAAGAAGGATGCGACCGGCAACAGCGTCGCTGAAGGCAGCTTCACCCTGAAGCGCCTGGACTACAAGATTGGCGAAGGTGAATGGGCCGATCCGTCGATGGTGGCCAACGACGTGCTCGTGCGCATCCGGATGGTCCTGCCGCCGGTCTAGTAGCGAAGGGAACAATTCGACCGCATCGACTGTTAGCGTCGCGGTTCACAGCCGCTTCCGTTCGAGCCGCGTCGCCACCCCAAAATTCAGGAGCCGTCATGCGCGTTCGCAAGCTGGCCGTCGCCACCGCCATCGTTGGGCTTGCCGCCTCGGTTGCGGGCGCGGCATCGGCGCAGACCTATAACATCGACCCGGAGCACTCGCAGCCGATCTTCGAGGTCAATCACATGGGGTTTTCCCTGCAACGCGGCACTTTTTCGGGGGTGACCGGCAAGATCGCGCTTGACCGCGCCGCGAGGAAGGGCACGATCGACGTGACCATCGACACCACGACGGTGCGGACCAGCGATCCGCGGCTGGACACGCGCGTGCGGGGGGAGGATTTCTTCAACGTCGCAAAATATCCGACGATGACCTTCAAGTCGTCGGATCTTGCCTTCGACGGTGACCGCCTGGTGGGCGCCGACGGAGAATTGACCATGCTCGGGATCACCAAGCCGGTGAAGCTGACGGTCGCCAACTTCGTCTGCGGCTTGCATCCGTTCACCAAGAATCCCTTATGCGGCGCAGAGGTGACGACGACGATCAAGCGCTCGGAGTCGGGAATGAACTGGGGTGTTCCCAAGGCGGTCGGCGACGACGTAAAGCTCGCGATTCCGATCGAGGCTTACAAGGAATGACGGCGGGAATGACCGCGGGAATAACCGCGGGAAAATACCGCGGCAGCGAACAAAGCGTTTAATCGAACGCGCTTCAAATCTGCAGTTGAGTCTACAGTTGGGGTTCGAGGCGCGCCCGAAAGCGATCGGTCGCCGCGACCAGCTCGCGCGCGATTCCCGGCTCGCGCGCCGAGTGTCCGGCGTCGGCAACGACGATGTACTCAGCTTCCGGCCACACGCGATGCAGCTCGTGAGCGGACAATATCGGGCAGACCGCGTCGTAGCGTCCCTGAACGATTGCGCAGGGCAGGTGGCGAATGCGATCGATGTTATCCAGCAGCGCGTTTTCCGGCAGGAAGATGTTGTGGACGAAATAATGTGCTTCGATGCGGGCGATCGCCAGCGCCACCGCGTCCTCGTCGAAATGCGCGACCAGCTCCGGATCGGGCATAAGCGTCGAGCACGAGCCCTCGTAGCGGCTCCAGGCGTGCGCCGCGGGAAGATGGACCTTCGGGTCGGGGCTCGTCAGAAGGCGATAGTAAGCGGCGAGCAGGTCCCCGCGATCCTCCTCGGGAAGGAATTCCACGAAGCTGCGCCATGCCTCCGGAAACAAAAAACGCATCTGGTAGAGAAACCAGTGGATTTCGACCGGCCGGCAAAGGAAGATTCCGCGCAGCACCAGCGCGATGACGCGCCCCGGATGCGACTGCGCGTACGCCAGCGCCAGCGTCGACCCCCAGGAGCCGCCGAAGACCAGCCATCGGTCTATCCGCAAGTGCTCGCGCAAGCGCTCCAGATCGGCGACCAGGTGCCCTGTCGTATTGTCTGTCAGCTCGCCAAGCGGTGTCGACTGCCCACCGCCGCGCTGGTCGTACACGACGATGCGATAGAACGCGGGATCGAAAAATCGCCGGTGATCGGGTGAGCTTCCGCCGCCTGGCCCGCCGTGCAGAAAGACCGCCGGGACGCCGCGGGGATTGCCCGACTCCTCCCAGTACATGATGTGCAAGGCATCGAGCGCGAGCCTGCCGGTACGGTTGGGCGCGAGTGCCGGATAGAGGAAATCGTCACGCGAGAATGCGCGGGTCGCGTCGGTGTTGCGCATCTTACTTACTTTGACAGGGGCGCCCGATAGCGCTCATCGACGTCGACGCGATAGCCATTGGCGAGCCGATTCGTCTGGTTCGCCAATGCGATAACTGCCATGAGCTCACGAAACATTTGCGGTGTCATGCCCTTTGCCGCGGCGCTGGCGGTGTGCGAGTGGATGCAATACTCGCAGTTGTTGGTGACGCTCACTGCGATATAGGCGAGCTCTTTGGTCAGCGCATCGAGCGCGCCCGGGGCCATGACTTCCTTGACCGAGGCCCACGTTCGCCGCAGCGTGGCCGGGTCGTTGGCGAGGACCTTCCAGAAGTTGTTGATGTAATCGGTGTTGCGCGTTGCCTTGATGTCGTCGAAGACCGCGCGAACTTCGGGGGTTGCGTCGGCGTATTCGATGCTGGGCAGCAAAGCCATGATTGCTCGCGGGCTGAAGACGGTCGCGGTGGAACTGCGGTAGAGGCGACGTAGTTGCGCGCGCTTCGTCAGCGGCCCTTCTTGTACGCAACGACTTTCTGCCTCTGGTCGCCCAGGCCCTGAATGCCCAGCGTGACCACGTCGCCCGCCTTCAGAAACTGGGGCGTCGGCTTCATCCCCATGCCTACTCCAGGCGGCGTCCCCGTCGTGATGACGTCGCCGGGCAGCAGCGTCATGTACTTGGAGACGTCGGCAACGACTTCGGCGACGCTGAAGATCATCGTTTTCGTGTTGCCGGTTTGCCTGCGCGCGCCGTTGACGTCGAGCCACATGTCGAGGTTCTGCGGATCCTTGACCTCGTCGGTCGTCACCATCCATGGTCCAAGCGGCCCGAAAGTGTCGCAGCCCTTGCCCTTGTTCCACTGTGACGCGCTGCGCTTCATCTGGTATTCCCGCTCCGATACGTCGTTGATCACGCAATAGCCCGCGACGTACTTGAGCGCGTCCTTGACCGCGACGTGCCGCGCCGTGCGGCCGATGACGACGCCGAGCTCGACCTCCCAATCGGTATGCGTCGAGTCCGGCGGCAGCATCACGTTATCGTTGGCGCCGACGATGCACGTTTCGGCCTTGAAAAACACGATCGGATACTCGGGAATCGGCGAACCGGTTTCCTTGGCGTGATCGATGTAGTTCAAACCGATTGCCACGAACTTCGGCGGAGTCGCGACGCACGGACCGAGGCGCGGTTTCCCTTTCACCAGCGGCAGCTTCTTGGTGTCGAGCTTGCGCAGTTTCATGAGCTCGCCCGGCGCCAGCGTGGTGGCGTCGATGTCCTTGACCTTGCGCGACAGGTCGCGCAACTTGCCGTCGGCGTCGATCAGGCCGGGCTTTTCCTTGCCAGCGGGTCCAAAGCGTACGAGTTTCATGGCTGTTCCTTGTTGATGAGGATTGGGAGTCGACGATCGAAAGAAGAGGGAAGTCAGAGACCTGTTGCGCAACCCGTCTCAGATGGTCATGCCGCCGTCGACCGGATAAACGTTGCCGGTCGCGAACGCCGATTCATCCGACGCGAGAAACACGACGATGGGCGCGATCTCCTCGGGTTTGGCGAGCCGGCCCATCGGCTGGCGTGCGATAAACACCTTGCGGGCCTCGACCGGATCGGCTTGGGCATTGATGCGCTCGTGCAGCGAGGGCGTGTCGACCGTCCCCGGCGCGATCGCGTTGCAGCGGATGCCCCGCGTCACGAAGTCGGCGGCGACGGATTTGGTCAGTCCAATGACGGCGGCCTTGCTTGCGCCGTAGGCGAATCGATTCGGAATGCCTTTGATCGAGCCAGCGACCGATGCCATGTTGATGATGCTGCCTCCGCCGTTGGCGAGCATGCGCGGCAGCGCACTTTTGATCGTCATGTACATCGAGCGAACGTTGAGGTTGAAACTGAACTCCCAGTCCTTGGGTGTGCAGTCGAGCACGGTTCCGTTGTGTACGTATCCGGCGCAATTGAAAAGAATCGACAGCGGCGGGAGCTCGCCGATGGTTTTGGCGACTGCCTTGTCGTCGAGAACATCGAGCGCCCGCACCGTAATTCCGGCGACGCCGGCGTAGTGCTCCAGCGCCGTGGCGTTCACGTCGGTGGCATAGACTTGTGCGCCTTCCGCAGCCATAGCCAGTGCGGATGCGCGCCCGATGCCTTGACCTGCGGCGGTGATAAGCGCGACCTTGCCTTCCAGTCGTCCAGCCACTGATGAGCCTCCGTGAGGTTTACTGCGAATACGGCGCCGATGTCGGGTGTGCGGAGTATTTTACCAACCTCGGTTGCCAACCTGAGACCAACCTGAGACCACATGAGCGGCAATCGGCAGAAAATTGGTAAGACCACTTGACCAGAGCCCGGGATTTTGTTTAGCTACGGTGTTTCGGTCAGGAAAGCTTGAAGGGCGGCGCGGACTGTCATCCGGTCCGCGTTTCGGAAGCGCACATGCCTATCCACAGCATCGAGCCCCGAAGGCTTTACCGGCAGATTGCCGATCAGATCCGGACATTGATTCGCAGCGGAGAGTTTTCCGCGGGATCGCGGTTGCCGCCGGAGCGCGATCTCGCACGGCAGCTCGGCGTGTCGCGCCCCTCCGTGCGCGAAGCGCTGATCGCGCTCGAGGTCGAAGGTCTGGTCGATGTGCGCATCGGATCCGGCATTTACGTGCTCGCGCCCGGGCGCGACGGCAGGGACGAAGTGCAGGCTGCGTCCGGCCCGTTCGAGTTGCTCCGGGCGCGCTGGGTGATCGAAGGCGAATGTGCAGCGTTAGCCGCGAAGTCGGCGAAAAAGGCCCAGATCGAGGCCATGGAGGAAGCTCTGGGCCTGATGGAGAAGGAGATGACGGGAGAGACACAGCCGCTGAACGCGGACCGGCTGTTTCACCTGCGCATCGCGGAGGGCACCGGCAACGGGGCGTTGGTCCAGGTCGTGAAAATGCTTTGGGACGAACGCTTCGGAGCGCTCTACAAGCAGCTCGAGCACCACTATGACGCGCCGGAGTTGTGGGTGTCGGCGCTGGCAGAGCATCGCGCGGTGTTGAAGCCGATCGCGGCGCACGATCCCGCTGCCGCGCGGGCCGCGATGCAACGGCATCTGAATCAGGCTTACAAGCGTTTCAGCACCGGCTGGGACGCGCTACATTAGAAGGAGAGAAACATGATCACATGCCGCATTCACGCCAAGGAAGACCTTCGCATCGAACCCGCTGACGACCCGCAAGTCGGGCCCGGGCAGGTGTTGATCCGTCTCGGCGCCGGTGGCATCTGCGGCTCCGATCTTCACTATTACTTCGAGGGCAGGAACGGGAGCTTCGTGATTCGCGAGCCGCTGATCCCCGGACACGAAGCCTCCGGGGTAGTGGCGAAGGTCGGACCGGGCGTTACCCGCGTCAAGGTCGGCGACAAGATCGCCGTGTCACCCTCCCATGCCTGCGGCCATTGCGACTATTGCCGCGAGGGACGCGAGCAGCTCTGCCGCAACATGCGCTTTCTGGGCAGCGCCAGCCTGTATCCGCACGTGCAGGGAATGTTCTGCGAGTATTTCGTGATGGGCGAGCGGCAGTGCTACCCCGTTGGCGGCGATATTTCGCTCGGTGAGCTGGCGTTTGCCGAGCCGCTGGCGGTGGCCCTGCACGCGGTGAATCGCGGTACCGCGCTGATCGGCAAATCAGTGCTGATCACCGGCGCCGGCACGATCGGCTGTCTCACGGTGATCGCTGCGCGTCTCGCCGGAGCCCGGCAAATCACGGTGTCGGATATCATCGACCGGCCGCTGGCCACCGCGACCGAAGTGGGCGCCGATCGTACGATCCGCGCGGATCGCGACGCCGACGCGCTTGTTGTCCCGCAATTCGACGTCGCCTACGAAGTCTCCGGCAGCTTCGCGGCGTTGAAGGCGTGCGTTGCCGCGGTCAAGCGCGGCGGCACCGTCGTTCAGGTGGGAACCTTGCCGCACGAGCCACTGCCCTTCGTGGTCAACGAAATCATGAGCAAGGAGCTCGACCTCAAGGGCGCTTTCCGCTGGGGCATCGAGTTCGATTGGGCAGTCGATTACTTGTCGTCGAGACGCGTCGACGTGCGGCCGCTCCTCTCCGGGCAGTTCCCGCTGGAGGATGCGGTCAAAGCGTTCGAGCTGGCAAAGGACAAGACCCGCAGCACCAAGGTTCAAGTGATTGCGGCATGAAGAAGTACATGCTCGCGAGCCGCACGTTTCGGATTGTCGCGTGCGTTGGACGCCCGGCCGGGAGACAGCCATGCTGACCAAGACTTCCTTCACCATCCGACTGCATCCCAACGACGACGTGGTGATCGCGCGCCAGCAGCTCGTTTCCGGAACCACGCTGATCGACGAGAACGTCAAGATCTCGGGCCTCATCCCGCCGGGCCACAAGGTCGCCACGCGCGCGATTGCCGTGGGCGAGCCGGTCAAGCGCTACGACCAGATCATCGGCTTTGCCAAGCGGCCGATCGCCCCAGGCGAGCACGTCCACCTGCACAACCTGGCGATGGGCGATTTCGCGCGCGACTACGCATTCGGTGTCGACGTGAAGCCGACGCAGTACGCCGATCCGGCGGCGACGTTCATGGGCATCATTCGCCCCGACGGACGCGTGGCGACCCGCAATTACATCGGCATCCTCTCCACCGTGAACTGCTCCGCCACCGTCGCGCACGGTATCGCGGACACGTTCAAGGGCGCGGCGCTGGCGCAGTTCCCGAACGTCGACGGCGTGGTCGCGCTGACCCACGGCAGCGGTTGCGGCATGGATGTTCAGGGCGAGAGCATGCAGGTGCTACGCCGGACGCTGGGCGGCTATGCGAAGCATGCCAATTTCGCCGGCGTGCTGATCGTGGGTCTGGGCTGCGAGGCGAACCAGATCAACGCGCTGCTCGGAGCGGAAGCTCTAAGCGAAGGGCCCCTGCTGCGCACGTTCAGCATCCAGGACACGGGGGGAACCTCGAAGGCGATCGCCAAGGGCGTCGCGATGGTCAACGAAATGCTGCCGCACGCAAATGACGTCACCCGCTCGTCGGTTCCGGCGAGCCATCTGGTGCTCGGCCTGCAATGTGGCGGCTCTGACGGTTATTCGGGCATCACCGCCAACCCGGCGCTGGGGGCCGCGGTCGACAGGCTGGTGCGTCACGGCGGCACGGCCATCCTTTCAGAAACGCCGGAGATTTATGGCGCCGAGCATTTGCTCACGCGTCGCGCGGTGTCGCGCGAAGTGGGCGAAAAACTGATCGAGCGAATCAAGTGGTGGGAGGAATACACCGCGCGCAATCGCGGCGAGATGAACAACAATCCTTCGCCGGGGAACAAGGCGGGAGGTCTCACGACGATTCTGGAAAAGTCGCTCGGTGCAGTCGCGAAGGGTGGCACGACCAACCTTGTCGCGGTGTACGAATATGCGCAGCCGGTGACGGCAAAGGGCTTCGTCTACATGGACACGCCCGGCTACGACCCGGTGTCGGCAACGGGGCAGGTGGCTGGCGGCGCCAACATGATCTGCTTCACCACCGGACGCGGGTCCGCATATGGCTGCGCGCCGTCGCCGTCGCTGAAGCTTTCCACCAACACCGCGCTGTGGGAACGCCAGGAAGAAGACATCGACATCAACTGTGGCGAGATCGTCGACGGCGGTGCGACGGTCGAGGCAATCGGCGAGCGATTTTTCCAGTTGATACTCGACACGGCATCCGGCAAGAAGAGTAAAAGCGAGTTGCACGGTTATGGACAGAATGAATTCGTGCCCTGGTATTTGGGCGCGGTGATGTGATGTGAAATCAAATGGGGTCAAGCGAGGTGCGCCAATTGACAGCGTAGCGGCTTGTCCGTACGCTGCCAGAGGACATAGGCGCCAATGAGCGCAAACGAGCGCCGGAGAGCGTGCCGTTTCGCAGAGTGGTTTTTTACCGAGGAGGAGTTTCATGAAGAAGTTCATTGCCGGCATCGTCGCCGGTTGCGCCATCGCATTCGGGGGCCACGCACTGGCGCAGGAAACGCTGACCGTGTGGTGGGTCAAGGGATTCTACAAGTCGGAAGACGACGCGCTGTTCGCCGCCATCAAGAAGTTCGAGGACAAGACCAAGGTGAAGGTCGAGCTCTCCCAATATCCCGTGCAGGACATGATTCCGAAGACCGTTTCGGCGCTCGATGCCGGAACGCCGCCCGATGTTGCCTACGCCGACGTCTACGACTTTCAGGTGACCGGCAAATGGGCCTTCGACGGCAAGCTCGAGGACATCACCGACGTCATCACGCCGCTGAAGGCCAGCTTTGCGCCGAACACCGTCGAGACGACCTATCTCTACAACGACAAGGCCAAGAAGCGCGCGTACTACGCCTTCCCGCTCAAGCAGCAAACGATGCACATCGAGTACTGGATCGACATGCTCGGCGATGCGGGGTTCAAGGAGTCGGACATTCCCACAGGATGGAAGGATTATTGGGCGTTCTGGTGCGACAAGGTGCAGCCCGGCCTGCGGCAGAAGACCGGCCAGCGTCTCTTCGGCATCGGACAGCCGATGGGCGTGGACTCGAGCGACTCGTTCTACTCTTTCCTGACTTTCATGGACGCCTACAACGTCAAGCTCGTCGATGACAACGGAAAGCTGCTGGTCGACGATCCGAAAGTGAAACAGGGGCTGATCGGCGCGCTCAAGGACTACACCGACATCTATACCAAGGGATGCACTCCGCCGTCATCGACGTCGTGGAAGGACCCCGACAACAACGTTGCGTTTCACAACAAGACCACCGTGATGACGCACAATGCCACCATCTCCATCGCGGCCAAGTGGCTCGACGACGCCAACAACGAGACGTTGACGCCCGAACAGCGGGCGCAGGCGAAGAAGAACTACTACGAGCTGATTCGCACGGCGGGATTTCCCAACAAGCCGGACGGCTCAAAAATGGTCTATCGCACCGCCGTCAAGACCGGGGTGATCTTCGAAGGTGCCAAGAACAAGAAGCGCGCGCGGGAATTCGTGACTTTCTTGCTGCAGGAAGAAAATCTGACACCGTATGTCGAAGGCGCGCTCGG
>OCZU010001331.1_pt1 | contig 16326 bp, 15 predicted proteins | sample 1539001 | NCBI WGS metagenome assembly OCZU01 (sample SAMEA3539306, study PRJEB22396) | soil metagenome | biome: tundra; feature: field; material: soil | place: USA | collected 2010-05 | depth 0.15 m | reverse complement strand
TCGGCGAGATGATCGCCGAGGCGATGGACAAGGTCGGCAAGGAAGGCGTCATCACTGTCGAGGAGAGCAACACCTTCGGACTTGAGCTTGAGCTCACCGAGGGCATGCGCTTCGACAAGGGTTACATCTCGCACTACTTCGCCACCGACCCCGAAAGGATGGAAGCGGTTCTTGAGCACCCCTACATCCTGGTCGTTAACTCCAAGGTGTCGGCGAACAAGGACATGCTGCCGCTCCTGGACAAGGTGGTCCAGTCGGGCAAGCCGCTGGTCATCATCGCCGAGGACGTCGAGGGCGAGGCGCTGGCAACCCTGGTTGTCAACAAGATCCGCGGTCTGTTCAAGTCTGTCGCGGTGAAGGCGCCTGGTTTCGGTGATCGCCGCAAGGCCATGCTCGGTGACATCGCCATCCTGACGGGTGGCCAGGTCATCAGCGAGGAAGTCGGGCTCAAGCTGGACAGCGCCGAGCTGGACATGCTGGGCGAGGCCGACAAGGTCGTGGTCACCAAGGACGAGACCACCATCGTCGGCGGTGGCGGCGACGGCGAGCAGATCGCCGGCCGGGTGAACCAGATCAAGGCCGAGATCGAGAACACCGACTCGGACTACGACCGCGAGAAGCTCCAGGAGCGGCTCGCCAAGCTGGCCGGCGGCGTTGCCGTCATCAAGGCCGGCGCGGCGACCGAGGTCGAGCTGAAGGAGCGCAAGCACCGCATCGAGGACGCGGTGCGCAACGCCAAGGCTGCTGTCGAGGAGGGTGTCGTCGCCGGTGGCGGCGTGGCCCTGCTGCAGGCCGGCAAGAACGCGTTCAAGAAGCTCGAGCTGACGGGTGACGAGGCAACCGGCGCGCAGATCGTGCGTCGCGCGCTGGAGGAGCCGCTGAAGCAGATCGCGATCAACGCTGGCCTAGAGGGCGGCGTGGTGGCCGAGAAGGTACGCGGACTCAAGGACGGGCACGGCCTGGACGCCGCGACCGGTGAGTACGTGGACATGTTCAAGGCCGGGATCATCGATCCCGCGAAGGTGACTCGCTCTGCTCTGCAGAACGCAGCCTCCATCGCGGCGCTGTTCCTCACCACCGAGGCCGTGATCGTGGAGAAGCCGGAGAAGGACAAGGCGCCGGCGGCCCCAGGTGGCGGTGACATGGACTTCTGATCTTCGCTGACGGCCAGCACGTGCTGACCGCCGTGAGGTGACTGAGTCTGCTGAGCGAGGTCGTCTGCCCAGGCGATCTGGCGAGCACAGCGCAAGGCGGTTCCGGCTTCGGCCGGGGCCGCCTTTCGCTTGCCAGCGGCCCGGATCGGAAAGTCGGTCAATCATGGTCATGCGTGCCGGCTCCTCAACGGGCCGTCAAAGGTGGATCATCAGTGCATGAATCCCCCCACCGAGCAGCTAATCCGTGATTATCTCAACCGCCTGTCGGTTGCGGCCCGGACCAAGCTGGGATTCCGGGACCGTCAGGCGCTCCTCGACCGGACGCGCATGCAGATTGAGCTGGATTGCGGTGGTCCGAGCACCGCCAGCGCAGCTCAGGTCCGGAAGGCTCTAGCCGGGCTTGGCGATCCGATGGCCCTAGTGGAGAGCGAGCACGCCAGGATCGCCGCCGGGAGCCAGACGCGGATCAGCCCGGGCGGCGCCGCCGGTGGCCAGCGCCGGGTCGCGATGGTTAACCACTGGCAGTTCCAGGACCCTGCTGCCACCTCGTCCCCTCCGGCCGCCGCTTCCGCCGCTGCCGGCTCCTCCATTCCTGCCGCTTCCGCCGCTGCCCCGGCTCCGAACGGCGCGTCCGCCTTCGCAACTGTCACCGGCGCCGCTTCCGGCGAAGAGCCGCCCAGTCGCCGCAATGGTGTAGCCGGCCCGCGGAGCGCGGCTGACGTGCCCGGCTCAGCGCCAGGCTCCGACCCCGCCCAAGCGGCCGAGCCGTCGCCGATGCCTGGCGCGGCCGAGTCGGTGCCGAGGCCCAGAGCGCCTGAGCCGGCGGCGGCCGGGACAGCCGAGCCGGCGGCCCTTGAAGCGGCCGAGTCGGCGCTGAGCCTTGAACCTGGTGAGTCGGCGACCGCGCTCGAAGCAGCGGGATCGCCGATGTCCGCCCCGGTGTCAGAACCGGCTGACAAACCAGGCTCGGAGCCGCCGCCGGACGCAGCGCCGGAGTCCGGCTCTAGCTCGCTGTCCGCTTCGGCGGCCAAGCGGACCGGCTCGGCCCGCCGCCGGTCCAGGCCTCCGGCAGCGGGCGATCCAGCCGAGCAGCCGGCTACGCCCGGCCGGGTGTCCGGCTTGACCGGAGCGGCCGGCGGCGTCATCTGGCGGTTTGCGGACGCGACTGCCGTGCTGGCCCGCCGCAGGCCGCTCGAATCCGCCGCTGTCGTGCTGATGGGAGTGGGCGGGGCCATCTTTCCGCCGATCTGGCTGCTGGGCGCCGGGTTCGCGATGCCGTCGAAGGCATGGGACCTCCGGGATAAGTGGATCGGCCTGGTGACGCCGATCCTGCTCGTGCTGGCCGGTTCGGCTCTGGTGGTAGTCCTTGGCGGCGAGCATCACTCGCTGGCGGCCTACGCGTTCGAGGCATGGCTGAGCGTCGGCCGGATCAGCCGGATAGTTGCGGTGCTCGGCGCCAGCTACCTGCTGTGGCGGCTGTGGCGCGGGCCGCGGAATCCCCGGCAGCCACCCTGGAACACGCCGCGCCAGTTCGGCTAAATAGCCCGCGGCCGGCTGGCCGGCCAGTTAATCGGCTGGCACGGCAAGCCCGCGGCTCGGTAGGTTCGGCCTTGATCTGGTCGACCGGATCCGCCGGTCGGCTCCGGGAGTCGGCGCGGTCGGCCGGGACCGATAGCCTGGAAGTGCGCCGCAAGGTCGCAGTCCATCAATTCTCTTCGCGCAAAGGGTCCGCTCGTGCCGACTGGCAAAGTCAAGTGGTATGACGCCGACAAGGGGTTCGGTTTCCTCACCCGTGATGACGGGGGCGAGGTCTTCGTTCACTCGACTGCTTTGATCGCGGGTACGGTGCTGCGCGCTGGGCAGCGGGTGGAGTTCGGCGTGGCCGAAGGCCGCAGGGGAGCGCAGGCGCTGCAGGTGCGAGCGCTTGAGCCGCCTCCGACGATCACGAAGACGAACCGCAAGGGGACCGATGAGATGTCTGTGCTCGTCGAGGACCTGATCAAGCTGCTCGACGGCATGTCGAACACCTACCACCGCGGCAAGTACCCGGAAAGCCGGGAGGCCAAGAAGATCGCCACGGTGCTCCGTGCGGTGGCTGACGACATCGACGTCTGATTGCCCCCGGCACGGTGTCGTCAGGCTGGCCGGACCGCCTGGCGCCCGCGCAGGATCCGGCTTCGCCGGGTGGAGATCAGCAGCCCGAACGACACCGCCAGGCCAGCCGCGGCTACCGCGAGGCCGATCACGCCGCTGGCGGTCAGGGACATGGCCAGGCCGAGCAGGGCGCCGGCTACCCAGGAGAGCTGATGCAGGGTCTCCGACGCGGCGAACGTTGACGATCGGATATCCGGGCTGATCTCGCGCTGCACGATCGAATCCAGCGCCAGCTTGACCAGGGTCTGGCCGAGAGCGGCGGCGAACGCGACGATGACGGCTGCCCACAGGCCGAAGTACGCCGCGCACAGCGCGGTCACCACCATGGTGGCTGCCAGCATGCCGAAAACCATGGCCTGAGAAGCCTTGGCCCGCAGGGCTGCCCCGATGGCGGTGCCAACGAACCCGCCGACCGCGACGCCTACGCCCATCGCGATCAGCGCGACGTGGTCGGAAATGGTGCCGAAATGGACGATGCGCAAAAGAAATGCAAGGAAAAAAATCATAAACCCGGAATATGCGCGCAATGTTATGTTCGCGCAGATAGCTTCGCTGACCACCGGCCCGACCGGACGCGGGAACAGTTTCCATGGCCGCCGATGCCCCTTGCCAGCCGACGCTGCCTGGCTGCTCCCGTTAAGGCTAGATCGTTGCTGGCCCGATGGTCCATTGGCGGTTGGCTGCTGATCAGACCCGGCCTGGGCGTGCGCTGAGTATTCGACCGTCTGCGGGACGGGCTGGCCGGCTGCCTGCTGCGGCGCGGGTTCGGCCTGCGGCTCGTCGACGCCGCTCGGCAACCGCAGGCCGGGCACCATCGCGACGAGATAGAGCACCGTGCCTACCCGCAGCACCCACGCCGCGCCGGAGCTGCCGCCGCCGAGCAGCGTGTCGAGCCCGGCGGCGAGCGCCACGCCGCCCGAGGTCGCGATGAGCGACGCCAGGGCGCACCGGGAGTTCGCTGTGACCAGGGTGATCTCGGCTGGCAGCAGTTGCGGCGTCACCGATGCCCTGGTCACGCCGTAGGCCTTCTGCAGCAGCAGCACGCCGAAGGCTGCGGGCAGCAGCGTGACTGTGTCGTTGTGCTGGACCGCGCCCGCCATGCCCCAGCACAGCAGGCCGCGGGCCAGCATGGTGCCGACCAGGATGTACCGGCGGCCGTACTGGACTCGGTCCAGCATCGGGCCGATGAAGGGCGCCAGCAGCATGAACGGCGCCATCGTGACGATCAGCGCCAGCGCGACCTTGCCGCGCGCCTGGGTGACCGACGCGCTGAAGAACAGCGTGCCCGCAAGGGCGACCGTGACGAATGCGTCACCGATGCTCCCGGCAGCGGAGAGCTCGATGAGATGCGACAGACCGGTCCGGCCGGCTCCGGACGCGCTCGTCATGCGGTGCATCGTGCGGGTGGCGCCGCTGGCTGCCGCCGCTCCAACCCGCGCGGCCGACTGCGAGGCCGAGGCGAAGGATTTGGTCGCCTGCTTAGCGGATTTGGTCGCTTGCTTAGCGCGCGCGCCCACTCCCGAGTCTCCCATGAACCCAGTATTGGGCCTGCAACGCCAGATTGCCCCACTGATAGCCGCCAGAACATGTGCCCTTCTGGCAGTCCGGGTGCGAGCATCCAACCGGATGCGGAACAATTGCTGATTGTGAGTCCGACATCAACGCGACATGCCGAGCCAGATCTGATCTGCGCCGAGGCCAAAGATCTTGCCCGCCGCGCCGCCGAAGAATCTGCTGGCCCGGGCCAGGTCGGCCCGTACCTCGGGACCGAGACGGAAGGCGACCGGGTGGTGACGCACCTGTTCGCCTGTCTGAACAGGGCATATGTCGGCTGGCACTGGGCGGTGACGGTGACTCGCGCGGCCAGGTCGAAGCTGGTGACCGTCAGCGAGAGCCTGCTGCTCCCCGGCGCAGGCTCGCTGCTCGCGCTGCCGTGGGTGCCATGGACTGAGCGGGTACGTCCCGGCGATCTGAAGGTCGGCGACCTCATGCCGGCCAGCTCGGATGACGAGCGGCTGATCCCGGCGGTCGCGATCGACGGCGAGAACGGGCTGCTGGACTGGGATGAGAGCGAGGCGTGGAGCCTCGGCGTCGGCGTGCTCGGCGTGGACCAGGCCGGAGACGCCGATCTGGCCGGTCCGGCCGATCTAGCCGGCGCGGCCGATCTAGCCGGCGCGGCCGACCAGGCTGGCGCCGCCCCCGGTCAGCCAGCCGCCGGCCCGGCGAAGCCGTCAGGAAAGCGGGCCGAGGCCGGGTTGCGGCCGACCAGAGTGCTATCCGCGATCGGGCGGGACGAGACCGCTGTCCGCTGGTACTCGGGCGAGCACGGTCCGAGCGCCGCCCTGGCCAGCGCCGCTCCGGGGAGCTGTCTGACCTGCGGCTTCCTGGTCCGGCTGAACGGCCCGCTCGGGCGGGTATTCGGCGTGTGCGCGAATGAGTTCGCGCCGGACGACGGCGGCGTGGTCTCAGTGGATCATGGCTGCGGCGCGCATTCCGACGCCGGCACGCCGGTCGACAGCGGTTCAGGCACGGCCGTCCCGACCATCGATGAGCTTGGCTACGACGTGATGAGCGCCGGGGCGGCGCTGCCGGACAGCGTGCTTGAGACGGCGGATCACGAGCTGCTCTGATCGGCTTTCCGCGCTAGGTCAGCCTCAGCCGCCTGCCGCAGCGGCTAGTGATGCGTCGCCTTGCCGCGTTCGACCGCCCGGATCCGGGATCGCTTCAGCCGCGGCACGTAGCCGAGCGCGAACAGCCCGAGACCGAGCCCGACAGCGCAGGTCCAGATCCACCAGCGGCTCGCCGCCGGCAACTGGTCCCGCAGCAGGATCAGCACGACCAGCGCGACAGCCCAGCCAATCGCTCCCACGCCAGCGACGATCTGGTCGTTGCCTTCAAACGGAGGCGGAACGGGTCGGCGCGGGCTGGACATGTTGCCAGGCTAGCTCAGCTGCCGGTCGGTCGGATTGCGGGCCTGGTCCGTGGCCTGCCTTGGATTTGCCCGGCCGTGACGTATCTTGTTGATGCCCGTCCGGGCAGCCATTCATCAGCCCGCTAGCCGTTGTTGACGGAATATTCAACCGTGACATACGGTTAGCTAAAGTAATGAGCAAAGCTAACGACTATGACGACACCCCAGTCCAGGTCGGACGCGGGGCTGGCGACGGCGCTGCGGATCTCGGTCAGTCGGCTTGCCCGTCGGATGCGCGCGGAACGAGCCGCGCAAGGACTGCAGCCCGAGCTATCCGACACTCAACTCGCCGCGCTGGCCACGCTGGAGAAGCACACCGCGATGACGCCGGGCGAGCTAGCCGAGCACGAGAAGGTGCAGCCACCCTCGATGACCAGGGTCATCGCGGCCCTGGAAGAACGCGGCCTGATGCAGCGAATGCCGCATCCGACCGATCGCCGGCAGGTCGTGCTCACCGTCACCGATCATGGCCGCGACGTGGTGCGCCAGGTGCGGCGGCTCAGAGAGGCCTGGCTGGCACGCAGGCTGCGGGATCTGACCCCGGCCGAGCGGGCGACGCTCCGGGAGGCAGTGCCGATTCTGGAGAAGCTCAGCCAGTCCTGACCGGCGGGACGTCCGTTGACGGTCCCGCCAGCCCAGCGGACGATCCAGCTAGCCCGGCCAGCACGGGCGGAAGACAGCGCCGTCGTACGTTCAGCGCCCTTCGAGTGCGCAACTTCCGGCTTTTCGCGACTGGTCAGGTGATCTCGAATACCGGCACCTGGATGCAGCGCGTCGCCCAGGACTGGCTGATCCTTGAGCTGACTCACAACAACGGAACGGCGCTCGGGATCACTGCCGGGCTGCAGTTCCTGCCCCTGCTGCTGTTCAGCCTGTGGGGCGGCATGATCGCTGACCGGTATCCCAAGCGCAAGGTCCTGATGGTGACCCAGGCCGCGATGGGCGCGCTGGCCCTGGTGCTCGGCGTGCTCGCGGCGACCGGCGTGGTCCGCATCTGGGAGGTCTACCTGCTCGCGTTCGGCCTCGGCCTCGCGACGGTGGTAGACAATCCGACCAGGCAGTCGTTCGTTGTCGAGATGGTGGGGCGCGACGAGCTGCGCAATGCCATCGCCCTGAACAGCGCGGTCTTCAATCTGGCCAGGATCACCGGCCCGGCCGTGGCCGGGCTGGTGATCAGCCTGGTCGGCACGTCGACTGCCTTCTTCGTCAATGCGGCGTCCTACCTCGCCGTGCTGGCCAGCCTGCGCCTGATGCGGCTGTCGGCGCTGCGCCCGGCTGACCGGGTCGCCAGGGCCAAGGGCCAGCTGCGCGAGGGCCTGGCCTACGTCCGCTCCAGGCCGGACCTGCTGATGACCATGGTGCTGGTCTTCTTCCTCGCCACGTTCGGGATGAACTTCACCGTGACGACCTCGCTGATGTCGCGCTCGGTGTTCCACACCGGCGCTGGCCGGTTCGGTGTCGCTTCGGCGGTGTTCGCTCTCGGCGCCCTGATCGGCGCTCTCGTCGCGGCTCGCCGCAGCCGTAGCAGCATGCGGCTGCTAGTCGTGGCGGCGTTGCTGTTCGGCTCACTTGAGGTGCTCTCCGGGCTGATGCCGACCTTCTGGCTGTTCCTGCTGCTGCTGGTGCCGACCGGCCTGACGGTGATCATGTTCAGCACCGCGGCTAACTCGACGACCCAGCTGAGCGTGGCCGCCGAGATGCGCGGCCGGGTGATGGGGATCTACATGCTGGTCTTCCTGGGCGGCGCTCCGCTTGGCGCTCCGCTGGCCGGCTGGGTGGCCCAGGAGTTCGGACCACGGATGAGCCTGATCGGCGGCGGCGCGATCTCGGTGGTGGCCACGATCGCAGTCGGGGCCGTGCTGGCGCATAGCCGAGGCGTTCCGGTCCGCAGCTACCTGCGCCGAGGGTCCGGCCTTGCCCGGGCCACTGCCTGACCGCCGCTGCCCATGCCGGTCGGCCTGAACTAGCCCGGCCGCTGCCTGACCACCGCTGCCCGTGCCGGTCGGCCTGAGCTAGCCCGCGCGGGCGCCGGGCGGAGCGCAGGACCACCTGACTGGTACCAATGGCTGGGTGCGACTTTTCGTGGCGCTGATGCCGCCGCCCGCCGCGCTGGCAGAGCTTGAGGCCGTGGTCGCCCCGCAGCGGATCGCGTGGCCGGGGCTTGGATGGACCAGCGAGCTGGAAGCCGCGCACATCACGCTGGCGTTCCTTGGCGAGGTGGACGAGGCCAGGCTGGCCTCGCTGGGGACCCGGCTGGAGCGCGCGGCCGACCGTCATCAGAGCCTGAGCATCTCGATCAGTGGCGCTGGCGCGTTCTCGTCAGCCGCCAAGGCGCGGGTGCTGTGGGCCGACCTGCAGTGCGACCGGCGGGCGCTGGCCGCGCTGGCCGAGTCGGTCGCCGCTGCCGCTCGTCGGGCGGGCGCTCCGCCACCGGACGAGCGCCAACGCTACCGCCCCCATCTGACGCTCGCGCGCTGCCAGCAGCCCGCCGACCTGAGGCCGCTGGTCCAGATCCTGCGCGGTTTCGCTGGCTCGGCCTGGACCGCCGGGCAGGTGCGCCTGGTCCGCAGCCAGCTGGGCGCACGCCCGCGCTACGACACGATCGGCAGCTGGCCGCTGCGGCCAGGGACGGTCAGACGTTGATGTCGACGACGTCCGCGGCGCCCGTGACGTCCAGGACCGACCGCGCGGTGGGGCCGACATACCGGGCGCTCGGCCGCACTAGCCTGCCGGTCTGCTTCTGCTCCAGGATGTGCGCGGCCCAGCCGGCCGTCCGGGCGCAGGTGAACATCGAGGTGAACATGTGCGGCGCCACATCGGCGAAGTCCAGCACGATCGCGGCCCAGAACTCGACGTTAGTGGCGAGCACCCGGTCTGGCCTGCGGGCATGCAGTTCGTTTAGCGCCGCTTTCTCCAGCGCTGCGGCGACCTCATATCGGGGGGCGCCGAGATTCCTGGCGGTGCGGCGAAGCACCCGGGCCCGCGGATCCTCGGCGCGGTAGACCCGGTGCCCGAAGCCCATCAGCCGCTCGCCGTTGTCGAGCAGCCGCTTGACGTACGCGTCGGCGTCGCCGGTCCGCTCCACCTCCTCGATCATGTGCAGCACCCGGGCCGGGGCGCCGCCGTGCAGCGGGCCGGACATGGCCCCGACCGCGCCGGACAGGGCCGCGGCCACGTCGGCGCCGGTGGAGGCAATCACCCGGGCCGTGAACGTCGAGGCATTCATGCCGTGCTCGGCGGCGGACGTCCAGTACGCGTCGATGGCCTTCACATGCCGCGGGTCAGGCTCGCCACGCCAGCGGATCATGAACCGCTCGGTGATGGTCTGCGCCTCGTCGACCCGCCGCTGCGGGACCATGGGCAGGCCAGGACCGCGGGCGGCCTGGGCCACGAACGACAGCGCCATCACCGAAGCGCGGGCCAGGTCGTCCCGTGCTTGCGAGTCGCTGATGTCCAGCAGCTGATGCATGCCCCAGGCGGGGGCGAGCATCGCGAGCGCGCTCTGCACATCCACCCGGATGTCCCCGGAATGGACCGGAATGGGATACGGCTCGGCCGGCGGCAGGCCTGGCTCGAACGCGTTGTCGACCAGCAGACCCCATACGTGCCCATAGGTCACGTGCCCGACGAGCTCCTCGATGTCCACGCCCCGGTACCTGAGCGAGCCACCTTCTCGATCGGGCTCCGCGATCTGCGTCTCGAACGCGACGATGCCCTCAAGACCAGGCGTGAAGTCGGACATCCGGGCGCCTCCTCCTTCTCGTTGGACCGCCGCTGCCGCATACGATCGGCCGCGGCGGGTGCGGCCGCGAACCGGGTCCGGCGCGCTGATCGACCGGCGGTGGCATGCCGGGCCGACACACCGACCAAACGCGGCTTAGCTTACGACCCCTGCTATTGCCTGCCCACTTGGCTGCCTGCCGATCAGCTGCCCAACGAGCTATGTGAGGATCAGTACCCATGGCGATAGCGAGCGACGCAGCGAGTTGGCCAACCGAGGGTCTCGATGAGGCGGAGCTGGCTGCTGACCCGGAGCGCCAGTTCAACCAGTGGATGGCCGATGCCGTGACGTTCGGCTTGCCTGAGCCGACGGCCGTGGTGCTCGCGACGGTCTCAGCGGCCGGCCAGCCGCGGGCCAGAACCGTCCTGCTGAAGGACCACGACGCGAGCAGCTTCACTTTCTACACCAACCGGACATCCCGTAAGGGCGCCGACCTCGACGAGGTGCCGCGGGCCTGCCTGCTCTTCCCCTGGCACGCCATGCACCGGCAGGTCATCGTCGAAGGTCCGGTCACCGCCTTGCCGGCAGCCGCCAGCGAGGCCTACTTCCACAGCAGGCCGCGAGCGTCCCAGCTGGCCGCGTGGGCCAGCCGCCAGTCCACCGTGCTTGAGTCCCGGCGCGAGCTTGAGGATCGGTATGCCAGCCTGGAGCGGCGCTGGCCGCAGGGCGAGGAGGTTCCGTATCCGGAGTTCTGGGGCGGCTTCCGGCTGGTGTCGCAGACCGTGGAGTTCTGGCATGGCCGGGCGAATCGGATGCATGACCGGCTGCGCTACCGCAGGCAGGACGACGGTTGGGTGGTCGAGCGGCTGGCGCCCTGACCGGATCCGGGCCCGCCGCAGGCCCCCACCGGCGCTCCTGGCGGGTGCGAGCGCCGCTCCCTAGCAGGTTGAGCAGCCACAAGTCTGCACAGTAGGCCCGGGCTGGTCGGCCGCGCCGTAGCATCGTAAGCCGAAGGAGGCATCGGTGGCGGCGCACGGCCTGATCGATACGACGGAGATGTACCTCCGCACGATCTTCGAGCTGACCGAAGAAGGAATCGTGCCGCTGCGAGCGCGGATCGCCGAGCGTCTGTCCCAGAGCGGCCCCACCGTCAGCGAGACAGTCGCCCGGATGGAACGCGACGGGCTGCTGCTGATGGTCGGCGGCCGGCAGCTGGCGCTCACCGCCGAGGGCAGCACGCTGGCGACCCGGGTAATGCGCAAGCACCGGCTGGCCGAGTGCCTGCTCGTGGATGTTATTGGCCTGCCGTGGGAGGAAGTCCACCTTGAGGCATGCCGTTGGGAGCACGTCATTTCTGACAGCGTGGAACAACGGCTAGCCATCCTCCTCGATTACCCAGTTCGGTGCCCGCACGGAAACATCATTCCCGGGCTGGCTGAGCTTGGCGTTCCCGACGCTGCCGTCCGCAGGGCCAAAGTCGCAGCTCAGGAGCGAGATATGGCAATGACAGCGGTGTCGGCTGAGCGCCCGGCGAGAGCAATCATCCGGCGGATCAGCGAACAACTGCAAAGCGATGCCGCGCTGATGCTTAAACTCAGGAACATCGGGATACAACCCGGACGCGAGGTGACTCTCGTGGCCGTCGGCGACGATATACAGGTGACAGGTGCAGGCAGGGTCGGCAGTCTGGCCACGGCATTGCCGCGCGAAGTTGCCGCGCATCTGTTCGTCACCGAGGCATAGAATGTGCCTGGCAGGTGGCCAGTGAACACAGACAGTGAAGCCGCGAGGCAGACAGCGCTCGCGGCGGACGCGGCACGAACCGCCGACGCGGCACAAGCCGGGCAGACGCAGGCGGCACAAAAGGCGGACGCGGAACGCGCCGCAGAGGCGGCGCTGACCGCCGAGGCAATGCTGTCCGCTGCGGATGCCCGAGTGGCGCATGCCGGGCCATTGGCGCTCACCAGTGACTCGATCCTGGCCGAGATCGAGGCCGGCGTCCTGGTCGTTGATCACTACGGCAGCCTGCGCTACGCGAACTCGTTTGCGGCCGACCTGTTCGGCTTCTCCGAGCCCGGGCAGCTGATCAACCTGCCGTTTCGCGCGCTCGGATTCGAAGAAGACGATCTCGGCAAGGTAGAAAATCTGGAGCGCCAGGCGTGCCGCGGCCGCGACTGGGAGGGCACCTTGTCGGTCCGCAGGGCCGACGGCGCGATTGTCTTCGTCCGGGCCAACGCCGTTCCGATGCGCTCGCCGGAGGGCGAGATCACCGGCACGGTGATCACCGCGCGGCAGGCGGTCCAGCTCGGCGGCGAGCCGGCCGTCGACCGGTTCGGGATCCTGGACCGGATCGGCGAGCGGCTGGCCGGCTCCCTTGAGCTCGATGTCACTCTGCGTCAGGTAGCCGAGTCCCTGGTGCCTCAATTCGGCGATCATTGCTTCATCGACTTGCGTCACGTCGAGACTCTGATGCGCCGGGTCGAGATGCACGCCTGGGGCTGGACTCCGCCCGAGGGAACCTGGAAGACCGCCGGTGAGGTGATCTCCTACCCGGAGGGGCATTTCTGCTACCAGGCGATGGAGCAGAAGGAAACCGTCCTGGTCGAGGATCTCCGCGAGCAGAACGTCCCGGCGCCGACTCCGGAGAGCCTGCGGGTCGGCCTGGACGTCGGACTAGCCTCGGTGATCGCGTCGCCGCTGATCGCCCGCGGCCAGCTGCTCGGGGTGATGAGCCTCGGCCTGTCCTCGCTGACGCACCGCGAGGCGCAGCACTACGTCTCCGACGACCGCGACTTCGTCGCCGCGATCGCGAGCCGGGTCGCGATCGCGATCGACAACGCGATGCTATTCGAGGAGGAGCGCAACACCGCGCGCAACTTCCAGGACAGCCTGCTGCCGAACGAGCTGCCGGTGCTCGACGGCCTGGACGTGGCGTACCGGTACGTGCCGGCCAATCCGCTGGAGACGCACGGGCAGGGCATCCAGACCCAGGTCGGCGGTGACTGGTACGACATCATCCCGCTGTCGGCCGGCCGGATCGGCATTGTCATCGGCGATGTGATGGGCCGTGGCGCCCGCGCGGCGGCGATCATGGGCCAGCTCCGCTCGGCCTTGCGCGCGTTCGCGCAGGACGACAAGGCGCCGGCCGACATCTTGCGCAGGCTGGACGACTGGTGCCGGACGCTGGTCCCGCCGCGGACCGATGGCGGCGGCGAGCAAACGGCCGACTCGCCGATCGTGAGCTGCACCTACCTGGTGTACGACCCGTGGTCGCGCAAGCTGACGATCGCCAACGCCGGCCACATGCCGCCGCTGATCGTGACCGGCGCCGACGTCGAGCAGATGGACTTCGAGAACCAGGGCGTCATGCTCGGCGTCCGCAGCCAGGGCATTGGTGGGCTGCCGATGTACCGCGAGGAGACCCGCGAGCTGCCGCCAGGCTCGACCCTGATCTTCTACACCGACGGGCTCGTTGACCGGCGCCACCGCGCCGACGGTCCCGGGCACTACGAAGACGCCGAGGTGCTGGCGATGCTGTGCCAGACCGTGCAGGCCGTCGCGCAGGAGAGCGTCGAGAAGATCGCTGACGCTATCCGGCACGCGGTCCCCGGCGACATCGACGACGACATGGCGATCGTCGTGGTCCGGACCTCGTCGGCCAGCCTCGCGAGCTGGGACGTCAAGTTCGCGGCCGAGCCGATCAGGGTATCGGAGGCCAGGAAGGCGGCCTACGAGACGTTCGTCCGCTGGGGGATGGACGCCGATCAGGTTGACCTGGGCTGCCTGCTGGTGTCCGAGGTGGTCACCAACGTCGTGCTGCACGCGTCGGCCGCGCCGAGCCCGCGGCATGAATTCGCGCTCGGATCGGGCCTGGCCGCGCTGCACGACAGCCTGGACGACTGGGACGACTCCCCGTATCCGGAGGACTTCGGCGGGGCGGTCGGCCAGGAGTTCGTGCTCCGGATCCGCAAGGGCGAGGAGTCGATCTGGGTGGAGGTATTCGACTCCGACCTGCGGCTGCCCCGAATCCGGGTGGCCGGCGAGAACGACGAGGGCGGTCGCGGCCTGTACCTGGTCGATCAGCTCGCGGCCCGATGGGGCTCCCGGCCGACTGAGGACGGCAAGGCGGTCTGGTTCGAGCTGCCGATCAAGGCTGGCCCAGCCAGTCTGTGACCCTGGGCGGCTGGCCGGCGGCCCCTGGTCGGGGTCGGCCGCTCACCGGCTGCTGGCGACCCACAGCACGAGCACGATGATCGCGAAGCCGCTGATCGTCATGGCCATGATGTGGCCAGTGACCGGCAACCCGACCCGCCGGCGCAGTCTGTTGGCGATGAGGGCGAACAGCAAGGCGATGAGCCCGAGCAGGATCAGGCCATTGGTCATTGCCGCCTCCCGCTATTCGTCTCGCATTAAGCATAACGGGATTTCCCGGCCGCGTCCCGCCTCGTTCCGCCGGTCCCGGCTCGGGCTCAGGTCGGCGGCGCCGAGCACGGCCGAGACCGGCGCGGCCGCATCCGGGCGGCAGACCGAGTCGTGCAGCCGGCGCAGCATGATGACCTGCATGGCCAGCGCCTCGATCCGATCTTGTACCAGAGCCGCGGCGGCGTCCCGCTGATTCGGGCTGACCTGACGGCCTGCCGCGAGCCTGGCCAGCGCTCGCATCTCGTCCAGCCGGAACCCCAGGTCCTTGAGCGCGAGGGCGGCGGCCAGGTAGCCGCGGTACTCCTGCGGATACATGCGCGTGCCGCCGGCGGACCGGCGCGGCTCGGGCAAGATGCCGAGCTCCTCGTAGTACCTGACCGTCCGGCTGCTTACCCCGGCATCCCTGGCCAGTTGGCCGATGCTGACCAGCCCGGACGTATCGTCGGTGATCTTTGTCATGCCCCGTAACTCCCCGCCGTCAATCCCCAGCACGGATCGTAGTTGCCAGGTCACCGACCGGGTGCGCCAATCGGAGTTCCAGCCGATCTGCGCTATGGCGATTTGCCTGCTCCGGGGTAACCTCGAAGTCGGTTTGCCGTCTGGGCTCGGGTCAGTGGAGGTCGTCGTGTCTGAGGCATACATCGTCGGAGCGGTCCGCGCCCCGGTCGGCCGGCGCAACGGCGGCCTGGCGTCCGTGCACCCGGTGGATCTGGCCGCGCACGTGCTCGCTGAGCTGATCGCCCGGACTGGCGCTGACCCGGCGGCGGTCGAGGACGTGATCATGGGCTGCGTCTCCCAGATCGGCCCGCAGTCGATCGACATCGCGCGCAATGCCTGGCTCTCGGCCGGGCTGCCCGAGTCGGTGCCGGGCGTGACCATCGACCGGCAGTGCGGCTCGTCCCAGCAGGCGATTCACTTCGCCGCCCAGGGCGTGCTGTCCGGCACCCAGGACCTGGTGGTGGCTGCCGGGGTCGAGAGCATGAGCCAGGTGCCGATGGGCACCTCGGTCTCGCTGCCGCTGGAGAAGGGAATGGCGTTCCCGTTCGGGCAGGGCTGGCGGGACCGGTACGGGGACCAGGAGATCTCCCAGTTCCGTGGCGCCCAGCTGATGTGCGAGAAGTGGGGCATCAAGCGGCACCAGCTTGAGGAGTTCGCGCTGGAAAGCCACGCCAGGGCTGTCCGGGCAATCGATGCGGGCAGGTTCACCCGCGAGATCGCCCCGGTCAACGGGGTCACCGCGGACGAGGGTCCGCGGCGCGATACCTCGCTGGAGAAGATGGCCGAGCTCAAGCCGCTGCGCGAGGGCTGGGAGGTCACCGCGGCGGCGGCCTCGCAGATCTCCGACGGCGCCGCGGCGCTGCTGATCGCGTCGCCTGACGCGGTGCGGCAATACGGTTTCACGCCGCGGGCCCGGATCCACTCGCTGGCGGTGACCGGCGCCGATCCCGTGCTGATGCTGGCCGGACCGATCCTGGCGACCGAGCAGGTCCTGGCGAAGGGGCACCTCGGGATTGACGATATCGACGTCTTCGAGGTCAACGAGGCGTTCGCGCCCGTCCTGCTCGCCTGGTCGGCCGAGACCGGAGCCTCGCTGGAGAAGGCCAACCCGAACGGCGGGGCGATCGCGCTCGGCCACCCGCTCGGCGCGACCGGCGCCATCTTGATGACCAAGCTGCTGCATGAGCTTGAGCGCGGCGGCGGCAGGTACGGCCTGCAGACGATGTGCGAGGGCGGCGGGCAAGCCAACGCGACCATCATCGAGCGCCTGGCCTGACGACGTGGCGCAGGTTGACGTGCCGCATCCGTGGTAGATCGGGCCCGGAAATTGACTGAAATCCGTGCCAAGAAGGCCGGCAGCGGCGCCGGGCGTCGAACGGGTGGCCGGCTTGCCCGGGCGCGGCCCT
>OCZU010001330.1_pt1 | contig 16337 bp, 17 predicted proteins | sample 1539001 | NCBI WGS metagenome assembly OCZU01 (sample SAMEA3539306, study PRJEB22396) | soil metagenome | biome: tundra; feature: field; material: soil | place: USA | collected 2010-05 | depth 0.15 m | reverse complement strand
CCACCGAGATCTACACTCTTTCCCTACACGACGCTCTTCCGATCTGTGTAAAGCATTGTTCTCCACCACGCCGCCCCAGTGCATGTTGATGATCGAAGGTCGCTTCTCGCTTGGCCCGATGCCGTCCTTCCAATGATACTCATCGGCAAAACAACCGCCCGGCCAGCGCAATACGGGCACTTTCAGTTTTTTGAGCGCCGCCACCAGGTCGTTGCGAATGCCGCGGGTGTTGGGAATGGGAGAATTCTCACCGACCCAGACGCCTTCGTAAATGCAATGGCCGAGATGTTCGGAGAACTGGCCGTAAATATTTCGATTGATGACCGCGCCAGGTTGATCCGCCTTGACCACGAGCATCGCGCCAGCAGAGGCCTTGGTGTCTTGAGCGTCAAGAGACGGAACAGTCACTGCGAAGCCGGTCACGGAAAGGACGATGGGGAGTAATGATTTCATGCCGACATTCAATAACTTTGAACCGCGCCAATTCAACCAAAAATAAATTTGGAAATTCTCCGTCCAACTTTCCCGCCCGACCCGGCTGCGGACTGCCAGACCAATGCGCTGGCAGCGCGTCCAACGCACTTGCGCGAGGGCACTGCCGCCAGTAATATCCTCGTCAGATGCGCCCGTAGCTCAGTTGGATAGAGCATCTGCCTTCTAAGTCGAAAATGATTTTTTACCCCTTTTGGCAACGCTTGATTGCCCCTGTGTTTGCAGGCGTTCCTTCACTTCGACATTTGCCCCGTTTGTCCGTTTTTAGCTCCAAAAAGGGTGAGTAGTATAGAATGGCGGTATAGAAAATCGGAATTCGGGCTGAGGAAGACTGCAACGGCTTTGCTGGTTTCAAAATCGGAATGTTCCGCAGAAAATGGTTACTCCCTCTCCTTCACTTCATTAGCCTGGAGGCCGGACAGCACCTACCCAGCGGCAGACCCGATAAGGATTGAACTCCCTTCACTGCGGGTTAATCTCCCGCCAATGAGCCGATACGAGCCTGTGATTCTCAATCCGTGCCTCCGCGAGATGCTAAATCTAAGCAACGCGGACGACCTAAAGAGAATGCTGGCGTTGATCCCGGACGCCCAACTGAAGGCACCGCGCAAAGGTGAAATCATCGAAGCCATTGCCCGCTGCCTTTTGGGCGCGGGCCTGCTTGAACTTTGGAACCGCTTGAATTCGCTGGAGCAATCTGCGGTGGCAGAAGCCGCCTACGAGGGCGACGGAATTTTCGACCGAGGTACCTTTCACGCCAAATACCGCGCACTACCCGTATTCGAAACAGAAGGCAGGAATCAATGGCACAAGAGGCCGACATTGCTGCGCTTGTTCATCCACCCAGCCAGGAATGGCTGTTCGGTTATTCCAAAGGATTTGCGTGAGAAGCTGAGGGCTTTTGTTTCCAAGCCACCCGAGGCGCAATTGACAAGCCTGGAACAGATACCTGCGCAGCAGCCTCGGGTGCAGACCTCACGTCGCTTCGATACCGGGAAGGGCGAGATGACATACGAATCAAATGAGGCCCCGCTGGTCCAGCGTTCGACCGAGCAGGCCGCCATCCAGGATCTCCGTACCACATTGCGACTGATTGACCATGAGAGACTCCCAGTCAGCGCCACGACGCAGCTCCCGTCCAAAGCCGCGATGACGCTTCTGTGCGGCCTGCTGCGCGAGGGGGATTTCTTCGAGTTGGCCGGGAAGGTGAATGATTGGGATCCGGAGATTGGACCCGTGAAGGGGTTTTCCTGGCCGCTGCTCGTTCAAGCGGCCAGGCTCGCCGCCCTCCGGAATGGAAAGCTTTCATTGACTAAACTCGGGCGAAGCGCGTTTGAAGCGCCCCCGGCGCAGATTCTCCGCGACATCTGGAATGCCTGGCTCGACAACAAGATCATTGATGAGTTCAGCCGCGTTGACACCATCAAAGGGCAAAAGGGAAAGGGCGGGAGGAGCATGACACCGCCGGCGGAGCGGCGCCTCGCCATCCAGGCCGCGCTGGCTGAGTGCCCCGTTGGACGATGGGTTGAGACCGGCGAGTTCTCCCGCTTCATGCAGGCCAAAGGATTCCGGTTTGAAGTGACCCGCGATCCTTGGAGCCTCTATCTCTGCGATCCCCAATACGGCAGCCTTGGCTACGACGGCTACGGTGGCTGGAACATTATTCAGGAGCGCTACCTGCTCTGCCTGTTGTTCGAGTACGCGGCGCCCCTCGGCATGATTGACGTCGCCTATGAGCATCCGGCCGGCGCCCGAAGCGATTACACCGGTCAATGGGGCGGCGATGATCTCATCTTCCTCAGCCGGTATGATGGCTTGCGATACTTTCGATTGACGCCCCTGGGCGCCTTCATTCTTGGCCGGACGGAAACGTACGAGCCGCTTCAAGCCAGGCCGGACGTGTCGCTGACGGTCCTGCCAAAGAGGCAAATCCGGATTGATCAAGGGACGCTCTCGCCCGATGAAATCCTGTTGATCGAGAGCTTCGCGGATCGGGAAACCGCCCAACTCTGGTCACTCAATGAGGTCAAGGCTCTTCAGTCCGTCGAGAAAGGCGCCCGCGTCGACGAACTGCGCGCCTTCCTGAACGCCTGCGACCCGCAGCCTCTGCCCGAAGCCGTCGAAGCTTTTCTTCTCGCGGCTGAACAACGCGGAGCGGCCTGTGTCTGCAAAGGCAGTTGCCTGTTGATCGAATGCCTCTCGCCGCGGATCGCGGAAGTCATCGCCAGCGATGCTCGGGCCGGAACGCTCTGCCAGCGCACCGGTGATCGGGGGCTGGTCATTCCCGTGGACAAGGAGAAATCATTTCGCGATGCCCTTAACGGCCTCGGTTACGGGATGCCTCGCGGTTGAGGCCGGGCAGGCTGTCTTCGCCGCTTTTCTGTGTTGAAGGGTGGTTTCATCGGCCAAGTAGAATTCTCCCCACGGTGACGACTTGCTGCCGCACGCGTTCGCGGTCAGCCACGTCGCCCGGAAAGAATTCCGCGGCTCTTGCCGGCCCGTCTTGGTTGGCTTCGGAAAAGTCCGAACGCAGGACCGCCACTGCGGCGGGATATGCTGGATTGTCGGCGTCTTTCTCGCCACGAAACGCCACCACCGCTGCCTCTGGACCATCAATGAAACCCGTGATCGCGAGCAGCACGTCGTAGGCATCCTTGGGACTGCGCCGTCCGGTCGGCCCGCCAAACGCGTTCAGCTTGAGAACAAGCAACGGCCCGATGTCTGCCACAGCCACCTTGCATGTTTGTCCCACTCCATAGAGATCGCGCCCGCGCACCGTCATCATGCGACGACTGGCCAGCGCGCGGTTCACACCGGGGATGACGCTGGCGATTATGTCGTCCACGACTCGCGCCCCGGTTACGGATGGCGGGTCTTCGGTAAGAAAATCAAGGTACAGTGCAATGTCTCCGAATTTCCGCACCAGCCGGTTGGCTTCTGAAGTAAAAACCCAACCCGGCAAGGTCTGTTTTGATTGTGCCATACTGCCCACCTGACGCGCCCAGAGTGATGCCAAAATCCACATCCAACGTCACCGCGCCTGGCAACCCAGCTACATCACCGCGGGTCAGGTAATGCACTGCAAGTCCGCCGACTAACACAAGATCGTCGTGGTATTGCTCCCGCGAGCGCCAAGCCGTCAACAAAGCCGCCTCGGCCGATTCCAGGCTGCGCGGCGGGTAGTCGGCGAATTTTCCGAATTTGGTCATGCCCAACCTCCCGCGAAGTCCGGCCATTTCCGCAATTCCGCCGCCTGTTCCTCGCCGCGCAAACCTGCGTGCTGAAGGTCGACATAAATCTGCACGTCCGAGACCAGATTGAATCCACGCACGGTCTGTGATGGGTTCAGAACGCCTTCGTCCTTTGGCACCACAAGGCGTAATCCGCCTCCACTGGAGACTCGTCTGGCCAGCAATTTTTCTGTAATGGCTGACTCTTCAGGAAATGAAGTTACGTATGCGGTAACAATCGTGGGGATAGTGTACGGATGCCGCAAACAGCCGGCGAACCATTGAGTGAATGCGTGGGGCTGTTTGCCAAGCAGATCCCGGAGCTTCTCCGCCAATTGAGTTGGATCGCTTGACAACAGCGAATACTCTCTCGTAGTGGTTCGCTTCGTCCATGCATCGCCCTTTGCCCAGGCGTCCAGCAATGCTCCCGGTTTCGTCGCCCGCAGACCGCCTGGTTCGTTCACCGCCCACTCGCGCGCCAACAATTGCTGCCGCACCGCGCTCACCCAACCGAGACTCACTTGCGCCGCATTGGCCAGTTCCACGACCTTCCACGAACGCAGCGGTCCTTGAAGAAGCACCCGCAATACTCGCGCAGCTTTCGGAGCAAAGATGGACCGCGCTTCGCGGCGTTCCCGAAACGGATTTTCCGCCGAGCGTGTTTCGATAAATACTTGGTCAAAGGACAGATGGGCATTCCCTGCCAGGTCCGCATATCCAACACCTGCTTGCTCACAGAGACGTGCCGACTCTTCAGAAATGAAAGGAGCCACCAACACGCCATAACTCGGCTTGTCGCTCGGCAACTGTTCTAAGTAGTGTTTCAATTGCAAAACTCCGGTTCGAACCTCGCGTGGTTGCCCAAGTCGGCGACATTCCACTACCGACGTCCAGTGCCGATCTTTGGCGCGGACCTCAACCAGCCAGTCCGGCCTCTCTGTCTCACTGCCGCGATTACTGGAAAGCAAGGGTTCCGCTTTCAGAGACTTCAGTTCGAGGAACGGCACACGCTCCAGTAAACTGCGTAGCAATCCCTCGAACTCAGGTCTAAGTTCGTGCTCTTTCAGTGTATTGACATTTTTCACCACACGGTGAAAATGATTCATTTAGTGAAATTTGAAAGCGCTATTTCATCCAAACTCACTATTTCAGCGTATGGTAAAATGCCCAAACTTACTGAAATTTCCAGTATTCCAAGCATCTACACCTCTCGCGTGATTACAATGACTGGATACGACCAGCAGCTTTTGCGAGTCTCGTTCAGAAAATGAACCAGACTGCGGAAAAACTCCTCTGCCGCAAAGCGGTCAATCCGATTCCGTAGCCAGGAGTTTAAGCAGTTCAGTGCGTGGCACGGGCAATTTGCCGCGCAGCGCCCGGCACGCCTTGAGTTTGCCGCGTTGAATCAGCCGGTAAATGCTGAAATAGTTCACGCCCAGCATGTCAGCGGACTCTTGAATCGAGTAAGCCAGCCGCTCTATCGCGGGTGGCGATTCCAAATGGGAAATGTCTTCCATATTACCTCCGTCGTTGAGTTGCCAAAATGTTATCGCACGAATCTGCGTCACGTTTTTCATCGCAACTGAATCGCTTCGCTGCGTCGTGAATCGCGGAATGAAGTCCCGTCTTCGGGAAGAACTCCGCGATTTCGACTCTGAAAATGACAGCGAAGCAAACCAGGCGAAAATCGGGGACATCAACCCGTTTTCGATCTTGGAAACGCCGCTGCGCGAAATCATCCAGCCGGCAAGCTGCAACTTGGCAGCCAGCATCTCCAGCGTCCAACCGTGCTGGTACCGCAACCTGCCGACCTCGCGTCCGATGACATTGAGCTTTTTCATGCGACCTATGCCAAATGACCATTCATTTTGATCGTCGCTTGCAGGTTTAGCAGGAAAACAGTGAGGTTTGGGTGTATCACATAAACAAAATTGCGTGTAGCAACGGCAATACTTTCACCTTCCCCCAATCGTGAAAAGTCCTTCGTGCGCGAAATCCTAGAAGCAAGTCCCCGGAGCCGGGCGGCGACCCACAATCAAACCACGATTCACGCGCACGGAATCAGCGCGACTGCGCCTTGTATTAGACGCAAAGCGGTCGGTGCGGCTGGACAAAGCGCGGACGGGACGAACGGATAGTCGTTGCCCGTCAAGCGCGACGGGAAGCCGCACGGACCGCCGGATAAACCACAGCCGTCGCGGCGCGTGCGGTGGATTGACGAAGCGAAGTGAGCGGAGACAACCACCCGCACGGGCCAGCGCGGAAAGACCAAGTGACCAGTTTCAAAAGCGTTGCGCACTCTGCCGTTAGTACGCTGGCAATGGAATTCACCTCGAGTCTTGTACCACCCCATCTCGTCAGCTTTTGGAATCGGCTGCATGGCTATCTACTCCGTTTCGGCCATCGAGCCACCGACACCATTGCCAGGCCGAAAATGCCTCGGCGGCGTTACAACTTGAACGTCGAGTGTGCCTAACTGGATTCGTCATGTCTGATGTGATACTCGTCCTCCTCCGCTCCCGGCTTTCTGTCTGCCAATCCCGGCGTCTGCTTCTACTCGAAAATCTGGCGCTTCGGCATCAACTCACTGTGCTCAGCAGCCAAACTCGCCAACCCAAACTTCGTCAGGCTGATCGTTTACCCTGGCTCGCTCTCCGGCGGCTGTGGCCAAATTGGCACCGGGCTTTGGTGCTCGTGCAACCCCAAACCTTAGTCGCCTGGCATCGGCTGGGCTTTCGCCTGTTTTAGCGCTGGAAATCCCGGGACCGCGGCGGCCGACCCGCCGCTGACCGCAAACTCCTCAACCTCATTCCTCGAATGTGGTCCAGCAATCCCACCTGGGGTAGCAAAAGAATTCAAGCTGAACTGGCCAAACTCGGAATTGAAGTGTCGGATTCCACCATCCGCCAGTATCGCCCCCGAACCCGACGCAACGACCAAACCTGGGGTGAAGTTTTCAGGGACATGCTCGGTCGAGGTTTTAAGGATGGGCCACCATGGCCTTGGCCATCACCGCTTGAATCTTCACGGGCGCGCCATTCGCCTGTTTGCTTTCTTCGGCTGCCGTCATGAAGGCAATGATTTCAATCGTTTCCTCCGGCGTCACCGGCGCAACGCCGGTTTGGAAAAATTTCATGATTTCCACAGCGAGCGGTTGATAGCCGTCGAACGAACCCACTTTCGCCCCGCCCTTTTCGCCCTTGGCGACGCCGTGAAAACTCTGCGCATACACCTTGGCATTTTCTTCGCGATAGATCCCCTTTCGATTTCCGCTCCAGGTTCCGGTGGCTTCGATCATGCCATTCGTCCAAGTGCCGCGCTGCACCGTCTCGCAGCCGGTGCCCATGACGGCAAACAGCGATTCCACGCCATGAATGCCATACCAAAACAGTTCCGGATGATGCTCCTCCACCTCGCACGGACTGTACGTTTCTGCATACGCAACCTTGCCAACCGAGCCGTTGTGAACGGCTTGAGTGTCCTTCGCGAACCTCAGGCTGGATGAACTGAACAAGGGCACATTGGCCGCCTTCGCGAGCCGGAATATTTCCAGGGCATCCTTGAGCGACGCGGCGGCCGGCTTGTCCACGAACACGGGTTTGCGGGCCTCGATCACGGGCTTGACCTGTTCCAGATGCGGACGTCCGTCCACGCTCTCCAGCAACACCACATCCACGTTCGAGCAAAGCGCCTCGATGCTGTCGTAGAATGCCACGCCATACTTCTCTTGCAGCGTTTTCGCGAACTCATCGACGCGCTTGATGCTCTGGGGCAGATCCGCGCTGCCACCCTTGAAAGCCGCGACCACCTTGCCGCCGGGCACGTAGGTTTTCCCCTGCGGATTATTGAAGGATTCGGTGAAGGCCGTGGCGTGGGAGGTGTCGCAGCCGATGATGCCGATGCGCAGATTGGCGGCCTGAACCGCAAGACCACAAAGCAAACCGGCGGCAAGCAGTGATGATAATTTCATAAATTGTATTCCGAATTGTCGGGTTGGTTTCTGTTGGAAAGTGGCCGTTAAATTTTCGGTTCCCAGCCCGGCCGGTATTTTCTTCCGCCCAACGCGGCGGCTTTTGGGTCGCCGATGATTTTCCGCGACTGCGGATTATAATTGATAGTGTGGCCGGAGCGCCAGGCAATGTTGGCAAGATGACAAAGCGTCGTGCTTTTCTGGCCTTCGCCGATTTCCGCGCGCAATGTTTTCCCGTCGCGGATGCCGGCGATGAAATTGCCGAAGTGGTCGGCGTCGTATTGGTAAATGGCCTTCTGGTCGCTGGAAATTTCGCGCACCAGTTTGTCCTTCAAGTCATAAACCTTCGCGCTCGTGTTGCTCGTAACCATGCAACCGTTCTCGCCATAAAAACTGACGCCGAAGGAGGAATCCTCAAATCCGCGCGGCGCGCAGCTCCGCCCTTCCCAGATGATTTCCTTGTCACCGAAATCGAACGTGGCCGTGATCGTGTCCGGCGTTTCCCAATCGTCCTGAAAATGATAGCGGCCGCCACCGCAGGTGACACGTTTCGGCAATTCCACCTCGAGTCCCCAGCGCGCGATGTCGAGGGCGTGAACGCCATTGTTGCCCATTTCGCCCGTGCCCCAGTTCCAGAACCAGTGCCAATTGTAGTGAATCACGTTGTCGCGATAGGGTTGCTCCGGGGCCGGGCCCTGCCACAGCGAGTAATCCAGCCATTCCGGTGCCGGCACAACCTTCCCGTGACCAATCGTGTCGCGATGATTCGTGTACCAGCCGCGGGCGGAGAAAACCTTGCCCAGCTCCCCGGCGCGCAATGCGACCATGGCCTCGATGACCCACGGCCAACTGCGACGCTGGTTGCCCATTTGCACGACGCGTTTGTACTTGCGGGCGGCGGCGACGATCATTTCGCTCTCTCGCAAATTGTGGCTGCCGGGTTTCTCCACATAAACATGCTTGCCGGCGTTGCACGCCAGAATCGCCGCCGGCGTGTGCCAGTGGTCCGGAGTGGCGATGGAAACCGCGTCCACGGTTTTGTCGTCCAAGAGGCGCCGCAAGTCCTGGACGCCTTTGGGGGTGAATACCTGCTTTTTCGCGACGGCGGCAATCCCCTTTTCGATGACGCGTTGGTCCACATCGCAGATGCAGGCGATCTCCACATTGGGCACGTCGATATAAGCGTTGATATGAAACATGCCGCGACCGTTGCAGCCGATGATGCCGATCCGCACTTTTTCATTGGGACTGGCACCCGGGCGCGACGAAGCAGCGCCCAGCGCCGTCAGTCCAGCGGTGAGCACGGAAGTCTGTTTCAGAAAATCACGACGGGTGAGAGGCTGTTTCATAATTTGGTTTGGCGATTGATTTCATCGCCGGTTTGATTTTCCGGATAACCCCGAGTTCACCGATCAACCAATGAACCGCCGCCAGGGCGACCAGATACATGACAGAACACACTGCAAAAATGTGACCGTAGCCGTATCGGACCACGACGCTTCCGATGATCAGTTGCGCGATGCCGCCGGCGATGCCGCCCAGAAATCCGCCGAAGCCGGTGACCGTGCCGACGGCGTTCCTGGGGAACACTTCCGCCGCGAGCGTGATGTTGCCCCACGCGGCGTGTCCGAACATCACCGCCGAGAGAAACGCCACCGCCCAGCCCGGCGTGGGGGCTTTTGTCACCAGAAAACACACGATCACCATCGCGCAGGACACGAGCAGCATGGTGCTCTTGCGCGCCTTATTCAAGGTCCAGCCGCGACTGATCAGAAACCGTGGCAGCGCGCCGCCGAACAAATGTCCCAGCGTCAGGGCAGCGAAGGGTATCCAAGCGTAGGTGCCGACCTGTTTCAAATTAAAACCGCGTTCCGTCTCCAGATATTTTGGCGTCCAAAAAAACAGGAAGTAGGAAATGGGATCGGTCAGCAGTCGCGCGATCATGCAGCCCCACGCCTCGCGCATCTTGAGAATTTGCAGCACTGACACCTTCTGGTTTTCGGCGGCGGATTCTTCCTCGCGCCCGGCGAGGATCAATTCCCGTTCCGCCGCGCCGAGTCGCGGATGAACCTGCGGCAGGCGATAGAACATGGCCCACATCAGCACCCAGACGAAACCTAGTGCGCCGGTGAAAACAAACGCCGAACGCCAGCCGTACTGCAACGTGAGAAATGCAGCGACGGGAACCGCCAGCGCGTTGCCGAACGCAGTGCCGGAATTGAAAATTCCGACCGCCAACGCCCGCTCGCGCACCGGAAACCATTCGGTCACGGCCTTGACCCCTCCGGGAAAATTCGCCGGCTCCATCAAGGCGAGCAGCCCGCGGAAGAATACGAGGCCGGGCAGGTTTTTGGCGAATGCGTGCAGCATGTTCGCCACGGACCAGCCGGAAACGAAAGTCAGAAAACTGCGCCGGGAGCCAAGCCGGTCCACCACAAAACCGCTCACCGCATAGGCGCAGGCGTAGGTCCAGAGAAAAGTGGAGGTGATGATCGAGTAATCCCGATCATCCAGGCCCAGATCCTTTTGAATCGTTCCCGCCAGAACCGAAAACGTCTGCCGGTCAAGGTAGTTCAATTGGGAGGCAAGACAGAGCATCCCGGCGATGTACCACCGCAGATGTTTGATGGGAGCTTTCGCCATGAGGGTCAGGGGTCGAAAACTTTTAGCTTTGTCAACCGGCACCCGGCGGCATTCCAATCAGCCGAGACGTGACCGGCCGGCTTAAGCCCGAGATATTCCGCCGGGCGGTCGGATGCCATCGGCAGCACCTCTTCCAGGGAAAGACCCGTGAATTTGACGGTGTTAGCCACGGCCTGATCCAGCGTGATCGCCGAACCAGCCAACCAGGGTTTGCCCGGAGGAGAAACCCGGCCTTCAACACTTAACACCACCGGCTCGCCGCCCAACTCGTATTCACCCGGCGGGCAGCCGGCAGCGGAGATGGCGTCCGTTACCAGAATGGCGCGCGAAGAAGTTTTGGCGCGGATCATCGCCTTCACGGTTGCGGGAGGCAGATGTTGACCGTCCACGATGAAGCTCGCGAACAGTTCATCGGTGGAAAGTTGTTCCCAGATCAGGTTTGGGTGGCGCGGCAGTGGATTGGCACATCCGTTGCCGAGGTGGGTTGACAGCGTCGCTCCTGCTTTTACCGCGTCACGGATTTGACCGGGCGAAGCCGCCGAGTGGCCGATGGCCACACGCACGCCATGCGCGACGAGATACTCTGTCAGCAACAACGCGCCGGGAATCTCCGGGGCGAGCGTTACCAATCGAATCCCGCCGCCAGTCTCACCCTGACGGCGCAGGAAATCCTCAATGGACGCGGCAGCAATGTGCTCCCGTGGATGCGCGCCGCGCGGCCCGTCTTCAGCCGAAACATACGGGCCTTCCATGTGGATGCCGGCAATCGCGGGGTGATGGAGGCAGGTAAGATTTTTTGCGCACCGTGCGAAATTCCCGGCGGATGACGTAATAAGCGTGGGAAGAAAACGCGTCACGCCTCTCTCGCGCAGGGCCTCGATGGAGCGAAGAAATTCCAGTTCAGTGGTTCGCGGATTATTGAAATCCACGCCGCCAAAGCCGTTGACCTGAAGGTCAAATAGCCCGGGGAATCTCACTTGGATCGCAGTGTCAGTCGTGAATTCCATTCGGTTGTGACCCATCGCAAATTAACTAAACGACCTGCACCGGAGTTCGCTGGGCCAGCAGCGATGACGATCCCGCATCCAGGTAAATCGCGGCGTCATGGTGTGTTTGGAGGATCGAGGCGGGGGCGGTTGGACTGATTTCACCTTCGAGGCACGCCTTGACCGCGGCCGCCTTTCTCTGGTCCGGAACAACGCACAGAATTTTCCTCGACTTGAGAATCTGCTTGATGGACATCGAAATCGCGCGCGTGGGAACTTCAGAAATATCCTTGAACCAGCCTTCGCCGACTTGTTGACGCCGGCACGCCTCATCCAGGTTCACGATGAGGTATGGTTCTTCGGTTTCAAAATCGGCAGGCGGATCATTGAAGGCAAGATGTCCGTTTTCGCCGATGCCCACGAACGCAACGTCCACCGGGACGGCGGCCAGTTCCGCCCCCACCCGGCGGCAGACTTCCTGCGCATCGCCTTCGCCATCGAGCAAATGGTACCGTGGAATTCCAGTCGGCTGGATCAGGCGCTCCAGAAGATATTTGCGAAAACTCGCGGCGTGCGAGATCGGCAGCCCGACGTATTCGTCGAGATGAAACATCTCCACGGCCGGCCAGTGGATGCCCGGCGATTCCGTGAGCGCTTTCAAAAAGAAAAATTGCGAGGCGCCGGTCGCGGCGATGATGCGGGCCCGACCACGTTTGGAAATGGCTTCCTGCAGCAGCGCGGCGGCGGTCTCGGCGGCCGCCTGGCTCATCTCGGCGCTCCGCTGAAATACTTTGATGGTCATGATGCTTTGCAGATCAACAATACACCGATAATAACGCTACTCGACCCCCGCCGGCCTATCTTGGTATTTTGGCGATGCCGGTTGGTTATTCGAGAAACCGGCACCAACTACCGCGCCAACGTCAGAAGTAGATCAGGTATTTCCGGTGGCGGCTGCGGAAATTTTCCTCATCCTTTTCCACGAGTCCACGATTTCGATGGCTGCCACGCCTTCCTGCATCTGCTTGCGGGGCCGGTCCGAACCGTTGACCTGGTCGAATATTCCAAAACCTCTTTTCGTCTCCACTGCTTTGGCACAAACATCCAGGCCGGCAACCTTCCGCAAGGCCTCGATCGCGTAGAAATTGATAGCGGTGAGCGGCTTAGCTAAACGTCGCGTAAATCGTGTTAACAAATCAGTTCCGTTCGGGACAAACGCAAAATGCTAGGTTCGCTCTCGCAACCATCGAGGAAATCATGCTGCCACTCAACGGCACGAATTTCGCTCAAGACTTTGCACGCTTCGATTTGGCTGCTGTCGCTCCGTTCGAAATCTTTCGCAAGATTTCACAAAATTTCTCTCCAGCAGGTGTCACGTCACCCTTTGTGGCACGGGCGATGCCCACTGATCCCACTTCTGTCGTGCCCGTGAGTGGGCGGTAGAGCAGGCGTTTGCCAGCGACCAGTTTGAAGCTCGGGCCCGCCAAAGAGATGCCGCGTCCAGCCTCCACTTCAGTGATCAGCGAACTGGCACTGTCACATTCCACCGCGATGCGTGGTTTGGCGCGGATCGGGGCGAAGATGCGGTCGATGAAGTGGTAATACTCGGGATAGTCCTTGCGTCGGAAACCGATGAGCGGTTCGGCAGCCAGCATTTCCAACGTGATGGATTTCAGCCGAGCAAAAGGATGCGCGGCGGTAATCGCCACGCACAACGGGTAAGTGAGCAGCAATTCAAACTCGATGCCCGCGGTCTGCTCGCCGATGGGCTCGACCATGATTGCGAGTTCCAGCGAAGCGTCTCGGAGGCCGGTGATGAGTTCATCGCTTGAGAGGTCATGGAGCAACACCTTCACGCGTGGCACGGCCTTTTGAAACGCGGCGAGTGCTGGCGGCAGGATCTCCACTGTCGGAGACGGCGCGTAGCCGATATGTAACTCGCCATATTCGCCGCGAGCCAGTGCGCGGACTTTTTCTACCGACTCGTCTGTTCGCTTGAGCAGCTCGCGAACTTCTTCCAGAAAAAGTTTTCCCTCCGCCGTAAGCGTCACGCCGCGCGGACTGCGTTTCAAAAGGTCCACGCCGATCTCATCCTCTAAGTCCTGCACCTGCCGGCTTAGAGCGGGTTGCGCGACCCGAAGCTGCGCAGCAGCCTTGGTGAAGTTCAACGCTTCACCCACAGCCAGGAAATATCGGAGATGCCGAAGTTCCATTGCGACAGCCATTATGCCGAAAAGGCATGGCAGCGCAAGGAACATGGTATTGGGCCGACGAAAGAATCGAAGCGATGATGCAGCAAGTGATTGAAAAAACTTAACAAAACGAAAGGCACAATATGAAAAACATCCTACTCATTGAAAGCAGTCCAAGAGGAAGCGATTCCTACTCGCATCAAGCAGCGCGTTCCATCGTGAACGAACTTCAAACGCGCAATCCCGGTTCCGGGATCGTCCTCCGCGACCTCGGCCAGAACCCGCCGCCACATGTGGGTTTGGCTTTTATCGCCGGAATGTATGCGGTCCCGGAACAGCGCACACCCAACCAGGCCAAGTTGCTGGCTCTGTCCGACGCCCTGATTGACGAACTTTTCGCCGCCGACACGATTGTCGTCGCGGTTCCCATGCACAATTTCGGCGTGCCCTCGACGCTCAAAGCGTGGATTGACCACATCGCGCGCGCCGGACGGACTTTTTCGTTCGGAGCCAATGGCCCGCAAGGTCTGCTCAAAGGCAAGCACGTGATACTCGTGCTAGCCAGCGGTGGCGTTTACTCGAATGGACAAATGAAAGCGTTCGACTTCACCGAGCCCTATCTTCGCGCAGTGCTTGGTTTCCTGGGCATCACCAATGTGGACGTGGTGCGCGTTGAGGGTGTGGCGACCAGCGCCATCGGGCCGGAAAAAGCGCTTGCTGCCGCGAGCACGCAATCAAAACAACTCGTGGCCAACCTCGCATAAACAACAGCCATGGAAAACCACAATCCTCGTAAGGAGATACTATTATGAAAATCGCAACTATCATCGCACGCAGTTTGCTCGGACTAATCTTCGTTGTGTTTGGCTCAAACATGTTCTTGCACTTCATCCCTATGCCGCCGCCGCCGGAAGGTCCCGCGCGTGATTTCATGACGGCGCTGTTTGTCAGCCACTACCTCTATGTCGTCGGCGCACTGCAAGTCGTGGGCGGCCTCCTCCTGTTCACCGGCCGCTGGGTGCCTCTGGGCCTCACACTGGTCGGTCCGGTGATCGTGAACATCGTCTGCTTTCACGCATTGATGGCGCCAGCCGGCTTGCCGATGGCGATTACCGTATCAGCCCTCGCCGTGTTCTTGCTCTGGCGCCATCGCGGAAACTTTGCCGGTCTGGTCCACGCGCCTGTCGGCCCAGCCGGTACGCGCCATCAATAAATTCGCCCGATGATCGAAACCGTTCCGCTGGTAAATGCGGCAGAAGCTTACGCACGCATGATGCGAAACGAAGCTCGCTTGAGAATCGTGCTGGTTACGGAGCAATAGAAAGGAACTGAATATGAAAAACGGAACGCGAAAGAAAACAAAAGACGCCACTGCCTCTCCGGAGTCCCCGGATTTGCACGTCGAAATCGCAAAGCGCGCCTACGAAATCTGGCTGCAGGAGGGGGCCGGCCATGGGTGTGATCTCGACCATTGGCTTCGAGCCGAGCGTGAGCTTGCAGGACTCCCACTTGGCGGGCCGCTCAAGGCCTTGGCCGGATAGAAAAAGGATCATGAACACAAACATCACCAAGAAACTGGCGGGCAAAGTAGCGCTGGTCACCGGCGGTTCACGCGGTATCGGCGCGGCCATCGCCAAACGACTCGCTGCCGACGGGGCGGCGGTCGCTCTCACTTACAGCGCATCCCCGGCGAAGGCTGATGAAGTCGTTCGCTCGATTAAAGCGGCGGGTGGAAAAGCGTTGGCGATCAAAGCGGACGCCGTGGATACCGAGGCTGTCCGATTGGCGGTTGCGAAAACCATCGGAACATTTGAGAGGATTGACATTCTTGTGAACAACGCAGGCGTCGGGATCATTGCACCGATTGAGCAATTCTCTTTGGAAGATTTCGAGAAGTTGATCGCCGTCAATGTGCGGGGCTTGTTCGTCGCGACGCAGGAAGCCGCGCGGCATATGCGTGAAGGCGGCCGGATCATTCACATCGGCAGCACCAACAGCGAGCGCATGCCGTTCGTCGGCGGTTCGATCTATGCGTTAACCAAGGGCGCGGTCGCCGGCTTCACGAAGGGACTGGCCCGGGACCTCGGCCCGCGCGGCATCACTGTTAACAACGTCCAGCCCGGCATGATTGATACTGACATGAATCCGGCGGACACCGACCTGGCACGGGACAGCATCCGCCACATCGCCCTCCAGCGCTACGGCAACGCAGACGAGATCGCCAGCTTCGTCGCTTTCCTTGCGAGTCCCGAAGCCAGCTATATCACCGGGGGGAGCCTGCTGGCCGATGGAGGTTATACGGCCTGAAATTTGAGAATGGGAAACAAGAATCATCGACAATCAAACGAACAGAAACTATGAACATCATTAATTCCAAACAACTCCTTGGCCAACTTAACTGGCGCTACGCCACCAAACAGTTCGATCCCAATCGCAAAATCAGCGACCAAGATTGGGCCACAATCGAACAAGCCTTGCTGCTCACACCGTCCAGCGGGGGATTGCAGCCGTGGAAATTCATCGTGGTGACCGGCCCAGGGATGCGCACGAAGCGCCTGCCGGCCCCGTATGGCCAGTCGCAAATCACTAGCGCGTCACATCTGGTGGTGTTCGCGGCCAAGAAGAGTTTCAGCGAGGGAGATGTGGACGGGTTTATCAGACACACCGCAGCCACGCGAGGCGTTCCGGTCGAATCTCTCGCCGCGTATCGCGATATGCTGGTCGGCGTGTACGGCCAAAAAACTCAGCCGAGGTCAGATGGAAGATGGAGCCACAAGGACTTTTGAAAGATTCTCCACTCTGTGACGACGCAACTCCAATTCCT
>OCZU010001329.1_pt1 | contig 16339 bp, 8 predicted proteins | sample 1539001 | NCBI WGS metagenome assembly OCZU01 (sample SAMEA3539306, study PRJEB22396) | soil metagenome | biome: tundra; feature: field; material: soil | place: USA | collected 2010-05 | depth 0.15 m | reverse complement strand
GGTCGCCATCCTCGGCGCCGGCCGGGTGGTGGTCCCGCTTGATCCCGCTGCTCCGGCCGCCGAGCTGGCCCGGGTGCTCGCGGTGGCCCGGCCCGAGGCGATCGTCGCGGCATCTGATCAGGGCCTGCCGCCCGGCCTGGCCGTGCTCGGGCCACCGGAGGTCCCCGGCGATGTCCCGGCGCGCCGGGACATCGACGCCACGTCCCGCGCCGGCGGGATCTTCCTGTGCACCAGCGGGACCACAGGGACCCCCAAGGGCATCCTGCTGCGCGAGGATCAGCTGGCCCACGTGGCCGGGGCGGTGGCCGGTCACCACCGGCTGACCCCGGCCGACCGCGGGTACTGCTGCCTGCCGCTGTTCCACGTCAACGCCGAGGTGGTCGGGCTGCTGGCCACCCTGGCCGCCCGGGCCTGCCTGGTGCTTGACCGCAAGTTCAGCCGCCGCGGGTTCTGGCCGCTGATCGCCGAACGGCAGATTACCTGGATCAACGCGGTGCCCGCGATCATCACCGTGCTGGCCATGGACCCGCCCGCGGAACCGGTATCCGGGCGGATCCGCTTCGTCCGTTCGGCATCTGCCCCATTGCCGCCCGTGACGCTCAAGCGGTTCGAGGACGCGTTCGGCCTGCCCGTGGTCGAGACCTACGGGATGACGGAGGCGGCCAGCATGATCACCGCCAACCCGGTCGACGGACCGCGCAAGGCCGGCTCCGCGGGCCGGCCGGCCGACACCGAGGTCCGGGTGGCCGAGCGGATCGGATCGCGGTACCTGCCGGTCCGGGCCGGCGCGGTGGGCCGCGTGCAGATCCGGGGCCGGGGCGTGATCAGGGAGTACGCGACGGGCGGACCGGCCGGCGCCATCGACCCCGAGGGCTGGCTGGACACCGGCGACCTCGGGCATCTGGACCAGGACGGCTACCTGTTCCTGGCGGGCCGGTCCGACGACGTGATCAACCGGGGCGGCGAGAAGATCTACCCCAGGGAAATCGAGGACTTCCTGCTCGCCCAGCCCGGCGTCGGGTGGGCTGCGGTGATCGCGGCCCGGGATGAGGTCCTCGGCGAGCGCCCGGTCGCCTACGTGGTCCCGGCCGGGCCGGGCCAGTGGCCCGAGATGGAGGAGGCGCTGCGCGCGGCCTGCGCCGCCGCCCTGCCGCGCCCCAAGCGGCCGACTGCATTCTACCTGGTCCGGGAGCTACCGCTGGGCCCCGTCGGCAAGGTCGCGCGGCACCGCCTGCGCGAGCTGACCACGGCGCCGGCCTGAACGGCAGGAGAGCAAGTCCATGTCCTGGCGTCTCCGCGGAAACGTCCCGCGCAATTGCGTGCGGCGTTTCCGCGGAGACGTGGCCTCGACGGTGCCCCGCCCGCGACCGGCCGGTTAGCCGGCCAGGGCGTGGTCCAGGGACTGTATCTGCTCGATGCTCATGTCCTACTATCGCCTGCTGACCAGGAAAAACGCCAGCCTGCTGCTACCTTGGGCAGCTAGTCGCCCCCTGAGCCCAGGGAGCCGAAGATCTTGGCGAAGAAACCGCGGTCGGAATGATGTCCCGGCCTGGTGTCGCGTCTTTGGCGAGGCCAGTCGAACGCGATGCCGCTGACCTCGAGCAGCTTCTCAAGGGCCGCCTCACCCAGGGCGGCCGTCATCAACCGGAACGTCTCGCCGTCGGAACGCCGCCCCTCATCCGCGGCTTTCGCGGCAGCCAGGAGCGCGGCCGTCACCTCGGGCGGGCCCTTGCGCACCCACCCGCCGAGCACCGACGCCACGCTCGGTCTTTCCAAGTCAGGAAGCACGAGGAGCTGGAAGATCCCGGCCAGATCAGGCACGCAATCTTTGTAGCCGTGCCGCTCGAAGGCCCGGATGTACCAGCCGCTCCTGGGCATCTGCCTCCGCACTGCCACGCGTTCTTCGAACCTGGTCGTGGAGGAGAAGAGGTCATCCAGGATCAACTGGAATACCTGGCTGTCCGGCTCCGTCTCGAGCCTTCTGAGCAGGCTGGCTACGGAAGAGGGCTGACCGTCTTCAGGCCGGGGCATTTCCTGCTGCTCGTAGGCGGGCACGCTGGGCGGCGGGAGCTCAGCCGGCCGGAAAGGCACGTCGAGCGGTATGAAAGCGTCCGGCCAAGGCTCGCCGAGGGACGGTGGAACCTGCGCAGAGACGGCCGGGTGGCGTGGGCCCGGATCGCCGTACGTATCGGGAAGCGGGGGCCGGCCGGGGTCGTCGGGAGCATCCTGCCGCTGGTCGACTTCCCAGTAGTCGAGCGTTTTCCGGCGCGGAGAAACATCCTGGTGCTCAGGGCCGGCTGGCTCGTCGGGGCCGGCTGGCTCGTCGGGGCCGGCTGGCCTGGGCATCGCGTCCTGGGCCGGCGGCACCGGAACGAACGACGCCGCCGGGCCGGACATCGACACTGGCGACCACTTGGCCCGGAGCACGTCGAAGACGATCTGGAGCCGCGCTTCGAGCGGCTGTCCGGCGCTGCACTCGACGATGAGCTGCCCCAGCTGGTCGCCGTTCGTCTCCCGGTACTCGGAAACCAGCCATTCGGCCAGCTCGGCCACGTAGGGACTCACGGCGGCCGCCGCGCTGGGATCGCCGGGACGGACACGGATCTCCTGGCGCGCGTTGACTGGCGGCCCCGACGCGGCTTGCGCCAGGCGGAAGACGATATCGGGCAGCGTTGAGGCGTCCTGGTCGCCCATGGGCAGCTCGAAGGTGGAAAACGACCAGCCCCGCCGGGCGGTGCTGTGGCCGAGCAAGGGCCAGACGGTCCGCCACAGCCCCCACAGCAGCAGGCCCTGCGGGGCGACTCGCGGCGCGTGGAAGATGTAGGGATCCCGTAGCTGGATCGCGAGCGGGGTGTGCGGGTCGGACAGCGCCGCCGCCACGACCTGCTGCAGGCCTTTCTCCTGCGCCGCTTTCTGATCGAGCCGGGCGGCCCGGCCGGCCACCAGGCCGGTGAGCTCGTGTGCGCCGATCGGCGGCAGGCCTGCGCCGACGTCGACCTGGCCGGGCTGCGGGCCGGCCAGGTCGGGCAGCCCGACCCGGCACAACATCATGGCCAGATGCGGGGGCAGCAGGCTGGCCGGGCCGACCAGAACGCGGGAGACCAGCGGCCGCCCGTGGGCGCCGCCTTCGCGTTCGGCCGCCTGCCGGTCCCGGTACCGCCAGGCCAGCGCCGCTGTCTCCGCCGGGAAAACCTGGTAGCACAGGCTCTCCGACGGCGCGTCGACGTTGGGGTGACGCACCCACGGCCGGATCCGGGGATCCCACCCCTGGGTCAACTCGGGCGACATGGAGCTCGCGACCGGAGACATGTCCTTGACCGGGTCCCAGCGGTATTCGATCTGATGGACGACATCGCGCTCATCGGTCACTCTAGATCCCCACCCTCCCAGCCTCCGCGCCCGGCAGCACGCCGGTCATCGCCAGCATCGCGACAAGCGGGCGCAGCACCCGGCGCGGGGTGACGCCACGCGGGTATATGCCGCCTTCGCCGTCACCGGCTCCCCCGGTCGGCGAGGCCACGTGCAGCGTGACCTTGTCGCACAGCCAGTAGGGGCTGGCCAGCGCCAGTGCCCCCTGCACATCCAGGTAGGCATAGACGTCGCGGCTCTCCAGCAGGAACTCGACCGGGTCCAGCACCTTGCTGTCCGACCGGAGCCAGCGGGAAACCGGCTCGTCGAACCGGACCCTGTCCGCCTTGTTGAACACGATCGCCGCGCTCACCTGGCCGGCGCGGTCCTTGCCTTTCACCACGTTGAGGACGTTATTGAAGGTTTCGTCACCAAGCCGCTGGCGGCGCGCGCTCAGGTGCTCAGGATCGATGACGAAGAACAGCCCGTTGGCGATCTCAAGGAACTGCTTCGTCTCGTCCACCCGGGCCAGGTCGCCTCCGGCGACGTCGAACAGCGCCACCAGCCGCTCCGGCCCGTTCTCGTAGCTCATCAGGAAGGCGTCGGCGAACGTCACGATGCCTTCTTGAGTGCCGGGCAGCACCCGGTCATGACTGAACAGCGGGTTCACCCAGCCGTCCAGGAACCTCTGGTGCATGGCCGGGTCGACCGGGCGGCTGACTATCCCGTAATCCTGCAGGAGCGCACCACCCTGGATCTCACCGACCATGGACGCGAGCAGGTGTGACTTGCCTGACTTGGTCAGCCCGATGAAACCTAGGAGCACCGGGGGGCCGAAGCGGCCGTAGTTCACGGGCAGATAGTGCTCGGTCTGCACGTCGGCATGGGGAGCGGGGCAGCGCACGTACGCCCCGCGCACCAGGCGATCCCGCTGATGCCGGTTGAGACCCGGCGGCATCGGGAGCTCGGCGTAGGCTTCCAGCGCCGCGTCCCAGCGCCAGTACTGCAGCGCGTCCCAGTCGTAGATCTCGTGCAGGCAGATCGGGCAAATCACCGGCTGGCTCGTACCGGTGCCTGGCTCCGATCTCGGCGACGGTGCCAGGGTCATGGGCGAGGGCCCCTCGAAGGTGGCGTTCACGCTCTGAGTCCCCCCGGAGTAGGCGGTATCGACATGAGGCCAGAGATTGAGCAGCCGGGTGATCCGGCCCGCGTGATCGGTCGGTTCGAGCATCCCGCGCAGGAGCAGCGTACGGCGCAGCCCGGCCGGGTCGTCGGCGAACCTGGTCGCCAGGTCGATCGCCACCGTCTCGAACCCTGGGTCAGGCTGCAGGCTGGCCGCGCCGGGACGGAACGAAACGAAAAGCCCCGGGACGTTGGCCGCCCGCCCGGACGCGTAGGTGAGGAATGAGACTGGCCGGGTGTCCCCGAGCATCAACAGCAGGCTCACCAGGCCCCACATGACCGCCTCGGGCAGCGACGGCTCCGTCCACGGCATGATCACGCTCTGCTCGCCCGCCAGGACGCGGGCGAGCAGCGGGACCAGCAGCTCGGCGGCTTCATTGGACCGCGCCCGGGCCATGATGGCGGCGTGGCCGGGACCTAGCTCCGTCCGCGTGGCCGGGAGCAGCCGGCCGCCACTCGATATCGCCAGCAGGTCCGCGGACAGCTCGGGCAGTTCCAGCGCGTAACCGGCGGTCAGCACCGCCGACGGCCCGATGAACACGAGTGCGTACTGCCAGTCGTAGCGCGATGCCACGTCGGTGTACCAGCGGATCAGCACCGCCTGCTTGCCGAAGTCCAGGTACCCGCGGCCCAGCGGGTTGCCGGTCCGCAGCCATGGATCCAGCCGCCGCTGCCAGTAGTCGACCTCGGCGTTGTCCTCGATGGAAGAGAACGCGGGCACGATCGTCCCCGTGCTGCCGCTCGGCGCGCGGAAGACGATCTGGTCGATGGCGCTCATCCGGCACCCCGCCTCCGACGAAAGCCCCTCTCCCGCGGCTTGCGGGAGAGGTCTTCGGCCTGCGTCGCCGGGCCGGTGCCGGGACCCGGCGGAGGGGCGGCCGGTCCCGGGCCCGGCGGAGGGTAGGCGTCCTCGGCGGCTTCCGGCGGGAGGACCGCGCCGGGGTGCTTGCGTTGGCGCGCCTCCCAGAAGTGCCTGCGCCCGGCCTGCAGCCCCGCGCGACTGCCGGCCCCGGGCGGAACCGGGTCAGGCTGCCGCATGCGGTCCGCGAGCAGTTCCCTGGCGGTCGGGCGGCCCTCCGGCGGGCCGAATACCCCGTCGAGCAGCTCACTCAGTCCGCTCTGCGCAAGCTGCTCGCGGTCCGCGAGCTCCTCCCCTTGACTACGGACAAAGAAGATCAGCCGACCCGCCGCCCAGATGTCATCACGCTCGCTGACCACGCTGCTGACGCTGCCCGGCCGCGCCTCCCGCGCGACCCAGCTGGGCGATCCCGCAATCGCTTCCCGGGGCGCGCCGAAGACCGTGCTCCGGCTGAAGTCGGTAATCTGCACCCGGCGCCGCTGGCTGTCCCACAGCACCGTGTCCGGGCTGAGCGCGCGGTGTGCGATGCCGGCCGCGGCCAGCCAGCACAGGCCGATCAGCAGGCTGACCTCGAGGGCCTCCTGCTCCTCGGTGACAAGATGCGTGCCCACCTGGCTGAGCTGCCTGCCCCGGTACGGTTCGAACAGCGCGTACGGGTCGGCCGAGGTGGCTTCGTCGCCGTACAGGCAGGTCACCTCGGGCGGGTAGCCGCCCCACCCGGCCACCTCGTACAGCAGGCGCCCGGCGATGATCTCGTTGTCCAGCCGGTCGTAGCCGACGCCGCGCAGCGGGCCGGGCAGCACGCGGTGCTGGCGGAGCTCGGTGTCGTCGTCCAGCCAGACCCGCCGGGCCAGCAGGCATTCTCCGGCTGGGAACTCCACGTCGTCCGCGCGCACCTCGGCCTCGGCCGGCTCACCGGTGACGCGGCGGAACTGCAGCTTGTCGGTCATCGCGAGGGCTCCGTGAGGTGCGATGGATCGGCCGGAGGGACGTCGCCTCCCCAGTGCGAGGAGGCGATGCCGGCCCGCAGCGGAACCAGGCGGAGCAGCCCCGCGTAGGAACCGGACGAGGTCCACACCGTCTCCGGCGGCAGCGCGCCGCCGAGCATGTCCCGGTTGAGCCGGGGAGTGAACCACACCACCTGCGGCGGGACGCTCACGTCGAGCGCGCCGAGGTCTTCCGATCCGCACAGCTGCCACATCACCCGGCCCGGCTCGTACCTGACAGCCTCCTTGATCTCCGCCACGTCATCCTCGCCGGCGTAGGGGACCTCGTGCGCGCTGGCGGTCGCGAAGGAGGGCCGGGACAGCACTCCGTTCGCGTGCACCTCGCTGGTCCAGTCCGCGAGCAGCGAGGCGGTCCGGTCGCGGGCGTGATCGAAGGCGTCCTGCCCGTTGGCACTGGGCGAGGCGGATTCGGTGATGAGCACCTTGAGCACCAGCTCGCGCAGGGTGGGCGTCAGGGTCTCGCCGAGCCGGGCCAGCCGTGCCCCCCGGGCCGCCCTGCCATCGTCGCCAGCCGAGCCGGCGTAGCCGGTCAGCGTCTGGCCCGCTCCGTCAAGCGCGATCCTGAACCTGGCCACCGCACCCGGGGTCGGGGTGGCCACGGACCACTCCCGGTTGGCCACGAACAGGACCAGGTCGGCCAGCCCGTTAGCGGCCTGTGCCGCCTCGTCAAGGCCCAGTTCGCGCCGCCCATCGCCGCCGCCAGCGTGCCGCCGCGGCGGGTCCGCGAGCCGGGCGAGCAGGGACGCCGGGCACCGCTGCCCGGCCTCCGGCAGGTAGCTCGCGCTGCCGAGGCGCTTCAGCTCGCGTTCGGTGAGCGCCAGCCGCCTGACCACCAGCGCGAGCGTGTCACCGCCGCGGATAGCATCACCGATCACCCGGGAGACGGGTGACGACGGCGAAACACCCGGGGGCGTTCCGTCGTCTGCCGCGGCCGGGGCCGATGCGGGCAGCTGGACGCCGGCGGCCAGCACTCGCGCGCGCTGATTGTCGATAAGCTCACCGGTCGCGCTGGCCTCCCGCAGCAGCTGATCCACCTGGTGCCGGAGGTCGGCGAGCGCGGCGCCCGCCTCGATGACGTGCTCCTGCACGCCGGCCTGGCCACGGCGGATCATGCCGCCGAGGCCCCGCAGCTTCTCGAGCGCATCACCGGCGGCCCGGACCGATTCAAGCACGTCGGCGTGACAGCGGGCCAGGTCGCCGCCGGGGGCCAGGCTGGCGCCGCCGATCACGGCGGGAAGCAGCCCGCGGAACGGCCCGCCGGCTCCCTGACCTGGCTCGGTGAGCCGCCGGATGGCGACGGCGAGCGCGGACGCGAAGGTGGCCGCCTCATCGTCCGCACCGGCCAGCCGCAGCCCCGGGCTCGCCACCCGGCCCGGCACCCGGGTCGTCATGACCGCGTGGACGCGGTCGAACACCTCGTCCACCGAGAGCAGCTCGACCAGATGCTCCAGGCCGCTCTTGGAGCCGCTTGGGTGGCCCATGGCGATCGCGGACGCGGCCACGCGCCAGTCGATGCCGCGCGGATCGCTCACCCAGAGCACCCCGGATCCCTGCGTGCCGCCAAGGTTCCCCGGGAGCTTGAGCCCCCGGCCGCCTTCAGCGCGGGGTCCGAGCGCCACGCACAGCAGGTCTTCGACCCGCCTCGCCGTGACCAGGCGCTCGTAGATCGGCGTGTGCCGGACGAGCTTGGCGGTGTCGTCAAGCACCAGCAGCCTACGCAGGTCGCGGTGACCGTGCAGGTCGGCCAGCAGCGCGCGTGCGGTCTCTTCCGCGTCGGCATCTGAACGGCCGGTCAACCACAAAATCTCGACCGTCATCCACTGGCCCCGGCGTCCGCGACCCGCTCCAGCTCGCGCAGGTCCGGGGCGACCGGCGATTCCCGCCCGGTGAACTGCTGGTTAAGTGCGGCGGGCAGGGTGACCGCCCAGAACGCGCGCATCTGCGCGGCCCGGGAACTCTGGCCGGCGGGCTGCTTCTTGATCATGTCGTCGAGCAGCTCGACCTGCCCTTCGGCGAGGTCCCTGATCACCATGTACAGCTCGTGCGGCAGCTTCGGCCGCCCGTCGATGCCGACGGGAAGCTCGCGCATGAGCTGCGCGCAGAACCGGCGGTGGATGTCGTCGTCGTCCAGCGCCCACAGTTCGTAGGCGCGCACCAGGCTGCCCCAGGACGACGCCTGGCCGAGCGGGGTGAGCGGCAACGACATCACCACGCCGCCGCCCATCTCGACGTTGACCCGGTCCGGGGACTCCTTCGGACCCTGGATCGCGGCCCGGCCGTTCCACAGCGCGCACAGCAGCCGGTGCAGGATCTCGACTCGGTGCTCTTCCCTGGTGGCCAGGTAGCCGAAGTCGTAGCCGGTCCGCTGCCGCCAGCGCAGCAGGTCGGTCGGCTCGGGCCGGGCCAGCGACCCGGCCCAGAGCCGGAGCACGTCGCGGACCTCCTCGACCTCGGTGACGCCCATCGCGGTGCGGAACAGCACCACCGAGATCGACTCGGTGTGGGTGTTCCGGTAGTCGTAGGTGACGCGCGGCCCGGTGGGCAGGTTGATCGAGTTGATCAGGTGGCCCTTGATGATCTCGCTCGGCGCGTCGGCGGGGTAGGCGATCAGCACCTTCAGCGGGCCGCTGCCCTGCGGGGTGAAGTTGGCCGGCACCAGCCCGGCGAGCTTGCCCCGGAACTCGTCCAGGTAGTCCTGCATGATGCCGGGCCCGCTGCCGTGCCCGGCCGCCGCGGCCAGCAGGTCATGCAACCTGGGCAGCATCGGCTGCTCACCGGGCGGCGGCTCCCGCAGGAACCTCTTCACCTCGGTCTTGACCTGTTCCCGCAGGAAGGACAGGGCGTTTCCGGGGCTCTGGGCGATGCTCATCTCGTAGGTGTCGCGCCAGCCGCTGGCCCCGATCAGCGTGCCCACCAGCTGGGACTCGGTGGAGTTCACGCTGAGCCGGCCCTCCCGGGCGTAGTGCTCGAGCATCCGCCTGACCACCTGCTGGTAGAACTGCTCCATCCGGCCCGCACCGGCCGGGAGCAGGTAGGACACGCCGACGCGCTTGCGGTACAGCTCGGCCGAACGGCGGTTGAAGTCCTGCTCGTCCTGACGGGCGAAGTCCAGGAGCGACCTGGTCAGCGCGGTCAGGTCCCGCTGCAGCCGGTCGAGCGGCCGACGCCACTGCGGCGTGTGCCTGGACCAGAACTCGGCCCACGACACCTGCGTCTGCCACTTGTACCACTCATCCTGCTTGCCACGGGCCGCGACCGGGTCCTCATCGTTCCACTGCACCTTGCGGAAGAACCTATCGCGCAGCTCCGGGGTTGGCGGCGGCGCGATGCCGTGCCCGGCGGGCACCTCGGGCGCGGCCCGCCTGCGGTGCAGCATCCCGTGGACCCCGGCCTGCTCGACCTCGCCGTTGAGGTCGGGATGACCGAACACGACCCGCTGAAGGTCGAAGACGTCCGTCTGGCTGAGCAGCTCGCGGGCGGCACCGTCCGGGTCGAAGCCCTGGACGAGCTGGGGAACGTTCCGGCCGAGCTGAGCCTTCAGCGAGTCGATGCCCGCTCGCATCGCCTCCCGGCGGTCGTTCAGCGCGGCGGTCACCTCACGGGCGCCGTGCGCGGGCTCGGGCTCAGCGAAGTCACTGCCGTGCCGCCGCAGCACCGGGTGAACGCCCGCCTTGATCAGGAAATCCTCCATGTTGGTCCGGGTGGACTCCACCCGGGCCTGAGGCGAGGAAAGCTGGTCGACAGCGGTGCGCAGCAGCCGTGAGCCGACGATCCCGGCCAGGTCGTCGACCGGCACCGTCAGCGAGGCGACCAGCGCCGTCGACACGCCGCGGTTGCCGATCCCGTTATCGGCCCGCACCTGCCGGTGGGTGGCCTGGTTCACGAAGCTGTCCGCGAACGACTGGTGGTGATCGACGGACGGGTCATCGTCCTCGGCCATCTCGGTCCCGGCCAGGGACATCATCAGGGATACGATCGACCGGTGCATGTCCTGGCGGGTGGCGCCCGCGGGCTGGGAGAACAGGAAGCCGGTCTGGAGGGTCCCTGGCCGCATGACGATCCGCAGGTCCCCCGGGTAGTAGACCATCACCTCATCAGGGTCGAGCAGGGCCTGATCGTGCGCGCTGTGCAGCTCGCGTTCGGCGTCGGCGCCGTTCTGCTGGTCGACCAGGCGGAACAGGTCAAGCAGCGCGCGGCCCGCGTTGAGCTCGGCGGCCCGCCCCCCGCCCAGGCCGTCCTCGAACGCCGACGGCATCAGCACCAGCGGGTAGATCTTTACCCGCAGCTGGCTGTTCTGCCGCAGCATGTGCGCGATCAGGTGCAGGTAGTCGTAGAAGATGCCGCACCCGGTCCCGCCGGCCACCGAGAACGCCACGAAGACGTCCACGCCCTTGGGCGGCTTGCCCCCCAAGGCGTCCAGGTCCGCGCCCGAGTTGGACAGCCTGCCGATCGCCTCGCGGATGTCCCGCACGGCCGGGTTGATGCTCTCCATGAACGTACCGAACAGGGCCGCGCGGCCGATCGTCGGGAACTGCCCGGCCCCCCGGTGCAACGGGTTCACCCGCGGCTCGTCCTGGGTCGCGGGCGGAAGCCAGCCCGCGACCACCCGCTCCGCCTCGAGCCGCAGGTTCCTGGCCAGCTCGGGGTAGCTGGCCACGTCGGGCACCAGGCCGTTGGCATAGCGCGCGCTCAGCGACGCCGCCGGGATGTGCTCAGGTCCCGGCACCACGCGGCGCGGCAGCCGGTCCAGCTCCGCCTGATTCATGTCCGCGTAGACGAATTGGACGCACGAAGGCAGCTGGTAGGGCAGCATGCTCTCCCGCCCGCGCCTGCGGCGGAAGTCGTTGCCGTCCGGACCGCAGATCTCCTCGCGCATCCGGCGCTCGAGCTCGGCACCGATGTCACAGCCGGTGCCACCCAGCCCGACGAACATGACCGGCTGATACAGCTTCATGAGTCCCCCTTAGCTCCTGGTCCGGTTCTCACTACAGCCATTCGTCCTGCGGCGCGGGCGCGGGGGACGAAGGAATGGTGCTGCTCTGGTCAGCGGGCTGCGGAGTGGTCTGAGGCGCCGGGCCGCCCGCCGGGGTCCCGCCCTGGCCGGGCCGGGTGACCGCGGGCCGCGGCGTTACGCGCCGACGGCGCAGATCCCGGAAGGCCAGCTCGAGCCCGTTGTCTTCCATGACCTCCCCGGGGCCGCCGACGACCACGTCGTACCGCTCGCCGGCCGGCGTGATCAGCCGGACCTCGCCGTTCGCGGCACGTTTGACCGTATAGGCGGAAAATCCCGGTTGCGGGTAGTCGAGCCGGGCGGTCGGCTGCTCTTCGTCGCGGATGATGAACCGGAACGTGTCGGACCACTTGCTCGGCGCCTTGAGCTCCGCGCCCATCTGCTCGCCGCCGCGGCGCAGGACCGCGATCAGGCCACGGACGTCGACCTTCCTGCGGTGGGCCGCGCGCATCCACAGCACGGCCAGGATGGCCAGGATGATCAAGACGAGGATGCCGAGGAGCGCCCACTTGTACTTGGCCAGGAAGCCCGGCGGCTTGGTCACGGTGACGTTCATCGTCACGTCGCTGTAGACGAGGCCCGGGTTGGCGGCGTCGACAGCCTTGACCTCGAACCAGGCGGAGCCGGTGGGCGAGTCCTTATCGACGGTGATCGTGAACGGGACGCTGGGCGGCTGCCCGGACCTGGCCGTTATCGGGCCGGACGGGCTGGTGATGACGCCGGTCCCGTGGCTCGAGGTCAGCTCAAGGCGCACGCTGCGGGTGGCGCTGGTCTGGTTGACGAAGTTGACCTGTCCGGCGATGCCCTGGCCGACCTGCACGCTGTTCACCACCGGGAGCTGCACGCTGACCGTGAAACCCGCCACGGCCGTGCCGACCTGAACGGTCGCGGGCACCTCGGTGGCGTACAGGCCGTAGCCGGCCGCGGCGCCGGTGAACGTCAGCGTGCCCGCCTTCTGCGGGGCGGTGAACGTGCCCTTGAAGTCGCCAACGCCGGTCGCGGAACCGGATGTCTCGCCCGCGCTGGTGACCGGGACCGAGGCCGGCCCGGCCAGCCCGTCACCCGAGACGCTCACTCCCACCTGCAGTTGTGCCAGCGTTGACGGGTCGGTGATCGGGCCGTTGGGGCCAAGCACGCTGAGCGTGACGCCGATCTGCTGCCCCAGCTTCGCACTCGGCGGGTCGGCGGTGATCACCGACCGCACCGCGCCCTGCCAGAACGCGGTCGCGCTCACCAGCTGGCTGGCCAGCCCGGGCGCCGCCGTGAGACGGATCTGCCACGTCCCCGCCTCCGCACCGGTGATGTTGGCGACGTGCAGGACCTCCACCGGTGAGTCCTGGCCGCTGATCGCGGACGAGTCGGTCCACTGCGTGCCGTCCGGCAGGTAGTAGCCCACTTGCACGCCGGGGCTACCCCGGGCGACGCTGATCGCGGCGTCGCTGGCGATGGGCGGGATCGTCACGTGCAGCGTGCCGGCCTGGACGCCGCCGCCCACCGTGACCGGAGGCGCCACGCTGGTGCCCAGGCAGCCGGCCTCCGCGTACAGCTGCGTGAGCGCGTTCAGCGTGTCAGACGGATCGTTCACCACCTGGTAGTGCGGCTCGGACTCCTGCCGGGAATCGCACGCGGTCTGCGCGCCGCCCTTGGCCAGCTGGCCGAGGTACGACGCGGCCTGCGGCGTGATGTCGGTGCCGAAACCGAGCGGCCACACCTGGGCACCGTACTGACGCGCCGCCGCTAGCTGCTGGTTGACCGCCTGCTGCTCGCCCAGCTGCCAGTCTGTGCCGTACTGCTGGGTGTCGCGGTGCACGTCCACGCCGCCGTCGGTCATCATCAACACGACCTTGATCGCCCCGCTCGGCGACTGCTGCCCGGCCGGGATAGACGGGTTGAAGTAGCTCATCGCCTGGCCGAGCGCCGCGGCGTAGTCGGTGTCGTCGCCCTCCGCCTCGGACCGGCGGTGCAGCTTGTTCACGCAGGACGCGAGGTAACCCAGGTTGGTGGCGCCGCTGGCGATCGTGGGCTGGCAGACCACGTCGACCGGGTTCTGGTTCGGCGCGACGTGGTTGACGCCGCCGAAGCCGACCACGGTGACCCGGCTGTGCGGGTTCAGCATCGTCTGCACGATCGTCCCGGCGGTCTGCTTTTCGTCGGCCACCTTGGCGGGCGTCTCACTGCCCGACTCGTCGACCAGCATCACCACGTCGAGAACGGCGACATCGGCCGGCCCCGCCGCCGAGCCGGCCGCACGGCCCGCACCGGCCAGCTGGCCGAAACTGGCCGCCGTAGCCATGCTGACCTGCGACGCGCTGGCTGTATGCGTGGGCAGCGCTGTGACCAGCGCTATTGCTAGCGCACCGGCCGCCACTCCAATACTGCGCTTGCGCTGTCGCCCCTTGGCTGTTATTCCGCAACCTGGATTGCCGCCAAAGCAGGTCTTACGCCTCACGGAACCCCACTCCTCAGCGTGCCTTGTTAGCAAATATACGGCGGACGCTTGCCGGGGAGAATATCCGACTTCGGGGAAGGCAGCCTACTGTGTTCCCTCTCGACGGCCGCGACCGTGTTGTACCGCCATGTTCAGCAGCGGTTCTTGTTCCATCTAACCTGCCGCCTCATCGTGCGGTGCCATGATCCGCATTGGTCATTCCGGAGCTCGCTGTGGGCCAAATCCTGATCGCACGCCGCCCACCCTGGACATATATCGCCAGGACCCCGGCGCCGAGACGGACATTACAAACGGGTAACTATCGCCGCAGACGTCTTGAACCTAACTTTTTGGTTAGGTGAACCTTCCTCCTTGGTCAAGCCCCCATGTCGGGGAGACGTGCTCTCGGCCATCGTGCACCATGCGAGAACCCGCCCAGTCACGATGATGGCCTGCGCAGCTGGAAGTCTTCTCCGTCCCGGGAAGCGGTACCTTGTGAGCGGGTTTGCGCTGGCCCATAGAATGCGCCGTTAGGCTTGGCATAGCCGTAAAGCTTGGCACGTAGGTTCACTAGGACCGCGTGCCCTTCACTAACGGTGCCGGTTTCGAGCCCATCTGAACAACGCAGAGGGGCCGCAACTGACATGCGCCAACGACAGGCTGCCGACCTTCCCGGCGTCACAGTTGATGAGGTATGAACATCAGCGCGGAATTAGCAGCTCTCCTAATTGCTGTCCGGCGTCCACCGCCGGAACAGCGCCGTCGACCGCCGGTCCGCAGAGACGTCGAACTGGCGGGCCAGCGACGCTATGTACTCTTCGCACGAGGCGATCCGGCGCGGATCCGCGGAGAGGCGGAGCACACCGTCGACTATCCGCAGCATCGCTGAGACCTCCGCCGGCGCACGGCGGCCGAGCCACCGCCAGGTGATCCCGTGCAGGTCCTCGGGGCTCACTCGGCACGCAGCCGCACCCACGGACCGCGAACGTCCGGGCGCAGCCGCTCGACACGCGCCCACCAGTCCGCGGTCAGGCTGGGATCCTCCGTCAGTCCCTGCGTGGCGGCTACTATATCGGCGACCGTGTCCACAATCGCACCGTCGAGCGGGATCCGGTCGTCGGTGACAACGGCGCGAAGCACCGTGAGCGCTTCCGCCCCGAACGGGCCCTCGGGCAGCGAGCCGAGCAGGCGGACGGTGAGCGTCGTGAGGTCTCCGTCGACGCGGCGGTGGCGGACAAGGACCGGCTGGTCTTCAAGCGCAGTTACACCTACGGCGGCAAGGGCGTCCTCGTCGGCGACCAGCATTCACCCGAGCAGCTGCGGACACTGCTCACCGCGGACGGCTCCGCCTGGGTGGCCCAGCGGCGCGTGTACACCTCGAGCCTGGAGCTGCGCGCGGCGGACGGCCGGACCGTGCCGTACCTGTTCGTGCTCGGCATGTTCCTGTACGGGGACCAGGCCAGCGGCCTGCTGGTGCGGGCCGCGGCCCACTCGCCCGTGGTGAACGTGTCCCAGGGCGGCGGGGCGGCGTGGGCCTTCGTCGAGTAGCTTGACTACCTTGACGACGTGGCACGGTTTCGCCGACCCGGGAGGAGATACGTGGCTGAGAGCAGGAGTCTCGATGTGCCGGTGACGGCCGTGACGGTCTTCGGTGACGGCGCGCGTGTGGTTCGCCGCGGCCCGGTGAGCGTGCCGCCGGGGCTCCTGCCCGTGGTGATCGGCAACCTGCCCGCGACGGTGGATCCGGCGTCGGTCCGCGTCGCGGCCCGCGGGCGGGATCTGGCCCTGCTGGACGTCGAGGTGCACCGTGGTTACGGCGCCGATCCGCTCCGCGACGAAACCGCGCGGCTGCGTTCGGAGGTCGAAAGCTGTCACGATGAGGTCCAGGCGCTTGACGATGAAGACGCGGCCGAACAGGCGCGTCTCAGCTTCTTCGGCCAGGTGTCGCAGGCCTCCGCGGCCGCGCTGGCGCGGGCGCTGAGTTTTGGCCGGGCCAGCCACGATGACCTTTCCCAGATGGCCGGCCTGCTCTCCGCCGATACCGCCAGCACCCTGGCGCGACGTCGCGATATCAGGGCACGCCGACGTGCCGCCCAGCGAGAACTCGCCGCCGCCGAGCAGCGCCTGGCCGCCGCCGAGCAAAGCCACCGCTCGGTCGAGTTTGTCGAGGTGTCAGCGACCCTGGAGGCCACCGCGGCCACCCAGGCCGAGGTGGAGCTTTCCTATCACGTATCCGGCGCTTCCTGGCGCCCGCTTTACGACCTGAGCCTGACCGGTGAGCGGCTGGCCGTCACCTACCTCGCCGAGATCACCCAGCAGACTTCAGAGGACTGGCCCGCGGTCGAGCTGGCGCTGTCCACGACGCGGCGCGGGCGGCACCAGAGGCTGCCGGAGCTGCACCCGTGGTACATCGGCCGTCCAGCGGCAGTCCCCCTGGCGATGCCGCCGGCCGGCCTGCGACCGCGCGGCTACGGGGCGGCCGATGACGCCGCGCCCGCTCCCCT
>OCZU010001328.1_pt1 | contig 16357 bp, 16 predicted proteins | sample 1539001 | NCBI WGS metagenome assembly OCZU01 (sample SAMEA3539306, study PRJEB22396) | soil metagenome | biome: tundra; feature: field; material: soil | place: USA | collected 2010-05 | depth 0.15 m | reverse complement strand
GCAAACCCTTGCCAAAGTGAACACCCAGACCAATCCCGACGCGATTCTTTTTGAGCCGGGACAAAATGAAGTTTATGCCTTCAACGGACGCAGCCAGTCGGCAACCGTCATTTCGGCCGCTTCCGGAAAAGTGGCCGCCACCATTCCGCTCGGCGGCAAACCGGAGTTTGCCCGGGCCGATCCTCAGGCCGGCCGGGTTTTTGTGAATATTGAGGACAAGAACGAGGTGGCCGTGATTGACGCCCGGACGCACGCGGTGGTGAACCGCTGGCCGATTGCGCCCGGCGAGGCGGCTTCCGGCCTGGCCATTGACACCAAAAATCATCGGCTGTTTCTCGGTTGCGACAATCATTTGATGGTCATGCTGGACAGCACCAGCGGAAAGGTTCTGGCGACCGTGCCGATTGACGGCGGCGTGGATGGCAACGCCTTTGATCCGGCCACGCAACTCGCCTTTGCCTCCTGCGGCGACGGCACGGTGACGATTGCCCGCGAAGAAGGCGACAAGCTGACGGTCGTGCAAACCTTGAAAACCGAAAAAAGTGCGCGGACGATGACCATTGATCCGGTGACACACAAAATTTATCTGCCCTCGGCCAAATTTGAAGCGGCCGCCGAAGGCCAGCGGCGCGGCAAGATGGTCCCCGGCACGTTTAAGATTCTGATCTATGGGATGGAAAAATAACCATGCTTGCCCGGCCACGATCAAATTTTTTTAAACCGCCGATGAACGTAGATTGCCGCCGCCAAATTTGCCGCGCAAACTCGCGGCATGCTGCTCTGAATCAAAACGAGTTCCGAGTCGGAGCGGCCGCTATGGGATGACGGCCTGCCGCTGGATTAAAATCCGAGGTTGTCGCCCTTGGGTTTCAAGCTGAACAGAAAATCGGCGATATCGCTGAGTTCGTTGGTGTTGATGATCGGCCCCCATTTGGGCATGAAATGCGGCGGTTCCGGCCCCTCCGGATTTTTCCGGGGGATGACCCGTTCGCCGCGGCTGATGAAGGCTATTAATTCGGCCTTGTTGTAACCGTCCGCTACATAAATCAGGCTGGGAACCTGTTCCGCCGTCTTGGCGTTGAAGTTGGACACGCCGCCCTTGCCGTCCTGCCCGTGACATTGGAAGCATCCGTATTTTTGAAAGACCGCGTGACCGCGTTCCAATGGCGTCATTTTTGCCAGGTCCGCCGCCGACGGTTGATTGCCGCTGATGACAGCACGAGCAGCCTTGGCGTCTTCCTCGGTTACGGGACTGCTATGATTTCCCCAAGAAGTGCGGATGTAGCTCAACACGCCGGCCAGATCGGCATCGGACAAGCCCGCGCCCATCGGTGCCATGGCCAGATTCCAATCCTGGCCGGCGACCTTGATCGGGCCGTTCAGCCCGGCCAGCGGCACGCGCGCCAGCGAGGTGATGTCCTTGGTGACCCATTCCGAGGCGGCCAGCGGCGGGGCCTGGCCGGATTTGCCCATACCATCCGTGCCGTGACAAAGGCCGCAGACCGTTTCATAGACCGATTTGCCGTGGGCGAGGGCGGCCGCCGCGCCGGATTTGGGCTGGTAAAGGGCCAGTTCGCGGGAAGAACCGTAGGGGGCGTAAACCTGCTGGTCGAACCAGCCGCTGGCATGGTCAAAATAAATCGCGCCGAAGTAGATCAGCACGAGGGTCAGGACGATGATCCACATGGGAACAGTCCCACGTGCCGCCTTAGGTTCGGCGTCAGGTTGTGGACCACTCATTTTTCCGTCGCTCATATTCAGACCGAAACGCCATGTTCAAGCGTCGTTCAGGACCGGACTATTTGCCGTCGTATTTTTCGTGGACTTCCTTGATCTTCGCCTCGTCGGCGGCCTTGTCCTCCGGGGTGGCCTTCGCGAGCTTGTCGTCGAGCGCGGCTTTTTTGCGGACGCTGGAGTCATAGACCAGAAACTCGAAGATTTGTTTGCCTTCAGTGGAGTTGATGCCGGAGCCGGGCTTGCGCATCATCCGTTTGACATAGCGCGACCATTCATCGGGCAGCACAAAATCGGAATTGATGGGGCGGCTCAGCTTGTGGCATTGCGTGCATTTCTGGCTGAACAGCTGGTAGTTGTCCTGGATGCCCTGGGGATACTTGGAAACGTCAATGGTGGCGGGGCCTTTTTCAAATTGTTCGATGCGCGCCTTGGTGGCGGCGTCCAGCTCGTCCTCGGCGCGGAGGGTCATCGCCAAGGCGAGCAGGCCGGTGAACAAAAGGATTTTTTTGCAGTAATTCATTGTTTGTTATTGTAACAGTTCAAAGTTCAAATGTCATGTGTTTAAAAACCATAGGAAAGCTGGACGATAAACTGGCTGGAGGGCAGCCCGTTGGCATTGAGACCATAGTTCTTCAGCCATTCGTAATCCCCTTCCAGCCACAACGTGTTCGTGATGTAATAAAGAAAACCGGTGGTGAAACGATCGGTGGTGGATCCGTTCGCGTCATTAGCCGTGTCGTAGCGCTCGACCAGTTCAAGGTCGTTCACGACGGGCGCATCCAGATTCAGCCCTGCAAGTTTATAGCTTCCCTGAACCCACCACCCTTGCGGCTGGATGTTGCCGGCGTTGTCCGTTTGCTCCCAGGTGTTGATATACTCGCCCTTTAATTCCACGTTGGGCCCGATGTGGATGGCGGCATCCACCACGAGTGCCGACCATAGATAGTTTCCCGACCAGGTGCCCGTCTGACCCGAAACACCGAGTTCAACGTCGTAATTAGCTTTCCATGGATAGAACCAGCCGATGCGACCGCCACCGCTGGGGTTGCCATTGAGATTCGGTGAGCCAACGGTGTCGCCTCCCACATTGCCGCCCAGATCCAGCGCCCCCGCGTTGGCGGTTCCATCGGTTGATGAAGGCCCGTTGACCCCATAAGCAGCATAGGTGAATTGCTGCCCGGAATCGCCGATCGGCACTGCGCCCCGCAACTGGGCGCCCACACCGGCACCCGGCAGGAAATCAACCGGCAAGGGGCTGTCCGGTATTTTGTTAAGCCAGCCCGCCGAGCGCTCCGAATAGGTGCCCAACGGCAGAAGGATGTAGCCACCCACGAAAGTCACGTAATCATTCACCAAGTAATCCAACTGGGCGAAACTCAAATTCACCGAGGTCGAACTGCCGTTGGCATGGCCGGTGGTCGAGTCAATATTGTTTTGCAACGTCACATCAAAGCCGGCCTCAAACAATGTTTTGTCGTTCGCGCGATAGAGAAAGATGGGCGCAAAATCAGCCATCGAAAATGTGCCGTTCTGCCCTTTGGCCTGTCCGTATTGAATTTCGGCATCGCCCACCATCGTGAAGTTATGCAGGGCGCTGCGGACGGGCGTCGCCTGCGCCAGGGCCGCGGCGTCGGCCTTTTCGACGGCATTCGTCGCCAGACCGGCGGCATTGCTGGCCAGGCTCCGGGTTTCGCCCAGCTTCTGTTGCAGATCCTGGATCTGCTGCTGATCCTGCTGATTCGTCTTTTGCAGGTCTTGCAGTTGCTGGTTCATCTGCTCGACCGTCTTCTTGAGGGCGTTGAAGGCGTCATCGCTCACCTGGGCCGAGGCGCGTTGCGAAAGAGTTGTTCCCAAAAGGCAGCACACGGCGAGGGTACCCAAGATGCGGGGTTGGATTTTCATGATAATAAATTCGTTGAGTTTGAAAATGGGATTAGTTGCCGCCGGCATCCTCTTGCAAATATTTTAGAATTGTCTTCGCCTGTCTGGCCGGAAGGTTGGCGCGCACCCGCATCTCAAGCATAATCGTCTCCCACTGGGACGAAGTGAACTCGGTGGGATACCGCTCCGCATGGCAGCGGTTGCAGTTGATGGCGTAAAGTTCCGCGCCGGTCAACTGTTTCCCGGCCGGCTTCACCGGCGCTTTGGCCGGGGCGGCTGTTTTGGTTTCATCCGCCCAAAGGGGCGCGGCGCAAAACCCAACTGCTATCAGGCCGAGAACGGCCAGCGACGCGGCACGGGCGCTAAAAGGAAGCTGTTTTAGGTTCATAGTTGTTAATGAATTGATTTAACTTTGATTATGCGTGTGTATTGATTAAGGGCTAACCGTTTATTGGCATATCTCGTACATATTTTGCCCATGCCCGGCTTGATTACGGGACTTTGGTGATCAGGTCTTGAACATTGGTGCTGGCGCGCGGCCACCAGACCAGCAACCCTGGGCTGACACCGGTCGCACTTTGCGGGGTTTTGGTTCCCCGGCATCAGACATTAATACCTGAAGCCTCTAAAAGTCGCGAACAAAAAGCAAAATTAGATTGAACAACCGTCTTCATCCCGGCCCGCTTCTCCGAGGAGAGGGGGAAAACATTCGCCGTCCCCCTTGAAAATCCACGCGTGAGAATTATCCGGATGGTTTGACGAGCCAATCGCGAAGAAATTGGTGTGAACCTACCAAAACTAAATGGGTTTTCATTTGACGGACTTGGTTGGGAGGTTCTTAATCGATAAATGAAGAAAAAGTTTTCGTCCGGGGGCTTCGGGGGTGCTCACCAGTTTGATCCTTTTGGTTGCGTTGCCGGCTGAAGCGGCCATCTATTATGTCACCGTCAACGGCTCCAGTTTTTCTCCTGCCACGCTGACGATTGAAGCCGGTGACATGGTGGTCTGGGAAAATCTGGATGACACTTCGGCGCATTCCACCACCAGCGATCTTTCGGTCATCAATCCGAACTACTGGAATGGCTTGCTGGTGAACTTGGGCGATACTTTCGGGTTCACGTTTAACAACGTGGGAATATTCACCTATCATGACCAGCTCGACTCCGGCACCGGCTCGATCACCGTGATCCGGCCCTTGCCGCCGGTGATCATTCTCGAATCAGCCCGCAATGAAGGCGGCCAGTTTTTATTCGCTGCCACCGGCTTGACCGCGGGAAAAACCAATGTGTTGCAGGCTTCCACCGATCTGACGAGCTGGTTGGCAATTCAAACCAATGTTGCCGATGGTGTTTCGCTGACGTTCACCAATGTAACCACGCTGCCCCGCCATTTTTTCCGGCTGGTCGAACTGCCTTGACCATGAGGGCGAGGTAAAACACAAAATTAATTTTGTTCCCACCGGCCTTCTCCCATCCACCTTGGCGGTGCCACGGGGGCGACGAGGGTGAGAAAGACCCTTGTCGGCCATCCCCTGAAAGATCCCCGCGCCGTGATGGCCGGTCAGCTTTTCGTGGTGCGGAATCCGCCCATGAGAAAGACAATCAGACAGATCAGCAGAATCAGGCCAAGCCCGCCGCCGCCGATCACGGGGCCACCGAAGTAAAACCCGCCGCCGCCGAACAAGAGCAGAAGCACAACTATTAGTAGTAATGTATTCATGCAGGCAAGATAACACCCCGAGACCACCGTGCCTATGGGGTGTTCTACCCATGTCCGTTCTTTCAGCCAGTGATAAGCTTTAGGTGATGAGCGAAGAAAAATTATGAAAACTTCAACTGAATCATCGGGCAGCGTCAAAGGCACTCCGGTTTATTTGATTCTGTCCTGCAATACGGTGGAGGAATTGTCGCAGAAGGTTTCTGAAGCCCTCAAAGACGGCACCCTGTGTCTTCAGGGCCAGCCGTTCGTGTTCAAGGATCAGGTTTGTCAGGCCGTCAAATTTCTTGGCCCGGGCGGTGGTGACGGCGGATTGCTCGCAGTTCGTTTGTGAAATCCCCTTTGGCGGCAAGGAATCCACGCCCCAGCTCCGGGAACAGATTTTCCGCCAAAAGATTGCCGTGATCAAAAAGTTCGCCGCGACTGATGCGCTCACGATTCCTGCCTGAATCTTGGAACGGAAGGCGACGCTGCGACGCATTCGAGAAGCCGGACGGTCTGCCAACCCTGGCGGCTTGGAAAACAAACAGGTTGTTGCCAGCTTTGGAATTTTTCAATAATGTCGGCCGCATGAATAATCCTCTCAAAGGAAAGGTCGCGCTGGTCACCGGCGCGTCGCGCGGCATCGGACAGGCGATCGCCGAACGGCTTAGCCGGGACGGCGCGGCGGTGGTGGTGAATTATGCCTCGCAAGCGGCGACGGCGGAAAAGCTGGTGAGCGAAATTGAAGCTGCCGGCGGCAAGGCGTTCGCCATTCAAGCCGATGTGGCGCGCGTGTCGGAAATCGCCCGGCTCTTCGACGTAACCATCGCCCGTTTCGGCAAGCTCGACATCCTCGTGAACAATGCCGGCATCATGTTCGTCAAGCCGGTCAGCGCCGTGACCGAGGCGGAGTTCGACCGCATTTTCGCGGTCAACGTGAAAGGCACTTTTTTCACCTGCCAGCAGGCCGCCACGCAGCTGGCCGACGGCGGGCGCATCATCAATGTTTCCAGTTCGGCCACCGCGCGGCTGATGCCGAACTACGGCGCCTACGTGGCGACCAAAGGCGCGGTGGAACAACTGACCCGTTCGCTCGCCGGGGAACTGGGACCGCGCCGCATCACGGTCAATGCGATTTCACCGGGACCGACCGAGACTGAACTGTTCACCGCCGGCAAAACGGCGGAACAACTCCAGCGGTTTGCGCAGTTGTCGGCGTTCGGCCGGCTGGGCCAGCCGGCGGAGATTGCCGACGTGGTCGCTTTTCTGGCTTCCGACGCGGCCGGCTGGGTGACCGGCCAGAATCTCCGCGTCAATGGCGGCGTCGCGTGAATTTCCCTCCCTCGCGGTTGTAGTTGTAGCGTTAGTAAGAAATTTCCTGATCACTTGCGCGATTCGTGTCGCGTCGCAAAAGAGTTTCGGCCGGCAGGAACGCATTGATTGAGATTGTTGACCGTCAGAATTTTCCGGTTGTGATTGAGGTTTTCCACGCATCCATTTGACGCCGCAGTTCCATTGTTGGTTTCACCAGCATGAAAACGCTTTTCAACTGCCGGTTAGGGACCTCGCGCTTGTAACGACGGAACAACGGCAGGATTCATCGTGCCAAGATCTTCTTGATAGAAGTAATAATTGTAGGACGCAGGCGCAAAACTCGTGATTGCCAAAGTGTTTTCGAATTTGATCCAGTGCACGGAACCATCGACCGTCAGATGATTGCCGCCGTCCGGGAATCGGGCGTTTGGCCGTTGGTGGGCAACCAAACCATTGCTTGCCCCAGGCGGGCGAGTGCTTGCCCCCCATGGGTTTCCAGTGCCCCCCGTATATTTACAAATCAAATCCGCCGCGAGCACCCAACTGGGTTTGGAATTGCCCAATTTTATCGGGCTGGCTGATTTAAGGCCGGAGTAAAATTTGTTATACCACCAATAAATGCCGCCAAAATATTGATAGCCGATTTGCCATTGCGGTCCGCCCGTGCCGCCGGGGTTGGCGTTGTAAGACGTGCCATAACTTGCAAGGTCCGGGCAACACCAGACCGAGGTGGCATTGGTCTGTGTCAAATCCAAGTTGATGTCCTTGGCTAAACCGGCTTCCGGCGGGCTAATGGCAGTTTGGTCTACACGACGCTCTTCCGATCTAGGAGTGGCGGCATTCGCCGCCAGCGCCGAAACGACATAATCATTGTTATCGCCGGCATAAACAGTCATGCCAATCCCGATCTGCCGGAGATTGTTCACGCAAGCAATTCGCCTGGCTTTTTCTTTCGCTCGCGACAATGCCGGCAGCAACATCGCGGCTAGAATCGCGATGATAGCAATCACCACCAGCAGTTCTATCAAGGTGAATGCCCGCCGATGATAAACATCCTCTTCAAACAGGCCGCCTGACGTGGGCTTCAAGCAGCGTATTTCTTGTCTTGTAACCGCCCGCCGTGAGTTCGAGTAAGTGTTCATGAGTTGATTCTTAACCCTGCACGGCTACAGCGATTCCAGCTACAAACACCACCATTCCTCAACCGGCCTTAGGTCGAGAACGGATTGATGGTTCGCCTGATTTCAGGGGATCCAGACGGTTCTGAAGAATTGTTGTTTGCTACCTGCCGGAATCGTATAAGGCGATGCCGCGCCGGAAGCAGCGCCGGGAACATTAAGATACGGTCCGGCGACATTGGTCGAACTTTGTAGCTGCGCAGTCCCGCCGGTGACGGGATCTGTCCAAAGCACTATAATTCTAATTTGCTTTCAAGTTGAGTGTAACAATCCACGGCCATGCGGTGATGCTGCGCACGCGAATCCGATCCCGCGCCAGGCGGATGAGACCTGAGCGAAGCTGCTGCTTCACACCCGCAAGGGCATCAAAGACCCGGTTCGGAAACTCCTTCTCTCGGATTTCATCCCAGAGATGCTCTTGGGGATTGAGTTCAGGGGAGTAGGCGGGCAGCGCCAACAACCGAATATTCTCAGGGACAACCAAGTCCTTCCCGCGGTGAGAACTTGCGCCAGCAACGATCATCACGATGAAGTCACGCGGGTAACGCTGACTCACTTGCTCGAGGAATTCGCTCATGCGCTGAGTATTCATCTGCGGACAGACCTTCCAATCAAAGTCTCCTTCGCGCGGGCGGACGGCACCGTAGGCGTAGACAAACTCCCGCTCGTAGCCATTGAGCATGACCGGCCGACACGGTTTCGGCGCCCAGCAGCGTCGGGGTTTCGCCATCCGGCCAAACCGCGCCTCATCTTGAAACATTAGTCGAATCCTCCGACCTCGCACAAGGCCGCGTCGGAGCAGGGCTGCCAAAGTTTTGGGGAGTTTTTTTTCCACGCCTTCAGATCGTCGGATCATTCTTCGGATGCTTGGTATCCGGCGCCACCTTTCGCCAGCCGTGCCGGGCCAACAACCGCCAGACGACCGCGGCCTTCACCGGATGGCCGACCCGCTGCGCCAGCGCCGCCCGAATCGGCGAGAGCACCAACAAACCCGCCGCCCGGGCTTGCTCCGCCCAAGGTTTTAAAAAAGCAACCTCTTCCTGGGCTGTGAGCAGTGATTTTCGCCTCCCACCCCAATTCCGCATGCGCGCAGCGGAGGTGCGACCCGTGTTGAAACGAGTTTGCAGCCGATTGACCGACGCCGTTCCGATGCCCAGCAGACGCGCGGTCGCTTCCAGCGTAAGCCCCACTTTGGCGGGTAGTAAGACGGCCAGTGCCGAGCGAAAGTCATCGAGGTCGCGCGTCGTCTTCACGGTGCGCTTCGCTTTGGCCACAAGTTTTACATCAATGCGAATTGGTCTTGCCATCCCTCAACCATGACACAATTACAATCATCTTGAAAGCAAATTAGAATAAGCTGATTGTTCGTCCCGACTACGGTTACTGGCGGGGTCGCCTGAACGAGTTCTACTACCTTGATGTTATCAATATCAATAGTGGTGTTTGCGCCGTAACCAAATTGCGCTCCAATATCGGGGCTGCCTTGCGTTGCCACCTGAATTTGCATCTGGTTAACATGCGAAAGATATTGATTAAACAACGCCTGCGAACCGCCGTTGTTTACCCCAATCGGACTGGTTGCACCGTCGAAAACAAATGACTGCCAGTTAGTGGTCAACGTTAAAGCCGGAGCCAGATCGAGCACCACCGCCGGCGTCGCGTTTGACGGCGATTCGGTGCCGGCCGGAACCAGGAATAGCATATCCATCACGGCTGGAATGTTGGGGCTGGCTCCAGTGGCAAGCCCTCCTGCCTTGGCTGAAATATATACTCGATACGATGCTTTGTTGCTGGAGACCAGTCCGTAAGGAAGCGGATTTTCCCTCGCGCCGACTCCAAAGCCTGAATAGGAAGCGGGGGGACTGCTGCTCCAGGATGAAAGGTCTGTTGTGTATTCGAGCGAGGCGCTGCCACCAATTCCGCCCGCGAGATTTGTCGCCACAGTTCCACTGGCGTTGTCAGTGCCGTCGCGAAAATGAAAACCGTAACCGCCAGCGTTAGGATCTGTGTTGTCAAAGTTGGCCTGCCAGATGGGCGTTTCCTGAATTGGTGTGGGAACCGTATTCCCGGTTTGACTCAATTGAATGTTATCAACATTTAGTAGTCCGATGTCGGTGAAACCAAACGGCGGTGAGATCAGAGGATTGCCGCCAATGGTTCCCACCGGAAGACCCTGCACCCCGAATTCGATGGTAAAACTGGCAATTGAGCCGATAACCGTAGCATTCGTGAAATCGCTGACGGGGTGGGTGGCGTCCCCCCCATTTGCCCCGCCGTAAGCCAATGATGACAATGGCACGGCAATATGAACATAATTTGAGCCGACAAAGCCTGCATCCCCGGTAAAGTCAAAAATGACATTGTTACCGCTGTCAAAAAATTGGACCTTCGTAATGGTGACATCGGCACTGGTCAAACTGGGCAGTAATCCTGAAAGCTGAAGATCAGCGCTCAAAATAAACGATGCCAGCACTGGCGTCGGCGTAATAGCTGCCATCGGGCCTCCGAATTGTGTGCCGTTTCCCACACCAGCATAAACGTAAGCGAGAGACGGGGAGTTCCAGTTCGGGTCGGTCGGCAGCAGCGTAAAATCCGGCGAAATTGAATTGGCGGCCGTGCCGCCCACGCCAACACCCGCCGTGATGCCTCCGGAATAACCTGCGAGCACTGATCCGGCGGACGAGCCGGCATAGGCATAGCCATAGTTGTTGTTAAAATTTCCTTCGCCATCATCACCGTCAAAGTCGGTTTGAAGAATTATATTGGTGGTTTGGGCTGGAGCAGCGCATACCACGCCGGCAATACCGAGGATGATCAACGATTGTTTTATGGATTTCATGGGTGAATTTAGGAAAATATTCTTGGTCAACGACAAATAATATGCGCGGAATTCATTCCCTCGTCACGAAGGTATTGGTCTTGTTTTTGACCCATACTTTAGTATAGCTTTTATCTGACCCGGCAAGCCCGATAATGTATGGAGTGAAATGCGCTTTTATTTTAAATTGGATTTGCATAAAGCCATAAAACTTTTAATGCCAATAGTATCCCTCAAACAATTTTTCGGGTGTCCAAGCATGGGTAACTTGCGAATGTTTCGCGTTTTGTTGGTGTTTCTGGCTTTAGTCCCGGTGGCGCCCCTTTCGGCCCAGCCAAAAAATGTTTTGACCTGTCTGACCAATGCTCAACAAGTTCGTGAATTAGATCCGGAAACGGCTGGAAAAAATCTTCCCGTCCATATGTTTGGTGTCGTGACTTACTACGACCCGCCCCTTTTCAATTTGTTTTTTCAGGATTCCACGGCCGGGGTATTTATCCTGGTCGCCCCAAACCTAAGCACAAACATTGCCGCCGGCCAGGAGATTGAAGTGGAAGGCGTCAGTGACAAGGGAGACTACGCTCCAATCGCCAAAGCGTCGGCCATTCGTGTTCTGGGAAAGGCGCAATTGCCGGTTCCACTCCGGGTCTCTATTGATCAATTGTTCACTGGTTTGGAGGACAGTCAGTGGATTGAAGTGAGCGGGGTCGTTCGTTCAAGCACCATTCTCGACGGAAGACATTATTTGAACCTCTCCATGAACGGACAACGGATCATGACCTACGTCAAAGATCTCAATGAATCTGACGCCGCGAAGTTGATAAACACCACCATTCGGCTGCGTGGCGTGTGCTACTCCAGATATAATATGAAACGGCAATTACGCGTTCCTTGGCTGGCCGTTTCAAGTCTGGCAGATGTTGTCGTCGAAAAGCCCTCGCCCGAGCAGCCCAAAGAGGTATCCATTGCCAGTTTGGCCCAGTTCAACTCCGGTGGCTGTTACGGAAATCTGGTGAAGGTAAGCGGCGTGGTAACCTTACAAAAGCCCGATGGCACCCTTTTTATCCAGAACGAGGGCTACGGACTTTGTGTGCAGCTCGCTCAACCCGCCAGGCTCGCTCCCGGCGACCTGGTAATAGTTTCAGGCTACTCCGCGCTTGGACAGTATGTTCCGATCTTGGAGGATGCCATGGTTCAACTCATGGGCCATGGCGAACCGCCTTTACCCGTTTCGGCTGACCTGGAAACCCTGCTGAACGCTCCGGAAAATTTTGAAGGCGTGCTGGTCCATCTGAAAGCCAGCTTGATAAATCTGGTTGAAAGCGCGGGACGACAAACCTTGGTCTTGCAATCCTCCAATTCCATTTTTACGGCGAATCTCGAGAGCGTTCAAGCCGACCCACACTTCAAGTCCATTAAGCTCGGCAGCGAAATCGCGCTGACCGGGGTGTTTGCCGCCCACTCACCGGAAAAGTGGGTTCCTGGCGTCGCGCAGTCGCGGGAAATATCGGTATCCACCATTCCCTACTCGCCGCCTGAGTCCGTTCAGATTCTTTTGCGATCCTATGGCGATGTCGCTGTCATCCGCCAGCCACCGTGGTGGACGCTGTCCCGTCTGCTCTGGACGATCGGGATCATGGCGCTCATCCTTATCGCCGGGTTGGTATGGGTCGTCGTTCTGGGCCGTCGCGTCCGCCAGCAAACCCGGATCATTGAGGAAAAAATACGGCGCGCGGGTGTGCTCGAAGAGCGCGATCGCATCGCGCGCGAATTTCACGACACCCTTGAACAGGAGCTCGCCGCCATCACCATCCAGCTGGATGCCGTGGAAACGCAGTTAAACGGCTCACCCGAAACCGTGCGACGGTTACTGGGACTCGCCCGCAATATGTCACGTCGCAGTCTTTCCGAAGCCCGCCGTTCCGTGTGGGACTTGCGCTCTCACTTGCTGGAGAACAGCGATCTGGCTGCGGCGCTAACTGAAATGGCCGCGCCCCTTTCCGCCGCCTCAGGCGTGGAAATCGTCGTTCAATCCACCGGCCTGCCGCGCAAACTGTCCGCCGTCACCGAACACAATCTCCTCCGTGTCACCCAGGAGGCGTTGGCCAACGCCCTGAAACATTCCGGGGCAAAAAAAATCGTCGTTGCCTTGACCTACGAACCGTCACAAGTCCGGCTCCGCCTGCACGACGATGGCAACGGCTTTGATTTTCCCAACGTCGGCCAGGCCAGCAGCGGGCATTTTGGCCTGCTGGATATGCGGGAACGTGCCGAGAAAATCGGCGCGCGTTTCTCCCTGACCAGCCGAACCGGATACGGCACGGAAATCCTGCTCCTCATCACCGATGTGACGGCAAATAATTCCCCAAACCACGGCCAGACGAACCCCGGCGCAAAACTGAATTCCTCCGAATGAGAAACAAGATACGCATCATGGTCGTGGACGATCATTTCGTCGTCCGCATAGGTCTTACCGGATCAATCAACATCGAGCCGGACATGAGTGTTGAAATTGAGGTCTCCACCGGCCTGCTGGCCATCGAACAGTTCCGGAAACATCGCCCGGACATCGTCCTCATGGACTTGAAGCTGCCCGGCATGGACGGTGCTGAAGCGACCAGCGCCATCCGCAAGGAATTCCCCGACGCAGCCATCATCATGCTTTCCACTCACGATGGCGAAGAAGACGTTTACCGGTCATTTCAAGCCGGCGCGCGCACCTACATGCTCAAAACCGCCGCGCGCGAAGATTTGATTCAAACCATCCGTGCCGTTCACAGCGGTGAATGCTGCATCTCGCCCGCCATCGGAGCCCGCCTGGCCGAACGCATGTCCCACGCTGAACTCACCGCGCGGGAAATCGAAATCCTGAAACTCATCGCGAAAGGCAGAAGCAACAAGGAAATCGGCAGTGCGCTGGGGATTGCCGAAGTCACCGTCAAACTTCATGTCGGCCATCTGCTCACGAAACTGAAAGCCAGTGACCGCACGCAAGCCACCACTATCGCGTTTCAGCGCGGCATTCTTCACTTGGGGTAGTTTCTCTTCTTGAGTAATTTGCGGCTGGACAATCGGATCAATGCCCGGAATAAGTGATGCGCCAGAGAGTGCCGTTGCCATCCTCGGTCACGAGCAACGCCCCGTCGTGTGCCACGGCCACACCCACCGGCCTGCCCCAGACGCTGTGGTTGTCCACCACAAACCCCGTTAGAAAATCGTCGTATTCGCCGGTGGGAACGCCATGGTCGAGATGAGCACGGACGACTTTGTAGCCGGTGCGCAACGTGCGATTCCATGAACCATGAGAGGCGGCGAAAATGTCTCCGCGATACTCTGCGGGAAATGCCGCCGCGCCGTTGGTGGCCGTGTAAAAAACCATCTCCAACGAGGCCGAGTGCGCCTGCTCCAACACATCAGGGACGATTGCCTGACCGGCGAGATCCGGTCGTTCACCGGCATGGCGGGGATCTTCATGGTTGCCCATATAATACCAGGGCCAGCCGTAGTATCCGCCCTCTTTTACGCGAGTGATGTAATCGGGCACCAAATCGTCGCCCAAGCCATCGCGCTCATTGGTTGAAACCCACAAGTCGCCCGTGTTCTGGTCCACCGCCAACCCGACGCCGTTGCGAATGCCCGTCGCAAAGGCGCGGAGAGGTTCGTGCCCTTCCGGGTCGGTGACGAGAATGTCGGCGCGGTGAGTTTCCGAACCCCAAGCCGCACCCTGTCCGTGTTCCGCTTCCCAAAGCTTTATTTCCTGGAGATTTTTTTTGCTCAAGCCTTCCGCGACGTTTGATTCGGAACCGACCGAGATGAACATGCGCTTGCCATCGCGGGAGAACGCCACATCGCGCGTACTGTGTCCGCCGGTGCCATCAGACAGATGCGGGACAATAATTTGGGCGTCGCCGCGCGCCTTCAGATCGCCGTTGTGATAGGGGAAGCGGACCACCGAGTTGTTGTTGGCCACATAAATCCATTGGGGCTGATCGCCGGACGGATAGAAAGCGATGCCAAAGGGCCGGTCGAGGCCCTCGGCGAAAATCTGGTTATCCGATGGGGCGTCCGCTCCGTCAGCCGCGCGCAACACACGGATGCGATTCGCACCTGTTTCCGCGAGAAAAATATCTCCATTGGGTGCCACGCGCAGCAGACGCGGATTCGAAAGGCCGGTGGCAAACAAGCGCACGGTGAATCCCGGTGGAACGGACAAGGCTGCACCGGCAGGCTGTTTGACCACTTGCGGCCCATTCCCCGCCGAGGCGGTCCGGAAAGGCGGAGGCAAATCTGCCGACGTGATATGGTGTTTGACACCGGGCACTGCGTGCTGCCAGGCACCGGGGTCAGCTTCAACCGAAGTCGACGTTAACTGCACCACGCTGGTGGTCGGGATTACGCCAGAGGGAATTTTCAGAGTCGAAAGATAAGCGATCACATCAAGACGATTCGTAGGATCGGGGATGGGCATCGGCATGGTGGTGCCCGGAACCTCCGCCATCGGGCTCGTGAGGAAACGGTCCAGGGCGGCGGCATCCCAGACAATGCCAGATTCGCCCAAGACTTTCGAATAATTGAAACCCAGACCGGTACCGGCGCGCCGCCCCAAAACGCCCACCAGACTTGGTCCCTGTTTCACGATCACCGTGTTCCCAGCTCCCAGGCTCGTGGTGTGGCAGATGGCGCAACTTTGCTGAAAGTAAGTTTTTCCGTGGACAACATCGCCCGCCATTGGAGTTTGGGCCGCAGCCTGGTTCCCTGCGCCAAGACCGGCCAGCAAGCTCAAGACCAGCGCGCGGATGAATGATTGCATAGTTGTCATGTTTTAATTTGTTCTTTTTTACGGCAAATTCAGCCGGATGTTAAACGCAAGTGGTGGCCCGATGCAAGCAGTGCGCCATTTCGGACATGGCGGCCCGGTCAACCGACGCATTAATTTTTTGGCGGTGCCGGCACGGATTTCATTTTAGCGTCCACTTGTGCGAGCGCATTCGCCAGAGCCTGCGCCCGTTTTACAAAATCCGGCTGGTATTCGACCGTCGCGAGGACTTCCGTCGCCTCGGGATTCAGAAAAATGACCTTCGGCGGAGTATAATGCGGGTCGGGCGTGTGCAACGCCTGGTCCACCAGCGGCAACACCTTGTGGTTTTCCACATACGCATCTTCAAATACGAGCACCGCCCGGGTGCGCAAGGCAAAAAGCGCATGAAACGTTGCCGCGCGACTACCCTCACCCGAGATGGTTCCCGATTCACCAAGAATTTTTGTCGTCGAGGCGATCCACGCGATGGGTTTGTGGGCGGAAGCGGCCTCCTGCTTTGCGTCCTCCAGATCCGCCGTGCGAAAAGCGGAAATGGTCGCGTTGCCGATGCGCAAGGTGATTTTATCCGCCGCCTGCGCCGACAGGAAAACCAACGACAGCAAAAGCCCCAGTGCTAAATAAAGTTTTCGGTTCATGCGAGAAATCTGTATCACCCGGCCACGGATGAAAAGCGATAAATTTTTGGAATTTTATTCCATTCTATTTTACAGCGAAGACGCCAACCCACTGCCGAACTGAACTCAAAACACTTTGACGCGAATTTCACGAATTAGAGCATTTACATCAATCATGTAGCGTATCCGGCGTGTAAAAAGAAACCACGGCAGTCTTCCGGGGTGACGGTGTCGAAGGCGGCACCGACGGCCTTGAACAGTTGGCGGGCAGTGCGGGGAGCACGGCTTTTCACCCCCT
>OCZU010001326.1_pt1 | contig 16362 bp, 11 predicted proteins | sample 1539001 | NCBI WGS metagenome assembly OCZU01 (sample SAMEA3539306, study PRJEB22396) | soil metagenome | biome: tundra; feature: field; material: soil | place: USA | collected 2010-05 | depth 0.15 m | reverse complement strand
CTGCCGCCCGGTAATCGGCTTTGAGGGAAGGCGGGTGGCTTTCCTGTTTCCGAATCTGCAACCAAGCCTGCTGACGGAGTTCATCGAGCCGCGACCCGGCGCCGGAGTCGCTGACAGCTAGATCATTCCCTTGACGCTATATTCCACCTAAGCTATACTTCAAAGCATGATCGACGTGCTCTTCGCCGATGAGTTCGAAACGTGGTGGAGCAGTCTCACCGCCGAAGAGCAGGAAAGCATCGCCCACGACGTCAATATCCTCCGGGAGCAAGGCGTCAACCTTGGCTTCCCGCGCTGTTCGGGGATCACGCGTTCCGAGTGCTATATGCGTTCGACCCCAATCGCGCAGCCGTCCTGTTGATTGGCGGCGACAAGACCGGAAACGATCGCTGGTATGAAATCTTCATTCCGATCGCGGATCGCTTGTACGATGAGTACCTCGCAGAGTTGAAAAGAGGAAGCAATGGCTAAAGCAAGGAATTTCAGAGAACTCGAAGCGAAAATGTCCCCGGAATCGCGGGCTCGGGTAGCTGCGCGCGTGAAGGAAACCCTGGAGAACATGAGCCTCGACCAGCTACGTGCGGCGCGGGCGCTCACGCAAGAGCATCTGGCCGAACTTCTGCGCATCAAGCAAGCCAGCGTTTCGAAAATGGAGCGGCGAACGGACATGTATATCGGAACGCTAGCCAAGTTCATCGAAGCCATGGGCGGCCAGTTGGAAATCAGGGCGATCTTCCCGGATGGCTCCGTGCGCATCACGCAGTTCAGTCAAGAACCGTGAGGCTGCGGTCGCGGAAGGAAGGCTGACTGGACACACATATGGCTGAAGACGTGGTGGTAGCGATCCTGCGCAATGCCCTGCAACTGGAAGACGACTGTGCGCTGAGCGACCAGACGCGCCTCGAAGAAATTCCGTCCATGGACTCGCTCGGCCAGGTCCGTCTGGTCATGGAGATCGAGCGGGTTCTGGATGACCGGCTGAGCATGGACGAGATCCTGAGCATGGAGTCGGTCGGCAACATCCGGAGTCTGCTGGCAGCCAAGGGAAAGCTTAGTGTCGAGTGTTGACGCGGAAACCCTGCTGGCGCATCTTCTGACGACCGCCACGCGTCACCCCCACAGAATCGCCCTGCGTTGCGGGCCCGAAGCCGTGACGTACGAGGAGTTTCGGGTGCGGATTCTGACCACGGCGGCACGCCTGCGGGCATTGGGCGTGGAGCAAGGCGACCGGGTCCTGATCTGCGGGGCGAACACGCTGGCGATTCCGGTCCTGTACTTCGCTGTGCACGCGTTGGGAGCAGTGGCCGCGCCCGTGCCGCCCGACACGCCGGAAAGTGTGCTGGCGGCGCTGGCGACAGACGCCGAGGCGCGGTTGATTGTAGCGCCGGCGGTCTTGCCGCCGGTTTCTTCAGCGGCTGTCGGCGGGATCCCCTGCGCGGTGGTTTCGCCAGCGGAAGCGACCGCGCGGGCGGCCGGCGACGAAGAGATCGATCCGGTTTGCCGCCGCGACGCCATCGCGGACTTGCTCTACACCACCGGGACCACCGGCCGGAAGAAAGGCGTGGTGCTGACGCAGGCCAATATTCTGGCGGCCGCCCGCAATATCACGGCGTTCGTGGGCAACGGCCCGGAGGACGTCGAAGTGGTGCCCCTGCCGCTCAGCCACTCGTTCGGGCTGGGGCGGTTACGGTGCCTGGCGGTGGCCGGCAATACGCTGGTGTTGGAGCCGGGCGTGGGAAACGGAGCACCGGTGGTGAAGCGCATTCTCGACCTTCGGGCCACGGGGCTGGCGCTGGTGCCGGCGGGATTCGACATCTTGCGACGGATCACGGGGGAAGTGTTAGGGCAGGCTCGCGAGCATCTACGCTACATCGAAATCGGCAGCGCACCGATGAAGGCGGAAACGCGCGAGTGGCTCACGAAGCTGCTGCCACACACTCGCATCTGCCATCATTATGGGCTTACCGAGGCATCCCGCGCGGCGTTCACCGAGTATCACGGCGACGCGCACAAGCCGGGGACGGCCGGGCGTGCGGCGCCCAACGTCGAGCTCGCTATCTGCGACGAGTCGGGCGGGCGGCTGCCGCCGGGCGAGCCCGGGCAAGTCGTGGTGCAGGGCGGGATGGTGATGCGGGAGTACTGGAAACAGCCGGAGCTGACGCGCGAGACCTTTTGCGCGGAAGGGCTGAAGACCGGCGACATCGGCTACCTGGATGCCGACGGCTACTTGTTTCTGATCGGCCGGCGCGGTGACATGATCAATGTGGGCGGGCGTAAGGTCGCGCCGGACGAGATCGAAAGCCTGCTATGCCAGTTAGAGGGCGTGCGGGACGCGGGCTGTGTCGGCGAGCCCGACGAACTGTTGGGCGAGAGCGTGAAGGCGTACCTGGTGGCCGATCGGGAAATCGGGCGGCGCGAAGTCGCGGCGTTTCTGAGGCCGCGGCTCGAAGGGTGCAAAATCCCGCAGACGGTGGAGCGAATCGCGCGCATTCCGCGGACGGCTTCGGGCAAGATCCAACGGCAGATGCTGCGCAGCGCAAAGGAGCTATCGTGAACCTCCGTTGTAGCGTCGGCGGTCTTGCCCGCTCGTATCGAGACGTGGCGCGGGCACTCGTGCCTGCCGCGTCGACACTCGTGTCGACGCTTGGCGGTGCTGGGGCAATACGTGGCCGTATTTATGAAAGAGTGTACTTAGTGAAGGAGGCGGCGTGGACCTCCGAGCGATGAAGCTGCGGATGCTGAAGCGCGTGCTCTCCCCGCCCGAAGTGTGTGTCGGCAGAGGGAGCGTGGATCGCTTGAGCTGCCTCGATCCCGCGCGGGTGCTGGTGGTGGCGGGCGAAAGCGCCCGGCCGACCGGCGCGCTCGAACGGGTGACCGGGCAATTGAAAGACGCTACGGCACTCGAGGCGATCGAACTGGGTGGAGAGCCCCGGGCGGCGTCCCTCGGCGCAGCGCAAGCCGCAGTGGCGGCATTCGCGCCCGCGTGGATCGTTGCCGTGGGCGGCGGCGCGGTGCTCGACGGGGCGAAATTCCTATGGGCGCAGTTCGAGCATCCGGACCTGGTGCTGTCGGGAGCGACGGCGGCCATCGGGCCATTGCGGCGAAAAGCGCGGCTGATCGCGGTGCCGACCACGGCGGGCAGCGGCTCGGAGGCGTCGCAGGTGGCCGTGCTGTCGTCGGACGATGGGACCAAAATCCCATACGTATCGCCCGACTGGGTGCCGGACCTCGCGATTCTGGATCCGGGGCTGACCGTGAGCCTGCCGCGGGAAATCACCGTAGCGACGGGGTTCGACGCGCTCACGCACGCCGTGGAATCGGCGGTGTCGAGCTTGGGAAACGCGTTGCTACAGGCGTTGGCGGCGACCGCCGTGGGTTTGGTGCTGCGGCACTTGCCGGCGGCCGCGGAGACTCCCCACGATCTCGTAGCGCGCGAAGGCATGCTCGAAGCGGCCTATCTGGCGGGGTTGTGCCAGAGCGCGGCCTCGACCGGCGCGGCACACGCGCTGTCGCATGCAACCTCGAAATTGCACGGGGCGCCGCACGCGGCGGCGACGGGCTTCTACCTGCTGCCCACGGTGCGGTGGAACCGGACGAAAAACGCGGCTCTGTACGATCCATTGGCTGCCGCCTGCGGCCTCGCCTCCGGAGCGGCCCTCGCGACCGCGATCGCGGACCTGGCCACGCGGGTGGGCCTGCCGCAGAAATTCGCAGAGCTGTTGGGGCGGACGCCCGACGATTCCGAGCGGCAGGCGCTTGCCGGCGCAGCGGCCAAGGACGTATGCCTGCGAACCAACGCCTGCCGGATGGGGACGCCGGAGTTGGCGCAACTGCTGGCGGAGATCGGGTAACGCGCGATGCGAGCGATTGACGAACTGCTGCGGCAACCGGCGTACGCGACCCGGCCCGGCGAGCATCGGGACCTGCTGAGAGCGGCGGTACGCGAGGCCATCGGGCATCATTACACAAACTGCCCGGCGTTCGCGCGCTGGTATCGGAAGCAAGGGGCGGATCCGGATGCGGAGATTGAGGATTTGGCCCGGGTGCCGTTCCTGCCGGTGTCGATTTTCAAGCGCCTGTCCTTGGAATCGGTCGGCGAACAGGAGATCGTGCGGGTACTGAAATCCAGCGCCACGTCGTCGCAGACGCCCAGCCGGGTGGTGCTCGACCGCGTGACACGCGACCGGCAAATGCGCACCCTGGCGATGCTGCTGAGCGCCCTGATGGGCCCCGCGAGGCGCCCGTTCGTGGTGCTGGACGTAGCGCCGGCGGTCTTGCCGCCGGTCCCCCTCGCAGCCCAAGCGGCGGACTTCGAATTGTCAGCGCGGGTGGCGGGCCTGCGCGGTTACCTGATGATGGCCAGCGAGACCCATCACGTCCTGGAAACCCGCGCCGGCCGGCTGGAGCTGGATGCGGATAAACTCAAGGCGGTGCTCGACCAGTTGCGCGCGCGGTCCACGCCGGTGTGCGTGATCGGGTACACCTACATGTTGTACCAATATGTAGTGGCGCCCTTGGCGCGGGCCGGAGGGAGCCTGCCGCTGCCGGCCGGCAGCATGGTGCTGCACTTCGGCGGCTGGAAGCGCCTGGAACGGCAGGCGGTGGACCGGGCACGGCTGAACGCGGAAGTGGCGCAAGTGTTCGCCATGGCCGATCCCTCAATCCGCGACGTCTACGGTTTTACCGAGCAACTGGGCGTGATCTATCCGGATGACGGCCGCGGAGTGCGCCTCGCGCCGGTGTACGCGGAGGTGATCGTGCGGGATCCGGTGACGCTCGAACCGGTGCCCGATGGCGTGACCGGGCTGCTGGAGTTCATCACCCCGCTGCCCAACAGCTATCCCGGAATCGCCCTGCTGCTCGACGACATGGGACGAATCATTTCGCGGGACCAGGGGGACGGCGGGCGCTTCGGGACGCGCTTCGAGGTGATGGGGCGGGCGCGGGGCGCCCAAATTCGCGGCTGCGGCGACACGCTGCCGGAGCAAATCTATGCCCCCGGCCCCCGGTCCCAACCCCCGGCCGGGCCCGTGGCCCCAGGCCCGGTCCCAACCCCCAACTCCCAACCCCGCGAGCAAAGCGAGCCTGGTCCCCGGCCCCTGGCCCCTGGCCCCTCGCCCCATCGGCTATGAAGATCTTCGTCCTATTCGACCAGCGAGGGCGGCACATCGAACCGGCGGGCGATCCGGAAAGCTGCCCGGTGGAGACCAGCCTGGAGCGGCTGGCGAGCGAGTTGCGCGCGGGCCAGGAGCGCTTACGGGCAGCGCCGCTCGCCGACCTGATCGGGCTGTGCGATGCTGCCGGGCAGGCGTGGACCGAGCCGGGCAGCGAGGAGGCCCGGATGGTAGCAAGCCTGGCCATCGGCTTTCTGCCGCTATGGCTGCGGCGCGGCAATCTGGAGCCGCTGATGGATCAGTCGCTACGCGGCGATCGCGGAGCGGTAGACGGGTTCGTGCCGTTGGTGCCCGAAAGAGGGCGGCGTTTCCGCGCACAGCCGCGCGGGTTGGCCGTCCACTGGGTGGCGGGCAATGTGCCGCTGCTGGGGATGATTTCGGTGATCCAGGGGCTGCTCACCAAGAATGCCAACCTGGTGAAAGTGTCCCGGCAGAACGCGGGCATTCTGCCGTACTTTCTCGCGGCGCTGGGGCGGGCGCGCTACCGGCGGCCGGACGGGGAGGAGCTTTCGGGCACCCTGCTCACCGACGCGGTGGGGGCCATCTACATGGATCGCGAAGACGCCGCGGCGCTGTCCACACTGGCGGATGTGCGGGTGGCTTGGGGCGGGCGCGAAGCGGTGGAGTCGATCCTGAACCTGCCGCGGCGCTTTGGCACGGAGGACATCGTATTCGGGCCGAAAACGTCGTTCGTGGTAGTGGGGGCCGAGATGCTGGCCAGCGAGGCGAGTGCCCGCCCGGTAGCGGCGCTGGTGGCGCGCGACACGGTGGCGCTGGGACAGCGTGGGTGCAACTCGCCGCACACCGTGTTTGTCGAACGCGGCGGGCCGCTCGATCCGGCGGCGTTCGCCTCGCTGTTGGGCGAGGAGTTGTGCCGCGCCGCCGGGCAGTCGCCGCCGGATGTGGCGCCGCAGGAGGCCTTCGAGATCCTGAGCTCGCGGGCCGAATACGACATGCGCGGCCAGGCCTGGTACGGCGGCGGCGTCCGCTGGAGCGTGTTCTACAGCGACGAAGACCGCGGACTGGCTGCACCCTGCTATGGGCGGACGCTCTTCGTGCGGCCGGTGGATAGCGTCTTGGACGTGGCCGCGCTGTGCTCGGTGAACACGCAGACGGCGGGCCTGGCGCTGGGCGGGCGGCGTCTCGAGGTGGCTGAGGCCCTGACGGCGCGGGGTGTCGAGCGTTGCCCGGAGGTGGGGCGCATGGCGCTGTACGAGGCCCCTTGGGACGGCATGTATCCGATGGACCGCATGGTGCGATGGGTCTCGGCCTGAATTCCGTTGTGGGGCAGGCGGTTCCGCCTGCCTTCGCCCGCTTGCGGGCGATTCTTTCTCACTGAGCAAGCGGGTCGGCCTCCGCCGGCGCGGCCAGATACGCCAGCGTGTCATCCCTGGCAATGGAGATCTTGTAGCCCAGAGGAATTAAAGAAGCCAGACAGCGCTCATACACCGGCTCGTTCAAATGTTTGTGCTCGAAGTGAACCATCGCGGGGCGGCGATGGGCCACGTCAAACAGCTCCAGAATCTCGGCATCGCGGCCTTCCGCGTCGATCTGCAACAAGTCGATGTGCGGGATTCCATAGGTTTGGAACAACGTGGCGAAGGTAAAGCACGGAACCGTTTCAATTTCAATCAGCGATTCCAGGTTGGGTATGATGTCGGAGAGACCCACCAGGAAGTTTTGGTCGAGACTGGCAATTTGGGGAAGCCACTCGGGACCCGATGATTCCGGTTTGATCCGGTACAGTGGAACCGTGCCGTCCCGCTCTCCGATGGCGGCATTTACGAACACGAAATCGGGACTGCCGAATCGAGCGTAATTCGCCTTCAATTTTGCAAAGGCATCTCGTTGCGGCTCAACCAGGTACCCTTTTAAACCATGTTTCTCGATGAGCGGATAGATCGGGTCTCCCGAAACTCCATCGAATGCGCCGACCTCGAGATAACGGATCTCGGGATGCGTCTGCCGATAGTGCGACAGAACCATGTCGAGCGTGGCGTCGAGCTCGGATTCCGGGTGGTGCAACTGGGGCACCAGGAATCTCGGCGTACGGGAGGCGCCATCGCCCGGATCTTGCGGCCCGGCAGAAGCCGCGCCACCCTCCCTACAACGGTCCGCACCATCCATACGCTTCATCCTACCAACGGTTGTATGTTGGCGGTCCGGTTCGGCGCATCACGATCTCGTTGCAAGCAGTCGGCCCCGTACCCACTGTGGGTAGTATCCCCACTGCGGGCATGAAGCCCACTGCCGGCCTGAATGGGCACCCAAACCGTCCTACCCGAGCCCCAATCGGCACGTCAACAAAGGTTGACGTTGGTTCGGCCATTAGATTGTATGTACCAGAAGACCTTCAAAAATGGGCTGTGGGCAGGATACCCGCTGTGGGCAGGAGACCCACTGTGGGCAGAATACCCACTGCGGGCGTGCAGACAATACCATACCCACTGTGGGCTTTCTGCCTACCGTGGGCACAGAGGTAACTGTGGGCCTGAAGCCACCAGTGGGTCCCGAGAAGCCTGGATATGCGGGCCCCTACCCACTGTGGTTACTATACCCACAGTGGGCGCAGTCCCTACGGCAGGCCTGAGACCCACCGGGGGCTTCCTGCCCACAGCCGGTCCACAGCCCATAGTGGGCTCGAAGCCCTCACGCGCCTCCCATATCATTAGTTTATATTCGAGCGTCTGTCCCACAATGCCGGGCGAAGTAGCCGCAGGCGGTGCAGTGATACCCGTCGGGCAGGACCAGGCTGGTGGAGCCGCACTCCAGGCAGCGGGCCCAGTCGGCCTCCAGGTTGTGCGTGCCTTTGCGATCCATCAGCCAGCCCAGGTGGGACTCCCAGACTTGGGCGAGGGTGTCCCAATCGAAGGGTGTAGAGAGGGCGCGGCGCCGGATCTTGCGTACCAGTTGGGGATTTTGACAGACGTCGCGGATCAGCTCCGCGGCGCGGTCCAGGGTTTCCGGGCTGGACGGGTCGCCGCCCACCAAAAACCCGTTTCCCCCGTGTTCGATCAACTCCGGGAAAGCGCCTACCGGGCTGGCCAGCACCAGGCAACCCGCCGCCATGGCTTCCACCACCACGATTCCGAAAGGTTCCGGCCGGGTCTGCAGTTGCACCAGGAAGGCGCTGCGTTTGTATTCCGCCGCCAGCTTGCGCTGGTTAATCAGCCCGCGGTACGAGATGCACGGTTCCTGGGGAGGCACCTCCTCCGCCAGGCCCGCGCCCCACAGCCGGGTTCCGCCGAAATAGTGCAACCGGAAGCGTTGGTCCCGCTTGTGCAGCCGGCGGGCAATCTCCCGGGCGGCATCGAAACCCTTGGAGGGGTGGCTGGAATAGATCAACCGGCGAGGATCGCGCCGGGGAATGAGCAGACCGGCGGCAAGACCGCCGGCGCTACCGGCCCAATTCCAGCGGTTGACGCCATAATGCGTGACGAAGAGGTTGTGCGTGAAGGCCGCGGACCGCAGCATCTCGGCGCGGATGAAGTTGCTGCACACGTAGATGGCGTCGGGATTCAGCGCATGGACGCTCTTGGCCACATCCAGTCCGCTGAGCAGAAAGATGCGGACTTTGGCTTCGAGCGAGAGCGACAGAAGCGGCGTCAGGTCGATGGCGCCACCCGAGGAGTGCATCACCAGCACGTCGGCCTGGATCCGGTTGACCTGGTCGAGCGGCCGGTACAGCACGCCGCGATGGACGGTTTCCCGCGAGCAGTTGCAGACCACCGAAACCCGATGCCCCCGGCGCGCCAGGGCGGCGGCAATCCGGATGCGGACCGTCAGCCCGCCGCCGACTCCCGCCTGGTCCGGGGTCGTCCCGTCATAGAGGAAATGGCGGTCCGGGCAATAGATGGCGATTTGCATCGAAATCCCGGACTACACGTAGCGGGTGTACCATTTGCCCTGCTGCGGACAAACGAACTGCTCCATGACCCGTTCTTTGCGGGCCACGATCCACGTCAGGATATCCCCTGAGGTCGAGGGATCGGCCACCGGCCTGCCGTCCACGGTGGAGTACTTCTCGTAGATCACCCGGAAGCCGTTCAATTCCAACCCGCCGCGGAGGCACTCGGGGTTGAACACGTGGAACCCATGGGCGTAATAGCCGTTCACCGGCGTATGCAACAGGTAGTGGCCGCCGGGGGCCACCATGCGCAGGCAATTCTCGAAGCACTGGCGGGTATCGAAAACATGTTCGAGGCTGCCGATGTCGATGAAGGTGGCGTAGCGGCCGTGCTCGTGCTCGGGCACCCGGTGGTTCATGTCGTAACGCAGTTCGGAGCGCGGGTCGAAGAGGTCGAGCGAGGTGGCCCGCACTCCCAGGGTGGCGAAGTACTCGCCCAGGTGGAGATATTGCTTTCCATCCAGGGTGGCCCCTTTGTCGAATTCCTGAAATCCGAAGCAGATCAGGGGTCCGCGAAGGAACTCGGGGAGGGCGAAGATCTCCCGGTAAAAGGGGACGTGGGTGACGAGGACCATGCCAGCCCATCCTACCCGCGGCCCAATCGGGCCGTCAACCGGACGCTAACACCTTTCTCGCCAAGTACGCCAAGTACCGCCAAGTACGCCAAGAAGACCAAAACCCAAGAAACCCTCCTGGCGTCTTTTTCTTGGTGTTCTTCTTGGCGGCCTTCTTGGCGGCCTTGGCGGTACTTGGCGTACTTGGCGAGAAACGTTGTTCTTTGGGTGGGTTCGGCCATTAGATTCTAGGTGCTAGAATGTTGGGGACCTTCAAATCTTTCGCAAAAAACAATGTTTCTTACCAAGGCCAGAACCCCGGCTCTCTGTCTGGGGCTTACGCTGGTGGTCCTGGCGGCATACGCCAACCACTTTCAGAACAGCTTCCACTTTGACGATTCCCATACCATCGTCGAGAACCGGTTCGTCCGGGATTTGCACAATGTGCCCGGCTTTTTCACCGATGCGACCCGCTTCAGCGTGAACCCGGCAGGCCAGGTCTATCGTCCGATCGTGTCGGTCTCGCTGGCGATCGATTACCGGCTGGGGAAGGGGTATGTTCCGTTCTTCTTCCACCTCTCCACGTTCCTTTGGTTCGCGGTTCAACTGATCCTGATGTTTTTTCTCTTCCGCCGGATCATGGACCAGGCGGATCCGCACCCTTCGAACCTCTGGACGGCGTTCCTGGCGGCGGCCTGCTACGGCCTGCATCCAGCCAACGCCGAGACGGTGAATTACATCATCCAGCGGGCGGACCTCTACAGCACCCTGGGGGTGGTGGCGAGCCTGCTGTGTTTCGCGGCTTATCCCGGGCAGCGCAAGCGGGGATGGTACCTGCTTCCGGCGATCGCGGCCTACCTGTCCAAGGCTCCAGCCCTGATCTACCCGCTCCTACTGTTGTCGTACGTGTTCCTGATGGAGCAGGAGGGCACCCTCGGCGCCTGGGCCGAAAACCGGACGAAGTGGGCCGCGGCCATCCGCGCGGCCGTTCCGGCGCTGCTGGTGACAGCCGCGGCGGCGCTCTTAACCTGGAAGATGACACCCGCCGTTTACCAGGGTGGCGCAACCTCCCCCTGGTTGTACCGGACGACCCAGCCCTGGGTGGCGCTGCACTATTTCATATCCTTCTTTCTGCCAACGGGCTTAAGCGCGGACTCGGATTGGACGCCCGTTTCGGGACCTTTCAGTGGGGAAGCCCTGGCCGGCTACCTGTTTGTCGCGGCCCTGCTGGCGGTGGCGTTCCGGACCTCCCGGCGCCCGGAGACACGGCCCATCGCCTTCGGTCTTCTGTGGTTTATCCTGGCCCTGCTGCCGACTTCCCTGATGGCGCTCGGCGACGTGACCAACGACCATCGCATGTTCTTCCCGTTCGTGGGGCTGGCGCTGGCGGTGTTCTGGAGTTTGCGGCTGCTCCTCGGTAGCGCCGGCGGTCTTGCCGCCGGTGTCTTCAACCGTTCCTGGGTGCGCGGCGCTCTGGCCGCCGCGGTGGTGCTGCTGGCGCTGGAGGCCGTCGGCACACACATCCGAAACCAAGTCTGGCGTACCGAAGAATCGCTGTGGCAGGACGTGACCATCAAGAGTCCGAAGAATGCCCGCGGCATGATGAATTACGGCCTGTCCTTCCTGGCGCGCCGTGAGTACGCCATGGCGCTCTCCTACCTGGAGCGCGCGGAGTCGCTCGATCCCAGCTATGGACCGGTGGAGGCAAATCTGGGGGTCGCGCTCGGCGGCCTCGACCGTAATCAGGAGGCCGAACAGCATTTCCGGCGCGCCGTGGAACTGGCTCCGGACCTCGCGGAGCCGTACATTTTTTACGGGCGCTGGCTGATTGAGAGAAACCGGCTGCCGGAAAGCCAGGCGCTACTGGAAGCCGCCATACGGAAGAACCGGCTTTCCCTCCCCGCCCGCGACCTGTTGGGACAAGTCTACAGCAGACAGGGAAACAGGCAGGCAGCCACCCAGCTTCAGTACGACACCGTAAAAGTGACCTTCGGCGAAGATGTGGCGCGCCGCTACATGGCCGAGCTCGCCGAGCGCCAGAAGCAAGCCCAAGCGGCGAAGTTTCCGCCTGGTATGAAACCCGAGGAACTGGTAAACCTGTCCGCGCAATTTTGTAATCAGGGAAATTACGCAGACTGCCTGGGGGCGGCCCAAAAGGCCCTGGACCTCCGGCCGGGCTATGCGGAGGCCTACAATAATATGGCTGCGGCCTACTTGTCGACGGGCCATTGGGACGAGGGAATCCAGGCGGCCAAACAGGCGATCCAAAGCAAGCCGAATTACGCAGCGGCCAGGAGCAACCTCGACTGGGGCCTGTCGCAAAAGGCCAAGGCGGGGAAATGAGGTGTATTGGGGGCAGGCTTTCAGCCTGCGGGGACCCGCTTTCAGCGGGTCCAGCCGGCCGGAAGGCCGGCTGCAGCCAGTATTGGCTGCCCCACCAAGACCTCATACCGTATCAGAATCTTATACCCTATAATCTTCTTATATAGGCGGAATGCCAGCTTTTTATACCGTATAAGGAACGTACACCAGTGCGCACTAAAAAATTGCGTCATAAACCAAGATTCCTCTTTTATTTTCAACCTGAATCATGGTACAGTGCTACGTCTGCCTGGATCGGATCTCACCATCCCTTTCTCGGCTTAAATACCGTTGCTCCAAAAGCATGCGGGATACATTTGTTGTTGACTAGAAGTGGATAGCAGGGTATAAAGGTATGCGATGTCACACAGGTCCGCCGCTTTCTGCCCGTGTTCCCCGAGCAGGAACAGCTTTGGACTGGTTGACCCGATTCGTCAGGCAGACACCTTCAGGAGGAAATGGCTAGATGAGTAGTAAAATTCGAAATGTAGCGTTGCTACTTCCCGCTTTTGTCCTGGCAACAGGACTAGCATCAGCGCAATCGAGCGTCAAAGTAAGTACGGTAAACCCAGACGGCTCGGTTACGACAACCAACTTAACTGGTACGCCCAACGGGCCGGGGGCAAAGGCTCCGACTCCGGCCGCGGACGGCAGTGCGAAGTATTGGGACGGGCTCGGCATCGGCGGAGCCAGCACCAACTACTTCAGCCAGGTGCCGTATCTGATTGCACCGCCCAATCCGCAAATCGCGGCCGGACCGGACGACATTCTCACCATCGTCAACCGGACCATTTCACGGTATCCGAACCCCAACGCGGCTGGTAACACCGGGACCTTGAACCCCTATAATTACCCACCCACGGAATTCGTTCCGTTGGACGTGTGGATGGGGCTGACGGTTCTGGGAACCCAGGCCGGCGGTGGCGCACTGTGCCCGTCGGGCACCGGCAGCAACTCCAACTGCGTGATCGACAACGCCTCGATCCGCTACGACCAGATGCAAGGCCGCTTCCTGGTGCTGTTCACGGTCACCGATATGCCCGCCCATCGTTCGAACTGGGTGCTGGTGGTATCGGCGTTCGCGCAGTTCCAGAAGTGCCCGGTGCCGGCGCCGTCCGGCTCGGTATGTCCGACGAGCAGCCCGCTGTTCACCCCCCCGGTGATCGCGCCGATCGTGGGCGGCACCCAGACGGGTGGCCAGAATACGGCCAACTGGACTCTGTATAAAATTCCGATCAACCTGCTCTACAACGCATTTCAACAGCCCAGCGCTTTAGGGCTGATCAACAATACGGGTGCGGTTCCCCCCTTCAACAACCCGTTGGCGAATTCCGCTGTGGGTACGCCCAACGCGGTTACCACCGGCGGCTCCACGGCGACGTTTTTGACAACCCCGTTCTGCACCAATGGCGGGCCCCTGCTGCCCTTGACCTACGGCAGCGGTGTGAACAATGGCACCGCGGGCGGCACGGGCCGGACCTGCACCAACTACTTCCCGACGGGCGCACGCTTCGGGATCGACAATGACAACATCATTCTGACAGCCCCCGTGCTGGATCAAGCCTTCGCGCCCAATGAAGGAAACTTCCCCAGCGGCGTCGGCCAGAACCAAGGCCCGTACGCTGGAACCCGCGTGACTACCATCGCTAAGATCGTGATTTACAACGGAGCTGCGTTGAACTTCAGCCAACCGCCCAGTTGCCTCGGCGATACGCCGATCGACTGCCAGGCGGTAAACCTCTCCGACGACACCGCCACTGGAACTCTCACGGCGGTCAATCAGAGGCTCGCCTTCGGCCTGGGCGCCACGGCAGTTCCGGGCGTCAATGCGGCCGGCAACCTCCAGTTTGGAGCCGGCTCCCCGAATACTCCCAACTTTTGCCTTACGGCAAATCCGATTGCGGTGCCTGTCGGCGGCGTCACGGCCGCTGGTGTTCCGCTCATCGCCGGCAACTCCATCGCGATGTCGTGCGCTCCCTTGGCAACTGGTACGTTTACCCCCAATCCAGCCGCCAACAGCGCTGCTGGTGCTGTAACCGGCATACTTCCGGCCATTTTCTGGGAGCCGGATAACCTTCGCGGCCGGGCGTTAGCCAGCTTCGACGCGCAGGTTGCGCCCTTCAACACGCCCCCAGCCGGCGCCATCACCCCCCTCGATTACCTGGTGGGCACCGAGATCACCGACAACTTTGGCGCAGGCATCGTGCCGCAAGGGGTTGCCGGAGTCACCGGGCAAGGCGTCTTCACGATCACGGCCACGGCCTTCACTACGGCGGCGCCGTTTACCATCACGATGTCCGCAGCCGATGCGGGCAGACTGGCGGTTGGAATGTCTATCTCCGGAACCGCAACCACGATTTCGGCGATCACGATCGCCGGAGCCGCGTCCACGGTCACTTTGAACGCCCAGGGTCTTGCCACAGGCACGGTCCTACCCGTCAGCGTGACGTTTGTGACCAATGCCGCCCCCGGCGCCATTGTTCCCCCCACCGCGGGCATTGCCACCAAGTACTATCTCCAGGCGATCGTCTTCTCCTGTCCGGGGACGAGCGGATTGATCAGCGATTTCACGAACTGCTTCTCCGGCGCCAACGGCACCCAGGCGGCACTGGCCGACCTGCCGTTATTCGGACCGCTTCGCACCAACTTCTCCACTTTGGCCCAGGTAGCCGATCCCTCTCCCGTCGGCCAGGGATTCAGCCCGACCCAAATGACGACGAACCCGCTGAACACCCCGGTTTCGCCCACCACCAATAGCCGTATTTTTGTCGGCGATTCGCGGCCGGAACAGGTAATGTTCCGCGAAGGCCTGCTGTACATCGCCCGCTCGGTCCGCCTGGCGGATTTACAGATCAACTGGCTGGGCACGAGCACAGTCCTGTACGACATTGTGAAGACGTGCGCTACGGCCGCTCCGCTGCCGGCTTGCGGCGCCTTCAGTATTACGGGCGCCAACCTCGGCCCTGCGAACATAGCTTTCGAATACGAGTGGTTCAACGGCACGAGCATTCCCGATCCGAGCGGCAACATCAACGGCTTCGGTTTCTATCAGCCGATGTTCGAGAGCCCCGCGGACGTAGTCAGCGCCGGTCCGATCTCTCCGATCAGCACGTTGCAGTTGTTTGACAAGCTGTTCGTCGGCATGACCACCGGTGGCACCAGCAACACGGCTGCCATCTTCTCCAAGAATTATCCTTCGCTGTGGGACTTCCGTCCCGGCGACGACGCGTTTGACACGATTGAGCCGTACCTCGATCCGTACACCGGCAGGGTGCTCGGCACTTATCAGTGCGGCAGCGACTTAACGGTAACGGTTCTCTCGAGGAGCGGGAGCACTATCACCGTAGGGGATACAACTGGTCTCGGTGCGGGTATGTTCTTGAGCGGCACGCAGACGACGATCGTGTCTATCTCCGGGAATGTGATTACTTTGAGCGCGGCATTTGGCGGCAGCAGCCAGACCTTCCCCGCGAACGCCACATTTACGCGCAACCAGCCCGTGGTAGGGGTAACCACAACCCTGGTCACCCCCGGGTCGAACCAGATCACGGTAGCGTCCGCGACCGGACTGGCGATTGGCCAAGTCTTAGCCCAAGGCGGTAGCAGCGGAACCACGGCGAGCGCATCCACCACCGCCTATACGACTGCCGGTACCCCGGCCTTCGGGATCAAGTCGTTGACCAACGTGGGTTTAAGCGAGGCTATCACCGGAACAACCACCGGAAATATCACCACGAACACCGTCAACGGCAGCAACGTGATCAACGTGCCGACGTCGTCCCAGGTGGCTGTCGGTGAAACGATAACCGGCGGCATTACCGGCACGGTCGCTACCATTTCCATCAGCGCAGATGGCACGTTCCTCATTGTCACGTCGAGTGCGGCTGCGACCACGACGGGCGCCGCTACCGTCCAGTTCAGCTCGGTACCCTGTCTCGGCGGAAGGGTCATCGCAACCACTAACGCATCCACCTTTGTGGTCGCCGGCGTGAACGTACCCGGCGTCACCAGCAGCGCAGCGCCGACTTGCACTTCGTTCTTCCTGGGCACCGCCGCGGATTTCACGGCCTTTCCGCAACTCAACGGCATTCCGATTAACAACGGCATACCGGTGGTGTTCACCGCCAGCGGTCTGTTCCCGGTAACCACAACGATTATCAACATTGTTGGCACTACCGTCACCCTGAGCAACCCGGCCACGGCTCCGCTCCCTGGCTTGGCCGCCGGCGTTACCAGCACCAATTTGCCGATCAACTTCGTCACCGCGGGCTCGGCGGCGGCAGTCACCTGCCCGATCATTCCGTTCAGCTCGCGCGGCGGCGCTTCCACCGACCCGAACGATGGCAGCCTCTGGCTCTATGGCGAA
>OCZU010001325.1_pt1 | contig 16373 bp, 11 predicted proteins | sample 1539001 | NCBI WGS metagenome assembly OCZU01 (sample SAMEA3539306, study PRJEB22396) | soil metagenome | biome: tundra; feature: field; material: soil | place: USA | collected 2010-05 | depth 0.15 m | reverse complement strand
ATGGAGCGGCTGAAGGACTAAGAATTACCGGTATAACCGGAGACGCCCCATCATAACCAGTTACTTTCACATGGTCAATTCTGCCCGTAGCTCTTTGGGGATCGGCATGGTCGATATCATATATGGAAAATTTTACATTATCTACAGAATTGCTGAAAAGTATCGTTGTAGTTTGCCGGTCATTGTTTACTGGGTTGTAGGTATCACCTCCGAAATATAGTGTAAAGGTGGTATCTAAAGTATTAATGCCCCCTTTAAGGTTGCCTGGCCAATCTGGCCCCTCATCTGGTCCTGAAATAGCCGAAGGAGAAGCCAATGGGTATTGTTCGGTGCCAACCACGTTTGTTCTATCTGTTTTCCATGTTATAGAAGGATTATAGGTAGTTCCATTGCATGTCACGGACGCTAGATTATAAGTTTGTGAGGTAGTATTGATAAAAGTGTTGCTTGAATTCCATTGAAAACTAGTGTCACTTGTAAATGTCGGCGCAATGGAGGTATAACCAAATCCAAAGTTTATGTTAGGGTATGCACTTGAACCATCCACACCCATTACATTGGTAAGTCCATTGGGGTAAGAATCATTATCAACTACGGCACGGGTTATGGTAGTTGGCATTGAAGTAATCATTACGCGAACCTGGTAATCGCTGGCTGCCACATTAGAAAAAGTATACAAGCCATTTGCATCGGTAACAATAGAATCTACCGGTATTACACGAAATTTTATGGAATTTTCTTTTAGATCGAACAGCCAAACCTTAATATTAGGGAGCCCTTCTCCTGCTTCATAAAGAGAATCATTATTCAGGTCATTGAATACATGCCCCGATATGGCAGAAGACTGCCCAAAGGAAATTGAGATGAAAAAAGTAGCTAATACCGTTGCAAGTATATACTTCAAGTTCATAGAATAAGGGTTTCTTTTTCAACTAACGCTGAAACGGGAATTATATTATAAAGAGGAAAGTACTGGTTAATTCATAAATCATTCATATTCAGCTAAGAATGAGCAAATAATCTAGATATATCCAATTTTTTATTTTTAATTAGAAAACCACCTGCACTGCAGGCGGTGATGTCATTTTTGCTTTACATTAAATCATTGACTTCGCTTTAGTTCTTTGACAGAATATGTGGTTTACCAGAAAAACTTCTGGTTTGTAAAATTCTACAAGTTGCAGCTACAAGGTTGAAGGGTTTTCCTGTAACAACCGGACAGAACCAGCTTAATTTGCTGTTCAAAAGACGTCATTTCAAAAAATTTTTCAAAGTCAGGTACTGGCTTGGAATTAAGGGCTTTGCCTTTTTCTTGCGAAGCCACCTTTTTTGAATGTGGTGGTTCACTTGATCAATTTGTAACAAGCAACCATAATATTCCATTTGCTGTTTTTATTCATCGAAATGAAGAATTTGTCATATGAACAGTGAAAAGTCTTCAGTTACAGGATTTTCTTTCCAAAATCCATGAGAAGAATGATCCACATTGGAATTTCGGTTAGGAGGTCGCTGATGAATCTTCCCATCCCTGAAAAGATTTTGAAATATTTTTCAAAGCTGGAAAACTACAGCAACAAAAACAAAAAGAGCATCAGGGCTGAATTATGATGCTCCTTAATTTATAATGTGGTTTGGTAATTATCTGACAATAATCTTCTGAGAATTACCAATAAAGTTATTATTACCGTCAACAAGTCGGATCAGGTAAACACCTGCCGCCATACTACTTGAATTTATTGAAACAATATTATTGCCCTGGCTTATGCTTGTGCTTTGTTGAAGTATTTTAGTGCCATTTGCATTAAAAACTTCTATGATTCCCTGCCTTGAATTATTATCAGCTGAATAAATGGTTATTCCAAAGTTTTCACCCTGATTGATCGGATTTGGAGCAATACTGAATGTCGTATTTTTATTGCAAGGATTAACAGAAACAATATTACTAAGCTTGAATTGGCCGTCAAAATCTGTCATTCTTAATCGGTAATATCCGATAACTCCGGAAGAAGAAACAGGATACTGGTAGTTGCTTCCTGTTGAAATATCTTTTGCTTTAACAGAACTTATCATTTTAAAATTGCTTCCATCAGTAGAATATTCAATTTCAAAAGAGTTTAAGTTCTGCTCAAATGAAGTTTGCCATTGTAATACTGAATTGCAGCCGTTTTGTAAAGTTGCAAAATTTACAAGCGTAACCGGCATTGCAGCGTTGCAATAGAAACTATAATCAATGCTGCCAATGGAAATACCTCTTGTTGTTGGAGCATTGGGAGCCAACCTAGGCACCCAATCATAATCAGGAGCAGCTGCAGCAGGAGTGGCATCATTAACTCCATTTCCGGGAAGCATTACGGGAGCCCATTCCTCGTATTCAATCACAATGGAATCTATTTTATTTTGAAAATAAACATTAACGGTTCCATGGTCCTGATTTTGCGAATTATATTGTAATGAATAGCTCCAAATCGGGTAATCTGCAAAGCCATAAATGGTATTACCCGAAACTGTATTCCACGGAGCAGTTGAAGGATTTAAAATCACAGGCATACCAGGGGATGCCCCATCATAACCAGTAACTTTCACATGGTCAATTCTGCCTGTTGCTCTTTGAGGATCGGCATGGTCAATATCATATATGGAAAATTTTACATTATCAACTGAATTGCTGAATATTATGGTAGTGGTTTGACGGTCATTGTTTACAGGATTGTAGTCTGGACCTCCAAAGTCGATTTGGAAAGTAGTATCTAAAGTATTTATTCCCCCTTTGAGGTTCCCCGGCCAATCCACTCCCTGGGCGGCTCCCGGGAAATAAGCCTGAGGGTAAGTATTTGATCCATATCCACCACCCGGAGTACTGGTTCTGTCAGTCTTCCAGGTAATAGTTGGGTTAAATGGATTGCCGTTACAGGTCTCGGGGGTTAAATTGTATTTTTGAGAAGTAGTATTAATGAAGGTATTACTCGAATTCCACTGGAATATTCGGTCACTCGTAAATGTCGGTGCTACCGAAGTATAACCAAATCCAAAGTTAATATTATTGTATGCACTGGTGCCATTCACTGCCATTACATTAGTCAGTCCGTTGGGGTAAGAATCGTTATCAATTACGGCCCTGGATATGGTAGTTGGCATTGAAGTAATCATCACCCGAACCTGGTAATCGCTTGCTGCTATATTAGAAAATGTGTAAAGGCCGTTTGCATCTGTAACAACCGAATCCACCGGTATTACACGGTATTTGGTTGAACTTTCATTAAGGTCGAATAGCCAAACCTTAATATTACTTAGCCCTTCGCCAGATTCATAAAGAGAATCATTATTTAAATCATTAAAAACATGACCGGATATAGTAGAAGTTTGCCCAAATGAATTTAAAGAGGCAAAGGCAGCAATTGCCATCGAAAGCAGATATTTTATTTTCATATTTAGAAGGATTCTTTTGGAAAAAGGTAGAAATGAAGTCAATGTTATATTATGTTTTACGATGCAATATACAGATTGAAAGCGTAAATATTTAACTTCATTTATGCACAAAATAAATAGACAGTATCTGATAAATTCGGTAGGGTAAAAAAAATCAAATCCCGGTTCGGAAATGAAAAGAAGGCCTTAAATAGTAATAAAAAAGAAGAATATTATTAAATTGTATATCGTTTATCCCGATTTTCGAAGGGAAGTAAAAAATGATAGAAAGTTTTTATCTTGTTTTCCTATAATAAACATCCAATGAGTTTATAAAGTAGGGGTTTCAATGAAAGTAATTTAACTTTAGAAAAGGTTTAAATAATCAGAAGACAATAAAGAATTATAGATGTCAGAACAATCCGAAATATTTTTAGCGAAAAGCACCATAAAAGCCGCTGATTTAGATCACCGTCAAAAAATAAACTTCAATATTGGCCGGTACAATGCTGTGGTACCGCAAGGAAAGAGCCAATTTGTAAATTTAGACATAGCAAGGGAACGGGCGAAGAATATTAAATGGCGCGCCATAGAAACTTTGGATAAGCAATTGGAAGAATTTGAAAGGCAATTTTCCAGGAGGGGTGGAAAAGTTATCTGGACCCAAAACTCACAGGAGGCTTTAGACGAGATTCTAAAAATATGTAAGGAAAAAAATTGCAAATCTGTAGTCAAGAGCAAAAGCATGGTTACAGAAGAAATTCACCTCAATGAATTTCTTGAAAAGAATGAAATTGAAAGTGTGGAAACAGACCTTGGAGAATATATTCAGCAATTGGACGGGCAACCGCCTTATCATATTGTAACGCCTGCGATGCACAAAAGCAAAGAAGATGTTGCCAAACTATTCGAACAAAAACTTGGTACCAGGTCAAGGCTGTCACCTGAAGAATTAACACTTGTAGCCCGACGGTTGCTAAGAGAAAAATATACCCGGGCGGAAATTGGAATAACAGGCGCCAATTTCATCATCAGCGATATTGGGGGTATTGCCCTTACTGAAAATGAAGGAAACGGAAGGCTATGTACTGCTTGGCCCAAAACACATATCGTTATTGTGGGAATTGAAAAGGTTATACCCTCGTTAACAGACCTTGGGCTGCTGTGGCCTTTACTGGCGACTTATGGAACAGGGCAAAAAGTGACGGTTTACAGCAGTATTATTTCAGGGCCAAAACAACATAGCGAAGCTGATGGACCAGAAGAAATGTATGTGATATTATTAGATAATAACCGTTCTACAATATTAGCAGATGCAAGGCAACGGGAAAGTCTGTATTGTATCAGGTGCGGCGCCTGTCTGAATGCCTGCCCTGTATATAAAAATATTGGCGGCCACGCGTATGGAGCAACCTATAGCGGACCAATTGGAAGCGTGATCACCCCGCATATGCAGGGGATGGAAGATTATAAACACCTGAGTTTTGCTTCTTCTCTTTGTGGGAACTGCACTGAGGTATGTGCAGTAAAAATTAACCTTCATGAATTGCTGTTGTTCAACCGAAATGAAAGTGTGAAACAAGGTCTGGCAAGTATTTCAGAAAAAACAGCCTGGAAACTTTGGAAGTTAGCTTCTTTAAACAGGAGGATTATGAATATGGGAAACGGAGAACTTAAATCCAAAGTTGTAAACAAATTATTTAAAGACTGGAACAAACATCGATCTGAACTCCATTTCAGCCACAAGACATTCAACCAAATGTGGAAAGAACGATCAAAGAATACTGCTGATTCACCATATTAATTGGGAGGCTTACGGTTTTTAATGTTTGAAATGACGGGTTCCTGTTATCACCATTGCCAGGTTATTAGCCTTACAGTAAACTACAGAATCCTTGTCGCGAATTGAGCCCCCTGGCTGGATAAATGCACAAACACCTGCCTCATGCGAAATTTTTACACAATCATCAAAGGGGAAAAAGGCATCGCTTGCAACTACAGAATCCTTTAAATCAAAATTAAACTGTTTGGCTTTGGTTATTGCCTGCCTGAGCGCATCAACACGAGAGGTTTGCCCACACCCTTTCCCAATCAATTGATTATTCTTTATTATAGCAATGGCATTACTTTTTAGATGCTTGCATACGAGATTTGCAAAAATCAAATTTTCTTTTTCCTCTGCTGTAGAAGGCCTACCACCAACTTCATTCCATTCGCCAAAATTTCCTTTGTCAAAATCCTGGCTTAATATCCCGTTTAAAATCGTTTTTGACATTTGTGTTTGTTCAGGAAAATTTTTCATCCTGAGTAGAATGCGGTTCTTTTTTGATTGAAGTAATTCCAGGGCATCAGCATCAAAAGAAGGAGCTATTAACACTTCGAAAAAAAAAGAATTTAAGGCTTCGGCTGTTGTTCTATTGATGGAACTATTCGCGGTAAGCACTCCTCCAAAAGCGCTTTCAGGATCGCCGGAAAGGGCAGCATCAAAGGCTTCCTTTATGTTTGGTCTTTGTGCTATTCCACAAACATTCGTGTGTTTAAAAATGGCGAAAGTAATTTTGTCTTTCTCTTCCGTGTTAAACTCATTCATCAATTGAATTGCTGCATCTATATCTACAAGGTTATTATAGGAGATTTCTTTTCCATGTAATTGCTCGAAAATTTCAGAAAAGTTTCCGGAAAAAGAAGCTTTCTGGTGAGGATTCTCCCCATAGCGCAACACTTTCCTTTCCGAAACAAATGGATTTAAGAAATCAGTTTTATTGAAATAATTGGAAATAGCCAAATCATAACCGGAACAAACATCAAATGCTTTTGAGGCAAATTCTCTTCTTTCTTCTAATGAAGTTTCGGCGCTTTGCCGGGCCAATATTATTTCGAGATCACGATAATTATTTTTTTCAGCAATAACCAGGACATTGGCGAAATTTTTAGCAGCTGCCCTGATCATAGATGGCCCTCCAATATCAATTTTTTCAATTATTAATTTTTCATCGGCAGTGGACTTAACCGTTTCTTCGAATGGATATAGATCTACTATTACCAGGTCAATTTCAGGAATGTTATATTGTTTCATTTCCTGGATATCGCTATCAAAATCTCTCCTTCCCAGGATTCCGCCAAACACTGAAGGGTGAAGGGTTTTAACTCTTCCTCCTAATATAGAAGGCACTCCCGTAAGCCATTCAATGGAAATGCAGGGAATACCGGCTTGTTCAATAAATTTTTGAGTGCCACCAGTAGTATAAATCGTTATTTTCTTTTCATTTAAAAGTTTAATAATGGTTTCCAACCCATCTTTATAATAAACCGAGATGAGTGCTGACTTGATTTTTTTTTGCATAATATTAAATGGAAAATTGTACTTTATAAATCTGTTATAAATGCACCCTGCTCGGGAACAGAATGAGACGACAAATGTAATTATTCACAATCTTTCTTCCATTTATCAATTTTCCACATCGGATTTGACGAATCAAAGATATACAGATGGCAGTTGAAAATCTTTGCAAGTTGATTCATGTAAAGTTTGGGATTTCTTGAAATTACGATATAATCTACAGCAATCTTTTTTGCCAGAGGTTTATACACAATTGCAGAATCAATCATAATTATCTTCTTATTATGAAACGGGTAGCAATTATTTTTTTGAAATAATTCCACCTTATCCGGAGCATTCCGTTTAATCATATAAGAAATGCGTGCCGGTTTCAAATGAAAATTTTGCAACATTCCATCCATCGTAAGATCACTATCGCCCACAAATTAGTAACGATTTCCTTCTACAAAATCGATCGCTTTATGTGCAGGAATATCATAAACAGTAAATTTTTTCTGACCGGAAAATTGCCAATTTTTAAGAGCAAATATTCCTGTGAAAATGCCGGCGATAGGGATTCCTACATTAAAAGCCAACTTATTTTTATTGATTAGCCAGTATAGGATGAAAATGATAATTGTATAAAGTAACGGTGTTTCGAAAAATGAAATTGAAATGCCGCCCCATAAAGAAAAAGGAAGGTTATTTATGAATAATACGGCATGATTCAACAGCCAGATGAATACCCAAATTAATTTGCTGGTAGACAAGGCAAGGATTGGAATTGGTGAAACAAAAATGAGAATAATGCAACTCCAAAGTACAACGGTGGCAAGGGCAATTGCAATAAAATTTGATATTAAAAACAATAAAGGAACCTGGGGGAAATAAAAAATGCAAATCGGCAACGTGAATACCTGCACTGCAGTGGAAACAGAAATTACCTGCCATACTTTTCTGGTTAACGTATTTTGAAAATAAAGTAGCAATTTTCCATAACTGTTATAAACAGAAGCTCCATTGATGATTGCATCAACTGTGACCTATACTTTGTTAGTTTTATTTTTATCGACAGGAGGTTCACTTATAGTTACTACAATATAAGAACTACTCCCATAATGGTTTCCTTACCTGTCTTTATGATTGCGAACATCTTTTTGCCAGGTAATGAGAGCTCAGGCATTTGCGATAAAGAAGGTAATGATGATGCCGACGGCTATCTGCCATTTGAAACGATAAGCGAGCGGCAGACTTATGAGAATAATATAAGCCGATAATAAAATTACAGCGCCTGCAATTATTGTATTTAATGCAAATCTGAAATAGTATTGAAGAATGATACCAGCTATCCAGGGCAAAAGTAAACGCAGGAAAGGCGCTTTTTTCCAGATATATATATTTTTGAAATTTGCTATTCAAAATATTTCATCGGGCGGTAATCAGCCATATGACCTGCAATAAATAACAAAGTATTTTGGGATCCTATAAACAGGAAAGTTTCAACCAGGTAATTTAAAAATACTGATTTTATTTTATTGAATTAGTGCCAGAAGGAAATTGCGTCAATTGTTGAAGGAAGTGGAATCGGTAAAATTGAAATGTGTTTATTCGAGTACTTCATAAACCATAAAGGAAGCAGATTTATTTTTCATCTTAATCTTATCGATTGATTTACAAACAAAAGACTCTTTTACCTTTTTCCATGAGGTTTCGGAAATAAGAATCTGGTCTGCTTTGGCAACATCCTGCAATCTTTGTGCAGTGTTTACCACATCACCGATTACGGTATAATCAAGTCGCTTAAGTTTGGCAGATCCAATATTTCCGCGGATCATTTCCCCGCTATCTATTCCAATGGAAACCTTTGCCAAAAACGAAGATACTTCCGGCTGGGGCCCAAATTCTGATATTTGTTTACGAACAGCAAGGCTTGCGTCTATTGCCCTGTCAAGGTGAAAATCGCCTTTAAAGACTGCGAGTATGGCATCTCCTATAAACTTATCGACATAACCATCCTGTGCAATAATTTCTTTTACCATAATATCGAAACATTTATTAAGCAGGCGTACAACGGCATCAGGGGACTCCTTTTCAGTTATAGCTGTAAATCCACACATGTCAATAAACACAACCGTTGCTTCCATGGTTTCATTGGCCATTATTTGTGATTCAAATTCTCGGCCACTCATGAAATTCAGCACTGTTTTATCAACATACATCTTAAGGATATTGTTTTCCTTAATTGCATGCACTGTTTTATGCAATTGAGAAATATAGTCGAGCGTTTTTTGCAGGGTTATCTCGAGGTCATGAAAGTTGACGGGCTTGCATACAAAATCAAATGCCCCCCGGTTCATGGCTGTCCGGATATTTTCCATATCGCCATAAGCAGATACAATTACTGCTTTTGTAAGCAGGTTTAATTCATTGAGCTTGGTCAATAAAGTAAGGCCATCCATTTCCGGCATATTGATATCACTTAATAGGATATCAATTTCAGGATCTTCTTTAAGCGCTTTCAAAGCTTCTTTTCCGTTTGAAGCAAAAATAAATTCGTATGTGTGTTCTCTTATTTCCTTTCGAAATTTTTGCTTGATAAGCACTTCTAGATCCGCCTCATCATCTGCCACGAGGATCTTTGCCATTAATTTTTAATTTTTTCTTTTAATTTTTCTTTTAAAACATTAAAATCGATAGGCTTGGTCAGGAAATCATCAGCACCCCATTCCATAGCCTGGGCATAATTTTCATCATCACCGTAGGCTGTAATCATCATCACCACCGGCGGCGGCTTTTCATATTTCACTTTTATCTGATGTAATAATTCAAGACCACTCATGCCCGGCATATTAATATCCGAAAGAATCAATACGGCCTCATGGTTATGATCTTTCATGAAGCGTAATGCTTCCTCACCGGAAAATGCGAAAAGCAAATCCATTTCACCGCTTCTTATTTCTTTTCTGAAACGTTGCTCAAACAAAATCTGAACATCCTTTTCGTCATCAACAACTAAAACCTTCATGTACTTTTTTTATAATGGTAAGATAATAATAAATGTTGAACCTACTTCTTCTTTGGTTTCCACTTTTAATTCTCCCTGATGCCCCAGGGAAATAATATCATAACTCATGCTTAAACCCAACCCTGTTCCCTGCCCTGTTGGTTTAGTAGTAAAGAATGGCTGAAATATTTTACCCAAAACCTTTTCAGGAATACCATCACCATTATCGCTGACTCTCACTTCCACCTTCCTGGCTAATTTTTTTGTGCTTACAGAAACGGTTGGTTCAAAGTTACCCTGAACGCGATTCTTTTTTTCTGTTACTGCATAAAATGCATTGGTAATAAGGTTTAGGATAACCCTGCCAATATCCTGTGATACAATGTTTATTTTTCCGATACTTTCATCAAAATCTGTTTTCATGGATGCATTAAAGGATTTATCTTTTGCTCTTAATCCATGATAAGCCAATCTTAAATATTCATCCGCCAAAGCGTTGATATCTGTTGGTTCCTTTATGCCATTGCTGCTTCTGCTATGTTGTAACATGCCTTTTACGATGGAATCAGCCCGTTTGCCGTGAAAGGTTATTTTTTCCTGGTTACTCTTTATATCATCCGCAATTTTTTCTATCGTTACTTTTTCTTCAGCTGAAAGTTGAGTTTTATTAAGCTCATCTTTTAATTCATCCGTTAATTCGATATTGACTTCGGAAAAATTATTTACAAAATTCAGCGGGTTTTGAATTTCATGGGCAATGCCTGCTGTGAGTTCTCCAAGAGAAGCCATTTTCTCAGATTGTATCAACTGCGATTGTGTTGACTTGAGATCATCAATAGTTTGTTTTAATTGAGCAGTTCGGTATATTACTTTTTCTTCGAGTACCCTGTTTTCCTTTTGCAGCTTCCGGGAGCGATACACGATGTAAGCACGCAACAAGCCAATACCCAGTAGGGCAAAAATGGTATAAGCCCACCATGTTTGATACCATGGTGGCATAATCGTAAATTTAAATGTAGCCGGCGTCCTCCATTTACCGTCAATTCCTTTACTGCTAACCCTAAAATTGTACTTGCCGGGAGGCAGGTTTAAATAATTTTCTGTATATGGGTTGGTAGTAACAGTACTCCAGTTTTTATCAATTCCTTCAAGAACATAAGTATAAAAGGTTGTATCCGGCCTTCCTGAATTTGCCTGTGTAAATTGAAACTGTAAATAATTTTTGTTATGCGGAATAGTAAGATTTACCGGCAGATTATAAGGACCGTACACACTATCCCACGCATATTGGCCTGAATGACTCAAATTTTCAGGCAGTTTACCTATATAAAAAGTATCTGCGGTCCAGATGGTATCTTTTTTTTCAATGCTATTCTTATTAATAAAATATTGTGGCTGCGTCATTATGTTCATTCCTGTAATATAAGTAGCAGCAGAATCATTATTGGCTTTAATGTTGTGAATTACTGTGATGCCATTGTCGCCCCAGAGATATTCGCCTTTTGCTGTGATGCAATCTGTTGACCACGAGTTGGTTTCTTTTATTAAATTTTGAGATTTATCCAAAAGGGATATTTTCCATTGCCCCGCTGAATCGCCTGGAGTTGGGGCGGTTATAATGCTGATTTTATTGTTGGTGCCCGCAACCACACTTTCATTATATTCAAGGAGCGACAGCACAGTATTGTTTGATAAGCCCTGCTTTGTAGTAATGTTAGTAAGGGTATTATTTTTTGTGTCTGCTACGTAAATGCCTTTGTCCGTTCCTATCCACATACGGCCGTATTTATCTTCCAGCATCATGCGGTTGCAGACATCTTTTAGGCCCGGCTGGTTGTTTAAATATTTTACAGTTCCCTTTACCGGATCAATTACATCAATACCATTTGTACTAGTAGCAAGCCATATCAAGCCATCGTTATCCTGTTTTACATCCTGAATATTATTATCGTTTAAGCCACCCGAAACATCTGTATGAAGCGTAATTTTTTTTGCTGAATCAACCATATCAATACCGTTGCTCGGCCCCGTAAGCCATATATTGCCTGAGTTATCGCTGAAGGCAACATAGATGGTATCGCTAACAAGGCCTTCTTTTTTACCTGCTTTTAAAATAGTTTTACGAACAGGGTCAATTATATTGAATCCTCCATCCGTGGCAACCACCATATTGCCATTCTTTTTCCAATATGATTGTACGAAATTATCGCTAAGGCCATTTGATTTATCTAATAAACGCATGGCGTTTCTTTCCGGATTCACAATATAAATTCCCTTTTGTGTAGCCACCCATAGGTTTCCCACAGCATCCTCCATCAAGCTAATTATTTGAATGGTACCCAATGGATGAGCCGTTGCTCCAAACTGATCTATGATATTTAGTCCTTGAGTGTTTCCTGAAGCTCCCGGATCTATTGATCCTAACCAAATCCGGTTATATTTATCAACCGAAAAAGCGATAACCGCTCCTGCCGTTAATCCATCACTCTTCCTAATATACCTAATCTTTTTATTTTCAATGTCGGCCAATTCAATTCCATTATTGGTATTTCGCCATAGTTGCCCCTTTTCGTCAAAAAATAAACCGAACGTGAAACCCCGATTAAAACCCTGCGATTGATTATAATATGTTATGTTTCCATTTTTTATATCAATGGCATTCAGGCCATCTGCAGTTGCCAGCCAGACCAACCCTGATTTATCAATTGCTATCGAGGCTATTGAATCATTGCTAAGTCCATTAGCCTTGCGGAGGTTTCTTATTTTGCCTGACGAAACATCAATAATATCAACTCCGCCCGTGGCTGTTGTTATCCAGATATTCTTATTATTGTCCTCCAATACTTCGAACGTCGTCGAATCAGATAAGCCTGTTTTATTATTTAGGTCTTTATAAGTTCTCGCTATCGGGTCTATGATGCATAGACTTTTATCTTTACGATTGTACAGCCAGATATTTCCTTTTTCATCCCTGGCCATTTTAGTAATATTATTACTTACACCATGTATCTGGCTTGAATAACTGATGGTACCTTTAAGCTTGTCAATCACTCCAATGCTTGTTGACCCGGCTTGTGCAAACCAGATATCGCCGGCTTTATCTTCTACGATTCCTGATATAGGGAAGAAAGAGGCAGAACCTGCAATAAATGTTTGGATATGCTCGCCATCATAGCAAAATAAGCCTTCTCTGCCCCCTATCCACAAAAGGCCGGTATGATCCTTATATAAAGCACCAATAAATTTGCCCTGAAAGCCTTGAGCTAGTCCAAAATCATATATTGCAAGTGGTTTACCTTTTTGCGAAGCAGGCGGCAGCACTTTAAGAAGTGTTGGTGGATTCAACACCGAGGTTTTCAATTCCAGTGGTTTTGACGGCAGCTTATCAAGACTAAAATCAGCGCCTGGCAAGCTATTGAAATCAAATTTAACTTCCTGAGGTGGCTGAGCAAATGGCCTAAAGCCGGTTGAATCATAAGGGGTGGATGGCAAAGCATCAATGTCTAACTTTTGTATTACCGGTGTTATCCCACCTTTTTTAGCAGTATCCCACTTTAATAGTTGAGTAGCACTGAAAACGAGCGGCACAGTTACCGGTTGCGAGTATCCGAGTTCGCTTTCGGGGAAAGGGATATTTTCTGAGTTATTGCAGGATGAAAAAATACTTATTAATATGACAATTGCTGGTACTTGGCAACAGTAATTTTTAGTTTTATTCATTTAGTCTGCCAATTTATGAGCGCCCGATTAAAGATAATGAAATGGTGAATGTTGAACCTTTTCCCTCGGCTGTTAATACTTTTATTTCTCCGCCATGCGCTTTTATGATGTCATAAGTTAATGATAACCCCAGGCCCGTTCCCTGGCCGGTAGGTTTGGTTGTGAAAAATGGTTGAAAGATTTTATCAACTATTTTTTGAGGTATGCCGTTACCATTATCTTTTACTGAAATTAAGACAGTATTCCCTGTTTTTTTTGTTTCCACAATAACTGTTGGCTCATAGCCTTCTCCTGCCATTTTCTTTTTTTCCAAAACCGCATAAAAAGCATTGGTGATCAAATTAAGGATTGCCCTTCCGATATCTTGGGGAATAATATTCATATTGCCGATAGTCTTGTCAAATTCTGTTTTCATAGTAGCATTAAAGGTTTTGTCTTTTGCACGCAAACCATGATATGCCAGTCGTAAATATTCATCAGCTAATGCATTGATATCTGTTGGTTCCTTTTCACCGCTGGTGTTTCTCCGGCTATGCTGCAACATTCCTTTTACAATGGCATCAGCTCTTTTACCATGAAAAATAATTTTCTTCTCATTTTCTTCGATATCGTTTGAAATTTCTTTCACTTCCTCAAAATTTCCTTTGTCAATTGCCTGGTGCATTTCTGTAATTAATTCTGTATTCACTTCCGAAAAATTATTGACGAAATTTAAAGGGTTTTGTATTTCATGCGCTATGCCTGCCGTAAGCTCTCCCAGCGATGCCATCTTTTCTGATTGTATGAGCTGGGCCTGGGTAGCCTTTAGTTCTGCCAGTGTTTGCTCTACTTGTTCTTTTTGCTGGCGCAATTGTGAAGTTCTTTCTGAAACAATTTTTTCGAGTTCCTCTTTTCTTATGGCCATCCATTTTCTTTGTTCTTCTTCCAGCCGGGTTTTTGCCTGCTCTTTGCGTAGAGCCTTTTGTTGCCTTCTTGAAACAATTGCCATGGCAATCAGCCATACTATTGAAAAAGCAGCCCCGACTTTCAGATAGGCATCAATAAAATTGTATTTTTCAATGTTAAGAGCTTCAAAAACATTTTTCGAAAAAGACACAATGGCGAAAGGCATTACAGCATACATTAAAGTTCTTGTGGCACTAAATTCTGTTCTCAAAAATGCAAATCCAATTATGCCGAACAGAAAGAGGTCCCAGATCCATTTTGTCAAATAATCTAAATGAAAAATCTGTTCCGCAAGAAAAAGACCAACTATTCCGTACAATATCATTTTGATGGGCTTTTCCCATTCGGCTTGCTGGCCTGTGTTTCGCAAAATCTTCCGAGCATTCAGTACAAGAAAAAAAGCAATTATTGGTTCAGCTAACATAACTACTGGAAAGGTTAAAATTAATCCGAATTAATCAACAAAAATTAACCAATTATATTCAGAACAGCAATTTTACCTCAACCCCCGTTTCCTTTAATTCCGATATTTCGTTTTTTTCGGGTAAAATGTTTCCTGAAATTATAAGGACCATAGGCCAAATCCTACTGCATTCTCTTTATAATAAGTTCCAGGAAAATCCTAATTCTGAAATTTATTCATAATTGAATAAATTATTGTTTCCGATATTCGGTAAACCGAAAGGGTTCAGCCTCTTTAGAAATTACTTATATATGAATATTTTTTTGTAAAAGTTTCTAATCTTCGCAATGCCAAATATCAAAAATTCTAAAATTAATATTATGAATATGCTGTTCAGATTTTTCATTTAGGCTATTTGTTTATTCAACTTTTCTGATATCGATGCACAGCATGTTGATGTTGGAGTAAAGGGAGGCATCAGTATTCCCAACTTGTCAGACGGAGGTTCAAATGATAATCCTTTGAACACAGGTTATAGTTCCAGGCTGGGCGGAGATGCGGCGATTTTTGCTGATTTTAAATTGTCTCCTTTCCTTTCTATACAGCCTATTATTGAATATTCCGCTCAGGGGGACAAGAAAAATGGACTGCAGGCTTTTCCGGGAGCCCAGGTTGCTGCAATGTTTCCTCAGGGGGCAACTGTTCCCACTTATCCCACTTATTTGTATGCCGATTTTAAGAGCGAGGCAAAATTCGATTATCTTTTGGTTGCTGTTTTGGCAAAGTTTGGCTGGAATCTTAAGCCAAAATCTCCTTTCAGAATATATGTTGATGCCGGTCCTTTTTTGGGATTTCTTCTTTCTGCAAAACAGGTTACTACAGGTTCGAGTATTATATATGGCGATCCCGGAGGTCAACAGCCTCTCTCTCAAAATTCAGAATCTTTCGATAATACGGGTGATATTAAGACCCAGCTTCATTCCGCCAATTTTGGTTTTGAAGCGAATGCGGGCTTAAGTTACCAAATGCACCACAGAAAATTTTTATTGAAGGAGGCGGTAATTATGGTTTTCTTAATATTCAAAAAGGAACATCTAATGGCAAAAACCATACAGGCGCCGGAAACCTTACAGCAGGCTTATGCATTCAGTTTCTCAAAAAAGAAATAGAATTTAATTTTCTGAATTAATTCACTGACCAGGTAATCAGCCGGGGACTAACATGTTTTCATCCATTCTTGATCGACAACTTTATGCCAAGAAAATACAGCGACGCATTTTCTTCCGGTAGGTTTGTTGAAAGTTTTCTTAACATTTGTTTTTAAGGATGGTGAACCAATAAGGCTTCTTATTCACAGAAACATTTTTTTAAACAATTAAAATTTACAATTATGAAAAAGATTCTTACTCTCTTATTTTTCGTTGGTTCCGTTTCCGCTTCATTTGCACAAACCGGCGCTCGTCAAAAAGATGACAACAGAAATGATCAATATGTGAAGGCTCCTTCAAATGGTGGTTATGACAAATTTGATACTCACCACGATAATATTTATGCCTTTTCCGCCAGTGTAATGAATC
>OCZU010001324.1_pt1 | contig 16373 bp, 14 predicted proteins | sample 1539001 | NCBI WGS metagenome assembly OCZU01 (sample SAMEA3539306, study PRJEB22396) | soil metagenome | biome: tundra; feature: field; material: soil | place: USA | collected 2010-05 | depth 0.15 m | reverse complement strand
TGGAGCCGAAATGGTATGGCTCCAAGGAAGACATGCTGGAGTTTGGACGGGAATGCGTCACAAACCAAATTTGGGGAGGGCACATACCATTAATCCTCTTAGACGCGCATAAATCCATCCAACGACAATACGTTGATGATTCAGAGAAAGGCAATTATTGGAAACAGCCAGAAGTTTGGTCGGATCTCAAAGCGGCGTTCGACCGCTTTTTCGAGTTGAACCCCGATGCTAGCGGCTGGTATCAGGATTATGCATGGTATGCCTATCAAGCCGAGCAATGGGATACGTTGAACAGAATTATTCCCAAACTTGGGCCAATCAATTACAGTTTTTTTGGAGGAACGAACGAGTTCAATAAAATGATTAAGCTCTCTCAAGAACACGCCAGCAACTCAAAATAATTCTGCTCCATTTTTCAGAAATATGCGCGCGGAAGACGGTGGCGATGTCCGCGCTCACCTTCGTCCGGATGTGCCGCGTCAAAGCACCTTCATTGTGTCCAGCACGGCCTTGATGCGCGGGACTTCATGCGTGCGGAACAAATCGGTCCTGCCGAGTGCCGCCAGCACGGCGAAGAACGGCTCGGCGCAGCGGACTTCATCTTGGAAAAAGTCAAACGCATGCGGCAGCGCGTGGCAGACCGGGAAGCCGAGTGTGCGCAGCCGGAACGTGTTCAGAAAAATGTTCATCTGGTGCCGCACGCGCACGGCGCTGTCCTGCAAATTGCGGTAATAAAAGCCGAGGCCAGGATCGATTAAGATGCGTTCCACGCCATTGCGCTGCGCAATTTCAATCTGGCGTGAAAAATAATCGGACAGCATTGGAACCGGGTCGGCGGACAAATCGTAATCGCCAACCTCGCGGACATTTTTCCCCGGCACAAAACAGATGATGACAGCGGCATCGTGGGCGGCGACCATTCTGAAAATTTCCTTTGAAGCCGCCGTGCCGGTCAGGTTCAAAATGTTCGCGCCCGCTTCGAGGCTGGCCCGGGTCACGGCGGGCGAATAGGTCTCGACCGAGACGAGGATTTTCGCCGCGCGCAATTTTTTGATGACGGGAATCAATTTCGCAGTTTGCGCGTCGTCGTCCGCGCGTGCGGCGTGAGCGAGCGTGGATTCTGCGCCGACGTCAATGATATCAGCCCCCTGCGCCGCGAGGATTTTTCCGCGCTGATAGGCGGTTTCCGACGATAAACAAACGCTTTCGCGATACCACGAGTCGGCGGAGAGGTTAACGACGCCCATGACGGCGGCCTGCGAGTTGAAGTGGAATTTCTTCCCGCCGATGGAAAATTCCCGCACGCGCGCGGAAGCGGCGGCGCGATTTTTCTCAAAAAGTTCCGCAAGATTTTCCAGCTTTAGCATCGGAAAAGGAATCGTAAATGGAAAATCGCGAATCGTAAATGGAAAGTGGCGCGCCCGGCGCGATTCGAACGCACGACCGCCTGCTTAGAAGGCAGATGCTCTATCCAACTGAGCTACGGGCGCAACCCTGCCAACTTTAGTGGTCATTGCGCATTGGCGCAAGCGTGGTTGCGGGCGGATTTGTTTTCCGACTTATTTGGAAAAAACCCGCCGCACCCTCTCCGCCAGCAGTTTGTAGCCGTCGGCGTTGAAATGAAGCTGGTCCGCCACAAACAGTTCCGGGCGCGGCAGCCCGTTTGCGCCCAGCGCCAGATCATAGGCCTCGATGTATTGCAGGTGCGGCGTGTGCGCCGCAAAATGCTTCACCAGCTCGTTCAGTTCCTTTTCCTGCACGTGCTGTTTCCAACGTGACGGGGTCGGACTCCAGGCGATGAAAACAATCTCCGTCGCCGGTAGTTTCGCGTGGACGACGGAATAAAATTCCTGAAAGTCCGCAAAAACCTGTTCTGGCGATTTGCCCGCCCACAGGTCGTTGCCACCGGCGCGAAAAACAATCATCCGGGGTGCATAGGGAAAAATCACGCGCGGGGCGAAGTGGGTGGAATCCACAATCTCCGAGCCGCCGAAACCACGGTTGAAAACCGGCTGTCCGGGAAAATCCTGCGCCAGCGTTTTCCAGCGCGCGATCATCGAGGAGCCGATGAATTCCACCCCGTCTTTCGGCGGCGGATTCGTGGCATCCGATTGCTCAAAGGCGGCGATTTCCCCTTCCCATTTGGCGAAATTATGGTTCGTCTCTGTGCCTGCGGCCGGCCGGGACAGCAAAACCAAGATTGAAACGGCCAGTGATACAAGCGAAGTGGATTTCATGTCTCCAAGATTAGCGGCAAACGAGTTCCGTGAAAACAAATTTTGGCAGCGTATTCTTTGGAACGCCTGGCACCGTCCCGGCTTGAAGTTGATCGGTTCCAACTGGCCAAGACGGGGCTCGGCGTTCCGGCCTAAACGTCCGTCCGCTTACGCATAACCAAGGTGCCGCATCGTCTGATAGGCCACGAGCGCGGCGACGTAGGCCAGGCCGCTCATGTAGGCGATCTGGAACAGCGGCCATTTCCAGCTGTTGGTCTCGCGCCGGACGACGGCCTGGGTCGAAAGGCATTGCGCCGCCAGGATGTAAAACACGAGCAGGCTCAGGCAGGTCGCGGTAGTGAACACGGGCGAGCCGTCCGTGCGCTTGGCGCGGCGCAGCGTGTCGTAGAGCGACGTGCGGTTGTTGTCGGCGGCGTCCTCGCCCACGCCGTAAACGATGGCGAGCGTGGAGACGATGACCTCGCGCGCGACGAACGAGCTGAAGATGCCGATGCCAATCTGCCAGTCGTAACCCAAAGGCCGGATGACCGGTTCGATGGCGTGGCCGATTTTTCCGGCAAAGGAATTTTGCAGCGAATACTGCGCCGTCAACCGATTCGCATCGGCACGCAGTTCGTTGGCCCGGGTTTGCTCGCCGGATTGCTCCAGTTGCGCCGCCTGCGTCTGCATCGCCACCGCCGGGGCGGGCGGCGCGGATTTGGGATAATGCGACAGCGCCCACATCACGAGCGAGATCACGAGGATGACGGTGCCAGCCTGCTTTACAAAAATTTTTGCGCGGTCAAACGTATGCAGCAGCGCGGTGCGCAGCCCCGGCAGACGGTAGGGCGGCAACTCGATCATCAAAGGCTTGCTGCCGCCGGGCAAAATCGTGTTTTTGAACAGCAACGCACAGCCGAGGGCGGCGAGGATGCCGATCGCGTAGGCCGAGGTGAAAATCAGCGCGGCCTTGAGCGGTGAATTTGGAAAGATCAGCGCGGTGACCATCGCGTAAACCGGGATGCGCGCGGAGCAGGTCATCAGCGGCGTGATGAGAATCGTCACCAGCCGGTCGCGCGGATTTTCGATCACGCGCGCGGACATGATGGCGGGAATCGCGCAGGCGTGTGCGGACAGCATCGGCACGAACGCCTTGCCCGGCAGGCCGAAGCGGCGCATCACCTTGTCCATCACAAACGCCGCGCGCGACAGATAGCCGGTGTCTTCCAGCAGCGACAGCGCGAAAAACAGGATGCAGATCTGCGGCAGGAAAACCAGGATGCCGCCGACGCCGGCGATGACGCCTTTCACGATCAGGCTTTGCAGATCGCCCTCGGGCAAGAGTGCGGTGACGCCGGTTCCGACGGTCGCAAACAGATGGTCAATCAAGTCCATCGGAATTTTGGCCGCCCAGAAAATGAGCGCGAAGATCGCCAGCATGACGATGTGGAACACGACCACGCCGAAGACCGGGTGCGTGACGACGTCATCGATTTTTTCCGTCCAGGCCGAGCGCCGCGCCAGCGCCGCGTCCATGACCTTGGTGGAAATCTGCTCCGTCCATTCGTAGCGCGCCTGAAACGTGCAGCCGGTGCAACTGCCGCAATCCGGCTTGCTGTGCGCCACGGATTCAGGCATCGCGCCGCCGACCAGCCGCGCGAGTTCGCGCTTCAATTCCTCCAGGCCCGTCCCGTTGCGCGCGGAAATCGGCATGACCACGCAGCCGAGTTCGGCGCGCAGTTTCCCGAGGTCAATGCGGATGCCATCGCGTTTGGCCATGTCCATCATGTTCAACGCGACGATGACCGGACAGTCGAGTTCCAGCAACTGGCTGACGAGAAAAAGATTCCGTTCCAGATTGGTCGCGTCCACGACCACGAGCGCGGCGTCGGGCGCGGGATGTTCCGTCAGCCGTCCGTGCAACACGTCGCTCGCGAGTTTTTCATCGGGCGACGTGCTGTCGAGACTGTAAAGTCCGGGCAGGTCAACGACGACGATCTGCTGGCCCGCAAGGTGCAGCCGGCCGACTTTGCGTTCGACCGTCGTGCCGGGAAAATTGGCCGTCTTCGCGCGCAGGCCGGTGAGCGCATTGAACAAGGTGGTTTTGCCCGCGTTAGGGTTTCCCACCAGCGCGAGCGTGAAGGCGTGATGCCCATGATGCCGGTGCGGTGCGGCCGCTGGACTTTCCAAAGTCACGCTCATGCGCAGTCGTTGTCGCGCAGGGCGCAATGATCCGGCTGGCAGACTTCCACCTGCACATTCGCCGCCAGCGCGGCGGACAAGCCCAGCCGCGAGCCGAAAACTTTGAGGATCAGCGGGTCGCCGACCTTGACCAGCTCCACGCGACGGCCGAGGCACACGCCCAGCGTCTTGAGGCGCTGCATCTCCTCGTCGTCGGTCGCGATCTTGCGGACGACGGCGCAGATGCGTGGCGGGAGCAGATCCAGCCGCACGAGGGCGGGCGCGGTTTGAATTGAAGTAGTCACAGCGTTGCAAAATAATCCGGCTGGCTGGGAAGTCAATGAAACCCGCTTGCGGCCGCTTGCGGTTTGTTGTCGGTGAATTGCGGCGGTTTGCGAAGCCGGTTGAAATCATGCCCGGCATCGGGCATTTTATGGGCGTGAAACGTGTCAACTACTTCGCGTTGCTGCTGGCCGCCGTCCTGCTGGCCGGTTGTAACAAGGCTGAAACCCAGGCTGAAACGGCCGACGTGCCAAGACCCATTGAAGATCGCCTGCCCAAACAGGCGCAGCCAAAGCTGCCGACGATGAAGATTTATCTGGGCGCAGAAATTTTGGACGCGGAGTTGGCATTGACCGAGGAGCAAATCCAAACCGGCATGATGTTCCGCACCAATATCCAAGACACGGATTCCATGCTTTTTGATTTGCGAATACCGCAGCGCGCATCGTTCTGGATGATGCACTGTCCCGAGTCCATTTCCGCCGCCTATATCAGTCCCGACGGCGTGATCCGGGAAATCCATCATCTCGAAAAGAACGACACGAACGCCGTCCTGGCCGCGACGGACAACATCCAGTTTGTCCTGGAGACCAGCGACGGCTGGTTTGCGCGGCATAACGTCGGCACCGGCATGGTCATCCGCACGGAAAAAGGCTCGCTGGCGGAAACTTTTCTCCGCAGATAATTTCGTGACTCCCCGCTGCCGGAGCGCGGCTCGGTGAGCCGCAGCAATTCCATAGGAATCCAAAGCTACCGATTTATCCGAACGTATCCGGACTGTTCGAATGGCTGCGGGTCACAGACCCGCGCTTCGCTTCGGCTCACGCAAGCTTCACGCTCTTTCCAGTTTTGGCCGCTTCGTAGATGGCCATCATGATTTTCACGTCGCGCAGGCCTTCCTCACCCGGCACGCGCGTCGGTTGGTTGTTCAAGATGCATTGCGCAAAATTGTCCATTTCCATCGCAAATTGATCACCGGATTCCAGGTTGATCGGTTTATCGTCGCTGCGCCGACCTTCGATGCCGTTGTAGCCATAAGCCGGGGAAAGCTCGAACCAGCCGTTTTCGGCGAATGCCTGGTAGCGGGCCATGCCGTTGAAATTGTAGGTGCTGGTGCTGCTGGTGACGATGCCGCTCGGAAACTTCAACTGCCACGCAATGGTTTCCTCCACGTCCTTGAACTTCACCGGGTCGGTGACGGTTTCGACCGCCGTGACCAGCACCGGTTCCTCGCCGGTGATGTAGCGCGTCGCTTGCAGCGCATAAATGCCCACATCCATCAACGGCCCGCCGCCGGCCAGCGCACGATTGAGCCGCCACTGGTCCGGATTACCGATGCGAAAACCAAAATCCGCCTCAATAAATTTAAGTCCGCCAAAAACTTTCTCGCGCGCGAGCCGGACACATTCCAAGTTGTTCGGCTCAAAATGCAGCCGGTAGCCGATGGCGAGTTGCCGACCGGCCTTTTTGCAGGCGTCAATCATCTGCTGGCATTTCTCCGACGAGACCTCCATCGGCTTTTCGCAGAGAACATGCTTGCCGGCCTTGGCCGCCTTGAGGGTGTGTTCGGCGTGCAACGCGTTAGGCGTGACGACATAGACGACGTCAATGTCCGGATTGTCGGCCATCTGCTGCATCGTGTCGTAGCTGTAAATGTTTTTGTCCGGGAGGTTATATTGCGCCTTCCACCTTTCCGCCTTGGCGGGCGTGCCGGTGACGATGCCGGCGAGCCGGCAGAATTTTGTCTTCTGCAACGCCGGCGCGATTTGGTTCGTGCTCAGGCCGCCGAGGCCGACGAGGGCAAAGCCGAGTTTCCGGTCCGAGCCGGCGGCGCGGATGGACGGCGACAACGCCCCGATGAACGGCAGGCTGGCGGCGGCGAGAGTGCCGGTTTTGAGAAAGTCACGGCGGGTGGAGAAGCGGGAATTCATGCGTCGAGTTTATTAACAAACAGGCTCACCGCAACCTGGAAAACTATCCTCTGGCGCTTTCAATAACGTAGCAGCCGATGTGAATCGGCTCATTATTTTGCGGGCAATTTTTAGGTGGAGCGGACTCACGTCCGCTGCTACGCCGGAGACGAGTATCCCGGCGTGGCGGCGTTTCAGCAGAGCGCCGCAAACCGTGGCGGGAATTTGGGTGGCGGCTTTTTTCCGAAAGCCGCAACGCTGAGGACGCCTTGGGCGCGCGCAGGGTCGGCCGGTGCTGGGGTAGTGAATTTTGATTGTGGCGACATGTCCGCGCAGTCCACGGTTGTAGCAACGGACGTGAGTCCGCTCATTATTACAGCGAGAAAAGTCAGAGCGAGCCCACATTCGATTCTACGGACGGCTTTACAGGTGCTGGTCGGATTAATTTCATTCTGCTTTGTGTCTTCGTGTCTTGGTGGTTAATTTATCCCCATGAATCGTGTCCATTCCGAACAACTTTTTGCCGAGGCGTTGAAATATATTCCCGGCGGCGTGAATTCGCCCGTGCGCGCGTTCCGCGCCGTGGGCGGCCAGCCGTTTTTCGTCAACAAGGCGAGCGGCTCGAAAATCTGGGACGTGGACGGCAATGAACTGATTGATTACATCGGCACCTGGGGACCGGCGATTCTCGGCCACGCGCATCCGAAAATCATTGCCGCAGTCAAAGCCGCCGCCGATCACGCCACGAGTTTTGGCATTCCGAATCCGCTGGAAGTCACGATGGCGAAATTGATTTGTGAACTGGTGCCGAGCATGCAGAAAGTGCGCATGACGAGCAGTGGCACGGAGGCGTGCATGAGCGCGGTCCGGCTGGCGCGCGGGTTCACGCGGCGCGACAAGATCATCAAGTTCGACGGCTGCTATCACGGCCATGTGGATTCGCTTTTGGTGAAAGCTGGTTCTGGCGCGCTGACGTTTGGGCATCCCGACAGCGCGGGCGTGCCGGCGGCGTTCACGCAGCACACGATTGTTTTGCCGTTCAACGATGTCGAGGCGGTGAAAGCTGCGTTCGCGGCGAACAAAAATCAGATTGCCGGCATCATCGTCGAGCCGGTGCCGGGCAATGCAGGCTTGTATCTGCCGCGGCCGGGCTACTTGGAATTTTTGCGCGAGGTCACGCAGGCGAACGGCGCGCTCTTGATTTTCGATGAAGTGATGACAGGTTTCCGGCTTGCGCCCGGCGGCGCGCAGCAGCGCTTTGGCATCAAACCAGACTTGACGTGCCTCGGCAAAATCATCGGTGGCGGACTGCCGGTCGGCGCGTTCGGCGGACGCGCTGAGATCATGGATCTGCTCGCGCCGCTGGGGCCGGTATATCAGGCGGGGACGTTGAGCGGCAATCCGCTGGCGATGGCGGCGGGCATCGCCAACTTGGAGGAGCTGCAGTCGAGTGGCGCGTATGTCCGGCTGGAAGCCAGCGCGGAACAACTCGCATCCGGCATGAAGCACGCCGCCAAATCCGCCAACGTGCCGGTGCAGTTCAATTCCTGCGGCTCGATGTTCTGCACTTACTTCACCGGCGAGCCGGTCCACAACCTCGCCGATGCGATGAAGAGCGACCGGGAGCGGTTCAAGAAGTTTTTCCACGGGATGCTGGACGCGGGATTTTATTTCGCGCCGTCGCAGTTCGAGGCGGCCTTTATTTCGGCGGCGCATTCAACCGCCGACATCGAAAAGACGGTGAGCGCGGCGTCAAAAATTATGCGCGGGCTGTAACCTTGCACGGCTGCCGGCGTCTCACCTCGTATCCTGCCGCTCCTGAAAGCGCGGTGGAAATAAAACAAACAAAAACCAAACGAAGAATATGAAATCAACGAAAACATTATTAATCGCCGCACTGGCTGCGGGTGCCTTGCTCGCCGGCAGTTCCGCGCTGCGCGCGCAAGATGCCACCAACACCCCGCCCGCCGGTGAACACAGTCCCGGCATGAAAAGCCATCCGGATCTTGCCAAGCAACTCGATCTGACCGATGCCCAGAAACCCAAGGTTGAGGCAATCAGGAAAAACGCGACGGAAAAGGGCCGGGCATTGCGTGAAGACACCAGCCTGACGCCGGAAGAGAAGAAGGCCAAGGCCAAGGCAATCCGGGAAGACACGGCCACACAAATGAAAGGCGTGCTGACGCCGGAACAATTCGCCAAGTGGCAGGAAATGTCCAAGCGGGGTCCGCGCATGCATCCGCCCGGAGGTCCTGACGCTCCGAAGTCCCCGACCGCGCCGCCGCAAAGCTGATTTTTAGGAACCGACGTTCAACCGCAGGGACGGCCTTTAGGCCATCCCTTTTTGTTTTTGGGTGTAAATTCATTTGAGCGCGAAGGCGGTGGCCTGTATCGTTGCGGCAGGTTCGCGCGCGTAGCTCAATTGGATAGAGCGTCGGCCTCCGAAATCGAACAGGTCAAATTCGCCTGAATCCTCTCCTGCCGTGCGGCATCATCTCCCATTGTAAACACAGGATGATCGTCGGCCTGTCGGCTCTGACGGGGCTTGCGAGCGAGTTCTATCGTCCGGCTTGCAGCGCGTTGCTGACGGATCTGGTTCCATCAAACCAGCGTGTAACCGCCTTCGCGGCGTATCGCATGTCGTTCAATGCCGGCTGGGCATTCGGTCCCGCCATCGCCGGTTTTCTGGCTACCAAAGGATTCTTCTGGCTCTTTGTGGGTGATGCCGCGACATCCGTCCTGTTTGGGCTGGTGGTGTGGCTGGCATTGTCACGAGATGCAAACTGTCAGCGGACGGGAAGTTGCTGGGGTGAAACTTTCAGGGAGGTTCGCCAGGACCGGAAATTTCACCGGATCATACTGGCGTCGTTTTTGATCGCATTTGTGTTTATGCAAATGGCCTCCACATTTGGAGTGCATGTGACCCGGCTGGGTTTTTCCGCCGCGACCTATGGCGCGTTGATTTCCATGAACGGAGCGATGGTGGTGCTTTGTGAATTGCCGCTGACCACCATTACGCGCCGGTTTTCAACCCGGCGGGTGCTGGCCGCCGGCTATTTGCTGATTGGCGTGGGCTTCGCGTTGAACGCCTTCGCCCACACGATTCCGGCATTGGCCGGCTGCATCATTATTTTCACGCTCGGCGAAATGATCGCGATGCCGGTATCATCGGCTTATGTTTCAAATCTTGCTCCGGCCCACTTGCGGGGACGCTACCTGGGCGTGTACGGGCTCAACTGGGCGCTCGCGTTGATTATCGCTCCGGGTCTGGGCATGAAGCTGCTCGCCGGTAATCCGATGGCGCTCTGGCTCGGCTGCGGCGCACTCGGTGTGCTGGCCGCAATCATCATTTCGATGGATGTGAAAAAAGCCAGAGTACCGTTGGGGTATGAAGGTGACGTGAAACAAGCCGAAGCTGATTAACCCGGTGTCGAGCGTACGAAAGAAACTGCCGGTGACGACCTTTATCCGTCACGTCCCGACATCGCGGAATGTAAACTGTTCCTGAATGGATGAAACTACGGGAGCGCGGGTGTCAAAGCTCGCTCTCCCAAATTATTCTGACCGATAACAACCGAACTACATTTGCAATAGAATGCAACCAATGTCCATAGAGTATCAAAACAATCACTTTGTGCCAGCGTGGTATCAGAAGCGTTTTGTGCCTGTCGGACAAAAAGATCAGGAACTTTACTATTTGGATTTTCAGCCGGGCTTTCTCGTGGACTCAAGAGGTGTCGCTCATAATAGGCGTGCCGTTCGGCGGCAAGGCTACAAGCACTGCTTCGCAGAAAAAGATCTCTACACAACAAGATTTGGTGCTGAGGAATCGAAGAACATCGAAAAACATTTTTTCGGGCAAATCGATAACACCGGTTGCCGAGCTGTAGAGCTTATCGCCAATTTTTCTTACGGAAGTATTGGAGGCGAGGTTTTTCAAAATCTCGTGATGTATATGAGCACTCAAAAATTGCGATCAATTAAAGGACTGGAATGGCTCGCTCTCCAGTCGGGTGCGAAGGATAAGAGCTTGATTCTTTCATTGATGGTTCAATTGCGATAACTTCACTGTGCCATTTGGACAGAATGTGTTTGGTTAATTGCGGATGCCTCGCAATCCGCTACCAAGTTTATTATGTCCGACCATCCTGTGACAGTTTACAACAGGAGGTGTGGCCCGCGCTCGCAGTGGTGTAGAGGTGCGAACGACCCAGATATTCGTTTTCACGCAACTCAAACAATTTTCCCGTTGTCGTTGGAAAAGATTCTTATGCTCACGAATCTTTCGTGGGTTAGAAATCCGTATCAATCCGAGACAGGGATGCGACCCAATCCAAATCTGTTCCGTGGTGCATTATTCAATCTGATGGATATCCAGGTTCTTCGACACCTCAACGAACAGGAAGTGTGCGAAATTAATTTCATCATCAAGAGCAGAGCGCGGCGTTTTATCGGTGCAGGCAAAGAAGAATGGCTTTTTCCTGAAACGCATATGTCGAAATCCAATTGGAATACATTCGGCCACGGCTATCTGCTGATGCCCGATCCACGTGCCGTCCATCTCGGTGGGGATGTTTATCTTGGTTTCAAAGACGGAAGTTCAACCGGTTTTGATCCATATGGCCGCAGACCAGGGCAGCCAGGATTTGGAAAAGATTCTACAAGTGACGGCAAAACTCTTTTCCGTTTTTAGGGAGAATTTGCCCGATTGTTCGGACCTTTTCGCCGTGGACGTTCATTCAACTTTGACCAATTGGACGATGAACGGGACGATGACGAGTTTCACCAGTATCATTTGAACTTAGAAAAGAAGAAACGATGAACACCAAAGATTTTCTCCGTCTCGCCCGCCTTCGCTCTGCTTCGGCGCGACAAAGCGTGCCGGCAAATGTTTGATAACATGAATGCGAAAGATTTTTTGCGGATGGGAATTCCATTCGGACAGGCGGCGCGTCTGGCGAAGGATTTCATTTCCGAATTCATCCTCGGCGGCGACAAGTCGCGGCTGCGCGAAAAGGTTTCTGAACGAACAAATCCCAGCGCGGCAGTGGCCCATGTGAAAAGTTGCTGAACTCCAGCATGGTGTTACGGCCTCCTTCGGCGATAAACTGGGAGGACACAATATGATTATGAAACAATCATTCGCACGTATTGCTCATGGTATCGCGGCCCTAAGCTGGCCGGTGTTGGTGCTGGTTCTCACCGGCATCTGGTCCCCATCAACCGCGCTGGCGGAGGTTCGCCTGCCGCACGTCTTCGGCAGCCACATGGTTTTCCAAAGGGAAATGCCCCTGATCATCTGGGGCTGGGCGACACCCGGCGAAACCGTCACTCTGCGATTGGACACCGCAAGCCAGACCGCGCAGGCCAATGAGCGCGGCGAATGGAAAGTGGTGCTGCCAGCGATGCCGGCCGGCGGCCCCTACTCGCTCACCGTAAGCGGTTCGAACACCGTCAAATATGATGATGTCATGATCGGCGAGGTCTGGCTGTGTTCAGGCCAGTCGAACATGGAACTCGGCATCGGTCACGGCAACAATGCCAAAGAGGAAATCGCCGCCGCCAACCATCCCGGCATCCGCCTGTTGATGGTTGAAAACCGCTGGACGCCACAGCCGCAGAGTGACATGGAGGGCTCATGGAAAGTGTGCACACCAGAAACGGTGGCCGCGGGCGGCTGGCAGGGTTTTTCCGCCGTTGGCTACTTTTTTGGGCGCGAACTCAACGAGAAACTCGGCGTAACCATTGGCTTGATCGAAGCCGATTGGGGTGGCACCCGCATCGAGTCGTGGACGCCGCCGGAAGGCTTCGCCGCCGTGCCCGCTTTGAAACAAGAATATGAGCGGGTGCAAACGGGCGATCCCAAAACGCAGCTTCATCAGCAGCGCCTGCAGGAGACGTTGGACCAGTATGAGCAATGGGTTCAGGCCGCGCGCAAAGCGATGACCGCCAAGGAAATCGTTCCGCCGGTTCCGGCGTATCCCGACATCCTGCTGGCACCTCACGACGTTCAACAGGCCACGGCTCTTTACAACGGCATGATTTATCCCTTGGAACCTTTCGCCATGCGCGGTGCCATCTGGTATCAGGGCGAAGCCAACATGGGTGAAGGCATGCGGTATGCCGAGCGCATGAAAGCACTGGTGACGGGCTGGCGCACCGTTTGGGCAGAGGGCGATTTCCCATTCTGTTTCGTGCAAATCGCGCCTTACAACTACGGCGGCAATCCGGAAACAGAGGCGGAACTCTGGGAGGCCCAGACGGTCGCGGCTGGCACCATCACCAATGCGGGCATGGCGGTGGTGAATGACATCGGTAATCTCAAGGACATTCATCCCACCAACAAGCAGGATGTCGGACACCGGCTGGCCCTGCTGGCACTGGCCAAAACTTACGGCCAGAAGGATCTGGTTTTCAGCGGCCCGACTTTCAATTCAATGACGCTGGAAGGCGATACTCTCCATGTCAAATTTGATCACGTGGGTGGTGGGCTTGCCAGTCGCGATGGCAAGCCGCTGGACTGGTTTGAAATCATTGATGCGGACGAAGGCGGCTTCGTCAAGGCCGATGCCCGCATTGACGGAGACAGCGTGATTCTCTCGGCCGCCGACGTGAAGCATCCGGTGGCGATGCGTTTTGCCTGGAGTGGCCTGGCCGAACCCAACCTGATGAATGGGGAAGGACTTCCAGCCGGTGCTTTCCGCGCGGGAAGCCCGCCCAAGCGCGACTGGCTCGGCATGAACGTCCCCGAGGCGAAGGATTACCAGGTGGTTTACGATATGGACCTGACGAAGATCGGACCGTCCATCAAATATGGCGTGGATAACCATCAGGACATCCACCGTCCATTCGACCGCATCGCGTATTTTGTGGAGCTTCAGGATGCGGACGGGACCAACGAGGACCTTTATGTCTCGATGGACGCGTTCACCGACGATCCCGGCAAGATTGGCGTGCCCGTGTTCGGTTCCGGGGCGCATTTTCAACGAAACGTCGCCAACCTGGATGTCTATTCCAATGTGAAAGGAATTGTCACCGGCACCCATCTGAACGGCGGCAACATCGAGTTCTGGCCGAACAATTACGGGCCACAGAACAATGCCAATGTGCCCAACGCTTCAGCGGACGTCTTTGATTTCGGCGACCAGTCCACCGACCCCGAAGACGGCTACGGCTCCATGCAGGTGCATAATCACGACGCAAAACAGACATTGTTTGTGATCAATCACTGGCGGGAAGGCCGGCACGCCGACATCGGCATCGGCAATCAACCAAAAGACAATCCCGATTGGACATTTGCGAGTAACGCCGGCGGTTATCGGGCCATGCGTCTACGCGTGCTCGTGCATTACCGCTAAATGAGGCGCTTTGAAAGCGGGCTCCAAAAGAGTTTAACCAGGTCATTGGCGGCCCGGCTCGCTTGCGTTCAGCCACGCGAGCACGGGCGGGAGAATTTCGCTGAAATGATAGGTAACAGTTTCGTGCGTGGCCCCAGGCACCGCGATCAACTCGCTGCCCGGCAGAGCTTCATCGAATAGTCGCTGCACATCGGCTGGCGGAATTACTTTGTCCTTGGCTCCAGAAACAAACAGAGCGCTTACCGGGTGCCGCCTTAAAACAGTAGTTGTGTCCAGATCGTCAGCCTGAACATCCAAAACTACCGGTAGTTGTCTAAGGCCAGCCCTGATAACCATCCGGGGCAGGAAACGGGCGTAATCGTGGCAGATATTTAACACGACGTTGGACAAAACTCCATAAGGCGCGATGGCCACCACCCGGCCCACGCGTGGATCAGTCGTCTTCCAACGCAGCGCCAGCGCCGCACCATAAGATTCGCCGATGACTGTCACGGGAGTTGCCAGTTGACATTGGTTCGTCAGCACATCAAGCAATTGACTCATATCCCGAGCCTCGTTGAGTCCCCAATAGATATTTTTTCCCGTGGACTTGCCGTGCCCGCGCAAATCCACCAGCACGCAACGCCAGCCCTCCTCGGCGAGACGCCACGCCCAGGGCACCATCGAAAATTCAGCGAGAGCATAGCCGTGCAGCAAGAACACAGTGCCACGTGGATTTGCCGTCCAGGTGTTGGTCTCGGGCTGCTCGGCGTGAAAAGTAAATTTGTATTGCACCTCGCCATGCACCAGCCAGTTCGTCGCGATGATCTTCAGATGATAATCCGCAGGCTCGACCACGCGGTAATGCAAACGGGCTGTAGGCGGCCCCACGTCGGTAAATTGCGGCGGGGAATTGGTGAGGAGGTTTTCGTTGAATGCGAGGAGAACGGGCGCTGAAGGAGCCAGCCAGGACGGATAGGTATTGGGCGCCTGGGTCATCCGGTGGGCCACAAAGGTGCCACAGCCCGTAACCAAAGCCGGGAGCAGCAGCACCAGTCCGATTGTGAGCCGGCAGGCAAGCACGGATTGAACGATTGACTCCGAAAACTCTGACTTGGTGTTCATTTGTCATTTGCGTAAATTGATAAGCAGCGTGGGTCAGAGTGACAGCAAGGACGCTCGCGGATCAAGCAATGTCCGGATTGAACTCGCCCGGTTGCCACAACAGCCGACCTTCCATGCCGCCGGCGATGACGAGCGTCTGGCCAGTAATATGCCCGGCCAGCTTGTCGGAAGCGAGAAACACTACGGCACCGGCGATGTCTTCGGGGCGCGCAATTTTGGGCAGCGCCATCGTCGCGGTGACTTTGCGGACCATGGGCGCATCGGCCAGTTTTGCCGCGGTGCGCGGGACAACGGTCCAACCGGGACAAACGCAGTTGATGCGTCCGCCGCAGTAATTTTTCGTGTGCGGCGCCACGCGCGCAAGTTCGTTCTTCAGGGAACGGGTCAACCCGTAGGCCATCCCCGCCTTGGCCGACGCGTAATCAGCATGACCAGCCTCGCCAAACACCGCCGCCGTGGAACCGATGAGCACGGCGTTGCCGCGTTTCCGCGTGGCGACGAGCCGGAAGAATTCCCGGGCGCATAGAAATGACGAAGTCAGCACGCTATCCATCGTCCGGTGCCATTGCTGAAGTGACATGTTTTGCAACCGGACATCGCGGGTTTCCCAGGAACCGGCATTTGCAATTAAAGTGTCCATACCGCCAAAATGTTTTTGCGATTGGATGAATATTTTTTTGACTTCCGTCTCTTGGGTCAGGTCGGCGCTCACCAGCAACGATGCCACATGCCCGAGTTCCTTTTGGAGGCGGCGCAAGCCAGCCACATTACGATGGCCGTGCAGCACCAGGTGCGCGCCCTCGGCCGCAAATGCCCGCGCAATGGCCGAACCAATGCCGCCGGACGCGCCGGTGATCAGCACGACTTTGTCTTTCAATTGCGATTCCACGCCGGCAATTCTAGCCACCAGATTCCAGCGACACCATCAAATCTAATCCAGCCGGCGACGGGCGCGTGTGGGATCGGCGGTCTTAAGCGACCGGCGGATTTGCTTGCCCGCGCGTTTGAACAAGACGTAAGATGTTCCTGATGATTCGAGCCGTTATAAATTTGGGGTGACTTTGTGAAAAGCTGCCTGCGGGGGTAACGATTAAAGCTTTTTAGACGTGCTCCAACCATCGGGTTACGACTCCAAAATGATGGTGGGTTTTATTGTGATTCGAGTCATTGATTTAAAATAGTTTGCGCGCGTAGCTCAATTGGATAGAGCGTCGGCCTCCGAAGCCGAAGGTTGTGGGTTCAACTCCCGCCGCGCGCACCATTCCACAAGCAATTTGTGAATCTACGGTGATGTTGTCCGGAATGCCGGAAATAGCCGGAAC
>OCZU010001322.1_pt1 | contig 16387 bp, 12 predicted proteins | sample 1539001 | NCBI WGS metagenome assembly OCZU01 (sample SAMEA3539306, study PRJEB22396) | soil metagenome | biome: tundra; feature: field; material: soil | place: USA | collected 2010-05 | depth 0.15 m | reverse complement strand
CGCGGCCTTGGCGGCGCGCTCGGGTTCGCGGCGCAACGAAACCTCGCGCTGGTGCCACAGGACTTCGTCGCTGGCTTTGGTCAGCACCAGGGTGCCGTAGTCCCCCTCGACCGTCAGCAGGCCCTGGGCGAGCAGCTGGCGGACCACGCCACGCCATTCGGTGTCGCGCAGTTCGGTGCCGATGCCGAACACCTTCAGTGACTCGTGGCCGTGCTGGACGACTTTGGGCGTCGACTTGCCGAGCAGGATGTCGATGATCTGGCCGGCACCGAACTTCTGATCCCGTTCGCGTTTGAGGCGCAGCACCGCCGACAGGAGCTTCTGGGCGGCGACGGTGCCGTCCCACGTCTGCGGCGGCGACAGGCACGTGTCGCAGTTGCGGCACGGGGCGCTCTGCTCGCCGAAGTAGCCGAGCAGTTGCACCCGCCGGCACTCGACCGTCTCGCAGAGCGCCAGCATGGCGTCCAGGTGGCTGCCCAGCCGACGCCGGTGGGCCTGGTCGCCTTCGGAGGTCTCGATCATCTTGCGCTGCTGCACCACGTCTTGCAGGCCGTAGGCCAGCCAGGCGGTGGAGGGCAGTCCGTCGCGGCCGGCCCGGCCGGTCTCCTGGTAGTAGCCCTCGACCGACTTGGGCAGGTCGAGGTGGGCGACGAAGCGCACGTCGGGCTTGTCGATGCCCATGCCGAACGCGATGGTGGCGACCATCACGACGCCATCCTCGCGCAGGAAGCGGGACTGGTTCGCGGCACGGGTACGCGCGTCGAGTCCCGCGTGGTACGGCAGCGCCACGATCCCGTGCCCGGCCAGGAATTCCGCGGTCTGCTCGACCGAGTTCCGCGACAGGCAGTAGACGATGCCCGCGTGCCCGTCATGCTCTGTGCGCAGTAGCTCAAGGAGCTGCCGTTTGGGATCGTTCTTGGGTGCGATTCGGTACTGGATATTCGGGCGGTCGAAACTCGCCACGAAGTGCCGGGCTTGTTCCAGGTTCAGCCGGGACGCGATCTCGGCGTGGGTGGCCCTGGTGGCGGTCGCGGTCAGCGCGATCCGGGGGACCGCGGGCCAGCGCTCGTGCAGGGCGGACAGGGCAAGGTAGTCGGGCCGGAAGTCGTGCCCCCACTGGGAAACGCAATGTGCCTCGTCCACGGCGAACAACGAGATGGTGCCGCGGTCCAGCAGCCTGAGCGTCGACTCGGTGCGCAGCCGCTCCGGCGCCAGGTACAGCAGGTCCAGCTCGCCGGTCAGGAAGGCGGACTCGACCTCGCGGCGCTGGATGGAATCCTGCGTGGAGTTGAGGAAGCCGGCCCGCACGCCGAGCGTGGTCAGCGCATCCACCTGGTCTTGCATCAGCGCGATCAGTGGTGAGATGACGACACCGACGCCGGGGCGCACCAGGGCGGGGATCTGGTAGCAGAGCGACTTGCCGCCGCCGGTCGGCATGAGCACGAGGGCGTCGCCGCCGACGATGACATGGTCGATGATTTCCTGCTGCCCGGCCCGGAACGAGTCATAGCCGAAGACGCGGTGCAGCACCTCCGACGCATCACTCACCCGGGAACCGATGTCGGGAAATGCCACCCGGCCACTCTACGAGGATCCGGGCCTCCGCACCGGCGGTCCGCCTGGCTGCGCCACCCAGCCGAGGAGCGCGGTGCATTGTGCCCCTCATGCGCGCACAATGCACCGCGGGGACACCGCACCACATCAGCGCGGTGCATTGTGACTCTCATGTGCGCACAATGCACCGCGCTGACTGGTCGGGATGAAGAAGGTCAGCCGCTGAAGGGCTGGCCGGTCTCCAGGAGGGTCTTGAGGTCGCTGAGCATGAAGCTCCAGCCACCGCCCGCGTTGGGGATCTCGCCGGTGACGAATGCTGCCGTCGTCGGCGCGCCGGTGAGGTCGTGGGTCACGGTCAGCTTCGTGATGCCGCCGTCACCTGCCTCGATCTCCCAGGTCAGGCGGGTAAACGGTTCGGCGGTGGTTTCCGGGCCGAACAGGGCGTGCCAGGTCTGGACAAGCTTGTGCGGCGGGTCTGCCTCGACGACCTCACCCTCGAGGACGACGTCCCCGGAGCCGTGCGCCCGCATTTCGGCGTTGGCCAAGGCCCGGAACGCGCCGCCTGGCCGGAGGTCGTACTCGCTCGGCGACTGGTAGCCGTACCTCTTGTTCCACTCGGGGTTGGTGATCGCTTCCCAGATCGCCTCGGGCGTCGCCTTGATGTACACCCGGCTCACATGAATGGCCACGCCTGTCTCCGTCGTCGTTGTCATGCCGTACCCTCCAGGTCGTTCTTGAGGTCCACGAGCGCCGATACCTGGCGCTCGGTGTACTTGTCGATCCACCGGTCGTGGATCAGCCGGATCGGCACCGGGTTCAGGAAGTGCAGCTTCTCCCGGCCGGACCGGCGGATGACGACCAGGCCCGCGTCTTCGAGCACCCGCAGGTGCTTCATCACCCCGAAACGCGTCATCTCCAGCTCCGACTCGAGTTCGGTCAGTGTCCGGCCGTCGCGGGCGAAAAGCCGGTCGAGCAGGAAGCGGCGTGTCGGGTCCGCAAGGGCCTTGAACACCCGGTCGTCGTCGGCCACGACTTCAAGATAGGTGACCAAAAGGTCACATGTCAAGCCTGGCTCGCGGCCGGCGGTGCCGGGGGATCACTGGTCAGCTCAGCGCCAGCTCGCGCGGCGCGGGCTCATGCCCGGAACGGACCGGCTTGCGCATGACGAACGTGTCGAGCGGGGCGTACCCGCTGGACCCGGCGGCGGCGCCGTAGTGGGTGACGGTGATCGACGTGGTTCCGCCTGGCTCGGCGGGCAGCACATCGAACGCGGCGAACCCGTAGGGCGTGGCGAGGTTCCGGTAGGCAGACCAGGGCGCGGGCTCGGTGGTCTTGACGCTCGCGTGCTGGCTCTGCGGGCTGCCGGGGCCCACACCCACGATCAGGACCCCGTCATTTGGGTCGTCGAACTTGCTCGGCGCGGTGGGTGTCGCGTTCCCGCCACCACCGATGATCATGTGGACAAAGCCATCCCTGGTGTCCATCTCCAGCGGGTCGCTGCCCTGGGGGGCCGGGGTGAGCAGGGCGCTGCCGGGCAGGACGCCGCGGACCGGGAAGGTCCGCTCGAAGTGATGCTCGTGCCCGGCGAGCACGAGGTCCACCCCGAAGCGGTCGAACAGCGGCACGAAGTCCTGCCTGATCCCGAGGTCCGCGCCGTTGAAGTGCGCCGAGGACATGACCGGCTGGTGCATGAAGACGATGATCCAGTCGATGCCCGCGGTCTGCCGCGCCGTGGCCAGCTCGGCCTCCAGCCAGGCGCGCTGCAGGCCGCGACTGTATCCGCGGATATAGGCGTCGTAGCCGCTGCGCTGGTAGCCGGGCACGTGATCGTGGCGGTAGTTGCTGAACCCGCCATCCTGCAGGCACACGTCGTCGTTGTTGAGGGAGACGACCCGGATCGCTCCCACGGTGAACGCGTACCAGTTGCCGCGGAAATCCGCCGACCCGTTGTCCGGCACCTCGAACCTGGTCTGATAGGAGAGGTAACCCTGCGGTCCGTTGCCTGCCTCGTTCTCGTGGTTGCCGGCCGCGGGCATCCACGGCCGGTGCCGCGCCGACCGCATGTTGTTCGTGAAGAAGGAAGCCCAGGTGGCGACCGGGGCGTCGCTCACGTTCGCATACGACAGGTCGCCGTTTATCAGGTGGAACAGTGGATCGAGCGCGTCCACCGCGTCAACGATGTACCCGGCGTTCACGCTGGCCGGGCCGAACCCGAGGCCAACCGGGGCGGGAATGGACTGGTCGCCGAAGCTGGTGAACCGGAACCCGGCCGAGCGGCCGCGCGGCCCGGTGCGGAAGGTGCCCGGCACCGGCTCCGCGCCGTCGTGCAGCGCCTCGTAGACGAACGCGGTGTCCGGCGCGAGGTTCCCAAGCCGCGCGTGGTAGGTGTACACCGTCTCTCCGGTCAAGGCCTCGGTGTAGACGCGCTCCTCGGCCGGCACCTCTAGGCCGAGGCCTGTACCGGCCCGGCCTGCCCGCAGCCGCGGCCTGGCCACGGAGGCAGGTGCGGCCCAGGAGACCGCGATCTGGGTGGCGGCGTCGGCGCCGAACTGGACGTGCAGTTGCTCAGGCGCGGGGGCGCCGGCCACGTCCGGCTGACGGACCAGGGCCGCCGCGCTGCGCGTCCTGGCCCGGGCCCCCATAGTTACATCGTGCCACCCGCGGCCACCGGCGGTGTTCACGCTAGGTGAACGTGCCTGGTCGGTGTCGTGAAACCTGCCATGCAACGGTATGCTCCCCGGCCAGCCGTCACCAACCTCCCTTGCCACGCCCCGGCAGCCGCTCCCGCGGACCACCCAGACCCAGCCGTGTCCCCAGCCGTTCCTGCCGGTTGGTGCCGCCGCACCGGCGGCACCTCCGGTGCGCATACGTGAACACGCTGCCGTGGTGCCGCGCGGAAGTACGCCCCTGGCACGCCGGGCATCCGCGGAACGGATGCCACCGCAGTGACATCAGGTAACCCCCGCCAGCCAGAACGCTTAATACAGCAATCCACCCCATAGTTCAAGAGTGCTCCACGAGAAACAATTTTGCATCAGAATTAAACTAACCTGGCTTCTCTCGGACAGATTCGGACACGTCCAGCTCATCAGGCCGCGCCGCGGCATCGCCGTCACCCCGCCGCCCAGTCAGCTTCGCCTTCAGCGACCAGCCGCTTGCTCCGGATGCTGCGCGTGGGGTTCACGCCGCTGGAGATTGACGAGGCATCTCTGGCCTTCGGCGCCCACGAGGAGGTTGGCCATGGCGGCCACTTTCTCGGCGCGCAGCACACGATGGAGCGGTTCCGCGAGTGTTTCTACCGGCCGCTGCTGTCCTCCACGTCCAATTACGAGCGCTGGCTGCGGATGGGCGGCAAGGACACCACCGCCCGGGCGGCCGAGATTTACGCCAAGAAGCTTGAGGAGTACGAGCAGCCACCGCTCGATGACGCGATCCGCGCCGGACTTGAGGAGTACGTGACCCGCCGCCGCGCCGAGCTAGGCGACTAGGCCGTGTCTCGTGGATCTTGGCCGTCGCGAGCGGCCGTCCGGAGGGATGGCTCGCAAGGCGGAGGAGGAGCCAATAGCGGAGCTATTGGCGACGACGACAACGCCGCGAGGCGCCCGCCGGCGACTGTGCAGCCAAATACCGCGCAGCAGGCCGGAGATCTACGAGACACGGCCTAACAGGCGCGCAGACCTCGCCGCTGGTCGTCAACACCTGGATCACGCGCTGTGCTCCCTAGGCCGCTTCGATATGGAGCCTCTTGGCGGCCTAGGGAGCACGTTTCGCTACTTCTTAACCGCTGGCCATGGTCAGCGAGCGATCAGCTCGCTGTATGTTCGCCATGGCGTGGGGCGGTGTCCTTCCCCTAAAGGTCGATCTTGATGTTGAGCCCGTCACCCTTGGTGACTGTGCTGGTTTCCGCCGCCGCCGCCGCCACCCCAGCCGCCGCCACCGCCGCCGCCACCGCCACCCCAGATCGGCACCAGCACGCAACGGGCGTTCCAGCCGTAACCTTCCTGGACCCAGTGGTACCGGCCGTGGAGCCGCCAGGGCACCGGCCTGAAGTAACACGAGTTGCCCCCCGGCCCATACCCGGCCTGCGCGGGCTGGGCGTGGCTTGTTGACGCCGACGCGGCCCCTGGAACAGCGAGCAGTGCCGCTGTTCCGAGCCCCACGAGCGCGGAAACGAACTTGCCCTTCATCCTGCCTCCCCTTTTGAGGACAAAGCACGGGACTTCCGTGCTCCGCGATACCCCCTAAGTTGGCATTTCGTCTAGAGGGTACATTTTAGCCCCGACATTCCTGCAGACACGCGTCGCCGGAGCAATTGACGCGAATCGGTCTTCCCGGCTTCTCTTCGCGAGGACATCAGATCCGGTGAAGGCGAATAGTATTCTCCCCGTGTGCAATGTACTCATCCATCGGTGGCCCCCAGTCAGCGCAGGTTGCTTTGGCATGGAGATCTGCAGGTGGGCCAGTCTGGTCAGGGTCCTTCCGGCCGCCGGCCGCCGCATTCGCTGGCGACGACATTGCCGAGCCAACCGTTACCGTTGTTGCCTAAGCAGTAGACGGACAGTGCTGCATTCATTTAGCTGATGCATCACATAGGAGGGGGAAACTCAGTCATCTTTTGCTACTAGACGTAGACACTAGCAGCTTTCGCGGCTGAGTGTTCATTGAATCGACGATAAGATTTAGGATTCCTGTTCCCCGAGAGTATCTGCCCCTTTCGGTATGTATTCACGGATTAGTGATCTCATGTTATTATTCGTTACCACTCCCATGGCGAATATATGCGGGAGAAATTCACCGCGATATCACGCACATACGATGGAATGTCGGTCACCTAGATCCAGCGGGCAGGCCTTCCGCTGCTGTTCCAGCGTGTCACTGGGCGGTCGCCGGAACGCCGACACCGTGTGGATCAGCATGTACCCCATGGTGATGCCCATCGCGATCTCGCAGCAGGCCGCCAGGCGGGGGGACAGTGGCGCAGTCCGCGCCGTGCTGGCTCGGCCCATTCTGCTGGCTCGGCCCGTTCTGGCTCGGCCCGTGCTGGCTCGGCCCGTTCTGGCTCGGCCCGTGCCGCTGGCTTCGGCCCGGGGTGCCTCGGCTGCGCCGGGCGCCGGCCCGAAGAGCGGCCGGCCCGTGCTTCGTGCCGCCCGGCGTGAACGGGCGGGCCCTGCGCTGCGTATGTGAGAGCGAGGGGCCGTGCCAGGAACCCCACCAGAAAAAGCGCACGGAAAGTTGTTGGCCGCCCGGGGGGCCAGGACTCCTACCTGTGTAACGACAGCAACCGGCATCCCTCCGCATCCAGCGGACCAGGTGCCGCGGGAGGAGATCGACCATGAACAGGCTCGCCCGGGTATCAGGACTGGCGGTCAGTGCCCTGACGGCCGCGACGGCGACCATCTTGCTGCTGTTGCCAGGACGCGCCCAGCTTCAATACCCGGAAGCCACGGTCAGCACGTCCGGTGGCGCCGTCGTCACCTCGGGTGCCACCGTGCCCGGCGGGCACGGGCCGCACAGTGTGGCATCGGCGAGCGAGCACGTGCAGCGGCTCACGGTGAGCGGAACCGGCAGCCCGTCCAGGCTGTCCAGCGCCGGGGGCAAGCCGGCTGGCCAGCGGTCCACCCGCCGTCACCACGCGGAGCTGGCCAGCTCGCCCCGGCCGGCGGCACCGTCGCTTCCTCCCCCGTCCCCGGTGGTCACTCACTGCCCAGCCCCGCCGCCGCCATGGACGATCCCTGGGCCAGCTACCGGGTCGCAACGCTGAGCCTGTGGCTCAGTGACTGGACGCCACCGGCCCGGCCACCGCGGCAGAACTGCTCAGCGGGGGTCTGCGCCGCCGGCGGGGGCGGGTGGGGAGGCCCGGACTTCCAGATCAACGGGGACCGGTTCAACGTCGGCCCCGTCCTGCTGCAGATCCGCCGCAACGGCGGGACCGTGCTGTGGTCCACGACGGTTAGCCGTCGGCCTCGGCGCCCGCCCCGTCGACATCGGCCGCCCTGATCACGAACACCGTCATCGGGGAACTACAAGTGGTCACGAACGGGGTGCTGGAGCCCTGATCCCCGGGGTCGGTGGGAGGGGTGCAACGGAGCGCTGTCGCACGGTACCGGGTGGTTTGTCGCTGGATGAGCTCAAGGCGCATCCGGATTGTTGGTCATCCGCGTTCCAAAGCACCCTGAAGGTCGCCTACCGTAGAACCATGTACGACCGCGAGATTGTGGCCGCGATCGTGGAAGGCGACTCGGCAGCCTTGGCCGCGGCCTTCGACCAGTACGCACAGGGGTTGTATGACTACTGTCGGTCGCTGCTCGCTGAACCTCCCGAAGCGGCCGAGGCAGTGCAGGACACCTTCATCGTCGCGCCAGCCAGGCTCTCGGAATTGCGTAACCCCGAGCGCCTGCGGGCATGGCTGTTCGCCGTGGCCCGCAACGAATGCCATAGCCGCCTGCGGGTCGGGCTCTCTCCGCCGTCGGCCCGGCCGCCCGAGACCATGGAAAGCCTGAAAAAGTTCGCCGCCAAGCACACAGAAACCCGTGACCTGGTGCGAGCCGCGCTGGTCGGGCTGAAACCAGCCGAGCGCGAAGCCCTTGACCTGAACCTGCGCCACGAGTTCGCGGGCGCCGACCTGGCGGACATCCTTGGCGAGCCGCACAACCAGGCAGAGACAGAAGGCGCCGACCTGGCGGACATTCTCGGCGTGCCGCCCGGCGAGGCACAGAGATTGGCCTCGCGGGCCAGTTCCCGCTTCAAGGCGTTGCTGGGCGTGCTGCTGGTGGCCCGCTCCGGGGACGAGTACTGCCCGGAGTTGGCCAGCATGCTGGACGGCTCGCACGGGCCGTTGAGCCCGCGGCTGACCAACCGGGTCAACCGGCATATCGAGCGCTGCACGGTGTGTGGGGAGCGCATGCGCCGTGAGTTGCGCTCGGCGACGATGCTGAGCCGGCTGCCGCTGGCCATACTTCCGACCGGTCTCAGGGCGCGGACCGTCCAGTTGGCCGCCGATGTCTCCCCGGGGGCGTTGACCTACCGGGCCCGGGTGGTGCACAACGCGCGGCTGATGGGCCCCGCAGGTTTTCCTGTGCAGCTTGCAACGCCCTCAGTGCCGCGCTGGCAGGGTAGCTACGTGCTGGCGGCCGTCGCGGCCGTCGCGGCGCTGGTCCTGCTCGGCGGGGGGATGTTCTTCGTCGACTACAGCTCCAACCATGCCTCGGGGCCCGTCGCCGGGGCGCACACGACGACGGCTGGGCCGAAGGGATCCGGCGCGGCCAAGGGATCACTCGCTCTCGCCCCGTCACTAAAGGGCTCCACCCCCGCCCCCTCGCCCGCGCCAGCGGTCACGGTCACGGTCAAGACCGGGAGCTCGGCGAAGACGACGACGCCGCCCGTCAAGACGACGACGCCGCCCGTCAAGACGACGACGCCGCCCGTCAAGAAGACGACGCCGCCCCCCACCTCGCCGCCCCCCACCTCGACGCCCCCCACCTCGACGTCACCCACGCCTTCACCCTCCCCGGCTTGAGCGGCTGGAGCGGTCTCCTTGATGGGGCTGCTCCTCAGGGCGCTGTAGCCACCGCTGGCCGCCGGTTTACGGCCGGATTGTTTGCCGTCTTCTGTCCGGGAACCCGGCAATCGTCCTACGGTTAGGGGCCACGCACGACCGCTGTCCTGACCTGTCCGTGGCTATTGGCCAGCCTCGCCGCGCAGCTGACCGGCGGCGGCGGTCAGCGCGGAGAGCTTGCCGAAGGCCACCTCGCGGGGCAAGTACTTCATCCCGCAGTCCGGCGCCAGCACCAGGCGCTCCGGCGGCACGTACGGCAGTGCCCGCTTGACTCTGGCGATCACCTGATCGGACGCCTCGACCGTCGGGTCGTCCAGGTTCAGCACACCCAGGATGATGGTCTTGCCGGACAGGTCAGCCAGCACACCGCAGTCCAGGCCGGACTGTGCCGTCTCGATCGACACCATATCGCAGCTGCACCCGGCCAGTTCGGGGAGGAACGAGTAGCCCTCCGGACGGTCGTGGATGATCGCCGCGTACCCGAAGCACAGGTGCACTGCGGTCGTCCCGGTCACCCCGTCCAGGGCCCGGTTGATGGCCGCCACCCCATAGCGGCGCGCCTCGTCCGGCCGGGCCTGCAGGTAGGGCTCGTCGAGTTGCACGATGTCCGCCCCGGCCGCGAAAAGATCCTGGACTTCCTCGTTCACAGCCTCCGCATAGCCGAACGCGAGTTCCTCCGCGGTGCCGTAGAACTCGTTCTGCGCCTGCTGTGCCATCGTGAACGGCCCCGGCACGGTGATCTTGATGGTTCGGCTGGTGTTCGCGCGGAGGAAGGTCACATCCGCCACCTCGACCGGGTGGCGCCGCCGGATCGGCCCGGTCACTCGCGGCACAGGGTTTGGGTGCCCGCTGCGGTCCAGCGCCGTGCCGGGGTTGTCGACATCGACGCCGTCCAGCGCGGTCGCGAACCGGTTGGAGTAGCTCTCCCGGCGAATCTCGCCATCGGTAACGATGTCCAGGCCGGCCAGTTCCTGGGCCCGGATCGCCAGCACGGTCGCGTCTCGTTGCGCCTCCTCCAGACGTTCGGGCGCCACCCGCCACAACTCGGTGGCCCGGACGCGGGGCGGGAAGCGGTGCCGCAGCCGCTCGCGGTCGATAAGCCAGTCCGGCTGCGGGTAACTGCCAACCAGTGAGGTGGGGAAGAGCATGCAGCCAGGATGTCAGATCAGCCGTCCGCCCGGCGCAGCATGGCGGCGCGCCGGACGGGGGTGATGGGCTCATTGTGGCGTCCGTCCGGGAGCGGGCTGATCCAGAATTTGATTATTCCGATTGGATTAAAAGGGATATGGGAGGGCATTTTGCCCTGCGCGGGTTACCCTCAGGAGCCGCACCACGCTCAGGAGCCGCACCACGCAGTGCCGCACCACTCCAGGAGGACTGGCGATGACCGCTACTGACGAACTGCTCGCCAACAACGAAAGCTACGCTGCGACGTTCCAGGGCCCCCTGGCACTTCCCCCCGGCAAGGGCGTGGCCGTGGTCGCTTGCATGGATGCCAGGCTCAACGTCTACGCCATCCTCGGGCTCGCGGAGGGCGAGGCGCACGTCATCCGCAACGCGGGTGGCGTCATCACCGACGACGAGATCCGCTCGCTCACCATCAGCCAGCGGCTGCTCGGGACCCGTGAGATCATCCTCATCCACCACACCGACTGCGGGATGCTCACGTTCACTGACGACGACTTCAAGGCGAGCATCCAGAAGGAGACCGGCATCAAGCCGGAGTGGGCGGCCGAGGCCTTCCCGGACCTCGATGAGGACGTCCGCCAATCGATCGCGCGGATCAAGGCCAGCCCGTTTGTCCCGCATAAGGACTCCGTCCGCGGTTTCGTCTTCGACGTGGCCACCGGGAAGCTCCGCGAAGTGGCCTGAACGCATTTGACGTCGTTGCCCCGCCGCTTCCGGAGATCAGGCGTCGGGGGAGTCGGTGCGGCCCTGCTGCTCAGCCAGGAACTGCTCGAACTGGGCGCCGAGTTCGTCGGCGGTCGGCATCCGGCCGTCGCCATCGGCCAGCAGGCCGTCGCGGCCGGCTCCCTCGGCGTAGGCGTCGTACTGCCGCTCCAGCGCCTGGACGACCTCGGTGATCTCCTCGGAGCCCTCGACCTGCCGCCGGATCTCGTCGTCAGTCTGCTCCGCGGCCTCGCGCAGGGCCTCGTCGGGCAGTTGCAGCCCAGTGGCCCTGGCCACCGAGTCGAGCAGGGTCACCGCGGCGGTGGGGTAGGCCGCCTGGGCGAGGTAGTGCGGGACGTGTACCGCGAAACCGACCGCGGGGTGGTCATCCTCACCCAGCCGGAACTCCAGCAGGGCGGCCGCGCTGCCCGGTACCTGGAGCCGGTCCACCAGCGGCGGGTAGCCGGCCGTCAGGCCAGGCCTGGTCCCGTGCGCGGTCACGCCGAGCGGCCTGGTGTGCGGGGCGCCCATCGGGATGCCATGGAATCCGATCGTGAGCCCGGCCTTCATCCGCCTGGCCAGGTCGCGTACGCCTGCGACGAAACATTCCCACTCGTGGTCCGGCTCTGGCCCGTTCAGCAGCAGGAACGGCGTGCCCGCCGCGTCCCGCATCAGGTGCATCGCCAGTTCTGGAGCATCGTAGTGCTCCCAGTGATCCCTTTCGAAGGTCATCGGTGGCCTGCGGGACCGGTAGTCGATCAGGCGGTCCACGTCGAACCTGGCCACCTCCTGATGCTCGAGCGTGCCTAGCAGGTGCGCGGTGAGCAACTTGCCTGCCGCGCCCGCGTCGATGAACCCGTCGAGGTAGTACAGCAGGGCCGCCCCGTCAAGTTCCGGCGCGTCTAGGGTCACCTCGTACAGGTCTCCCGGGTCTCGCACCATGATCACAGCCCTTCCAAGGTGTTCGCCCGCTATTAGTGACACCAACCATCAACGGCCGACCATCCATCCCGCGCGGAGATCTCGTTTGTGCCACACGGTACCGGTGCGGGCCGGTGTCATTCGACCTCGGCCGAGCCAGTGAGCCGGAGCTTGCGCTGCGCGCGCTGGTAGAAGGTGGTACTGCCGAGCCGGACCACTTTCGCGGCCGCCGGCAGCAGGGTGAGGTCCAGCCTGTCGCCCGGACGCGCGTGCCCGACCACGATGCCGTCGGCCTCTACTGCCACTTCCCCGCTGACCGGAAGGACGGTGAGGGCCAGCTTCTCGCCGCTGGACAGGAACAACGACCGGTTGAAGGCTGAGTGCGGCGCCACCGGGGTGACGAGCAGTCCCTCGGCGCTGGGGGAGACGATGGGACCTCCGGCGGAGAAGCTGTACGCGGTTGATCCGGTCGGGGTGGCCACGATCACCGCGTCGGCCGCGTAGCGCACGAACGGATTCCCCTCCACACACAGTTCGACGGCGGCGATCCGGCCATTGCCGGGGATCCGGGCCAGGGCGATATCGTTGAAGGCCAGGGTGCTGGGGGCCGGGACGTTAATGGGCGGGGTGCGCTGGCCGCCGAACGCCGCCGAGACGCCGGCCCGCGACTCGGTGGTGAACTGGTGGGAGTCGATGGCGGACAGCGCATCGGCCAGTTCCGGCACGTCCACCTCGGCCAGGAAGCCGAGCCGGCCCACGTTCACCCCGAGCACCGGCGTGCCGGTGCCGAAGGCCAGCCGCATCGTGCGGAGCATCGTGCCGTCCCCGCCCAGGCTGACCAGCAGGTTGGCGCGCTCCGCCATGGCCTGTGGGGTGCACACGGTGACGTCGCCGGTGATCCGCTTGGTCTCACCGTCCAGCCCGAGCAGGGTCACGTCGCGGTCCCGCGCCCAGTCGGTGATCATGCCCATCGCCGGGGTGCAGTCCCGGCCGGGGTGCAGCACCAGGCCCACCACGCTCATCATGCCCACTGGCCTGGCCTCCTCACGACGCGATGAACGCCCGCGCCCTCGCGGCCTTCACCGCGGCCGAGAGCGTGTCGATGTCGTAGGCACCGTAGTGCCGCCGCCCGTTGATGAAGAAGGTCGGGGTGCCCGACACCGTGCTCAGGTCGGCGGAGTCGACGTCCGCCGCGACCCGGGGCGCCCCGGCATGCTTCCTGAGATCCTCGGCGAACTTTTCGGCGTTCAGGCCGAGCTCGCGGGCGTAGCCGACGAGATCCTGCGGCTTGAGCGCATCCTGGTGGAGGAACAGCAGGTCATGCATCTCCCAGAAGGCCCCCTGTTTCGCCGCGACCTCAGCCGCTTCCGCCGCCAGCTCGGCGCGCGGGTGAACGTCGGTAAGCGGGAGATGCCGCCACACGTACCGCACATCCCCGAAGTCCGCGAGCAGCGCGCGGACGGCAGGCTCCGCCTGGCCACAGTAAGGACATTCAAAATCACCATACTCAACGACCGTTACCGGCGACTCCCGTGGGCCGCGCAGGTGGTCGCGATCGGGATCGACCGGAACGGCAAGATCGGTAATGACCTCGGCGGTGCCGAGCAGCGCCCGCAGCTTCAGCGGCTTGGGCAGCATCTCGGTGACCCGGAAGACGAGCCAGGTAAGTCCGGATGCGCAGAGCGCCGCGGACAGGACGCCGAGCTTGGCCTCTTCGAGTTGCGCGCCGCTGAAGGCCAGGGAGGCGATGAGCAGCGACACGGTGAAGCCGATCCCGGCGATCGCGCCGGCGCCGGTGACGGAGGCCCAGCCGACCGGCGGCCGGAGCCGGTCGTGGCTGATCCGGGTGACCAGCCAGGAGGTGCCGGCGATGCCGATGGGCTTGCCGACGACATACCCGAGCAGGATGCCGAGCGTGATCGGCGAGGTGTACGCCTTGGCCAGGAAGCTCGGGCTGATGGTGACGCCCGCGTTGGACAGCGCGAACAGCGGCACGATGACGTAGCTGGTCCACGGGTGCAGCAGCTGCTGCAGCCGCTCGTTGGGGGACAGGGCCAGGGAGAGCCCGGTGCTGGCCGACCGGGCCAGCTCCGGTGTCGGCTGCTCGCGGAACAGCCGGAACAGGTCCGTGGCCCGTTCCAGATCAGCCCGCGGAGCGGGGTAGGCGCAGGTCATCAGGCCGACCGCCAGGCCGTCCACGACCGGGTCGATGCCTGATTTGAAGAACGCGATCCACGCCGCCACCCCGAGCAGCCCGTAGATGAGGCCGTTGTGGAACCCGGCGCGCCGCAGGACAAAGACCACTACGAGGATCACCACGCCCATGACGAGGGCGGGGACCTTGATGCGCCCGCTGTAGGCGAACGTGATGATACCGAGCGCGACCACGTCGTCGACGACGGCGAAGGTGAGCAGGTAGGCGCGGAGCCGGTCAGGGAAACGCGGGCCGACGAGGGCCAGCATGCCCAGCGCGAAGGCGGTATCGGTGGACATGGCCGCGCCCCAGCCGCGCGCCGAAGGGGCGCCCGCGTTGGCGATGAGATAGATGGCGATCGGGACGATCATGCCGCCGACCCCGGCCAGCAGCGGCAGGGTGACCCGGCGCCGGTCGCGCAGTTCGCCCATGTCGAACTCGCGGCGTGCTTCGAGCCCGACCACCAGGAAGAAGAACGTCATCAGCCCGGAATTGACCCAGCCGTGCAGATCTTGCGACACCCCGGCGCCGCCGAGGCGGACCATCAGGTGCGTCCCCCACAGGGCGTCATAGGACGAGGAGTCGATGTTCACCCAGGCAAGCGCGGCCACCGTAGCGGCCAGCAGCACGGCCGCGCTGCCGGTCTCGGTCCGCAGGAACTGCCGGAGCGGGGTTTCCAGGCTCCGGGCCCAGGCGGTGCGCTCGGAGAAGGGCGAGGCCGTCGTCGCGGATTCAGCCATTCACGGATTCTTCCTGGCCGACCGCCGCGGCCGCCTGCCGGCCGAGATGCGACTCCAGGTGGCGCAGGACGTCCAGGTGATGGCTGGCCCAGAGCACGAGCAGCGCTCCGCGGAGCTCGGAATCCTCGCCACTCACAACCGCCTCGCGCACGCACTGCAGCAGCTGCCTGCGGCCATCCGGATCCGGGGGCTGCGGCCGGGGCACCGTCGTCCCGTTGACGATGGAATCGCCGAGCGTGACATACCAGGACCGCAGCGCCTGAATCTCCCGGTCGATGCTCACGCCGCACCGCGCCGCCCCGGACCACGCCGGACTTCCGTCGCCGCCCGTCGCCTGGTCCACGGCCCTGGCCCCGTCCAGCGCCGCCATCTGTTCCAGCGCGGCCATCGATCGTCCGGCGCGCAATACCCGTCCGGCGCCTGCGACCACCCTCGCCACGCTTTCTGGGTCCGCTCGTTTCGCGGATCGCTCGGCGAGATACTGGCGGAACGAGTCGTCTAGCTGATGCACGGCGGTGGTGGCCGTGTCCCCGGCGTGGACTGGATCGCTGGTCTGGCCGTTGCCGGTCAGCCGCTCCGCCGTGGCCGCGAAGTAGTCCGCGGCGCGCGAGTAGGCGGCGGCGATGTTCTCCCGGAGCAACCGCGCCGCACCGCGTGGCCAGAACACCAGGCCGACCCCGAGGCTGACAGCGAAGCCGATCGCGACGTCCTCGATACGGATGAGCCCGACCTTCCAGCCGACCGGCTGGATGATGTTGAACAGGATCAGGATGACGACTGTGAACGCGGCCTGCCCGGCCGCGAACGAGACCACCCGCGGAGCGTAGGCGGCGATAAGCACTGCCACCGGGAGGATGGCCCACAGCACCGTCTGGTTGCCGCCGACCGGGATGAGGATCGCCGCGCCGACGAGGATCCCTGCGGCCGTCCCGGCGAGCGCGCTCAGGATGGTCCGGCCGGTGCCCAGCGCGTTCGAGCGCAGCACCGACAGCGTCCCGAGAACCACCCAGAAGGAGTGCTGGAGGCCGGATTTCTGGGCGATGAACACGGCGACGGCCAGCCCCGCTGCGCCGCGGATGCTGTTGCGGAACCACACGGACCGCGCGCTGGCGTGCTCGACGGCGAATTGCCGCACCGCCAGCAGCGTGTCGCCGCCGCTGGTGGTGGGCACGGAGTCCGGTGCGGGCGCGCCGCTGGCGATGAGGGCATCGCTGACGATCTGCCTGGTCGAGTACGAGATCGCTCCGCTCCGGAACGACCGCCCGAGCATCGAATCCAGGGCATGCTCGTCAGCGTCCGGGGGCAACTGCGAAATGCGCTGGGTGAGCGCCTGGACCATGGCCTCCTGCGCCTGCTCCAGCCGGCCGATGTCGGGCACGTCGCTCTGCCCGGCCAGCCGCGCGGCGCTGGCCCGCAGGGCGGCGGCAGCGGCCGCTATCGTCTCGCCGTTCTCCTCCCGGCACAGCTCGGGCCCGGCGGGCCCGGCGGGGCCGGTCACGCCCACCAGGGATTCCAGCAGCCACCGGAGTTCGT
>OCZU010001320.1_pt1 | contig 16399 bp, 5 predicted proteins | sample 1539001 | NCBI WGS metagenome assembly OCZU01 (sample SAMEA3539306, study PRJEB22396) | soil metagenome | biome: tundra; feature: field; material: soil | place: USA | collected 2010-05 | depth 0.15 m | reverse complement strand
GCTCACTCCGAATGAACTCACAACCAGGTTGGCCACACCAGGGCCGTTCGCTGTAATCAGGCCAAGCGAACTGACCGTGAAGACGTTTGCATTCTGGCTGGTATAGGTGGTCTGCTGCGCGGTCGTCAGCGGAACCGGGCTGGAAACGTTTGCGAAGACTCCGGTAACGGTCACTTGAGCCGTTTGGAACTGGAGAATCGGACTGCTTACGGCATCGGTCAGGCTGATCAATGCTCCCTGAGTGCCTTCGTTGGTAATGCCGTCCGTACCGGCGACGGCATCCAGCGCAATCTGGAATGGGTCCAAGGCGCCGTTGTAAATGCGGACCTCGTCCACCAAGCCATTAAAGCTGGGATCACCGTACTGGGAGCCACCGATCAAGTTGTAGGCGGTTACCCCGACATCTTCCGGCGTCAAAAAGAAGTTCGTGCTCACGGCCACAATCACTCCATCCAGATAAAGCTTCGCGGTCTTCGTGGCGCCGGCAACCGTGACTGCGAAGAGGTGCTCTCCGGTTCCCGCAGGCGACGGCTCCGGCAGGTCCACGCGAACTTCGTTGCCGCCACCATTGGTTGTGAATGACGTCCGATAAAAGCCTCCACCGGCTTCAGCAGTCATGAACATGTTGAAGGTGGTGTTGTTTCCGAAATCAAAGATGCGTTCCCACGTCAGCACACCTGGGGAGGTGTTTTCGGTGGCCCAAGTCTCAACCGTGATCGCGCCGTAGTTCGTGAAGAGGTTGGGAGGCAGAAAAACGTAATTGGTGAGGATGCCACCAATGCCGGTGCCGACGCCGCTGAGAAGCAACTGGCCGGTTCCGTTCATGCCACTGCTGCCGTCTGTACTGACTACGTTGCCGTTGCCGCTTGCGCCGCCCTGCGAATCCGTCGCGACGAGCGTGCCAAATGCTTCATTGAAGCTGTAGCGGTGCGTGAAGGAGAAGTTGCCGACGGTCACGAGCTGGATGTTGGTAATACCGGAAAAGACAGCTTTGAGACCAACCGTTCCAGTTGTTATCGCCGCCAATCGTCCAGGGCCTTGGATGGATACTATGGCAGTGTTGCTGGAGGTGACTGTCGCTGCCGACGCAACGTCCAGACTCAGGCCATTATCATATTGGGCAAACACGCTGAAATGTCTGGCACTGCCAATTTCAACCGGGGTTGGCGCGGCCAGGACGAGGTTGGTGACGGTGCCTTGCGCCACGAGATTGCTGGAAGCGGGAGCGGCCAAAGTGTAATTGATGCCCGCACCGGATCCGTTAAATGAATAAGCGGTAGCCCAATAGCGCACCGTGGGAATCAGGCCGCTGACTGTCGCGCTGCCGCCCGCTCCGCCAAAGACAACGATGTTTCGATTTCCGACTTCGTCATCACCCAGGTCACTTCCAAGTCCGAGCGTTGCGTTGGCAGTGTAAGTCACCCCGTCAACCGGCTCCGCCGTGACCGGCGCATTTTTACGCATCACCACCAAGGTGCCGGAACTTCCCGCACCCGGCGAAAATGAAATCGTCATTTGACCGGATAATCCGTTTGTGGCCATGTTAAGACCCGTGGCGGAACCCGCCTCACCCGGGCTGGGCGCCGAGACAAGCTGGATGCCGCAAATCGGCGCGCGTGGAGTGCCGCTTTGGGCGTTGATGGTGGTCGTTGACTCCACCATGATATTCGCGGCGGTTAACCCATGAAAGACCACGTAATTGCCCTGCGCATTGGTGCCCGCTCCAACATTGAGGCATTGAATGTAGTTGGTTGGAGCAGCGTCTTCAACGTAAGGCACAAAGGCCTTCAATAGGGTGTTCGTATTAGCCGGATCCACAATCCCATAGGCGCCCCCACGACCTCCAGTATCGCCCAAACCATAGACATAAACGTCATACCCGCTGGTGGTCAGTTGAGAAGGAAGATTGGTAATGGTGATCGTGGTCCAGCCCGGGCTGGAATTATCCAGATAGGTGTATTGCAAAACATTGTCAGGAGTGCCGGGCAAAAAGGCGGCGCCGTTGGCGCCGTTGCCCCAAATGCCGGGGGCGTTCCATGTCACACCCACCGTGGCCAGCGGATTGCCATTGTTATCCGTGATGGCTGGGTTAAAAGAGTTAGTGGCGCCGGTCAAATTATTCCAGTTCTGCTGGGCGACCGCAGGCAGTCCGGCGACATCAGTAGGCGCCAGAGTTAAAACAGGTCTGCTCCCAATAAGGCCGTTGCCATCATCGGTGGCGAATTTAAGGCCGATAGAGAACTGGTTGCTGCCCGCATGCGCGGTGCAGGCCAAAGCAACAATTGACAACGACGAGGCGGTTATTTTGCGTGCGAGACTTCTCATAATACGTATCGGGGTTTGGGTTTTGAGTGATTCTTTCTGCTGTTCAAATAAAAAAAAGGGCCTGGGTTTTTGGCATTATCACACTATCAGTTAAACATTAATTTTATCAGATGCGGGATCGGCGTGTATCGGGGTCATGCTTCAGCATCTCCCAAATCCTGCCTTTGTCAATGCAATCGAATAATTCTCTCTCTCGAAAAACTACTGAGGGCGACGGCCAGCTTTCGCTTAATTCTCTTTCTCTGGGCATGAGAACCGATTATTGCAGGAATTTCTCCATCGCACATGATTGAAATCCACACAGCTATACTCCAAACACACTAGCAAACATTCGCAGTAAAACTAATGGACGATTTATCGGTGGCGCGGTAAAGCGATTTCTGATATCCAATTCCAATCATGCTTAAATCCGACATCCTCGTACTCGGAGGTGGCAGCGCGGGTCTCGTTGCAGCCATTACACTAAAGCGTATCCTGGCTGATGTGACGATCCGATTGGTGCGTAGCCGGGAAATCGGCATTATCGGCGTGGGTGAAGGAACGACTCCGTTTTTCCCGAAGCATCTGCACACCTTTCTCGGGCTGCCACCGAAGGATTTCTACCAGCGGGCGCAGCCCACCTGGAAACTGGGCATCCGCTTTCTTTGGGGCGCCCGCGGCGAATTTAACTACACCTTCGACAACCAGCTCGACTGGCGATGGAATGATCTGGCACGCAACAATGGTTTCTACTGTGAGGAGGACGTCAGTGACGCCGGGCTTTTCTCCGCACTGATGAAACGAAACAAGGCTTTTCCGCTCGGTGCCGGTGGAAAACCGGAGGTTCCGTTCACCAGTAATGCCTACCACATTGAGAACGTAAAACTGGTCAACTACCTTGAGTGGCAGGCAGCCAAGCTCGGCGTGGAAATCACCGACGGCACTGTGCGCGCGGCCGGGTGTGATGGTGAAAACATCACTCATCTCGATTTGGAATCGGGTGAACGGATCGAGGCCGATCTTTTCGTGGATGCCTCCGGTTTCCACGCCAAGCTCATCGGCGAAACATTGAAGGAGCCATTCATTGATTATTCCGACACACTTTTCTGCGACCGCGCCGTGATCGGCCCGCGTCTCCGCGAAAGAAATGAACCCATCCGGCCCTATACCACGGCGGAGACGATGAACCACGGCTGGTGCTGGCGGATTGACCACGAGAATCACATTAACCGCGGCTATGTCTATTCATCCGCGTTCGTGTCCGACGTGGAGGCGGAGGCCGAGTTTCGTCGTAAGAACCCCAAAGTCCGCGACGTCCGTGTCGTGCGCTTCCGGTCGGGGCGTTATCGTCGTGCGTGGGTGGGCAACGTCGTCGCTGTGGGCAACGCCTCCGGATTTGTCGAGCCGCTGGAGGCCACGGCACTCATGGTTTTATGCAACCAATGCGCCACACTGGTCAAAGGCATTGTCGATTGCCTCGGTGATCCGTCGCCGACGCTGATCAAACTTTATAATGAATTCCTTGGCCGGCACTGGGATGAGACCCGCGACTTCCTCGCGCTCCATTACCGGTTCAACACCATGCTCGACACGCCTTTCTGGCAGCACTGTCGGGCTGACACGCCGCTTCACAACGTTCAGCCATTGGTGGACTTTTACTCTGAAAACGGCCCCAGCTTGCTCGCCAAAAGCAACCTGGTCTGGGATGGCAGCGTTTATGGCATCGAGGGTTACTATTCGCTCCTCGTTGGCATGAAAGTCCCCCACCGCAAAACCTACGAGGTGCCGCCCGACGAACGCGAACGCTGGGAGGCGCACCGGGCCGATTTTGTCCGCCGCGCCGAGCACGGAATTACCGTGAGCGAGGGACTTGCCCTGCTCCGTGACCCGCGAACCATCTGGAACCCCACCTATGGAGCTCAACCACGGTAAGGAGATTCTCGAACTGTAGCTGGTATCGGCTCCTTTTTCTTTCTGGCTTGCCAGCACGCCGTGCCCTTAAACTCCGCACCGTAATCCATGCGGAACCCTCGAAAAAAATCTGTCTCGCCAGCCCAGACCCGAAAAAAGGAAAGGGTGAAGAATCCTGTGCCGCCAGTTTCTCCCAAACGCAAGTGGCTGTTTCGGTTGATGGCGGCGGTGCTGTCACCGCTGCTTTTTCTTTTGTTCCTCGAACTCGGTCTGCGCCTGAGTGGCTTCGGTTATGTGACATCATTTTTTTTACCTTCCAAGATAAAAGGCCGCGAGGTTCTCATTCAGAACAACCGGTTTGCGTGGCGTTTTTTGGGCCCCGACATGGCTCGAGCGCCGTCCCCACTGGCGGTCCCAAAGCTCAAGCCTCCCGACACGGTACGCATCTTTGTGTTTGGTGAATCGGCCGCCTTCGGAGATCCGCAGTCGGAATTTGGTCTGCCGCGAATATTGGAGGCGTTGTTGACTGGACGATATCCGGGCGTGCGGTTCGAGGTGGCGAATGTGGCCATGACAGCGATCAACTCCCACGCGATCCTGCCGATTGCGCGCGACTGCGCCCGCCAAAACGGCGACATCTGGGTCATCTACATGGGCAACAATGAAGTCGTCGGACCTTTCGGCGCGGGCACAGTCTTTGGCCCCCAAGCTCCAAACCTGGCCCTCATCCACGCCAACCTCGCGCTCAAAGCAACTCGCACGGGGCAATGGCTGGATAGTCTGCTTCGCCATTTCGAAAAGCGGCCGGCCTCGAAGAGTGAATGGGGCGGCATGGAGATGTTCGTGAAAAATCAAGTGCGCCTGCACGATCCGCGCATGGCCAATGTTTATGCCAATTTCGAGTATAACTTGAAAAAAATTCTGGAGACAGGAAAACGCAGCGGTGTCAAAATGGTGGCCAGTACCGTGGCCAGCAATCTCAAGGATTGCGCGCCATTCGGATCGCTGCACAGGCGGGATTTGCCCATTGCCGACCTCGACAAATGGGATGCGTTTTATCAAAAGGGAGCGCAAGCGGAGGAGGCGGGACGCACCGAAGAAGCCATCGGTTATTTTCGCCGCGCCAATGAGATTGATGACACGTTCGCCGAACTTCACTTTCGTTGGGGCCGATGCTGTCTGGCGCTTGGACAGGACCCGGATGCTCTGCGGGAGTTTACACTCGCACGCGATCAGGATACACTGCGATTCCGATGCGACACTCACATCAATGAAATCATCCGGCAAATCGTTTCGAACCGGGAGCAGGACGGAATACTTTTTGCCGACGCCGAACAGACGCTGGCGCGCCGAAGCCCTCACGATTTGACAGGCAAAGAATTTCTTTACGAACACGTCCACCTGAATTTCGAAGGAAATTATCTGCTGGCCCTGACGTTTGCGGAGCAAGTGGCCAAACTGTTGCCCGAAGAAGCAACTCGCCGCGCCGGTCTTTCCCGCCCGTGGCCGTCGCTCGACGCCTGCGCCCAACGGCTGGCCTGGACCGACTGGAATCGTTACGAAGGGGACACGCAAATGATCGGCCGCCTAAAGGATCCGCCCTTCACAATGCAGCTCAACCATTCAGAACAAATTGAATGGTTGCGCCTTCGGATCGAGCAACTTCTGCCAGCGACACAACCGGCCGCATTGCGCGAAGCGGAAGCTGGCTGTCGTGCCGCCCTGGCGATCGCGCCCGACGATTGGGTGTTGCACCAGAACCTTGCGCGCCTCCAGCAAAAACTCGGCGACTCTGCCGGTGCCGTCGAGTCCTGGAGATACGTTGCGGAGTCACTGCCTCACTGCACGGAAGGCTGGGAGATGATGGGCCGCGGACTCGCTGAACAAGGCCGCAATGAGGAAGCCCTCGCCGCGTTTCAAAAAGCCCTGCAGCTGGAGCCTGATTCCTGCGCCATCATCACCGACATGGCACAAGTTTTCGTTCGCCAGGGAAGGAACGAGGAAGCGATGCAGATGTACGAAAAAGTTTTGAAACTAAAACCTTATTGGGGGCCGGCGCATCTTGGTCTCGGAAAAATTCTGGAGGCGAGGGGCAGAACCGATGAAGCACAAAGACATTTCCAGGCGGCCTTGAGAGACCGGATGAACACATCCTCTTATTACATCGCGCTGGGAGCGTTTTGTTTCGAGAGAGGCTGGCTGGCCCCGGCGGCCACGAATTTCCTGGACGCCCTGCGGCTCAATCCGGCGGACGCACAAACGCACCTGAATCTCGGCACCACCCTTGGCTTGATGGGACGCCGACCGGAAGCGCAAAGCCATTACGCCGAAGCGGTGCGCCTGGCACCGAACCTGGCGGAGGCTCGTGTCCGGCTCGGCATTGAATTGGGTCGCCAAGGCAACGATGCCGCGGCGATGGAGCAGTTCGCGGAAGCAGTCCGGTTCAAACCCGATCTGCTGGAGGCCCGCCTGAATCTTGGCATAGCTCTATGGAAACAGCACCGCGAAGCCGATGCGCTCAATCAGTTTCAAGAAGTCTTGCTTCGAAATCCTACCAATGCCATCGCGCTCGAGTATGTCCGGAGCTTTCATGCAAATGAGAAGACGAACCAACTGCATTGAACTCAGAAGTAATCCACGAACACGCTGCGCTCGCGGATTACCACCAGAAGGTGGGACAAGTGCCATTGTCTTGTGCCCCGCCTACCCCTCCGTATCCCCTGACGGTCATATCCTGCCATTTCCGCCATTGGGCGTGTCCATCGAGCATCCCGATATTGCCCCCCGCAGGCAGTCTTCCATTCAGATGCGCAGTTATGTGAGGCTTTGGAACACCGCCCACACCCACATAACTGCCTCCTGTTATGGTAGTGTACTCATAAGTGTTACGCTGGCTATAGTCGTGCTGACTCTGGAGCGAAAGGGTGGCGTCGGCGACCAGTACGCGATCGGAAGCGGGGCCGGGCGGTATCATAGCCGGCCCGTACTGCACAGGCTGGGGATGCAGCGAGGGATTCTGGTTTGTGACAATAAGAGCCGGCGATCCCGGGAGTGTCAGGGCGATTCCTAAAACCCGCGAAGAGGGGATGGTGGGGCCCGGAGTACCGCCAAATGCCCACCACCACAGGCGAAAGTTGTCTGTATCATCGAAGCGCGGGGCTGTCCCGGGACAATAACAAGATTTCTGAAAAGTCGGTCCGCTGGCACTCAGCATTTTATCCGCCGCCTGCCCGTCCAAGTCCCAGATCCAATAGCCCATGGTTGCGGCCGGGAATTTGTCATTGCTGTCAAAAGCGTACCCCAACATGGCAATCAGCACTTGCTTCTCGTTGTTCAAACATACTGTGCGCTTGGCTCTTTCCTTGGCTTTTGCCAGGGCAGGCAACAGCATGGCTGCCAGGATGGCAATGATGGCGATCACCACCAGCAACTCAATCAAAGTGAAGGCTGAATTATTACGATCCACTGAACAAGAGCGATTCAACATAATACCATTTTTGATTACCCAATATTTCGCAGGGTCGGAGTTTTTCTCCGACCCTGCGTCTGTTAAACGTTAGCTTACTTTGCCTAAAATCACAATTATTGCTTGAGACGGAAGAATAAGTTCCCGCTGTTAACTACGGATAAGGTGTAACCATTGGGCCCCAGTACCGGGGTGCCGCCCACCGGCTGCCAATTGGTCGGATTCAGGCTTGGTGTGGACTGCAACACCAGTTTCGGATCCGCCGGCCAGCTTAAAACAATGTTGCTGCCGCTTTTGGCAATCTGAAGTCCAAGCACTGTAGTATAGTCGAGCATGTACTTTTCAAAGGTCACAGTTCTAAGCGGACCACCACCGAACCAAGGTCCGGCCATGAGACCGACCTGCATCGGCTGATTGGCAAATTCGCTCACTTGATATGAGGTGAGCAGAGGGATGGCGTGCCACGGAGCAGTGTTGGTGGACCTCTCGTAGAAGTTGAAGTTAGTGCCATTGCTTCTGATGAAGAGCAACCACAGATCACCGTCGCCCTGGTTGAGCTGGATGCTTTGCAGCACAACACCGCCCTCATTCAGACGGGGATAAGTGCCGATGCCAAATTCGTCGAACCGGGTAAAGGAAACCCAGCTTTCGCTTAGATTGGTGACAACAAAAGGCGATCCAAGATCGGCGCCATTCGTACCAGTGGAGTAAGCACGGGCCAGGAGGCCTGGCTGATTGTAATTGAGAACGTCCATTGATTGAATGTGGACAGCCGCCTGGAAATCGCCCGGCACATATTTGAACAGGAATAAACCGCCACTAAGGTCGTTCTCCCAGCCATCACCCGAACTGGTAATGGTCAGACCGGCGTTCGTCGTGATATTCGCATCCGCCACCGTGGCACCTGAGCCGCTGAGTGGCACATAGGTTGATTCAGGCACCTGAACGCCCGGATTTGGACCGATGTCATTTGGATTATAAAGGCCGTCATAGGGTGTGCCACCCACGCCGTTGTTCAAGTAGTCCCGGCTGACGTCAAAGTTGTCCGTGAAGACTGGAAGACGAACGGTCACGTTTACAACGTTCGTAAAGCCCCCATATACCACCTGAACCGTAGTTGTTCCAATGGCAAAGCCGGTCAATACTCCGTTGGTAATTCCCACAATAGCCGTATTACCGGAAGCCAGGTTGGCAAAAGAACTGACATTGACGCTGGCTCCGCCACTGAATAAGCCCAGCACTTGGAGCTGTCCGACCCCGCCCATGGGTATGGTTGGAGGCGGAAGCGTTTGAATGCTCAGAAGCGATCCGTCCACGACATTGGTGCCGTTGGCTGCAGGCAATATGTTATTAAATGACTTGTTGCCGCCCGAACCAATGTAAGTAACGACGACCGCGTAATAGGTTACGCCCGGGATCAGGCCCTTCACTGTCGCGGTGGTGTTTGTTGCGCTCGCAGGCAACCCTCCAGCCGTTGAGAAGTCCACATAATTACCACCACCCACGTTAAGCCCGGTCCCGAAGTTAACGGGATTGGCGGTGCCGCCGATACTTCCCGCCTGCGAAAGAGTGGGCAGGGCAGTGACCGGCGCTCCCGCACGCATCACCAGTAAACTCCTGGCTGCGTTGCCACTGACAACCGGCACAACCCAGTTGAATGTCATCGAAAGGTCACCGTTGAGCGTAGCATGGAAGCCGGTCGCTGCCACTGGCGGCGTCGCGGGCGGAGTAATGCCCGGGCCGTCTATCATCAGGCTGTCCATTATCACACTTCCGTCGGCAGCCTGCCGCATTTCCTGCAACAAACCTACTTCCATCGGGGCGTTATTGGCGGCTTCCACCACGACCATACTCGTCACGAAACTCCACCCGGCATTCGTGGGATTCGACGACTCGAACATCAGGAAATTTGTGGAATTGATTCTCTGCATCAAGAACCATCGGTCGGTGGCATTGAGGCCGTTCACGACGGTGGTTCCGCCGCTGTCAATCGTGCGGCGCACGGCCGGGGTTCCGTTTTGGACTTTAACCCAATTGATGTGGGTCTCGGTGCCTCCGGCTCCGCCGCCGCCGCCCTGCAAGGCGCCGCCCGCGTTATTGTAGATACGGGCCATGATGCCGGAATCGCAGTTGTTGATCGTGCTTTGCGGACCAACATGAACAGTGGCTTGAAAATCACCGGTGACAATTTTATAGAGGAATGGACCATCGTTGCCCGCAACCGCCCAGGTTGAACCGGCTGCCTCAATGGTAAGAACGTTCGTGCTGGCGATAAACCGGCTTGTGGCGCCGGCAGCAGCATCGTTGCCTTTGCGATTGTCCACAGCGGTCGTCAGCGGCACGTCACCGTAATTGAGGAACAAGCCATCCCACGCTGAACCAGCTACGCCGGAAGCAATATAGTCTTGGGTGGCACCAAAATTGTCGGTAAAGGCCGGGACGGTGACTGTGATGGTGGCGGACGCCGAAAACACACCGAACGAGCCCGTCACCAAGACGGTGCCGGGCGTGAGAGCCGTCAATACATTAGCCGTAAAATAAGCAATCGTCGGGTCGCTTGAAGTCCAAGTCGCCACAGCCGACTCATCAACAGTTCCCGCGCCACTACTGAAGGTCGCCAACAAAGTGCCGAGCGTAGCGCCACTGACCGGAATATTGGTTGGAGCAATTGACGTAATAACCCCGGTGATAGTCCCCGGACCGGCATTCGTAGTCAGGGAAGGGCCGGCCGTATTGTAAACCGGTGAAGCGGTGTTGGTGTACTCATATACAGCCACGACATAGTTCAGATTATTTCCTGCCAGGTTGGTTACCGTGACGCTGGTGCCTGTGCCGTTATAGACCACGTACTCGTTGGCGTCACCAAGCCGCGTGGTTGGGTCACCAAAGGCGTTTTGCGCGTTGGCAGGATAGACGACGCCTTGGATGGGATTTTGTTGAATGACTCCACCAAGCCGCATTACCACCAAACTGCTATCGCCAGGGTTCCCACGCGTCCAGGAAAACGTGAGCGAGCCACCGATGTTCGTTGCAGTCGTAACCAGACCCGAAGGTGTCCCTGGCAGAGTGGGCGAACCCAAAGTCACATTGGGACCACTGAGTTCAAAATCGGTAAAAAATGTTGTCGGCGAGGCCGTCGTCCCTACTCCGTCCTCAATGCCAACTTGCATGGATACGCCAGCCAGATCGGGGCGCGCCAAAGTTCCCATTAGACTCCACGCATCCGTTTGGTTGGTCTTTTCGTAAAAGCCGAAAACATTTCCCACACGTGTTAACCTCACGTAGCGAGCCGTGTTAGTATCGTTATTGTCACCGGGTGAATTTCGGTATCCATCTACGTCCGCGTTGTTGGTGGCATAGCGGACATGTTCACTGATGGCAAACTCTTGAAACCGGGCAATGTACATCCAGTTTTCAACTGAATTCGTGACGGTCGCACTGAATGGCGCACCCGAATTATTCGTGTTATAGGCGCGAGCCAATAATCCGGGCAAATGGAAACCTGGACTTGCGAAGGGTCCTGCAACCTGCACCGAAGCATCAAAATCGCCGGAGACGACTTTGTAGAGAAAAAACCCGTCGTCGCCCGGCGCCGCCCAAGTGGTGGCCGTGCTTTGCACAGTTAAGAATCCGGAAAAGGAGACGCTTGCGTTAGCGACGGTGGTGTTTCCGTTGCCATCACCTCCGTTATTGCCTCCCGGAATATCACCGAAGTTCAGGTAAACGCCGTCCCAGTTCGTATCGCCAATGATGCCGTTAGCGACATAATCCCGAGAAACGTCGAAGTTATTGGTAAGAGAGTCTCCCCGTGCGCCCACGACAAGGGCAAACGCCGAAAAGAACCAGGCAAAGAATCTGAAGGCTGCTTTTTTCATAGGCTATGTGGTTTTGGGTTGTTACTATCCGTTTTGTTGTTTGGAGTGAAATTATTGTTGGAGGGAATACGACGCCATTTCAAAAATTAAGTCCCAATCCGTCAATTCAGAACTTTTGGGCTGGCAAACCAAAGCTGAAAGCTTGGATGCGACTAAAGACACCACGATGGTTCTCAAGTTTTGAGGCCAAAAGACAGAATCAGGTCGCTGCTGTGAAGGAATCACCATGTGTACGACACTATCAGCTGAACAGATTCCGCACATGACTCAAATCCACAGCCTCATACTCCAAATGCACGCTCGATTAATGATGATGAAGTTAACCATGTTCCAAACTTCTATCGCTCCGCATCCGCGCGGATCATTCGAACGCCGAACACGGCCGCGATTTCGTTTCCATTGGTGGCCTGGAAACGCACAGTCACTTTCTGTTTATCCTTCACCAACTCCGCGGGAATCGCATACTCGAAATCAAAAAAGTGAGGCGCTGTGCCGTCCTTCTCCACCGTTTGTTCGCCCACTCGCTGGCCGTCCACGAGTATTTCAAACGTCCGCTTGCGCCATTCATCGCTGTAATAAGTGGCCACGCAAGCCATCGGATGGCCCGTGTCCACGGGCAGGTCGAAGGAAAACCATTTTGTGCCGCGACGAGCCGCGCGGCCCATGATGCGATCCGGTTCGCTGTCCTCGCCTTGTTGGTTGAAATCGCGTTCGGGCTGCATTTCTCCCGGTTGGGCGTACGCAACGGTTGCCAGTTCAAGCTTGTGCTGCTTCTCGTTTGTGGCGGCGAGTTCATCGGCTTTCTTCGCCCACTCTTGCGGCGTGAACAAATCCCAATAGGCCGCGTACGTGCGCCGATGCAGCCGATAAAATGGAACAAAGTCCACGTCCTTCTCATGGCCGACACCGTCAGTGTGAAAACTGCCCGGCTGGCCGGGAACAGGTTTCAGCCAGTTCGCGACGGGCTGTTCCGTGGCGACGAATACCGGCACGGCATCTGATGGCGCAGCGCGGCTGCCCCGTCCGCGCCCGCGTCTTTCCTCCGGCCCCAAATCTCCCGCCAGCACCAGCGGTCCCCACATCAACGCGACACGGCGCGGATTGTCCGGCAGGGCTTCTTCGTGAAGCGTTTTCGGCAGAACCAATGCGACGGCATCACCATTTTTCCAGGTGCGGTTCAACTCGACATACGAGCCGGGCGGCGGCAAGTCTTTTACCGGTTTGCCTTGGATGTTGACAGAAAATCCCCTGCCCGCCCACGAGGGACGGCGCAATGCCAGCGTGAATTTCTTTTGCGACTTGAGCGTGAGTTTCAACGTCGCCGATTCGCCTTCGGGAAAGTCCGTTTGCATTTCAAGCTTCGCTCCCGCAACTTTCCAATCCGCGGTGGATGGCGTGTAAATGTTCACCCAAAGTTTGTCTCCGGACTCGTAATAAATTCCATCGGCATGGAGCGCATGGCTTTCCATGCCCGTGCCGACGCAGCAGGTGAAACTATGCATCATGTCCTGATACTCATGTGTCACGCCGCGCCCGATCGGCACCATGTAACACGTCCGCCCGTCTTCGGGATCAATGGAACCCAGGATGTGATTGAACAAGGCGCGCTCCTGAAACTCCGCATACTTCGCATCCGGCTGGAGCGCGAACAGCAAGCGCGTCATCTTGAGCATGTTATAGACGTTGCAGCTTTCGTCGGTGCGCCCGTCCACGACGTTGTTCAGCTTGTCGGGCGGCCCGAAATACTCGTCGTGACCGTGGCCGCCCGTGGCGAAGCTGTGATGAAACACCACCTGGTCCCAAAAAAATTTCGCCGCGGAGCCGTTGGTTTCGTTGCCCGTGTAGAGGTAACGTTTCAACTCGCCGAGAAGTTTGGGCACTTGAGTGTTGCCGTGTTTGCCGCCGAGAATGTCCTCGTGTCGCGCGAGCGGCTCGACGATGGCGCGATGTTCAAAATAGTCGCACGCCTTCAGCCAGCGCTGGTCGCCGGTGTCGGCGTAAAGATCGGCCATGACCTCATTCATGCCGCCGAATTCGGTGCTTAACATCCGCTGAATCTGTGCGTCGCTGAGTTTGGAAAGAATGCCATCCGCCCATTCCGCAAATTTGATTTCGACTTCCAAGGCGGTGCGATTTCCGGTGAGGCGATAAGCGTCACGCAAACCGGCGTAGAGTTTGTGCTGCACGTACCAGGGCGACCACATTCCGTTGAGATCGAACCCGCCGGATTGAATGACGCCCTGCGCCAGGTCGTTGAAACGCTTTTTGCCGTCCACCAGTTCACGGTTGCCTGGCCGACCGGTTGCCGCAGCGTTGGTGCTGCCCGGGGTCCGGGGCGCATTCGCCATTAAAGCTCCGATGTAACCGTCTCCTTGTTTGTCCTGAATTTCTTTGAGTTCCTTGACGATATAATCGGCGCGCTCCTTGAATCGCGGATCGCCGGTCGCCGCCCACATGTAGCTGACCGCGGAAAGATAATGGCCGGCGATATGACCGGTCAGTTGCCGTCCTTCACCGTCCCATCCGCCGTAGCCTTGTTGGGCTTTCGGCTCCAACCCGGCGCGCTGGCGCAGGTAGTAAAGCATCCGGTCGGGTTCGAGTTTAAGCAGATAATCTGCATCGAGGTCTTGCGCGTGTTTCAACGGCCCGCCGGTGAGCCGCACATCCGACATCGGCAGCGGGCGCGCGGCGTAGGGAATGACATTGGTGATCGGTTGAATCGTGGACGCGGTCTGCGGTGCCGCCACTGAGGAAAAGAGAGTTGTGAGAATCACGATGGCCGCGAGTGAATGCGCCTGGCCGAACAGGAACGGCCGTGAACTGCGTTTTTGCTTTGTGGGCATAAGCGGGAATGTGTTGAGGCGAAACATTTCAAGGCCTGAGTCTTGCGTAAAGTGCATTTTAAGGCATTCAAGCCGCGACTGGCAGCTTCGCACATGCTCGAAATGCACAACCAGCTATTCGATATCATCCAACCGGGAGGTGGGAACATCGGGGACGGCATGAGTCGCAAACCCGCGATGGCACAACTCAATTCGCGTTTTCAAAACCGCAGCCCCGCTGCTTCGCGACGGCAATCTTCCGTGCCGGGCTCAAGAATTTTCGAGACATCATTACTTCACGCTGCCACCTTGAAAACCACTGATGAAAATGAGTTTTCAAGGTTGTTTGAGATACGGCTTGGCGGGGTTGTTTTTATTTTTTGCTCCCGCCGCAACCTTGTTTTCCCAGGTGGCAAACCCGCCCACCGCCGGCCAGGCCACTTCCCAGTTTCAAATAAAACTGGATGCCGGCGCAATGGTCAGTCTGAGACAATCGCACGATCGCAACGAAACGGAATTCGTCGCGCAAGGACGAAGGCTTGGCGACGCGTTTATCAAGTACCGCCAGGGCAAAGGCGACTGGCAGTCCGTCAATACGGCGACGCTTGCGGAGGCAGGAACTTTTTCCTCGAGCGCCGATGGCACCGAATACAATGCCACGTATCAAATCACCAACGGCCAATCCGCCACGCTCGTTCTTCAGATGCGTTTCAACCTTCAGGAGCGGGCCATCCTCTGGACGCTCAATCTTAAGAACGCCGGTGATCAACCGGTCGAGATTGGCGACCTGGCGGTGCCGCTTCCCATCTCCCGCGGCGGCGGCCAGCGCGGTGGTGCTGGCGGGCAAAGAGGCGGAGGAAGTCCCGTGATCCTCAAACACAGTTTTATTTCCGGCCACGGTTCGTTTTTGTTTTGGATGCGCTCCGACAGCGCCGCGCCGTTTCTCATTTTGATGCCGACCGAAAACACGAAGCTCGAATATTGGGACAACCAGGGCGGTTTCGGCGGCGGTGGCCGGGGATACAGCGTCTATATTCACTCGGCTGCGGCGGGCGCGATGGCCAGGGAACACGGAACCCGGTGGCGACAGCCGAACACCAGCTTGACGCTTGCGCCCAAAAGCCAGCCGGGGGACCAGCAATCCTACGGATTCAAATTCCGCTGGGCGGACGATTACGACGGTGTCCGGCAGGTTCTCGTGGACGAAGGAAAGATTGACGTTCAAGTCGTGCCCGGCATGACCGTGCCGGCCAATCTGTTCGCCGAATTCGCTTTGCGAACGAAGGAAAAAATCAAATCCGTCGAAGCTGAATTTCCCAAGCAAACCAAAATTGAATGGCTCGGCACGAAAGGCGACACGCATTTGTTCAAAGTACAATTCTCAAAACTCGGCGAAAATCGCCTGGCTGTTCACTACGGAAAAAACCAGCAGATGTTTCTGGAATTTTTTTCCACCGAGCCGCTCGAAACGTTGATCAAAAAACGCGGCGCGTTTCTCGCGCAGTGCCAACATCGCGATCCCGGCAAATGGTACAACGGCCTCATCACCGATTGGAACATGGACGCTCAGAAATTGATCAGCCCCGACGATTATGCGCCGATTCCGCGCGCCCGAGTTTATGCCGTGACCTGCGATGATCCGGGTCTCGGCAAGCCGGCGTTTCTTGCGGCGAAAAACGCGGAGTTCCCGGTGCCAAGCGAAGTCGGGGCGCTTGATTATTACATCGAACATTTTGTCTGGGGCGGATTGCAACGGACGACCGGGGAAAAATATTCGTACGCGATTTACGGAATCCCAAATTGGAAAACGAACCGCGACAGCCCCGATCCCGGACGCAACGGCCAGCTACACATCTGGCGCGAGTATGATTACCCGCACATCATCCAGATGTATTTCGGCATGTATCGCCTGGCGAAAAACCATCCCGAAATAAAAACCACGATGACGGCGAAAGAGTATTTAGAACGCGCGTACGGCACGGCGAACGCCTTCTTCACCATCCCGCACGAAGTCTGGAACG
>OCZU010001319.1_pt1 | contig 16401 bp, 10 predicted proteins | sample 1539001 | NCBI WGS metagenome assembly OCZU01 (sample SAMEA3539306, study PRJEB22396) | soil metagenome | biome: tundra; feature: field; material: soil | place: USA | collected 2010-05 | depth 0.15 m | reverse complement strand
ATCCGCCGCATCTGCACCGCGCGCGCCCGCCGCTCCTCGAGCGGCGCGTCGTCGAGAAACGCATAAGGATTCGCATTCAGAATCTCGTGCGAAAACTGCGACGGAACTGGCGTATCAACCGCGATACAACGAATCCGGCCGTCCGCCAACCCACTCAGCACGGCTTTCAACCCGTCAATGTCCATCGCCTCGGTGAGCACATCCTTCATCACTTCGCCCACCAGCGGATGATCTGGAATCTCCCGCTCGCCTTGAATATTCTCAAAGCACGCCGCCGCATCGGGAAAAACCGAAGCCAGCAGATCATCGGAGCGCATGCGCTGAATCTGTGGTGGCACCTTCTTTCCGTTCTGAAAGCGCAACAGGGCCAAGGCGCGGTTCGCATCCCAGCGCCAGCGCGTCGCGAAGATTGGAGAATCCAGTGCCGCCTGCTCCAGAATCGGCTGCACGGTGGCCGCCTGCAGGAAGTTGAATACGTCTGCAAGCGGGAAGCTGTGCTGCTCGGCCAACGCGATGTTGAGGCCGTTGTCCGTAGCCGCCGCCTGCAACTCAAAGTTGAACCCAACGCAGAAACGCTTGCGCAGAGCCAGTCCCCAGGCCTTGTTGATGCGTCCCCCAAACGGCGCGTGGATCACCAACTGCATCCCGCCGCCTTCGTCAAAGAAGCGCTCCGCAATTACGGTCGTCTGCGTCGGCACAGCGCCCAGAACTGCCCGGCCCTGCAAAATGTACTCAATCGCCTGCTCCGCGCCGGAGTCATCCACTCCACACTCATCTTTCAGCCAGCCCACTGCCGCGGCCACCTCCGGCTGCGTCGCAGAAAATCCCACCGGCGAAGAATGGGGCAGCATCTCACTGATTTTTTCCCGCAGCGTTCCCACATGCGCCGATAGCTCTTCAGTACGCGCCGGCGCTTCCCCCCGCCAGAACGGTACGCTCGGCGGCGCCCCATGCGCATCCTGCACCAGCACGCGGCCGGCGTTGGTTTCGATGCGGCGAATCATCCACGACGTGTTCCCCAACAGCATGATGTCGCCGCGGTTGCTCTCCACGGCAAAGTCTTCATCTACGGTGCCCACGACGATGCCATCAGGCTCGGCCACAACCGTGTAGAGCGAGTTGTCCGGGATCGCTCCGCCGCTGGTGATCGCCGCCAGCCGCGCCCCGCGCCGCGCCCGCAGCTTGCCGTTCACTCGATCCCGGTGCAGGTACGCACCATAACGCCCGCGCCGAGCGGCAATGCCCTCGCTCAGCATCTCCAGAATCGCATCGAAGGTTGCTCGCGTTAGATTGCGGTAGGGATAAGCCCGCCGCACCAACGCAAACATCTCATCCTCGCTCCATTCTTCGGCAGAGCACGCCGCCACAATCTGCTGCGCCAGCACATCCAGCGGCGCGTCTGGAATCATCAGCCGGTCCAGATCGCCATGCCGGATGGCACGCACCAAGGCCGCGCACTCCAGCAAGTCATCGCGAGTAGTGCAAAAGAGTCGTCCCTTGGGCACCGCCCCGCGCCAGTGCCCGGACCGTCCCACGCGCTGCAACGTCACCGCAATCGCCCGCGGCGAATTGATCTGCACCACCAGATCCACTGTTCCAACGTCAATTCCCAGTTCGAGCGACGCGGTCGCCACCAGCACCCGCACCTGGCCTTCTTTCAGCTTCTTCTCCGCCGCCAGGCGCAGCTTGCGCGAGAGACTGCCATGATGCGCCGCAACATTCTCTTCCCCGATGCGCTCCCCGAGATTGTGCGCCACACGCTCTGCCATGCGCCGGGTGTTCACAAACACCAGCGTCGACCGGTGCTGCTCCACCAGCGCCACCAGCCGGTTGTAGACCTCGTCCCACATTTCGTTCGAAGCCACCGGCCCGAGAGGCATAGGAGGAACTTCCACCGCGAGATCGAGCTTTCGCTGGTGCCCGATATTGACGATGACGGTATCGGAGGGCTGCGAGAAAGAATCGCGCGCAGGCCCGAATTCAGACGCATGCTCGAATTCGGGCGCAGAGTCGAATTCGGGCGCAGAGTCGAATTCGGGCGCAGACTCGATTTCGGGCGCAGACTCGGCTCGGGAAGGGCTCAGTCGTGCCGTATCCGACGCAATATCGGAATCGGCTTTAGCCGCTGAGGTCTGCCGTCCGCGCCCGTCTCTTCGAGCGCCTGTCAGAAAATGCGCTACTTTCTCAATCGGCTTCTGCGTAGCAGAAAGCCCGATGCGCACTGGCGGCTTGTGAGCCAGCGCCTCCAACCGTTCCAGCGACAGCGTCAGATGCGCCCCACGCTTATCGTCGGCCACCGCGTGGATTTCATCCACAATCACTGTCTCGACGTCGCGCAAAATCGCCCGGCTCTTATCCGCCGTGAGCAGAATGTAGAGCGACTCCGGCGTGGTGACCAGAATGTGAGGCGGCCGCTTCAGCATGGCGCGCCGCTCATGCATCAGCGTGTCGCCAGTACGGACAGCGGTGCGAATCTCCGGCATAAGCAGCCCGCGCTCGCCAGCCATCGCCAGAATTTCCCCGAGGGGCACTTCCAGATTTTTCTGGATGTCGTTGCCCAGCGCCTTCAACGGCGAAATGTAGAGAACTTCGGTTCGGTCCGCCAGATCCCCCGCCAATGCCTTACGCACCAGCCGGTCAATACAAGCAAGAAACGCAGCCAGAGTCTTGCCCGATCCAGTGGGTGCGGAAATCAGCGTAGTCCGTCCGGCGAGAATGTGCGGCCATCCCCGCTCCTGTGGCTCTGTCGGCGTGCCAAACCGCTGCACAAACCACTCCGCTACGAGAGGATGGGCCCAGGCGAGAGAGGAAGGAAAAGAGGTCACAACCGGGACATTCTATCACGCCTTGTTTCGTAAAACATTCGCCCCTACGAAAGTACGCGTGAGGCGAACCGTGGCCGCTCGTCACCACTCCGGGTCTCTCCGCTGTGACACAACTACTGCGAGGCATCGTGGTTGGCCAGGCCGTAGCTGCGAACCATCGGTGTTAGAATTCTCGGTCCATTCCTGACCAAGGAGAACGCTCTTGACCGTGTTGCGCTCGCTGACCTGCTACGTCCTGCTTCTTACCTTCATGCAATTCGCAGTGGCCCAAGCTTCACCGGAGCAGAATGTTGCCTCGTCCGCATCCGCCCAGTTCCTCGGATACACCGCCCAGACGACGTCCGCGGAGAAAGACTGGGAAAAGAAGTTTCAGGATGGCATCGTTCCCGCCAACGTGCGCGAGAGCGTGCGCCGGTTGAGCGCTCGCCCTCACCATGTAGGATCGCCTTACGACAAGGACAACGCCGAGTGGATGCTGGCCCGCTTCAAAGAATGGGGATTTGACGCGCATATCGAGACTTTCGACGTCTTATTCCCCACCCCGAAAGAGCGCCTGCTCGAAATGGTCGAACCCACGCAATTTCGCGCCAAGCTGCAAGAACCGGTGCTGGCGGTTGATCCCACTTCGAATCAGGCGTCCGAACAACTCCCCACCTACAACGCCTATTCTGTCGACGGCGACGTCACCGCCCCCCTCGTATACGTAAATTATGGCAATCGCGACGACTACGAACAGCTTGATCGGCTAGGCGTTTCCGTAAAAGGCGCGATCGTGATCGCCCGTTACGGCGAGGGCTGGCGTGGCATCAAGCCCAAAGTCGCCGGCGAGCACGGGGCCGTTGGATGCATCATCTATTCCGATCCCAAGGAAGATGGCTACTTCCACGGCGATTCATACCCCGAAGGTGGATGGCGTCCGCGTGACGGCGTGCAGCGCGGCAGCGTCATGGACACAGACTATCCCGGCGATCCTCTGACCCCGGGCGTCGGTGCGACCGCAAATGCCAAGCGTCTTGCCATCAAGGACGCAAAGACCATCACAAAAATCCCTGTGCTGCCCATCTCCTACGGCGATGCGCTCCCGTTGCTCTCGGCTCTGCGCGGGCCGGTTGCGCCGGAAGGTTGGCGGGGCGCGTTGCCCATCACCTACCACATCGGTCCCGGCCCGTCGCGTGTCCATCTCAAAGTTGCTTCGAACTGGGACATCAAGCCCGTGAATGACGTAATCGCCACCCTGCGCGGGTCGGCCACGCCCGATCAATGGGTGGTTCGTGGAAACCATCACGATGCCTGGGTAAACGGCGCCGACGATCCTATCGCCGGCATGGGTCCCGAGCTGGAAGAAGCCCGCATGCTGGGTGAGCTGCACAAGCAGGGTTGGTCTCCGAAACGCACCGTCATCTATTGCGCCTGGGACGGCGAAGAACCCGGCCTGCTCGGTTCCACCGAATGGGTTGAGACCCACGTAGATGAACTGCGCAAGCATGCCGTCGCGTACCTCAACACTGACGGCAATGAGCGCGGTTTCTTCGGTGCCGGTGGAACCCAGGATTTGCAAACCCTGATCAGCGCCGTCGCTCGCGACATCAACGATCCTGAGAAAAACATCTCGATCTGGCAGCGATCCCACCTGCACAGCATCCTCCACGCCAAAGACGCTGAAGAGCGTAGCCAGATTCGCAAGCGAACCGATCTTAGCGTCGACGCTCTCGGCGATGGGTCGGACTTCACCGCATTCCAGGATTTTGCTGGTATTCCCGCACTGGACATCGGTTTCGGAGGCGAGGACGAAGGCGATCAGTACCACTCGATCTATGACGATTTCTACTGGTACACACACTTTGACGACACGGATTTCGCTTATGGGCGCGCGTTAGCGCAGACCGCGGGAACAACCATCATGCGTGTTGCTGATGCAGATTTGCTTCCCTACGATTACACCCCCCAGGCCGAGGCTATCGCCAAGTACGAGGCCGAGCTGGAAAAACTGCTGAAGGACAAACAAGACGAATTCACCGAGCGCAACCTCGAACTTCAGGAAGGCGTTTTCAGCGCAACTGCCGATCCCCACAAAACCTCCGTACCCCCTCCGGCCGAAACCGTACCGCCATTCATGAACTTCGCGCCCATGAAGAACTCGATCGAACTGCTGAAGAAGAGCGCCGATCGTTACTCCAAGGCTCTCACCAAATTCAACAGCGGCAGCGCGACGGTTTCCCCGCAGTCCTTCGACGCATTAAACGCCGATTTGCTTGCAATCTCTCGCCGGTTCCTGAACGAAAAAGGCTTGCCTGAACGCCCCTGGTTCAAGAACCAGATCTACGCCCCCGGCGCCTACACCGGATACGGCGCCAAGCCCATCGCCGCTGTCCGCGAATACATGGACGAAAAGAAATGGCAGCAAGCCGACGCTCAAATCCCCATGGTGGCGCAGGTCATAGAAAACATCGCCGGCGGCATCGACAAGGCGGCGAGTGATTTGGAAGCAGCAGTCGCGCCGAAGTAGGAAACTTTAAGAAATCGAAGACAGCACCTTCGGCGATAAAGTCATGTACAACGGATGCTCATGTGGGGACAGCCGCCTCGGCTGTCCCGCGAGCGTAAACGAGCGGAGTTCCCCGGAGCTCGCTGTACCGAATGCTAAAATCGCCAATGCCCAAAGTCCAATCCGCCGCCACCCGCGCGAAGAAAATCAAGCTCCTCCTCTTCGACGTGGACGGTGTCCTCACCGACGGCAAGCTATTCATCTTCCCCGCTCCCGCCGGCGCGCACCAGAGTGTGCTGCAGCAGTCCGCCCAGCACGGAGGCCAGGGCGGATTCGGCCTGCACAGCGAGAGCATGATCGAGGCAAAAGGCTTCCACGCCCACGACGGCACTTCGATTTCGCTGGCCCGCCTTGGCGGCATCAAGACCGGCCTGATCACCAAGCGCATCTCGGAAACGGTCGCGCTCCGCGCCCGCGACCTGAGACTGGAATATGTCTATCAAGGCGTGGATGACAAGCGCACCTGCTTCGATGAGATCGTGAAAAAAGCAGGCCTCAAGCCGGAGGAAGTCGCTTTCGTCGGCGACGACGTGATCGATCTCCCCGCCATGCGCGCAGCCGGACTCGCCATCGCAGTGAAGAACGCGCGCGCCGAAGTGAAGAAAGAAGCCCACTACATCACGCCGCACGCCGGCGGCGACGGCGCACTGCGCGATGCCGTCGAGTTCATTCTCAAAGCTCAGGACAAGTGGAAACGTGTGTTCGAGAATTACATCGGAGCGAGAAGTCCGAAACGAAGCAATTAGCCGCTTCAAGATTAATGGAGTGTGCGTGTTACTAAACGCCAATTGCCAATTGCTGGCAATAAAAAAACCCACCGGATGCTTGCTTGGGGCGTGCTCGGGTCAGCATCCGATGGGCTACCGTTTCTCCTTACTCACCCTGTTGTTTTCAGGAGTATTTGCATTGATTAAACCCTAGAACCCCATGAAGTTCCGTCTAGATTTGTAAAACTTTGTAATTTTCGTGCAAAGAAACACAAGCCTCTCGCAGTCAGCGCGATAGCGCCCCGCGAAGTCTTATTCCGGGTCGCATCACCCGGCTCTAATCTGGGATTCCAGGCATCTTCGAGGCCATGAGTTCGGTGAAGCGCGGATTCTTCCGCAGTTGCGCAAACTCCACGTCCTTGTACACATTCTTCAGATCTTTATAGCCGGCCTCCATCGCCTTCCTCAGATATTCGAGCGATTCGTCAGAAAAGCCCATCTTGGCGTAGAGCTTCGCGACCGTGTAGTCGTAGCGAGCGCGATCCTCGGGACTCGGCAGTTGGGCCTGCACGCCCTCGCGCGAAGTCCGCGCAAACACTTCGGAATCCAGTTCCAGCGCATGCTGGTAGGCTGCCACTGCGGGCTCAAAGTCGCGCTTGGAAAAATAAGCGGCGCCCAGATTGCTGTAGAACGACGCCGAACTGCTGTCCTTCGCAATCGCCTTCTCGTACTCCTTGATCGCTGATCCGTATTTCTTGCCTTTGTAGAAAACCACACCCAGATTGTTGTAGGCATCGGCGAATTGCTGATCGGACCGGATGGCGCGCTCGAACGCTTTCCGCGCGTCCCGGTAGCGCTCCATCATCAGTTCCGCGATGCCAATCTTATTCAGCAGGGGAGCGTCATTCGCCTTCTTGGCCAGGGCTGCGCGGTAATAGTCGAGCGAATCCAGATACAGCTTTTCCCCGCGCAACCGGTCACCTTCCTGCTCCAGAGCTGCTGAGGTGGCATCTGGCGCCGGCGGATCGATGGCGCGTACCAGCGGAGGTGAGATCTGCACTTGCTCCGAATGAGAAACTTGCGCCAGTGCGGCAGCGGAGGAAACTACAACCAGAAGAATCAGGCAGGCCTTCCCGTAGGACATACACACCCCCAAGGCGACCAAGTCCAACGACGGACATTCTGACACAGTTTTCGGCGGACGGCGAAGATTTCAGTGAGGGCTCCAAGAGACTGCCGCCCGCCAATGCGGTGCAGTTTGCCCACTCTCTACAGGCTTAGACACCGGAAGCGACGCCTTGTCATGCTCAGAAGGGGCGGTGGATTTCTAACTGAAATAAAGTTTGGACGGCGTTGCTGTATCGGGATGCTTTGCCTGAGCGCAAGCCTGAAAGTGCCGATACCCCCCTGGGGTCTAGTGGAATCATCGAGTTAGCAGAAAATTCCCCGTAAAATCCGGATGTCAAAGAACTTAGAGACTAGAATCCTTGAAACAAAGGACTTAGAGGCGCGACGATGTGGGTTCACGCGACTGTCACGGCCTCGATCATGATCGCGCAAGTTCGAGGGGCGGCACAAGGTCAGATGTCACACTGGGGCTGTGGAGAATAGTCTTGGAAACTTGGGGACCGACGGGACCGATTCCCAGCTAAATCGGTGAACGTCCCGGTACCTAAAGGTTTGTCCCCAGATACACCAACAATTTGTCATCTAGCGAGAGGGATAGGCAATGAATCGGAAGGATCGGGCTACCGCTCCCACGGGGTTTGACCCTAATCTCGGGATGAGAGAAACGGCTTGGAAGGAGAAACAATGCAGAAGCGCAAACTTGGGAAAAGCAATCTTGAAGTGTCGGCTCTCGGGCTCGGCTGCATGGGAATGAGCTTTAGCTATGGCCCGCCCAAAGAGAAGCAGGAGATGATCCCGGTCATCCGGGGAGCTGTGGAACGCGGTGTCACATTTTTCGACACTGCCGAAGTCTACGGCCCGTTCACGAACGAAGAACTCGTGGGGGAAGCCCTCGCTCCCTTTCGTGAGCAGGTGGTGATCGCCACCAAGTTCGGGTTCAAACTTGATCCGACCACCGGCAAGCAGGCCGGGCTGGACAGTCGGCCAGAGCACATCAAGGAGGTCGCCGAGGCTTCGCTCAAGCGACTCAGGGTCAATGCCATCGATCTGCTGTATCAGCACCGAGTTGACCCCAACGTACCGATTGAAGACGTGGCTGGTGCGGTGAAGGATCTGATCCACGAAGGTAAGGTGAAGCACTTCGGCCTTTCTGAGGCTGGAGTCCGAACGATCCGTCGCGCGCACGCCGTTCAGCCGGTGACTGCACTCCAAAGCGAATACTCGCTGTGGTGGAGGAAGCCTGAAGCGGAAGTGTTGCCGACGCTCGAGGAACTCGGAATAGGTTTCGTTCCATACAGCCCTCTGGGTAAGGGCTTCCTCACGGGGAAGATCGACGAGAACACCACGTTCGACGGTTCCGACTTCCGCAACGTCGTTCCTCGCTTTACGCCGGAGAACCGGAAGGCGAATCAGTCTGTTGTCGATCTGCTCGGCACGATCGCCAAGCAAAAAGGGGCGACACCTGCTCAGATCGCGCTCGCCTGGCTGCTTGCGCAGAAGCCGTGGATTGTTCCGATCCCGGGCACGACCAAGTTGTCTCGCCTCGACGAGAACATTGGTTCGCTCGCAACCGAACTCACAGCAGACGACCTGCGCGAAATCGACAGCGCGGCCTCGAAAATCACTGTGGAGGGTGATCGGTATCCGGAACACCTGCAGCGAATGACGGGTCTGTGATCAGCCAGAAAATCATAGCGATACCTTCAGTCCTCACGTGGGGATAGCCTGGGCCCCGGCCATCCACTCTGAACCCATGTGATGCCATTTGAGTGTTGTTGAGGACTCGCGCTCGCCCCTCGCAGCTCTGAACTAGGCTTTCCGCGAACGTTAGTGCCAGTCGTAAGACTGACGCGGCGGGACAACGAAAACGGCCTTGTCCCGATTTTTCGCCCACCAATCCTTCCACGTTTGAGAGCTCTCAGCGGTCGGAGGCGCATCCGCGCGTAGGGGCGGGTCTTTCACCATTTCCGCGAGGGCGCTCAGGATAAGACTGGTGCGGCGCTCAGCCCAGGAAAAAGATCCGGCGCAGGCCTTCTGTGCGGCCTCCTTTGGCTGTTTCGACAGTTGGTTCGCGGCAGTGACGCTCACCACGCACGCGTCAAAGTTTTCCTGCGCATCCTCACTCATTCGATTGGAGCTTCCCAAGCTATCGATGAGAACTCGAACGGCGGTCTTGCCCCCCGCGAACCTGAGCTTCCGGATTGCCTCGAGCGGAAAGTAGCCGGAAGAAACAGCGAATGAATTTAACTCAGTTGCGACTTGGCCCGCGGTTTTCTGGTCTCCGAAACGCAATAAGGCGGCCTGCAGATTGCCCTGAATCTCCGAGTCTGGGTCCGGACGTCCATCCTCATTCCGAAGCACGTCCGGGAACAGGTCTCTCGCTCCCATGACTTCGCGGGATTTTGGCGCGGGAAACTGCTTGAGAATTGCTTCCGCCGCGGGTCCGCCGAACGTGGCGATATCGAGAATGGCATCGGGGTGGCCCCACTCGACTCTTCGGGCGAGACACTGAAGGTAGGGATCGGACACGCTCTCAAACACTGGCGTACTCAGATGCTGCTCTTTGTATTTCTCAAGCCATGCCTTCCATTGCGCAATGTCGGAGGGCGAATAGTCGGCATCCGGAAGATCCGGGATGACATGTCGCCGCGCGATTCCACTGATTTTCCGCGAGCATTGCGTTGCGGCCATCGTAAGGCCCGTCGGCTGGTCCGGACTGTACGATCATTCCGGGATCATTCGCATGCTGAATCAAGAACTCGACCAGAGCCTGAAGCGCCCAATCATCACCAATAAAATCAATTCTGGCTGGGTACGGCCCGGCGAGTTGTTGGGCCCATTGCTTCTTAATCGTCGCGTAAGCGGTTTCGTCGCCGAGCTTCGCGAGGGCCGTCCGCGCTGCGGCATCAAAGTTTGAGGAAGTGCACTCGTTATCCTTGGGCAGGCCGGCAAACTGGCGAAGCACGGGGATAGCGAGACTCCCAGCAACGGACGCCTGCACGAGAACTACATCGTACCCGTACTTGTATTCCATTGCCTGGAAGTCATCATGCGACGAGCAACTGGCCAAAACTCTCTGGGGAACAGCGACCGCAAGTTGCGGGTGGCTGGCAGAACAATTCTGTGCTGAAACCGTAGCGGTAACGCAACCTAAAGGCGATGAGAATAGCGTTGCACATCCACGTCTTACTAAGCCCTAGATTGCCGACTAGTGCGCATAACGGCTGGTGTCGCTTCGTCACGTTTGAGATCCTACTGCATATAGAACGAACACGCATGTAACTCTTGCGCTAAGACTTGCTCCGACAGTGCAGGTGGCGCACGTCTGTGGCGCGCATCTAAACCTGGGTGCCCCTTCGGGATTTGGAATAAGCGGGAAGCGTCAGTGGGGCGCGGTTTGGCTGGCGTCTGGCGGCTTGGGCGGGGGCACTGACGATTTGTCGTCCTTGAAGATGTCTGCAATCTGGGAAGTTTCTTCGTCCCAGTTTCTCCCGTCTGGCAACTCCGTGGCTTTCGTGTCCGTGGCTTTCGTGTCCGTGGCTTTCGTGGCTTTCGTTGACTTGCTTATTTCTCTCACGTAAGATTCGCGCCAATATTCGGCCAAACCATCTCGCACTGCTGCGTCGTCGAGAAGCTGGGCGGCGGCATGGGCATGGTCTATACGGCCGAGGGTGTCAAACTCGGTCGGTTCCTGGTTTCATGCCCTACTATGGAGGTTTAACGGATGCTCAAATCCATCGCCGTCGTCGTCGGCAGCTATCTGCTCTCGGTTGTTCTTGTCCTGGCAACGGACCCGTTGCTCTCACGCCTATTCCCGGGCGATTTCGTCAAAGGCCGTGTCCCCTCCGACAACGCTCTCATCGCGAGCACGGCGCTCTTCGTGGTTGTGTCGATCCTTTGTGCCTGGCTCTGCGCCCGCTTTGCTCCGCGCAACGCCCCGCGGCATGTACTGTGGTTCTTTATCGTGGGGGAAGCAATGGGCACCGCCGCGACTATACCCAACTGGAGCAAGGGCTGGCCACACTGGTACTGGCTCTCTTGGTTGCTCACCTGGCCGGTGAGCTGCTGGATCGGCCTGCGGCTCGCCGCGTGCCGGTCTGATTCACCCTCCGCCTAAGGTCTCACTCAGTGGATCCACAACCGAAAGGGAACCCGGGAGAGACTGCCTTCCCGTTCTAGATTGCGGCAGGGTTCGAGTGGCGGGCTCTTCGGAGTGAGCGAGAAGCTCAGTGGGGCGCGGTTTGGCTGGCGTCTGGCGGCTTGGGCGGCGGGGTTGACGATTTGTCGTCCTTGAAGATGCCTGCGATTTTGCCGAAGAATCCCTTCTTTTTTTGCGGATCGGCATTTTGCGGGTCTTGTCCGTTCGCCGAGTTCGGAGGCGGCAATACCTTGGGGCCCCCACCGAAGAATCGCGAGAACAGTCCCGCCACGCCGCTCTGCTGGTCGCAGGTCTCGCGCGGCTCCGTGCCGGCCACGAAGGCGGCTTCGTAATCGTCTGGGCAGGCCGGGGTCGCCAGGCGGTTCGTGGCTTTGTCCAGCTCCACGTCCACCACGCCCGTGGGTTGGGAGAAGCCCTTCATGTCGGCATACTGGGGCAGCGCAGCCGCCTTCTTCATGAACTCGGTCCAGATGGGCGCAGCCGTCATGGCGCCGCTGAGTCGAAGATCGCTGTAGTCGTCGTAACCCACCCAAACAATGCATAACAGATTCGAGGTATATCCCGCGAACCAGCCATCGTGCGAACTTCCCGTCTTCCCCGCCGCCGGCGGAGTGAAGCCGCGCAGCCGGACTGCCGTATAGCCCAGACCGTTGTTGATCACGCCTTCCATCATGTTCGTCATGACGTAGGCAATGCGCGGGTCGAGCACCTGCCGCTGATCCGTCTTGAAGTTCGCCACCACGTCGCCGTTGGCGTTGCGCACCGAGTTCACCAGAATCGGCGAAAGACGCGTGCCATTGTTGGCGAACGACGTGTAGGCTCCCGCCATATCCAGCGGAGGAGCATCGTACGATCCCAAGGCCATGGCCGGCGTCGCCTTCACCGAAGTGATTCCCGCGAGCCTCGCCAGGTCCGCGACTTTGTCGTAGCCCACTTCCTCCGCCACCTTGACCGTGGCGTTGTTCAGCGACATGGCCAGCGCGTAGCGCAGGGTGACGTCGCCGTGGTACTCCTCTTTGTAGTTGCGCGGCTCGTAGATCTGGTCGCCATAGGCGAAGCTGGATGGCGCATCGGTCACCGTGGAAGCCGGAGTAATCACCGTGGCCGAGCCGTCGAGCGCCGAATTCATCGCCGTCGCATACACGAACGGCTTGAAGATCGACCCGGTGGGCCGCTTCGATAAGGCGTGATTCAACTGGCTGAAACCGTAGTCCCGTCCACCCACCAAAGCCAGCACTGCGCCGGTGTGCGGGTCCAGCGCCACCAGCGCCACTTGCGCCTGCGGACCGGGCGCCACCTGCGTCTCTATTTTCTTGCCCACCTTCACCCGCTTGGTGCGCATCTTCGTGACCTGGTCGTCCACCAGCTTGATGCCCATCTCAACTGCCTGCGCCGCCGCCTTCTGCAGATCCGGATCAAGCGTAGTGTAAATGCGGTAGGACTGGTCGTTCAACTCATGTTCGCTGAACTTGTTGATCAGCGTGTCCCGCACCATGTCGACGAAATACGGCGCGTCGCTGGCTTCCACGTTCGGAGGCGCCAGCTTCAGCGGCGAAGCCTTCGCTTTCTCGGCCTGCTCCCGGGTAATGGCATGGGTCTCCACCATCGAATCCAGCACCAGGTTGCGCCGCTCCAAAGTACGCTCGGGATGCCGGTAAGGAGAAAGATAGCTCGGCCGCTGAATGATTCCCGCCAGCAATGCGGCTTCCGGCAAGGTAATGTCCTTGAGATCTTTGTTGAAATAAGCTCGCGACGCCTCGGCAAAGCCGCTGATGGCAAACGATCCGCGCTGCCCCAGGTTCACCCAGTTGCCATAAAACTCGAAAATCTGCTGCTTGCTCAACTTCTGTTCCAGTTCCTCGGCAATCAGCATCTCGGTCAGCTTGCGTTTTACCGTTTTCTCCGGAGTCAGAAAAAAACCACGAGCCAGTTGCTGGGTAAGAGTGGAACCGCCCTGCTCGCGCCTCTGGTGAATCACATCGCCAAAAACGGCTTCCACCGTGCGCACAAAGTTCACTCCGCTGTGCTCGAAGAATCGCCGGTCTTCGATCGCCAGCACCGCATCGACCATCACTTTTGGGATGTCGTTGTACTTCACCACCTGGCGCTTGGATCGCTGTTCGGAATCGAACAACGCGGTCACCAATTGCGGTTCCAGTTCGTATGCGGAAAGCTCGTTGCCCTTGCTGACGATCCGCTGCACTTGGCCATCCTGAATGGCAATGTGAGCCCCTTCCGGGCTGTGGTAGGACTCCGGCCCGGGCGTGATCTCGATTCCGTCACTTACCAGGCGAAAGCTGCCCAGCGGAGACTGGCCGTCCTTGTCGGAATACCCGGCCCGCCGCAGGAACCCGGCGATTTCCCTGGCGTCTATCTTGTCGCCGTCGCGCACGGGTCGAGGCAGCGCATAGATTTTGGCCGAATTGCTGAAAACCGGCGAACGGAAGCGCTGCTCAATAATTCGGTCGTACTTGATGTAGAAGTAGCAAAACAATCCGCCCAGGCCAACCGCCACCACCAGGAAGACAACCAGCGCGGCTCGAATCACGGGATCGCGCGACAGCGCCCGCCTTCCTTGGCCGTTGCCTCCGCTCTTCGGGATCTTGATCTTAATCGCCACGTTTTGACTTAATGCCCGCCGAAACAACTCCCTGTTAGTCAGACGATGAAACGCGCCAAAGGGTTTGACCGCCTGATCTTCCCTTCGCCGGTTGCCCAGCCCGCAATTTTCAAGAAATGCGCAATGTCAGGATACTGTGCCTCCCATTGTACCGCTGCGCCCACCAACAAAAAGAGACCCGCAGTCCATGCGGGTCCCCAAGCTGTTACTAGCCGAGAAGCGGAGCAACCGTTACTGCGGGTCGGTCACCGCAAAGAAGCCCCCGGCCGGCAAAGTGAGTGTGGAGGTCGGCTGCGTAAGTGCGCCGCCGGTTCCCACATCGAGAGCCCCCATCTGGAACGTAACGCCGTTGGTACCTGTTATGCCCCCATAGATGAACAGGAAGCTGCCACTCTGGTCGAATGCTCCCAGGTCACCCAGTGCCGCATCGAGATATGGCGACCCGCTCGCCAGTGTAAGAGTCCCGGTAGAACTCAGGGCATAGCCTTCGACCGGGTTGAACGCCAGGTCCGAATCGGCGATGCCAAAGGAATAAACGAGATTCCCATTTGTGTTCGACTGCACTGCGATGCTCAAAGGGGAAAATTCAGTGGCGAACGGAGAGCCCGTGGCCTGCGTGAGTGCCCCCGCGGTCGCTCCCGACTGCGCAATGTTGAAGACGTACAGGTGGAGATCATCCGTCCCGTTCAGCACCATGCTCTCACCCTTGGTGCCAATCAGGAACTGCCCCGTTGGATCTCCCTGCACCTGCCACATGGGAAAGGCAAATGGACTGCCCGGAACAACGGTTAGCGAGCCAGTGCTCCCGAGGGCGTAGGCCGCGACTTGGGAACCAGTGTGATTGCTGAACGCGTCGGTGATATAGAGATATTTCCCCAGACCGTCGGTCGCCATGTTCCCGGCGAACGGGACGCTAAACGGAGAACCGGTAACCGGCGTCAAAGCGCCGCCGCTGCCGATCTGGTACTCGTAGATTTGATCCTGGAATATGTCCGAAATGAACAGAAGCGTTCCTGCGGGATTGGTGATGATAGCCTGCGTGAGGAATCCCGATGACACAATGCTTCCGGACGGCGCTGCATACGGGCTGCCGCTCACCGCAGTCAAATTGCCGTCCGCACTTATCGACCAGCCAAAGATATGGTTCGTCGTGGGGAAAGCAGTGTAAAGGTACTTTGCTTGAGCCACCACCATGCCCACGCCGCTGTCGCCCAACGGGGTCGCAGGCGCCGTATAGGTTGGAGTAGCCCCGAATGTCGACGCGGTCGTGTTCAGCGTGTAGCCATCGATGGTGCCGGTTGTACTCGTGCCCGCCGCGTCGGCCACAAAAACAAAGGCTGCCGTCGTGCTGCCGGTCGTGCCACCGCCACCCAGTCCGGGCGTCGAAGGCGTGCACGTGGAGCCAAAGGTGGCGCCGTTGGTGCAATTGTAATGATCGCAACCCGCCAGACTCATCATGGCCAGCCCCACGATCAGCATCAAAACTGTTCGAACTCGCATCGTCATGAACCGCCTCCACCTGATTTCACTTGTCGGTCACGTTCTCGGGAAACGCCGTAAATCTTGGATTTTGGTTGAACCCCTGGAACCCGACGCCTCGCAAGGCCCGCGGACTGCGCAGCCCTGAGAAAACTCTCACCTAGCGGCGATCTTAGGAGGAAGGTAACGCCACGGCAAGGTTACGAATGTCACTGGCAGAATCGTTCGGGGAGAACAGCGCCCAGTGGCCGAAGAACAGTGGCCGGTGGTCAGTCTGAGCTCTTAACTGGAAACCATCCATATGACGGAGGGCGCGGGAAGGGCGCGGCTTCAGCCGTGCCGCAGAGCCAATAAAGGCGAGGGCTTCGGCCCATGAGGGGCAGCCCGTTTGTTTGTTTGGTGGATTGGGAGATGCTCTGTGACGCACTGGCCACTGGCAACTGATCTTACTTGTTCCCGCTCGTCGGGCTGAAGTGCATGTCGAAGGAATAGCCCGGAAGATTCACGGTCACTGAATAGTCCGCCGCGACGTAAACCGCAGCCAGACCGGGCGTAGTGATGCGTTGCACCGTCACCTGCTTGGGCTCGATCGGCAGATCGCGCTCTTTGACCCTCCGCATCACATCGTTGCGGATGTCGTCGTCCGTCTTCTGGTAAGCGGCGCCATCCATCATGGCGACCTGCCTCAGGTCGTCCTGAAAGCTGTAGTTGGCCATCAAGGGCGGAGCTATTTGAAAAATGCAGACCACCACAAGAAGGACCACAAGAAATCCGAAAATTGCCTTTAACGTTCCCATAGGCTCAAAACCACGCCGCCCATCCAGCGGCGCAACTTTCAGGCCCTGGCTGGCAGCACTCCTTGAAAATATTCCACTACCGCCGCGATCGTAACATCGCGTACTTCCCGAGTCGAGCGTAGAACCACTTCCACAGTACCT
>OCZU010001318.1_pt1 | contig 16407 bp, 22 predicted proteins | sample 1539001 | NCBI WGS metagenome assembly OCZU01 (sample SAMEA3539306, study PRJEB22396) | soil metagenome | biome: tundra; feature: field; material: soil | place: USA | collected 2010-05 | depth 0.15 m | reverse complement strand
CTGCGTACGCCGGCACAAGACTCATCCGGACTGGAACTACACTCTCGAACCTCGTGCTTAAAGTATTCCTGTCGCAGCTTCGTACAGATTATTGTTCCGGCTCCCCTAAGTTGATCGGTTCGGCTCCAGGATATCTGGGGCATCGCGGAACGCTGGGCGACAAGCGGCGCGTTGATTTTTCGCGCGCAGTGGGGAGTCTCATCAAGGGGGGATATCCAATGCTACAGAAAGGAGTTAGCACGAATGTCTGGTCAGTCTGTCATGAAAATTAGGGCCGCGAAAATGAGCGGAAATCGAATATCGACGGCCTCTGTGGTAATTGGCACGCGACTTGCGTATAGGCCAAGCTGTGACGAACCTGATGGGATTTCAGGAACTTCAGGGAGAAGAGGGCAAGCTATATGAGGCGGACAAATAAACAACTGGGTGGAGTACAGTGCAAGCACAAGCTGTGCTGGCGGCGTTTAAGGCTATCGGTTACGTCAAACGCAGCCCGATCTCTGCTACGACGACGATGCCGTAAAGCTCTTGGATTTTATACATCGAGTGGTTCGATCCGTTTAGCGCCATATCTCCCGATGGCCACTGGCCCCGCCTTTTGGAGAAACGCCTTCGGTTGTCGATCACACGATTTCACAGCGGTGTAAAGTACACAAAACAATACACGAATCCCGCTTAGCAAAACTGGGGTGTTTTGTGCCGATGCTACGCTGTGTTTAGAGAGAAAGTTTTTGAAGCAAGTTGTTCCGAGGAAAAAAACCAAAATGAAAACGAGAAGTTTTGCTGTAAGCATTTTTGCGCTTCTGCTCTTTGCTTTAGCGTCGTTCGCCCAGGCACCTACGTCTCCGACAGGCGGTCTTGGCGATCAGAGCGTGCGTGTTGTGGACAGCCCCGGTGCGCCCCAGCCATTCCAGTACTTCCCCTCTTACGCTTCGGTGCGGCAGCCCTATCGGGTGGTTGTCACGGAAGGCATGCCAGGCTTTTTCTGGGGACCCGCTCCGACTATTACCTTTGCCACGGATGACGCGGATCTTTGCACGAAATACGACAGTCACCACGAAAAAAGAATTTCGGGCAAAAACACGTCTGGAGTGACACCTGATGGGCCGTGGGTAAGTAGGATTGATGCATTCCGCAAAGTGCTAAGAGCGGTGCGTTTCCTTTGTAGAGACCTGGGGCTTACAATCGTAGCCCTCGGTCCGACCCTGATCCTGATGGTTGAACTAGTGAAGCAGGTGTCGCGACATGTTGTATCGTAGTCTGTGCGAAGCGAACTTGTCCATTTTCCTAGTTCTCGGCCCTTTATTGCCGTGAGCCTGTCGAACGGGGATGGGTGGGTTCTGCCGACCAGGCCGCCAGGCTGTCGGCGGCTTCCTCCCCCTGCCTGTGCGAACAAAAAAACGAGAGCAGGGGACTTCCCTGCCCTCGTTTGGGCGTTATAGCCGCGCTTGTGCGGTTTTGGCGTGTTGGGCACTGACTTCAATGCCGATGAATTGCCGGCCTAAAATCTTGGCGGCAACCAGCGTGCTGCCGGCACCGCAGAACGGATCGAGGACGATGTCGTCCTGGCCGGTGAAGGCGTAGACCAGCGGTATCAGGCTGGAGACCGGCTTTTCAGTCGGGTGCCTGGTGTTGCCGGTGTAGCGCCACTGGAAAACATCGGACAGCAAGGCGCGGGGCGTATCAGGCCGGCCCTTGGCCAGCAAGTAAGCCTGCTCGTGGTGGTAGCGCAGGAAGCGCTCGGATGAGGCATAAGGCTTAACAAACACCATGTGGCCTACCGGCACAAATCCGGCCGCTCGCCAGGCGGCGAGGAACTTGTCGGCCTGGTGCCAGCCGTAAAAGCTGACGCAAAAGCTGTCAGCTCTGAGCACGCGGTAGATTTGGGCAAAGGCGGGCCTCAGCCAATCTGCGCGGTCGTCGCCGGCAATGGTGCGGTCGCTGCGGTCGCGGTAGGAGACCAGGTATGGCGGATCGGTCAGCACAAAATCGACGCAGCCGTCAGGCAGCTCGGGCAACACGCGCAAGCAATCGCCGCACGTGACGCGGTTGAGAAACGAATTCATATAAACCTCCTTGGGGCAGTCTTTGAGAGTGAAAAGCGGTGGGACTGCCGGAAGCGTATGGGTTAGGGATAAAACGGTCAAGGGCGCCGGAGGCTCGACTTGCCCCTGGCGCCCTTAAAGGGCGGGCTACTGCCGCGGTTTGAGTTGCCGCGGGCCGGCTTTCTGGCCGTTGCGGTAGCTGTCCAGCACTTTGGTGCGGATGGCCTTTTTGACCTGCTCGACCACAGTTTGCCAGTTTTGCTGGTTCGGGTCGGCGCTTAAGAGCGGGCCGACGACGTTGGCCTCGCTCCAGAGGTCGAGCTCTTGCATGAATGATGTTTTTTGTTCGGACATATGTTTGTCCCTTTCGGCAAGCTTGAATGCTTTGGCAGCGGCAGCTTGCCTTGCTCACTGCACTTGTGGTCTAGCGGCGGGGACGCCCGAGCCTGTCACAGCCGGTCGGCTTCATCATTCCATCAGGGACCTTTGCAGCGATTTATGTTCAGCCGGGGGCGGCGCGGGAGGGCCCGGCAGAAGGATAAAGAAGCAAACAAGCCCCAGGTTCAATCGAAGGGGCTTGACGGGCTTGGGGTGCCGCTACAATGAAAAACCCGTGAGCAAGGAAGCGGTCTTTTGGATTTGGTGTGTTGGTGTCCTGTGTGGCAGGGGGGAGGGGATAGAAAGGACCCGAGAATAAAAAAAACTCCCCGGAGTGTGGGGAGTCTGCCTGGACGGTAGCAAATTGTGGCCGGTTCCTCTAATCGGGGAGACCCGCTCCTCGCCCGGCGCGGTGCAGTTTAAAAATTGCTCCTTTTAGGCCGGCGGTTTTTACAGCAGCTCGATGAACTCCTCGACGCTGAGGCCGGACTGCTCGATGATGGAAGCCAGGGTTTTGCGTTTGAGGTCCCGGTTGTGGTAGGCGACGGTGACGCGGGGTATTGGACGATCAGGGTGTTTGAGGATGTGATGGGAGCCGGTGCTGTGGTGAATAAAAAATCCGGCCCGCTCCAGGGCGCGGATAACTTGTTTGGGTTTGACGACGGGTAAACGCTGGCTCATGCTGGAGTATTCGACGCTTCAAGGGACAGCGACTTCGATCTCTTCTTTGACCGGTTCTTCGCGCAGCTTGATGTCCTTGGGGGCAGGCAGACCGTCCATGGCCAGGCTCTCCAGGTAGCCGCGGATAGCGTCTTTCACCATCTCCCGTGCTTCCTCCAGGGTGTCGCCTTCGGTCACCAGGCCGGGCAGGGCCGGGCAGGTGGCAACGAAGCCGCCTTCTTCGGCGGGTTCAAACAGCACGGTATAACGGCGTTCGGTCATGGGTTGCCTGTTTTGATTATAGGATGGCTTGCGCATAGAGAAGAGGTTCGCGTTAATGATGCAGGGGCAGTATAGCAGACGGCTAGATTATGTCCAGGTGTCAGGTCACGCTTGGAATCGTGGCGCCAGGCCGCCGCGCGGCCCTTCGTTTGAGGTCACAATTTGTGACCTCAAAAAGACTCGGAGGTTAAATATTTAAACGTCTAAACGCCTAGTAGTCTGAGAGTCTGGGCGTTTGATATAATCGGAGGCGTGATCCTGACGGTAGCGTCATTTAAAGGCGGGGTAGGGAAGTCCACCACGGCGGTGCACCTGGCGGCCTACTTCAACGCCAAAGCAAAAACCGTCCTGGTGGACGGCGATCCTAACCGCTCTGCAACCTCCTGGGCGCGCAAAGGGCGGCTGCCGTTTGAGGTTGTAGGCGAGCACCAGGCGGCCCTGTATGCGCGGCAGTGTGAGCACCTGATTATAGACACGAAGGCCAGGCCCGAGAGCGAAGATCTCAAGGCGCTGGCTATGGGGTGTCATCTCCTGGTCTTGCCCTGCACTCCGGACCCGCTTTCTTTGGAAGCGCTGATGCTGACCATCTCGGCTCTGAAGAGTTTGGGCAGTGATCGCTTCCGGATTCTTTTGACCATCGTTCCGCCGCGACCGATTCCGGAAGGGGAGAATGCCCGCAAGGCAATTGTGGACGCCGGCCTGCCAATCTTCAAGGGCGAGGTTCGGCGGATTATCGCTTTCCAGCGGGCGGTCCTGGAAGGGGTCACCGTGGATTGTGTGAAGGACGATCGCGCGCAGTTCGGCTGGCAGGATTACGCCGGGGTAGGGAAGGAGATTGAACGTCTAAATGGCGAAACGTCTGAACGTTCAAACGGCTAAGAGTCCGTTTGCTGATTTGATGAAGCTCCATGAGGCGCCGGCCGCAAGCGCCGCAACGGCGCCGGAGCCGATCGCGGCCAGCAGAAAGCGGGGCAAGAGCGCCGATCCCGAGTTCGTCAAGCTGACTTCCTATATCCGCCGGCAGACTCACTTGCAGGTCAAAAAAAAGCTGCTGGACCATGGCATGGAAATCAGCGAACTTGTTGAGGAGCTTATGGATAGGTGGCTCGCGGGCCAGAGCCAGTAAAGCCAGGCCTCTAACGGCGTTTATGCGCATCTGCGCAAAATGGGGCAGGGCAGGGAGGTATATGAACGCAACATAAAGGACGTTATGTTGTAGTAACGAGAAAACGTGGTAGGGTGGGAACATGCCGAATTCCAAACCGCTCCCACAGGAGGTATTGAACGAGCTGAACCTGACCGATGGCGTCCTCAATGAGGACAGAACAGCCGTAATCGGTCGCCCCAATGCACACCTCAGCGCCGTACTGAATACAGGAAGTGGTGCGCCCTCTACGACAACGGTTTACTTGTCCAAATTCCCGAAAGTCAAAAAACGGCTCGACGATGAAGGATTCTAAAGCAGCGCTCCTTCATCAACCATCAGGCGTTTTGGTTCCTACACTGATTTTCCGGGGCAGGGGATCGGGCTGCATGGCGTTTCCTTGAATTCTTCACCGTCAACATCCGCAACAAAAACACGCGCGCCGCATACGCGCGGGCTGCTGGTGCATTCCTGCGCTGGTGCGAAGGGCAGGGGATTGGCGAACTCGGGCGCGTCCAGCCGGTGCATGTAGCCGCGTATATCGAACGGCTGCAAGGCGAGCGTTCGGCTCCTACGGTCAAACAACATCTGGCCTGCATCCGCATGCTGTTCGACTGGCTCGTAACCGGGCAGGTGATGCCGTCGAACCCGGCGCATTCTGTCCGGGGGCCGCGTCATTCGGTTAGCAAAGGGTCAACCCCGGTGCTGTCCTCCGAGGAAGCAACGGCGCTGCTCAAAGGCATGGATGTTTCGACGGTCGTGGGTCTGCGTGATCGCGCCATTATCGCCGTGATGACATACACCTTCGCCCGCGTCGGGGCCGTCGTTGCGCTTACGGTCGAGGATTACTACCCACAGAAGAAACGCTGGTGGCTTCGGCTCCGCGAGAAAAACGGCAAGGTGAACGAAATGCCCTGCCACCACAAGCTGGAAGAATATCTGGATGCCTACATCAAGGCCGCGGGGGCATCGCCGATGATCGCAAGGGGCCGCTGTTCCGCGCCGCGCTCGGAAAAACGAAGAAGCTCGGGGCGGGGGCGATGTCGCGTACGGATGTCTGGTACATGGTGCGCCGTCGCGCTGCCGATGCGGGAATTGAAACCGCGATAGGCTGCCACACCTTCCGCGCCACCGGCATAACAGATTACCTGACGAACGGTGGCCGTATCGAAGTCGCGCAGCGCATGGCCGGGCATTCGAACGCGAAAACCACCGGGCTCTATGACCGGCGCAACGATGACATCAGCGTAGGGGAAGTTGAGAGAATTGGGATTTGAAAGGTCACGTGGTTGATAACAAATGGACATTGAAATTGACTTCAACAAAGGTTCATTGGAATGGTTAAGTGAGAACGGAGGACGGGCGGTATTCACGCTAGAGGACTTAACTGCCACCGATAAAACTGTCATTCCTCATGATTCAATCCTCTACGTATGCGGTGCTTGCAGCAGCAATGACCGCTTGGACAGCATCACATTGGCGGATATCCAAGACAGCAACAATCCTCGACGAACCGTAGTTGTTTCTGTGGACTCTCTTGGCACAGTATGGGACTGGAACCACAGTGACAAAAAGACTCAAGTTGTCGCCACGCAATTGCTTAAAGTGTGCAGAGACATTTGTATCGCCGCTTTTGAAGCTCCGGACGAAGAAAGCAAAAAGGAACTCCTGTTAGGGGTCTACCGCAACCTTCAATACGCCATCGGCGTAGATGAACAGCTTGACAATCCGATTGTTAAATACGCACGAGCCAAATGGCCGTTCTAAGATTCTAGAGCCATAGGCGTATTTTCCATGCGCTCTATTTTGCACTAGACATTTGCAACACGCCAGACCCTTTGTTTACGGGCCTTCCGCGAATGATGCAAAACTTACCCTTTGTGAAACAGGCGTCGCCCCGCTCTGTGCTGTCCTCAACCAGAACGTACGTGTAATCGTACGATCCGGGGTTTTGGGGCCCCGCGCTGGAAGGCCGCGCATATCGTTTCACTCGTGAGATCGAGCAGACGACGCCGAGGGACAGCAGTCGGAAGCGCTGACCATCGCTAAGTCGGTAATCTCATCCAAGTCCTGAGACTATGAACTTCAGGAGCAATAGCCCGAAAACCTTGGGTGAGACTGAGCCCCCGTAGTTGTGCACACTGCGTCATAGCATTGGGTGTCGGCCCTACTGTAAAGGAAAAATCAACATGCTCGACGGACACAAAAGTCGCGAAAGCAAAGAACCCCGTAGTAAGGTCAAAAATAACCTCCGACGCGTCTGGGCCCTCTAGACCTGATCCGCTGCCGGTTCTAAAGGCCTGAAAAGCGCAGAACGCTGCGGGAAAAGCGTTGCCATCTCCGGTTTTGTTGAAATCACAGTCCGGCTCGATAATGTCTCCTGGGGACACCCCGACCTTAGCGTGAGCCTTGTCGATGAGGGGGTTACTCCAGTAAATATACGCAACCTCCCCGGTTCCGCCAACACCGCTTGGTCCAATACTGTACTTGACATAGCCCTCAGTTCCACGAACGTCCTTTGCCTCCGATGTCCAACTAACCGTCTCAAATGGCGCTATCGAATTGGGCGGCACGATGTCTGTAAACCCCCCACCGCACATATGGTCGACGATTTTTATCAGAGGAATGCCCGCCTTGTTGTTAGGAGGCTTCTTGGTAATGTCAATTAGGAAGCAGTTGTTCGTCAGGCTTATTGTAGCTAATCTAGACATGGCCAATCCCCTTGTTTCTTGATGTGATCGGTCGCCTTACTGCAATGCAATCAGGATGGGAATCATGCCTTGACCTGCGTTCAGCGGGCGCAGTGCCTTGCCGATCACCGATCCAAAAGCCTTGAGAGGATCGGCAGCCTTCAATTGCATGTCCGGGCGTCGGCGATGTAGTGAGTAGGTCGCCGACCTCAATCGGTGAGTACGAAGCATCCACCTTACAACATACCTTGCCCATCAGAGCTACCGGGAGCCGGCTGGCTTGCGAACGCTGCTTGTCGAGGACGATCGCAGGCCGATAATCACCAGCGCCGGAGACGACGCCCGCAACCTTCTTGTCATAAGCGTGGTCGCCTGGACACACTAAGCCATCTTGATTGAGCACAACAACGGTTCCCGGTTCAATGATTTCGCCGTCCTGCGTGCCGAAACCCTCCGCGACATCGCCCAGGATAATGTCGCTCTTGGGCGAGGTCATATTCAGATTCCCAGAGACCTCGACATTCCCGCTGAAACGCCCAGCTAGTCCCGGTCCTTTCCCGAATACTCCGGGCTGGTCAGCGTTCTGACTCTCGCCCCATACACCAACGAAATTAGTACTGATCCCGACGACGCCGGCCTGATTAGTGCTCTGGCCACTTACGCCTTGCCAGTCGGTGCTCTTGCCCAATACGCCGATGCCGCTCCCAAAGCTTACGCCCTCTACGCCGACACCGGTGGTGGTTTCGCCCCGCACACCGATCTGATCGCCCTTGGCGGCCGTAGTGCCGCCGCCATAGACGCCTGTTCCTTTAGGAACGGTGGTAAGACCCATGACGCCTTGCTGATCGCTTTCGCCGTATACACCTGCATGCTGATGGAACTGCGGGTCTTTGCCGCCCAAGAAGCCGTGCCCCACACCAATGCTTGATCCAAGGACCGCAGTTCCCCCCTGATTATTTTGGCCCAGAACGCCTATTGCGGTGGGATTGTCTGTCGTTCCATTTACTACAGGCGGCGAAAGATCAGGTTGTGCGATTGGACCTGGCATTATGTTTTCTCCTCAGTTTTGGTAGGTTACATCTCGCCTAAAGCATATCACATGGCGGGTTCAGGCGGCGCATTGGCGAGTAGAGTCTGATAAAGGGGACACCTCAAGAAACGGAAATTTACGTACGCTAACGTTCTGTGAACCGCAATAACAAAGGGGTTGCAGCGGGTTTCAGCGGGGCTGCCTGAACGGGGTTATCGGCAAGTAAGGCTTGATCGCCGCGCGGTGGGTGTTGCGCAAAGGACCCTTTTTGAAACATGCCTACCGTGAGCGTGGAGGCAATGTCGCGGAGTTCTCGGCGTCATTGAGCCGGTGCATGGTGCGATCGGGCAGGGCCCAGATGGGATCCAAAACCGCCTCGGGCTTGGCCAGGTAGCGGGGCAGGGGATTGCCTTTGTCCGGATCAGTAAACAGCGGCGAGATACAAAACCAGAACAGGCCGGCGCGTTTGCCGGCGCCGGAGACCAGCGGGTGCTCGGCCAGTTGCATGAGCTTTACGGCCCGTTGCTCGTCGGTGGTCTCGATGAGCACGGCGCGGACGGGGTGAACGCCGAAGGCCTCCTTGTGCCGCTGCTGCTTCTTGATGAAGTGGTAATAGGCCCGCATCTTGGTCAACATGTCTGTGCTGTTCATGGTGCCGCGGACGGCGGCCTGGGCGTAGTCCTTCTCGCGGTTGTTGTCGATTTCCTCGAGGGCGGCCGGGTGGACCTGAAAGCCGCGGTGCTCGGTCAACAGCTCGAGCCCCGCGCGGTTGTCGAGGTAGTAGTAGAACTCGCTGTGGCTTCGCAGGGTAGGGAAGGCAAAACGATTGATAATTTCCCATTCCCACAGGCGCCGCAAGCGGCGCTGCGTTACGTCCTCGTTGCCTCCGACCAGGCGGACCAGCTCGGACGCCGGCGAGAAGCGGTAACGCAAAACCGCCGCGATGATGTCCAGGTCGCGGTCACTGATGCGGCCCTTGTCTTTTTCCGTAGGCCGTTGGAATTTGGAGAAGCGCTTGGCGGTGGTCATAGGGCGGGGGAGAACTGGCTACGGGAAAAGAATGGGTCTTATTCCGGTGGCTGCTGGCGGTTCCAGAGGCCTTTTTTGGATGCGGGCGCAGGCGCGTTTGCCGGCGTGCTTTTCTGCGCATCTGAGTCGATAGTGATGGTGTCGCGCCCTGCCTCAAGGAGATGTTGCTCCAGATTGGCGATCTCAATGTCAGCCTGCTGCGGGGTTTTATAACACCCGGCGGCTTCCATGCAGGCCTGCTTGAATTCAGCAAGCTGGCGATCGCTGACGGGCTGTTCGGCCAGGGTTGCGGTTTTAATGAGCTGGACGTTGGCACCGGGAATGAGTACGGCCGCGTGTTGGGTGGGCTGGCGTTTGAGTTGGGCTTTCTTGATGTAGAGCTGTTCTTCCAGTTGACGGAATGTTACCGAAGCGAGCTCCTGCTCTTCGTGAAATTCAAACCAAGGGACTTCTGAGCTACCGCCGCCGCGAGCTTGCGCGTTGGTATCAGTTCTGGTGCTGCTGCTGCCGCGGCCTCGTGCCTCACTGCTCGACATCAGTTGGGGCATGGATAGGAAGCCGCCGCTGCCGGGAATGTGCATTTGTCCGCTTACCAGTGATTCGTGAGAGATCTGCCCAGACGAAGAGCCGGAGCTATCGCTCCAGTTGTCAACGTGGATAGTGCGCGTCGTCTCGACCGGCCTGTAGACCTTGTGCCAGAGCTCGTGTTTGATTTCGTCCGGGTTGAGTTCGCCGGTGTACAGCTCCTTGGCGATGATGTCCAGGTCCTCGTCAATCATGCCACCAAACACTACTTTGGTGCGAGCGTTAGTGAGAGCGGAGTAATAGACTTCAGGGTCCTTTATTTTTGTTTGGTTGAGGTGTTGGTGCGCTAGGGTTAAGTGTAGACCAAACTTGCGGCCTCCGTCCAGAATTTCGCACATATCTTTGGTGACGAAGTGCTGAAATTCGTCGATGAACGCAAAAAACGGCGTGCGCTCTTTGAGCGGTCGCGCAAACGCGGCAGTGAGCAGCTCATTAACCAAGAGGGTGCCAAGGAGATGCTGGTTATCTTCCGAGATGGCGTTTTGCTTGGTCAGGTTGACGAGTAGGATTTTCCTGCCTGCCAAGACTGAAGGGAAATCGAGGGTGTGGGTGCACTGCCCCAGCATAGGTCGGATCAGCTCGTGTTCGACGAAGGGTTTGATTTTATTGAGCGTGGATTCGGTCCGCTCTTCGCGATTCTCCGGTTTCATCGTGGAAAGCCATTCCCACTCAGCTTTGATCCGTGGGTTGGTGATGCGGCGGGTAATGGCACTGCGGTAAGGATTCGGCGTGGGATCAACCATATGCTGTGTTTGCAGGAAGGTGAGCTTGCTGTCGATCACGGCGTAGGCCGTGTTAAACAACCAGCGAGCGAGCCGCGGCGTGGCTTCGAAGCTGGCTTGGCCCCAGCACTTGCGAATGGATTCCATCAGAGCCACAACCTGATAGGTCATCACACGGGCGTTTCTGGCAACAGGATTAAAACCAAGAATGTTAGCGGTGTCCGCCACGTCAAAGGGAATGACCCGTTGCGCCAGATTGAGCTCGGGTTGAACGGTGTTGAGGTAGGCACAGAATCGAAGTAGGCGGTGGTAGAGATCGCCGTGAGGATCAAGAAGGCAAATCCCATGGCCTTGCACGATGAGCTGTTTGATGATCCCTTCCAGGAAAAAGCTCTTACCGACGTTCGTAGCTCCGACCACGTGCATGTGAGTGGAGAGCCGCCGTGGATCGATGTAAACCTGCTCGTGTGTGCCAATGGCGGTACCCAGACGGATGCCGGAGGCCGGCGTATCGCGCCACTGGCGGTAAACCCGATCCCAATATTGCTCCCGCGGTTTCCTGGAGTTCCCACGGCGCGGGCTTTTGCGGGTCATCCCAATTTGGCATCAGTCGTCTCCAAAAAGCCTAGGGCCGCCCTTCTGCAGTTCGGCCTTCTGCTTGTCATACTCAGCGGTCGCAAATGCGATGTTCTCGGCCCTTTGGGTAGGCGTGAGATTTTCATCAAGACTGATGGTCTTGATGACATCATTGAAGGCCTTGTCGAGCTCGGAACGTTCCAATGGCTTGGCTAACTTTTGCCTTGCCCAATGTTGTTTAGTGAGACGTTCTCTCTCCTGTGCTCTCTCCCATTTGCTCCTGCTCTCGGGTCTTAGGCACAACAGGCGGTGGTGGGTTCTTCGTTTGCGCGATGCTGCTGCGCAACTGTTCAGCTTTCAACCGCACCTGGAGCGTTTGCTCTTCGTGCTGCAATCGCGCGAGTTCGTCCTTCCGATCCTGTTCTTCTTCGCGCAGTCGCCGTTGGCGATCAGCTTCTTTTTTCCGCTTCTGTTCTTCTATGAGCCGGTCCCTCAAGTGATAGGCAAGCCCAACCGCGAAGCAGGCAGCCGCGAGCACAACAAAAACCAACCACAGTTGCATATCTGGTTCCTCCGGTGTTTTACGGGGTCCGGCGTCGAATTAAGAGCTTAACGCGGAAGCCTCCGGTGGCATACGCGACGTACGGCAGCCGAAAGTTATCCATCAGTTCAATGGACTCGTTCCCGGTGCCGTCAGGAACAATGTAGGTCTTTTGGTCGCCCACTTGAAACATATGGGGACCGACGCGAGCGAGCAGAGCTTGGCAATAGCCGTTTCCGAAAGGAAATTCATCAGGGTTAGTTAGCGAAGTGCGCGCAAGTCCGTTCTGGCCGTTAGGGCCGGCGCAACCAACCTTTTCTCCACCGCAGACGAGACCGCTGGCCCAAAACTCGATTTGATCGCCAGCAGAGACAGTGATGCCGGGGAGTGCGCGCCACTGCTCTCGGGCGTCGAGTTGGAAATCATACTGATCGGCCGCGGGATCGCTCCGGACAACCTGAAAGTACTCAAGGTTGGCCACGGTTTGCCGGAGGGGTGCAGTCGCGCCGACAGGAGATGGAGGTGCCGGTGCCGGTACTATGGGCGTGGCGCCGGTTGGCTGGACGCTGGCAACGGGAGGCGGGGCAAGATGGAGAGGGTTGTCGCGAAGGTAGAATATCGCCGCCAAAACCAAAAAGAATCCCGCCAGCCCTAACCATAAGCCTTTCCTTGACATCAAGTCCTTTTCGTGGTAAAGTACTAGAACTTCGAATCAACCACCTCCTGTTTGCGCAAACCTGCTGGGGGAGAGGTTTGCACAAACCAAAGGAGGTTTCCAGATTGAGCCAAACGAGCACGTACGTCGAATCTCTGGTGGAGAATTACTTTGCCGAGTTCACGAGCGCAGATGGGCTGCTTCGCCTGCCCAGAACCCCAGACAACAAAGAATGGGTTCCTTATGCGCTCACCGGAGTTCAAGTCGGGCTGCTTCATATGATTCTGCATTTAGCGTGCGAGCAGCAGCAAGAGATCGAGAATTTGCGGGCAGAACTGGCGGTTCTGGGCGAAGCCCAGGATGTCATCGATTGTTCCATCTCGCATCTCGACCCGGATCGGGAGTGAAAGCCCACCACCAAGTGCGGAGCACGCCGGGCGTCCATACCACGGACGCTCGGCTTTATTTCGCCTATCAACATTCATTGAAGTTTTGTTTTGAGTGTGAGAATACCCCCGCCTTTGGCGGAGACCGATTCGCTCTGCCGAATGTTGAAACCAACGAAAACGAGCTTGCCTGCGGCACCGTCCGGAACGACCCAGGTAAAGGAACTGCCAAGCTCCAATACCCCGCTGCCAGTGTAGGCTACAGCCGATTGGCAGTGGGCAGGCTGCGCGGGGAAGTCGTCGGCATTGAATTTCACCCTGTCATCGCCGACCAAATCACCGGGCCTGCCACCCTGGCCGAAGGCGCCGATACAGTGGACATTCAAAGCGCATACCTTTGTCTCTGAAAAAGAAAATCTCCAGGTTTCCCCAGGTGCCGGAACGACGGGTATCTCCTGCTTCAGAGCCCTGGCGTCGAGCCAAAACCGATACTCGCCACCCGTCGGGTCACTCTTTAGAACTTCATAATCTCGAACGGGGGTGAAATTGTAGTCCGGATCATAAAATATGACCGCAGAGCGCGGTGCGGACGGCTCGATCGGCGTGGAATTAAGCGGCTGACGAGAATCACTGCTAGTGGGCGGCGGCACAAAAGGCGCGCCAGCCTGAGCACTCGACTGTGTTTTGGGCGTGTTCTGTTCGTAGTAGATCAGTAAACCGAGCAGCAGAAAGAAGGCAGAGAGTCCGAAAAAGAGTGCTTTCATCGTTTTGTCCCGCGAGAGGCTTAAACCCGCATTATACAGAGAGGCAGCGGGGGTTCGGCATGCTCAAATAGGCACGTCGTGGCTGGCGCTCTCGGATGTGGACCGGCGCCGCTTGTCGTAAATCTGGGTGGTGGTGATGTGGCGGTGGCCCAGGAGGTCCTGCACCTTCCGGATGTCCACGCCAGCATCGAGCAGCAGCGTGGCGGTAGTCGCCCGGAGTGAGTGTGGGGTGTAGGAACAACGGCTGGCCAGGCGGCCGTCTGGCTGCAGCTCCTCCTTGGCTGCGCCTGGCAGCCGCTTCATATAGCTCTGCACCAGGCGGTATAAGCTGGCAGCGTCCATGGGACGTTTGGCCAGTTTTTTGCTGCGCGGATTCAGCCGCGGCCGGAACAGGGGACCGCTCTCCAGCCCCCCGTGCTCTATATATTCCCCAATGGCCTGGGCGGCCTGGAAGTGCAGGCCGATGGTCCGGCGCTTGTCGCCCTTCTCGTGCAGCCGGATGGTGGCCTGTTCGCCGTCCTGGTGGAAGTCCGAAACCTTTAGCCGACATACCGTGGACAGCCTGGCGCCGCTGTAGAGGAAGAATTTCAAAATCGCCCGATCGCGGAAGTCGAGCAGGCCGTCGCCGGCAGGCAGGCCCATGAGCTGGCGAGCCCGCGTAGCGGACAGGGCCCGGCGTTCCTCGCGCGCATCCGTGGACTCGCGGGAGATGAATTGGGCGTGCGCCGGATTCGGAACGGTGATGGGCAAGCGCAGCTCGGCCGCCGCCGCGGCCAGATACTTGTAGAAGCTCGACAGCGAAGAGATGCGGCGGTTGAGCGTCTTCGGCGCTGCGTTCTTCTGCTGCAGGTGATCGCGGAAGGCCACCACGTCCTTTACCGAGACGCGCAGCAGCTCGGTGGCCTGGTCCGGCCAGTCGATCTCCATGAACTTCACGAAGGCCATCACGTCCTCGCGGTAGGCGCGCTGCGTGTGCGGCGACTGCCGGCGTGAGACCCAGGCCTCAAAGCAACTGGCTACGGAAAAATAAAACTGCTCGACGCGCCTGCGTACGTCGGGTGTGAGGTTGCCGGCCAGGATCGGCGGCAGGCCAGGGCCATTCTCTTTCGTAGCCAGTTGGGTGGTCATTTTGGTTTCTGCGTTAATTGGGAAACGGCCTTACGATCAGGCACACGGGCCGGAAAAGTCGTTTCCCACTATGCAAGATAACAGATTTTATCTTGCATAGTCAGATGAGGGAAGTATACCAGCTTGCCGAGGGTCGTCAACCCGAGCCCGCGCGCCCCTCCGACGCGGAAGAAGATTTCGGCTGACAAAACCCTTCAACCGGCGGGTCCAGACAGGATTCATGGCTAAGCGGCTGGCGGGTGTTGCAGCCGGCCGCATCAGCCCCCAAGACCACCGCATCCGGCGATTCGCGGCGTCGGCATTTTGCCGAGCGATAATGGCAATTAAGGCCCCTGCGTTCCGCCCCCGAAAAGATGCGACGCGTTATTTCGTCCGGGTATTCTTTAAGGGGCACGGCTACGGCTTGTGCGACAGTTGCGCTTTCAGCCGCAGTGCCGCAGACGCTTGCTCGGAGGTGAGGTGGGCCGCTTCCTGCTCCACTAACCTGGTTGCCTCTGGCTGGCCTTGATCAGCCGCCAGTTCCAGCCAGGCAACTGCCTGCACGTATTCGCGTTCCCGCCGCTCGGGGATGGCCAAAAGCAACTTTGCTAAACGGACCTGGCAGTCCGCATGTCCTGCGGCCGCACACAGGCGGAAATCGCGGCGTGCGCGGTCCAGGTCGCGTGACCCGCCAATGCCCTGCTCAAAGTAATTGCCGAGATAGAACTGTGCTGCGTAACTGCCGAGCCGCGCGGCATCGTCAATCATGCGCATGCCCTGCTCCGTATCTTTCGCAACGCCCCGTCCCTCGCAATACGCTGAACCTAAGTCGAACAGCGCCGGCCCGTGGTGTTTATCCGCCGCCTTGCGGATTAGCATCTTCCCGCGTTCGGCGTCACGCTCAGTGAGATCCCCCGCCTCAAGTAGCTTGCCCAGCACGTACATCGCGGGTGGGAAACCATGCTTCACCAGATCTTCGAGCGCTTTGATAGCCTGTTTCCGGCGCTGTTCGTCCTGGCCCCTCAGACCGGCCAAAGCCACATTGAAGCGCACCCGCTGATCTTCTGCCTTACTGTCGAAATTCCGGCCTAAGAGGCGGAAATTAACTTCGATGGTCGCCAGGACATTGACTGGCTTCCCGTCCTTGCGGCCTGGTTCGAATCGCCATTTTTCAATCGCTTCCTGAGCCTTCTCGTCCAGCCCGAAGCCCAACGGGCTCAGCACTGAAATGTTAGTAAGCCTGCCCGTTACATCTACCACAACCTCGAATACTACCGTCCCCTGTACGCCGGCCTGTCGCGCCTCTGGTGAATATTCAGGTTCGACGTGATACTTAATCTTCGGAGGCGTTACAACGACAGTACCCGGTTCCGGAGAATCGTCGGCTAGACAACTGCCTGTCACAACGGACAGCAGCGTCGCGCTCAGGAAAACAGAGATTGCTCGCACGGCTTAATCTCTTGGGAAGGTTATCACATGCTCGAAGTAGCGCGCACGGAATTGGTGCGCAGGGACTCGTGAGCCGGATTCTCGTCAGCGGCGCCCCGATATTGCCTGACAACGGGCCAGTAAAGAATCCAGTGGCCCTGTCGGCCGCCCTTATTTCGCCACCGAAAGCCGGAACACCGTCCCGCACCCACCACCGCAATTATTCGCGCCGCTCCCACCCTCGCTCGTCGTCCCGTAGAAGCCCCCGTCCGTGCCCAGGACCAGATTCCCAGCCGGCGATGCGCCGTCAGCGCACCCGATTTGCGAGCAAAGTTGAGGTTGAGAACCCCATTCAGGCTGGCGGCTCCGGAGATGCCGCGGGCAA
>OCZU010001317.1_pt1 | contig 16413 bp, 19 predicted proteins | sample 1539001 | NCBI WGS metagenome assembly OCZU01 (sample SAMEA3539306, study PRJEB22396) | soil metagenome | biome: tundra; feature: field; material: soil | place: USA | collected 2010-05 | depth 0.15 m | reverse complement strand
CTGGTCGTGGCGATGCTGCTCGACACCGATGCGCCGGTGCGCGCGCGCCAAGTCGCCAGTGCCGTGGAGCGCTTCGGGGCCGACGCCACTGCGTCCATCGAGCGCTACGCCACAATCCTGGCCGGCCTGCCTCCGGGCTGGCGCCTGCCGCTGATCGACCTTTCGATGCCGGCGCTGCGCCTCCTCGCGCCGGAGCAGCGCGACGCGATGCTCAAGCTGGCGCACGCGCTCATCGAGGCCGACGGACGCGTCACGCTGCCGGAGTTCCTGCTGTACTCGCTGCTCAAGCGGCGCCTGGCACCCGCGCGCGCGCCCAACGGGCCCGGGCGCGTGATGCGCCTGGACGACATGAACATGGAGGCCACGCAGGTGATGTCGCTCATCGCCTGCGTGCGTCTACCTGGCGAGCCGCAACGCGCCTTCGATGCCGGCAAATCCGTGCTGCTGGCTGCCGGGCCGCTCGTGCCGCAAAAGGACCTGGAGCTGTCATGGGTGTCGATGGCCTTCGATCGGCTCGCGAACCTGGCGCCGTTGCAAAAGCCCCAGCTCATCAAGGCCTGCATCGCCATTGCCTTTGTCGATGGCAGCTCCGAGTGGCGCGCCGTGAGCTGCCTGCGCACGCTGTGCGCGGCGCTGGACTGTCCCATCCCGCCGCAGGTCGAGAGCCAGAGCTAGGCCGACGCCCGCGTGCGCGGGCGCTCGCCGTGGGAAAATGGCGTCGGGCCAGGCCAGAGCGGCCGCCCGCTAACTCGCCAGGGAATCGAGCCGCTGCGCGAGCTCGGCCCGATCCTCGGGCGCGAGCAGCCGCCTTTGCAGCAGCGGCTGTCGTCGGCAAAAATTGGGTCACACGTTTGCTGGCGTCAGGAAGTAATCGTGATGCAGCCCGCCAAGGATCGGATTGGCAGGGTGTTTACCGAAACCTGCCACTGTGTCCTAGCTCTATTCCGACACCGATTCGTCGGGGCCGGCCGTCGCCGCTGCCCTCGCCATCCAGCGAGACGAACCCGGAGCCGTCCCAGACGACCGTCGGCTATCGAGAAGCCAGAATGGGGCAGGCTGTACGGCTAAGGGCAGCCGATCACTGCATCTTGAGCGGGCGCACAGGTCATCGCTTGTGCGCTTCTGATGGCTCCCTCGCGAGTTACATCAATGAGCCATACAGATGCGCCACCCTTCTGGTTGACTTTATAAAGCTCCCACTGAGAGTCCGGCGAATTGTGATAATTGGGGGCGACGACCTGATTGACTTCATTGGTGTCAAATCCATGGCTCTCAATGCCGAGAAACCGAATGGATTGCACTTCACCCAATTTTTTGATCACGGACTGGATCGACGCCAGAGGCCCTATTGAATCGCGACCTTCCGCCGGCGCGACCGCAAGTATGGTCGAGATGAGACGGCGCAGCTCATCCGGGCCGTAGGGCGTTGGGATGTGACCGGCGACTGTCGGAGTTGCAGCAGCGCGGATCTGCTCAGCCACCGCCGGGTCGTATGGCACTAGGGTCAGGGATAGGTCAAGCGCGTCGGACGAAGCGAGATGGAAACCGTACGTGAATTGGATCCACTTACGAATGGGCGGCGAACCGTCAGCGTGCCTCGTAAACGTCCACTGGCGGAGCGCACCCACGACGGATTGATCGAGTCGGCGGAAACCGCTGCTCTTAACCATTTCAATCTTGCGGACGGAGCCGTGCTCATCAATCAACAATGCTACTGCCACATATCCTTGTTCGTTCGCCCGCGCCGAAGCGGGAGGATATATTGGCTGTACTCTGTGAGCGACGGCGACATCTCCAGCGTCGTCGGTATTCGAAGCCCCATTCATTGACGACGTTACGCCGTTCGAAGCGACGATGGCTGCGTTCGAATCTGCAGTCTGTTCAGAAGCGACCGCTTGCGGGGGTGGTGGTTCCGGAAGAACATCCACTCGTACATGAGGCATCGACATAGGCGAGGGAACAGGCTTTAACCGACTCAACTTCATCGCGGGAAGCGTCCGGTCGCCGGGCAAGCTGGGCGGCTTGTCGATAAGCATGACCTGGATCGACTGTGGGTTAGCCACGTCTTTCGTGATCACACTAGCCCAGAGCGCATAAACGATGATCAATCCGTGACCGACCAGGACGGCTACTAGCTAGCGTGCTTCCCCGCGCCATGCATTCGCGTTTCGAATCGCGATCCATGTGCAACTCAGCTCCAGCAATGATCGCGTGCGATTGGGCCAACCCGACGGCCGTGCCTCCAGGCGACAACTGAAAATCCGTTCGTCCGCAATATGAACGCTACTCCCACAACCCTATTGCGGCTTCCGGGGGTGCAGGATTCTATTCCCTGCAAACGGGATTTAACCTGTTGAAAGCTATTTCGCAATACTTAAATCTCGCCATTCCGAACGGCGGCTTAGGAGCGCAGATTTCGGGGACTCGAATGGCTCCAAGTGGCCGCCAAGCGTCAGATGCGGCGCTCGAAACCAGCCATTCGAATTAGAAAAAGGTGACCGCGGAATTTGCGTAGTCAGGAATTACTGGTATAATAACTATACCTTAATTATACCTTGCCATTTGGCCGTGCGACGCCATGGTATTTGAATACGACCCGAATAAGAGCGCCGAGAACAAGCGCAAGCACGGCATTGATTTTGAGGACGCCCAGAGACTGTGGGCTGACCCCCGGGTGATGGAAATTCCAGCCCGTACATCGGATGAACCTCGCTGGTTGCTGATCGGGAAAATTGATGAGAAGCATTGGTCCGCGATAATCACTAGGCGAGGCGAGAACATTCGGCTCATTTCCGTACGGCGGTCACGGGATGAAGAGGTAGCACTTTATGAAAGCGAAGACATTTGACAGCAAGTTTGATTCCGGCGAGAAGATCGTTAATCACTTAGATCTGAGAAAAGCTCGGCGCATTGGCACCGATGCCAAGCGGGTCAACGTGGATTTCCCCGCATGGATGGTTGATTCCCTCGACCGTGAAGCGCGGCGGCTGGGCGTGACTCGCCAGTCGCTCATAAAGTTGTGGCTTGCCGATAAGCTGGCCCAACCGGCCGCTGCATCCAAACGTTGACTGAGGCGCTCAAAACGCAGCTGGTCGTCACCAATGAAGGCGGCTGGCAAGCGGACGGACATGAACGATCATCCGACAACGTCCGGTAGCAGCCATCTTTTAGACGGGGTGTTTTTGGGGGTATCGATACCAACGCGAAATCAGAAATCCCTTAAATTGCCGGTGATTTCTATGTGATTTCGGTTCCGTCCCGGGGAGCCAGAAAAACCAACATGTCGGACCCTTCAATTGGCGTGCGCCGATTTCGAACCGCCGACAGACAAACAAGATCGGTTCGACAGCGACGCACAGCGGCGCTGATCGCCCGCCAGGGCGACCCCGGAGGGGTGAGGCGCGCAGCGCCGAATCATCCGTCCCGGGGAACCACACAAATATTAATAACATCAATTCGTTACATGTCTTTTATCATGTTTCACGAAGCCATTTTTTGGCAAATTCCCGAGGCACCAGCGCTTCTTACACCTCACCTATTGTCGCTCCGAACCCGAGTTATGAGGCGGTTAACGTACGCAATGAAGTTGACGCGGACAAAGGTGACTGCGGATTCGTGCTGCGATTCCGCGACTTGCCCGAGGCGATTACCGAAGGTGAAACTCGATGGCGCTCAATGCGGCCGTGTATCTGGCTATACAAGAGGCTGGCATCAGTAATTCCGAACTCGCGCGCCGCATTCTCGATGCGTCACCCGACGAAGCTTCCGCACATCGAGGCCGCGCCCGCGGCGCTCGGTCGTCAAGTAAAGTTGGAGCTTGCTTGAATGCCCTAAGCGTTACAGAACTAAACAATATGACTCCCGATATGACCGCTTCGGAAGTCCGGAAAGACCTTGAACTGAATTAAACGAGGTTTTTCCATCAACAAGCTTTGTCACGTTAACCACCGTTTGCATGGTGTAATCTATAGTTTACAATATGGATGTGCGCGAAATCCTCAAGTCCGCGACCTTTGACGGCTGGTTTTCACGTTTGAAGGATCGTCAGGCGATGGCGCGAATTGCGGCACGGATTGATCGACTAGCACTCGGCAATCCTGGCGATGTGAAGCCGACCGGCTCGGGCATCAGCGAGATGAGGATCGACTACGGTCCAGGCTATCGCGTGTATTTTATTCAACGCGGATCGACGGTCGTTGTAATTCTGTGTGGCGGCGACAAGCGGACTCGAGCCGCCGACATCAAACGTGCCATCAAGATCGCCGCGGACTGGAAGGAGTGAACAATGGCGATGAAGAAGCGAGTCAAGGAAAAATTTGCGCGTTACGACTCCGCTGATTATCTCAAGAGCGAAGCGGACATGGTGGCGTACCTGGAAGCGTGTATGGATGAGGCTGGTGACGACCCGACTTTCATTGCGGTCGCCCTTGGCAACATCGCCAAAGCGTACGGGATGGGCCGTCTGGCCAAAGACACTGGACTGACACGCGAAGGCCTATACAAGGCTCTGTCGGCTGATGGCAATCCTAGTCTCGGCACAATACTGAAGGTAGTAAAGGCACTCGGAATGAAACTCACTCCGGAAATCGCCTAACGACCCAAAGGACCCGGCCGCGAGCGTCCGCTCTTGGGCGGCGAACGCTCAGCGTGCCGAGATGCAAGTAAATTGAGGATTAGCGTGCGTTGCAGGCGAACGCGGTTAGGTGCGGCGGCTGGACGGATTGGCGAGAACGGCATGTCCGCGATCCCGAAGGCATCATCCGGCAACGTTCGTTCCTCGCGGCGCGCGGCCGGATGGAGGCCGGTCCTCCACCCCACGCATTTTTGTATATCAGGGATAGATCAAAATTCTGACCTTACCGGTGTCACCCATCGCCTTAGCTTTCCCAAGTCCGATAGTTTTGATCCGCGTGTCGTCCAATCTAAAGTTTTGTGCGAGGTAATCGCGAACAACCATGGCCTTGGCCTGCGTGAGCACCCGATCCTTGTCCGAATCGCCCAGCACTTCGGAGGCCGCCACTACAACTAATCCGAACTTATTTTGTTCCAGAAATGTTCCTGCTTCATTGAGGGCTTTCTCATTCTTCAGCTTCGCGCTGTCCGGTTGCTCAAAAAGCTCTGGCGCGCTGTACTCAAACTCCTTGATATACGGCTTGACCGGCAACCGAGAGATGACGTGCTTGGCCAAATCGGCGGAGTCTTCATACCCTCGCTTAGAAAAAAACCCGCGCAAAAGGAAATTTTGTTTAAGTGCCTCCACATCTTCTTGGACAGCGGTAAGCACAGCTTTGGATTGCGCGGCAACGGAGCTGGCCACATCGGCCATATCCACCGGAGATACGCTCCGAATGGTGTCTCCATTTTGGACTTGTGGCGCCCCCTTCGATCCGAAAGCGATTTCCACGTACTTGTCGCCCAGCAGCCCTTCCGTCTTGATCGATGCGACGGAATCGTTCCGGATAATATTCCTAGTTGACTCGTGCATTTTCATCACGACGGTGACTTTTTCATCAGGTTGGCTTGGCAGTTGGATACGTTGAACAGTTCCTTCGCGTAGGCCACCCACTCGCACGTCGGCGCCAGCAGTCAGCCCAGCGACATTTTGGAAATCAGCCTTCAGCGGAAACGTTGAGCTGAAAAGGAACTCTTTATCGCCGATCAAGAAGACACCGGCTGCGAGAATCAACAGAGTTCCAACAATGAATGCCCCAAGCCGAAATGTTCTCGCCATGATCTTCACCTACGAGGCCGGCTGAAGAAAGCGGGTGACGAACTTGTCATGACTCTTATGCAGCTGGTCAAATGTTCCTTCGATCAAGATATTTCCATCGCGCATCAACGCCAAGCGGTCTGAGATCGCATGGGCGACCTGAACGTCGTGCGTGACGATAATCGAAGCCATTTTGTGTTCCCTTTGCAACCTCAATATCAGTTCGCTGATTTCTCCGGCAGTAATTGGATCCAGCCCCGTGGTGGGCTCATCAAAAAGCAGGATGTCGGGAGACAACGCCAGAGCACGGGCCAAGCCGACACGCTTTTTCATGCCCCCCGAAATCTCGGCAGGCATCTTGTCAAAATCATTCTCCATGCCGACGCTCGCCAGAAGCATTTTCACTTGCTGCCTTTGGCTGGCGTCGGACAGTTTTGTATGCCTCTTCAGCGGAAAGGCCACGTTTTCACCGACCGTCATGGAGTCATAAAGCGCTGCGGACTGAAACAAAAAGCCAATCTTGAGTCGGATCTCATTCAGACGCTCCAGTGAAATACCGGCGATCTCCTGTCCGTGGATGCAAATGGACCCGGCATCGGGCTGCTGCAGACCGACGATCAATTTCAACAAAACACTCTTCCCGGTGCCGCTCCGCCCCAGAACCGCCAAGGTCTCTCCCTGCGCTACCTCCAGATCGATTGCGTTCAGCACGACTTGATCGCCAAAGGACTTGCGCAATGACTTCACTTCGATTGCTGGCGCAGCAGTCTTGGTTTTCATCCTTGCCTCAAGGGAAAAACATCAGAATCAACCGAACCAGCAAGACATCAGCCAGAATAATGAATATAGACGACAAGACGACGGAGTTGGCCGCCGCGCGTTCCACGCCCTCTGTGCCGCCTTGCGCGCGCATGCCCTCGAAGGACGACACCAGGCCGATAATCAAACCAAACACCGCGGTCTTAAATGTCGCGGGCAGGAAGTCGTTGAAGGTCACACTCGTGAAGCCCGCCTGTATGAAATGGCGCAGGGAGATCGGCTCGACCAGCGTGTTGGCGAGCCACCCCATCAGGATGCCGCAGAAATCCGCCGCCAATGTAAGCAAAGGCAGCATGAGTACGCAGGCCAACACGCGCGTGGCAACCAAATACTTGTATGGATCTACGGCTGACGCTTCGATTGCGTCGATTTGTTCCGTGACCCTCATCGAGGCCAATTCGGCACCGATGCCCGCGCCGACGCGGCCGCTGGCCATCAGCCCAGCGATGATCGGACCGCTTTCCTTGATGATGGAAATGACAATAACCGCGGGGAGCAATGGCTTGGCCCCAAACCGCAAGAGGCTGTCGCGTGTCTCGAGCGAAAGAACTACTCCAGTTGCCGCTCCTGCAAGGGCCACGAGCAGCAGCGATTTTGCTCCTACTTCATCAAGCTGGCAGACGAATTCTTGACGCTCGTAAGGAGGAACAAAGGCCGTGCGGGCCAGCCGGGCGCAGAAGTTCCCAAATTCGCCAAACCACTCAAAGAATTTGACAAAGACAGGCATGCTTCTCCTTATCCACGCCATCCAGACCGACGAATCTGAGTGAATCTACGAATGGGATCATCCAATTTCAACGCTAGCCGGTAGAAGACGTTAGGCCAGCCGTGCGCTTGCGTCAATTTGACCTACAAACCGCAGCGATCGGACGCCTAGCGCGGCACGCCTTCAGCGCGGGACATTATCCGCCGTCGAATATCCAAAGCGTGGTGCAGATGTCGGCAATCAACGGAAGGTTTAGAGCGGCGTACTTCACAGCGCCCAATTGGCCTGCCGGAGGCCGCGAACGACGCTTCGGACCAGGCACCTTAACCTCGCGAATGTCGCCATTACGGCGTCAGAAGAGTCGAATCCTTTATTTGGTGCTTTCAGCGGCCGCCGCTTGGGGAGCTTAGCGAATTCAGTTGATTCCAGGTTGTTATCTTGATGTAGCTTTCGGAATGCTACTGACGAGGCCTGCTTGGAAGGATATGCCGGACTCATGGAGCGTCGGCTTTAGTTTCACCGGTGCCCGGAGAGCGCCAATCACGCAAGCCGAACTTGGTATCGCCGAGCAACGTGTAATAGACGCCCACCGTGCCAACCCTCTGGTGGGTATCGGGCAGATCGGGGTAGTGCGCGTTTCGGCTCGAAGCGATGTACCCGAGGGCGATCGCGTGGCGCTCATAGATGCGGAAAGTCAGGGAGGTATCCGCGCGGAAAATGGTTTCCGACCCCCGGCTCTCGGTTGAGGCCAGGCCGCTGACATAGAATTCGCGGCCGGTGACATCTAATGAAACACGGTCGCCTAGGATGAGCCGGAGCGCCAACAAAGCCTGCGGGGTGAGGCCATAGTGATAGTCGCGCTGGCCGCTGCCATGGATCGTGCCGGCGGCACCAAAGCCAACTCCGCTGAGTGCCGTGCCCTGCAGTGCGACGGATTTCGACAGCCACCATTCTCCGGTGGTGCCGAGCGACGCCGCCGTGCTGGAAATGCGAAAGATCTGCGGGGCTATGTAATCGTAGCTCCCGTACAGACCCCAGATGCCCCGATAGCTGTCGCCTGCTTCGTAGCTGGTTCCATAAAGCAGGCCGCGGCTAATGATGTTCTCGAAGATGTTCGCCGTGGTGGCTTCGAATTCGAAGTGGAAGTAGTCAAACGGTCGGTCGTATGTGTAGTCGGGCTTACCAGGCAGCCCGTAGGCCATGGAGAAATCGACGATCGCTGCGTCCTTAGCGAAGGCCTGCGAGGCTGGCGTCCCCAATTCGTCGGGGTTGACGTTCACGTTCGACGTGACGGTCGAACCCAAAGTCGCGCCGACTTGCAGGCGCGTGTAGAAGGACGGTTCATAGCTCGGGAATACGGCGCGGAACCGGTCCCCGAAAACGAGCCGGTTGAAACCCATGGTGGGCGCGATCGCCGCCGCTCCCAGCTCCCGCCAGAACCCCGGTTCGTCTCCGCCGCTCTCTAGCAGCAGGCTCGCCATGCGGAACAGCGGCTCGCCCAGGATTGGCCCAGCGAACGAGGTCGTGATTTGATCGTTGATGGACGGCTTGCCAGTCTCGCCCGCCTCCTTCCAGAGCAGGCTGCCGCCAAATGCATAACCCATCGATTGCCAGAAGCCGAGACCCGCAGATCGTGCGAATCCGTGAAAGATTGATCCCTGATACGGATGCAAGAACTGGTTCGTCTCGAACGGGTCGGTGTCGATGACCCAACCGCTGCCCAAATTGTGCCGAAAAGTGGAGAAGTTGGTGCCGTAAACACTCGCATCCAGGAAGTGTCTGTCGTACTGATTCAGCAGGAATTCGAACCCAACGCTCTCATACGCTGGCACCCAGTGGCTCTTGCCATCGCCGGCCCCCCAGTCGGAAACCGGCTTCGGTTTATTGACGGCAAACGCCGTCGACCCGGCCTGCTGCGGCAGACGTTCGGCTGCGGCGCCCTCGGCCAGTGGATCACTCACCCGGATGGCGAGGCTTCCGGACATTACCGCTTCGCTGAGCCACGCCTCCGCATATTGTGGATCGCCCGCCAACGTGATGTGGAGCAGCTTTATCGGGCGGCGGATGTCGCTTCGCGACCAGACTTGAAAGCCTTGCTGTGCAGGAGCCCGCTGCGTCGTAATGCGCGCGCGGTGTCCGGCATTGCGGCCCTTTTGGACCGACGTCGAGGTGCGGGTTGGTCGATTGAGTCCCGGTATTTTCTTGAGCTTATTGATGACCTCTTGTGCGATGCCATCGCCGAGGTAGTTCCTGCGCGCATCGCTGGTGGGATTGGAAGACGACGTCACGGCGATCGGCGCGGTCGCTTCAGCACAAGTCACAATGTGCCTACCGGTCGCGCGAGTCAGCGCCCAGAGCGCGCTGCCGGTGATGATGCCCACGAACGCAATCATCGCCAACTGCGGTCCGCCGATCCGCTTCAGCCCGTGCATTTTCATGTTTAATCAATAACGCTTTGCCATTTCCCGTCTCGGCGTGGACATCCTGAATTCCCGTTCTTTCGACCAAACGTAAGCCGAGAGACCAAATGAGGCAACGACCCCTCTGTCTCAAGTTCAGCGCCGGCTATTGTAACCCCTTGCTTGCTATTGATTGTGGCGACAGCAATTTTTCAGCGTCGCTTTCCGAAAACTTCGCAAAATCTGAGAGCCGCGTGTCGGGCAATGCCCTTCGTCGCATGGATTGAGCGGTACTCCGCACACGCTTCAGGCACGGCCCCAGTCGATACGATAACCACATCCCAAATTGAAATCGCTCTCATGAACAGTTTCGGGGAATAATTCGGAAACTCAATATCAGCATTGTTCGCAGGATCCGCTTGCAGCGAAACGCGGTCTGTACGATAGCGCACGCTAGCTGCCTTGCCGCAACTTCAATACTCCGCGACGATCTGCTCGACGAAAAGCAAACGCGGTCATATGTCTAATCCGACACGTTGGGCAAGCCCAAAATGCGTCAGCGACCGATTTCCGGCAAAAATTTCCGTATTGAAAATGACCGGTGACCGGGATGCGCCTGATGCTCCGCCCGATACCGGCCATTCAGCTCGGAGAATCCAGCGCCCAGCGCCGAATCATCCGTCCCGGGGAGCCAATAAAACCAGGGTTCATTCCGAACACATGGGTGACGCGTGTTCGCTGACCTGCTTGACCCCGCCGTCCTGATCCCTACGGGTACCGCTCACGCAGTTCGTCGACGAGAACGCGGGTGTTCTCGGAGTAATCGATCGGCACGACGACCAAGTGCACACCGCCGTGGCTGAAGGCCTCTTTCAGCGTTGGTATGAATCGCCCGATCTCTGCGACCCGTGTCCCGCGTGCACCATAAGCCTCGGCGTACTTCACGAAATCCGGATTGTTGAAGGTCATGCCGAAATCCGGGAAGTGATCTACGGCTTGCTTCCAGCGGATCATGCCGTAGGCGCCGTCCTCGAGCACTAGAACCACCAGGTTCAATTTCAATCGAACGGCGGTTTCCATCTCCTGGCTGTTCATCATGAAACCGCCATCGCCACAGACGGCCATCACGCGTCGCTGCGGATAGAGCATTGCGGCCGCCATTGCCGAGGGCAGCCCCGCGCCCATGGTGGCGAGCGCGTTATCGAGCAGCAGGGTATTGGCGACGCGTGTGCGGTAATTTCGCGCGAACCAAATCTTGTACATGCCATTGTCGAGCGCGACGATGCCGTCCGAGGGCATGACCCGTCGGATGTCGTGGACCAAGCGCTGTGGCGTGAAGCGGTCTTCGGTCGCGCGAGCCGCTATACGATTGAGAATTCCCTCGCGCAGAGGCAGCAACGCGCCGGCGTTCGGGATCCGACCCTCGACACGATCCGCCAGCAGCCGCAGCGATGGGCCAATGTCGCCGATCACCTCGGTCTGCGGGAAGTAGACCTGTTCTACATTGGCAGGCTGATAGCCGACGTGCACCACCTCGGGGCCGCGAGGACCCATGATAAAGGGGGGTTTCTCGATGGTGTCGTGGCCGATGGTGATGATGAGGTCGGCGCCGTCGATGGCATCGTGCACATAGTCGCGTTCCGAGAGCGCCGCGGTGCCCATGTACAACTCCGTGCCGCCCGGCACGGTGCCCTTGCCCATTTGTGTCGTGAAATACGGAATCCTGGTACGCAGTACAAACTGTGCGAGGTCGGACGTCGAGCGCGGCCGCGACGCCGCTGCGCCCAGCATCACGAGCGGCCGCTTCGCGGCCATGATTAACTGGGCAGCACGGCCGATCGCTTCCGCTGCTGCCAGCGGCAGCTCGACGGGGTGAGGCGGAATCAGTGCGAGGCCCTCGCATTGCTCGGCGGCAATGTCCTCGGGCAGCTCCAGGTGCACGGGTCCAGGGCGCTCCTCTTGCGCGACGCGAAAGGCTTCACGCACGAGCGTGGGAATCGTGTTGGCCGAGACGATCTGGCGCGACAGCTTGGTCAACGGCTTCATCGCCGCCACGACATCCACGACTTGAAAGCGCGCCTGCCGCGACGAGAGAATGCCCTTCTGCCCGGTAATCATGATCATCGGCATCGCACCCAAAAGAGCATAGGCCGCGCCAGTCGTCAGGTTCAATGCGCCTGGCCCCAGGGTCGTAATGCAGACGCCAGGCTTGCCGGTAAGGCGACCGAAAGTGGCCGCCATGAAGGCGGCAGCTTGTTCATGGCGGGTCAGTACCAGTTCGATCGATGAGCTACGAATCGCCTCGACGACATCGAGATTTTCCTCGCCTGGAATGCCGTAAATTCGGGTGACGCCCTCGTTTTCCAGCGCTGCGACCAGCCAGTCGGATGCTTTGGTCATCGGTTCTCCTCGACGGCCGCGTGGCCTTGAATTAGTTTGAGCATTGGCGTTCGATTAAAGTCCCGTTGATCCCTGCTCCAATAGCGCTAAGTCAGTCATGATGCAACAAAGTGACTCGTCTGAATTTTCCTTAAGGCTTACTCCTAAAGCGAATGCGGCAGGCTGATTTGGCGATCGATAATGCGGTTGGCCATAGAATAAATTGGACTCGCCGATGCTCGCATCACGATTCTGCTTAAGATGAACGGATCGATAACCCAAGGCAAGCCCCGTCAATGCCTCCCCGACCCGCAAGCATTGGATGGTCGAGACACGCCATCGTCTGAAGAGAGGCGCCCGGATCGACGTCGAGTTGTCCTACGCTCCGATTGACATGAGCGGCCGGCCGTCGTAGTTGTGCTTCGCAGTCGACGTGACCGAGCGCAATGCGTTACAACTTGAGTTTCTCGAAGCGACGGCTCTGGAACGTCGGCGCCTCGCCGATGAAATGCGTTTGGGTCTCGGCAGCGCACTCGCGGAGATCGAGTTTGCAACCACGCGATTCGAACAGACGGCAAGTACCGCCCACGTGGATTCGGCCGCCGTCGACCTGCTCGCGCGCGCCAACCGACGCGCATTGGAGGTCTGCCGACTGACCGCGCACAACGTGAGTTCAACGAGCCATTGACGGTAAGAATTCCCTCATCCCAGCTGGCTTGGATGCCGACTATTCTGATCGTCTGAAGATCATGTAAATGCCCGCAAGGATCGGCAGAGCCATCACAGAGAAGCCGAGCAGCGGCTTCGCGCAAAGCTTGAATAGCACGAGACCGGTAAACCCGCCGTTGACCGCCGGAGTCGCATCGCCACCCAAAACCGAGAGCAATCCGTCGATGGCGTCCCCGATAAATGCGAATGTGAGGCCATATACCGCGTAAAGCGCGACAGTTGCGGCCAGTAGATACAGCCAAGGCCTCCGCAAATCGCCCCAAGCAAAATACGCCGCGCCACCGGAGAGCGCGCACGGCAGCCCCAGAATCGCGGCGAGCTGTAGAATGGTTTTGACCATCAACCCCTATCCGGTGCCAAGCCAATGCCTCAGCAAACGCACGTGATTGGCCGAACTAACCACCCATAGACATGACATGGACATAAGTGCCCAAGCGCACGTTGTAGGCGAGATACCATCCAATATGGTCCGGGTCATCATAGATTACTATATCGTCGCTGTCCCATAGCCAATCATCGCACCAGGCATAGTCAAAAAGCGCGACGGAAAAGAAGAATCCGCCGATCGCAAATCGACCGTGATCACCTCCATTGAGTCGCCAGACATGCCCCGGGCCGATAGCGCCGGGATGCCCTGGTTCCCGGCCCGAGGAAGATGAACTGCGCGACGGCGCTCGCACCGGCGAGGGGCCATGCGCCGGAATGTGTCCTCCGCCGACGCCGTGTTCCGCGGCGTGCATTCCGCCGCTGTGTGCTCCGCCGCCCGACGGATGTTGTGCATATGCATTACCGGAGAACATCAGCATCACTGCAAAGAGGCCGGTTAGCGTGTTAATGGTTTTTCATCGTTGCACGACATTTCCCCCCGTGATTCTGGTCAACCAGCCGGAGCGTACGCGGCATCGCAATGGAACGCACAGGCGTAATTTCCCGTACGATTCTGCGAGTGTCCACGTTGGAGTCGGTGTCCACATTCAATAGTGCGCAGATCGAACGATTGCCGGCCAGGTGTGCTGCAAAAGTCACATCGGGCGTTGCGAAGTCGGTCAATCCAACGACACGCTGTGCCTGCATGAGCCTCGGCAATTTGTCATAAGTCATTTGCGGAGTGCCCCGCCATCTCACGATCGCGGTGCGGGGCCGTGGCTAGCAGGTTCACGCAGAGATCGAAGAAATGCGCCAGCCCGCGCATTGCTTGTTGCTCCACTCGGCGATCGGCAGAACCGCGAATAAAGCGCTGTATTGGCTAAAATCCTCAAAGAATCGAGAACTTTGCAATAGAATCCGAATGGCGCTGCCTTTATCGTCCCGCAATCGAAAGTTCTGCTCGATGCATTGTTTCCTGAAGTGGTACCGTTCCCGTCATGTTTCTGACCCGCCTTAGCGTTTCGGCTCGATTCCTCTTGGTGCTGGCGATTGGGTTCACCTTTCAGGCCGGCATCTCGATCGTGTCGCTGCTGGACCTCAGAAATTCGCTGATGCAGGACCGTATCAGCGAAGTCAAGCATCTGCTCGAGGCCGGGTACAGCACGGTGGCTATGTATCACGATCAAGCGCTCAAAGTTCAAGTTGCTCAACGACACGTACGGGCATGACATCGGCGATATGATGCTGCGCGAAGTCGCGCGGAGCGTCAATTTGCGCGAGGGCGACATCGTGGCGCGCCTCGGCGGCGATGAATTCGTCTTGGTCCTGGTCAATATCGGCCATACCGAGAAAGAAGCCGCCGCCGCCGCGGAAACGGTCGGCAAGAAATTATTGGCCTTGCTCAACCAGCCTTACCATCTTGGCAACGTTACCCACGTCAGCGGGGCCAGCATCGGCATTACCCTGTTCAAGGGAGACGGCGCTTCTGCCGACGATTTGCTGAAGCAGGCCGATCTTGCGATGTACGAGACTGCATGCAAGCAGCTCGCGGCGTGGGCTGCGCGACCCGAGACAGCCGATTTAAATATCGCAGTCAATGTCAGTACGCGTCAGTTCCAGCAACCCGAATTCGTGGAACAAGTCATCTCGACGCTGCGGCGCACTGGTGCCGACGCCAATCGACTGACACTGGAGTTGACGGAAAGCGTGTTGGTCCACAACGTCGAGGACGACATCGAGAAGATGTCGGCGCTCAAGAGCGAGGGCGTCAATTTCGCGCTCGACGACTTCGGCACCGGTTATTCCTCACTCTACTATTTGAAGCGCTTACCGCTCGATCAGTTGAAGATCGATCGGTCGTTCGTGCACGATGTGCTGATCGACTCGGACTACGCGGCAATCGCGAGAACGATCGTTGCGTTGGCGCAGACTCTCGGACTGAAGGTTATCGCAGAGGGAATTGAGACAACGGAACAGCGGGTGTTTCTGGCGGTTTCGGGTTGCCATTACTACCAGGGGTACTTGTTCAGTCGCCCACTGCCACTCGAAGGTCTCGAGCGCTATATTGCTAATCCAGGCCAAGTCAGTCGCTTCGTCGCGGCTACAGCCTGATTCGCAAGCGCGGCTTCCGCGGGCCAGGATCGCCATCGCCCGCATCTTTGCTGATGCGCAGACGGCTTCACCGCTCGTTATGTGTAGAATCCGGGGATATTCACAGAATGCGTCGCAACGTTAGGCTGATACGCGGGAACTGGGGGCAACGAATTAATGTCGGTACCGCCGCAAGAAGCCATCGCCTTATTCGCACCTGCCGCCTCTAAGGCATTCGGCACGAGTATCGCCGCGGCGCTTGGTTTGTCGCTGAGCCGCCACGAGGAGCAAGTATTCACCGGCGGCGAGTGCAAGATGCGCCCACTCGAATGCGTGCGCGGTCGCGCTGTCTATGTCGTTCAATCATTATTCGGCGATGCTCTTGGCTCGGCGAACGACCGGCTCTGTCAGTTGCTCTTTTTCATCGGTGCGCTCAGAGACGCCGGCGCAAGGCACGTTACCGCTTGCGTGCCCTATCTCGCCTATGCGCGCCAAGACCGGCATACGGAGGCGCGCGACCCGGTTACCACGCGCTACGTTGCTCAGTTATTCGAGGCCATGGGGGTCGAACGCGTGCTCGCCCTCGAGGTGCATAACCCGGCCGCTTTCGATAACGCATTCCGCTGCGAGACCATTCACCTCGACGCGACGGCCACATTCGTCCGGCACTTTGCGGCCAATTCTGCAACCCAAGAATTTGCCGTCGCCACGCCGGATATTGGCGGCGCCAAGCGAGCGCGGCACTTCCAGGAGCTCTTACAAGCGACCATTGGTCGCAGCGTCAATTTTGCGCTCATGGACAAGAAACGCAGCCAAGGCAGCATCAGCGGAACGCTGTTTGCCGGTGACGTCGCCGGACGCCTCGTCGTCATTTTCGACGATTTGATCAGCTCCGGAACGACTGTACTGCGCGCCGTGAGCGCTTGCCGTCGCGCCGGTGCCAGTCGGGTCGCCGTCGCCGCAACCCATGCCTCCTTTTCCCCGGAGGCACATCGACTTTTTGATGCCGCCGAGTCAGCTCCGGATAGGCCAGACTCCGTGATCGTTACCGATTCGGTGCCTCTCGGCGAGGGCCTTTCCACTCACTTGAACGGATCGCTCACAGTGCTTTCAATTGCACCGGTCTTTGCCGACGCGATTCGCGCGCTGGAACCAGGCGTCTAGCCCACATCATTCGTGAAGGATGAGATTTTCGTGCTCACTGGCCCAGTATC
>OCZU010001315.1_pt1 | contig 16425 bp, 13 predicted proteins | sample 1539001 | NCBI WGS metagenome assembly OCZU01 (sample SAMEA3539306, study PRJEB22396) | soil metagenome | biome: tundra; feature: field; material: soil | place: USA | collected 2010-05 | depth 0.15 m | reverse complement strand
GTTCCGCGACGAGCCAAGCGATGAGCAAGCAGGGTGACGATGGAGAACAGGCCTAATAACACAGGAGTGGTGCGGGCAATCGCCAAGTTAGACCACTGCCGTTGGGTCTCCACCCCGAGGTGAGCACGGACTTCCTGGAAGGTGACTTCTACTTGCCAGCGCAACAGGAACCATTCCAGGATTTGCCGGGGAGACTGATGCAGATCGGTACACAGCAAGGCGCGCGTTCGAACTTACCTTTGGGGTCGCGCACCAACACCCAACGGATTGGTAAGGGCGGCAGGTTAGCAGACGGGGCAATTCTGCGGTCGTCTGCAAGGCCCTGGTCAATTCCTCGCCAGCCATCTTCAGCGTCAGCACCAACACCAACTACAGTTTGTCTGATTACAACGGATTCAGAGTCAATCCCGGAGCTGCCTTCTCCTTCCAGTGGAATTCGCCTCCCTGGCGCACCTCAGCAGATTACACAGGGCTGCTCCTGTCCGGCCGTGGAGCCGCTGGGAACAACCGCAAGCAGGCGGTTCCAGGCGCGGTTGGTAGACTCTGTGATTTTCTCACCGTCCGGCAGGTGATAGGCTTCTGGCGTGAGGCAGCAAATAGCCGACGATGCTCCCGTTGCTCGTCACGGAGAAACTGAAGCGCGACAATTCCGGACTGGGGCAGCCGCACGCATCGCGAATCCTGTCTACCCCTGAACTCCGTCGAGCAACAGCACGGCAGTCGGGTTCTCATAGACGGGGTTAAGACGGATGGGCGTGACCGCGAAGTCTGGTCCCGCGTGGGTCGGTACTGGGCCACTTTGAAACAGCCCGTGGCACTGTAAAGCTAAAGGTCGCGCCCGCGCTCGTGATATTCGGAGCGCAGGCGCCTTCATTTTCCGTTACGTGGCTTCCGCAACGGTAGGAGATTTACGTACGGCTCCGGTTCTGACGCCGACGGATACCTGCCCCGGCGATCAACAACACGGTGCCAAGCGGAACAACGCTTGTCGGCTCGGGCGTTGCTGCCGTTGCGGTAACCCCTACGCCATTAAGAGAGCCGACATCTATAATTCCGAACGCGTCGCCAGTGCCCGGCACAACGCCGTACCCCGGCAGTGTGCTGACGGTGGGATGGTATGGTGAGTTCCCGTTCCCGGTGTCAGTATACGTAGCCCCCGCTGAGATCCCCGTTGGCAGGCCAAGATCGTCCGCACTGCAATGTGTGTCGCCGCAGTAGAGGAAGATGGCATACGTACTGCCAATCTTCTCGAAGTCGAGCAGATCGTCCACTGTCGAACCCGTCACCGCCGCCACCCACCCGCTATTGAAAATGGTGCCGGCGTTTAAGATGAATTCCAACGTTTTGTCTCCGGTGTTAGGGTCCACGGCTACACCGGTTGAAGCGCACCAAGTGGCAGTGACGCAATTGGTGCCATCCTGAAACAAAGCAGGGTCGTCAATCGCTCCCGCATGCGCAAGCCCTGCGCAACTAAACACAATTAACGCTGTCAAACCAAAGCCGCTACTTTTCACGTTTTACACCTCCAAAGATTAGAATGATTTACTGCCAGTGGACTCAGTATAAAGGGGACAGCCTCCGCCAAGATCGATTTCTGTACTAGCCAAAACGAATTTCGTACTAACCAAAACCATCAATGGTACTAGTGCAAAACTCCCCTGCGGAGACTCTGAGACGTGGACCCCAAAAGGCCCGGGCGAGGCGACTTGGGCAAGCCGACGGGTAGTCCTGGCAAGCTTGAGAGAGCCGCCTTCCCACCGTATTGGCCATTTTCACCAAGTTCCATGCCACCCGTAGTTAACCGGAAGGAGAGAGAGTTCGCCGTCGGATTATTTGCCTCCTCAAACAGGATTCGAACATGCAGCCCTTTGGTTAGCAGCTCCAAACGGCCTCCGGCTCAACAGGTCGCTCGCCGTGTCAGTTATGTCGATACCGAAACCAACAAACACCTCGTGTTCCTGACCAACAACTTCGATCTGGCTGCACTTACGATCACGCAGATCTACAAGTGCCGCTGGCAGGTCGAATTGTTCTTCAAATGGATCAAGCAGCACCTGCGAATCAAGGCGTTCTACGGTACCAGCGAGAACGCAGTGAAGACCCAAGTCTGGATCGCGGTCTCGGTCTACGTGCTGGTGGCGATCGTCCGCAAGCGCCCTTTTTGGTCACCCGACAACTCGTCCATCGGGTTCTTCGCGCACGGCAAGCGGATGAAGATCGCGGCGTCGGGCGGTGCTCCGGAGATCCTGTGCGATGCCCCCAATGGGCGCGGCGGGACGTGGGGATCCGATGGCACGATTGTATTTGCGCCGGACGACCATGGGCAGCTATCTCGCGTCCCGGCCTCGGGGGGCACTCCCGTCGCGGCAATCCCGGCCGCCGTGTCGGGACAACGCGAAATCAACCGCTTTCCCTCCTTCCTCACGGGCAGCGATCGATTCCTGTACCTTCATGTCACCAAGTCCAGCGAAAGCAGCGGCGTCTATCTCGGTTCGCTCAGAGGCGCACCCCCAATCCGTGTCCTGCCCGACTCGACCACCGCCTATCACACGGTGGACCCGGCACCGGGAAGGATTGGATCGTCTTCCGGCGCGGAAGCTCGGTAATGGCCCAGCCCTTCGACCCCATAGGCGGACGCCTCTCCGGTGAGGCGACGCAACTGGCCGCGTCGGTCGGCGTTTCGGGCCACGCCTTCAAGGGCGCATTTTCCGCGTCGGCCAACGGCTCGCTCGCCGTATGGCCGAACTTCGGCGGTGCGCTGCGCCAGTTGGTGTGGGTAGATCTCAGCGGACGGCGGCTGGAGGCGGTCACGAAACCTTCCCCAATTCCCGATTTCGCGCTCTCCCGGGACGAGAAACATCTGGTAATGCGGATTGGCGGCGACCGGAGCGACTACCTGCCGGCGGACGCAAGAAACCGTGCCGCTTCGCAAACACCGCCCCACGAATATTTCAATTCCCGCAAGGCCGGGCAGCCGCCCTGAATCGGGATGGTTACGTCAATAGCCCAGACCATACGGCCGTACATTCTATGCGCTCTCTAAGGTTCGCGCGGGCGCCAGGTCGTTGCCGCAGTGCGGGCAGTACTTATCCATTTCGCCGACTTCCTGCTGGCATTGAGCGCAGGTGGGATGTAGGACGTACTTGCAACCGGGACAGTAGTTGAAGCGTGCACTCACCATCGAGCCGCAGTTCGGGCAATGGTACGGCAGCGGCTCGCGGGCGGTAAAATACAAAACAAACCCCATCGCCAGGTAGGCGGGCAGCATGATGATCACCAGAAAAAGCCAGAGAGCCGCATTCATGCCGCGCCGTTTCGCATCGCAGTAAACGTAACCACAGAGAACGAAGATGCCGGCGAGCACCGTCCAGATACCCAACCCGATGGCCGCGACCAGGACCATGCCCGCCTTGTCGCCATACTCCTGCACGACCGGCCATGGCTCGGGAAAATTGTGCCAACAAAGCGTGAGGCTTACCAGTTCCCCCAGGACCAGGAGAAGGACCATCGCGACCAAGAGGCCCCGTGGCACCAGTTTGATCTCCTCGGAAAAGCGCAGGTGTTCCTTCTTCCTGCGGAAGCGGATCAGACGCAGCCTTTCGTTCCAGGACCCGCTGACATTGGACGAATACCTCGACATCTTATTTCTCCTCTACCTCTCCTCGATCCTTCGCTTCTCGATGGCCCAGATGCCGGCGGCAATGGCCGCGGGCACACCCCACCAAAGTCCGAACGTAAGCTTCAGCCACACGGTGGGAAGTCCGGCAATGCGGCCGGCCCATTCAAAACCGCGCCACACCAGCGGAGCGCTGGCGATGCCCAGCGCCCACGAGAGCGCAAATGAGATCCACAATGTCGAGGCCCGCCGGCAGGGCCGAAGTTCCTGCGCGCGCAGGTAGACGCGAAGCTGCGTACGGCGGGCCAGGTCCGGCGGCAAGGGCACCGAAATCGAGCGCAGATTGTGCATTGCCCGCTGCATCTGGTGGGCCAGACCGGCGCAAAGCTCGCAGTGTTCGAGGTGCCGCTCCAGCGATTCGCGCTCCGACGGCGCGATACCCTCGATTGCCTCGCGCTCGATCAGGTGCTGCGCGCGTGAGTGAACATCATCCCGCATATGCATCTCCCAATACCTGCCGCAACGCCTGGAGCCCGCGGTATAGGCGCGATTTCACGGTCGAAAGCGGTGCGTCCAGCACCGCCGCGATCTCCGGAAGTTCCAGATCTTCCTGGAAGCGGAGCAGAAGGACCTCGCGGTACACCGCCGGCAAGCGTCCGAGCGACTGCTGCACATCCCCTGCGAGCTGGTGGCGCGAGAGCTCCTCCAGCGGGGACGGCTCGTCTGCGATGACGTCGGGATCCACCAAAGAATCCAGGCTGTCGGACTTTTTGCGGCGCCCCAGGTCGATCGCGAGGTGGCGCGCGATAGCGAACAGCCAGGTTTCGAAACTCGCCTTAGCGCTGTATTGATCGCCTCGATCCAGAACCCGAAACCAAGTCTCCTGGAAAAGGTCTTCGGCGGTTTCCCGGTTGGCCGTGAGGTACACCAGATACCGGAACAGGCGATACCCATACTGCTCGATCAAATGGTCGAGCAGTTCGGGATCGCGCCGGCGCAACCCGGCGGCCAGAGTCTTCCGGTCTACGGCCAGCATTCCCGAGAACCACAGGATCAGGGTCGCCATACATTGTTGTATACGGATGAGGGTTGCGAAAAGACGCAAGGGGCCGGACCCCCCAAGAAAGCTTGCGCCGATCGGCGGGCGTAGTACGGCCAAGTACAAGCGAAAAAACAGCTAAGGAAAGTCGCCCGGATCGAGCGCGCCTGGTGGGCCGCGGGCGGTAACAAGAGAGGACGATTCGGGACGCCGTAGCCGGAATCTTCCAGCAAGCTTCCTCCGGGTGACTGCTGGGGTTGTCCTGCGATCTTCCTGAGATATGTGCCACTGTTGGCCGTTCCGACAGTTTCAGTGGTGTTTCTTGGAATGGTGTTAACGTTTCTATTGGGGCGCGCATCCAGGGCCTGGTGCAAACTGCGCGCACCTAATCAAAGGAGCTTTCTGGAAAGGAGTTGATGCCCCGACTCTTGGTTGCCATCCTGCTCGCCGGTGTTGTATGCGCGCAGACGTCTGTTCCCGAAACGAAGGATCCGCTAGGACGAAACACGCCGCAAGACTCGGTATTCCAGTTTCTTGAGGCTTGCCACGCGCGTGATTATTCGAAGGCGCTTTACTATCTCGATTTGAGACGAATGCCCCCCAAGGAGCGCGCCGCGACTGGTCCGGAACTCGCGCGCCAATTGGAAGACCTGCTAGATGACACCCCATTCGCCATCACGACTCTCAGCCGCGATCCGGAAGGAGATCAATCCGACGGCCTTTCGTCGGCCTTCGAGCGACTCGACACGTTCCTTGTAGATGGACAGACGTTGGAGATGCAACTGGAGCGTGTGGAAATGAAGCCCGGGTTCCACGTCTGGCTCGTCTCGGCCGACAGCATAGCGATGATCCCGAAAGCGCACCAACTCGTTTCCGAGACGCCGTTCGAGAAGAAGCTGCCGCAACGCCTCGTGACGCTTGAAATCCTGGATACCCCTGTGTGGCGCTGGATCGCCCTCGTAACGATGGCTCTGGCGCTCTGGATCGTAGCGGGGTTGCTATCGCGGGCAATTGTGGCGGTGTTGCGGCCGCTGGTGAACGCGTCGGGGTTTCGCGGTCCCTTGCGCATTTGTTTGGCGGTCGCAGGCTTTCGGGCGGCGATGGAAATCGCGTCGCCATCCACACTGCCTCGGTTGTCGATCGAACGCGCTATGGGACTGCTTTTCGCTCTGGCCGTGGCCTGGGTTGGCGCAGCCGTGGTCGACCTGATTGCAGAACGTTGGCATGCAGGTCTCGACCCGCGGGTGCAGGCGGTCAGCTATTCGGTGCTTCCGCTGGCCAGGCAAGTCCTCAAGCTGTCGCTATTCCTGGTCGCGGTTTTGTTTGTCCTTAGCGTATGGGGCTACAACACTTCGACGATTCTGGCCGGACTTGGTGTGGGCGGACTCGCTGTCGCGCTCGCGGCACAAAAAACTATCGAGAACCTGTTCGGCGGAATCTCTGTAATCGGCGACCGGCCCGTTTTGGTTGGCGACGTCTGCCGCTTCGGCGACCGCACCGGAACTGTGATGCACATCGGCCTGCGATCGACGCGGATCCGGACGCCAGAGCGCACGATCATTAGCGTGCCCAATGGCCAGTTCTCATCAATGGCGATCGAGAATATTTCCGGACGGGACAAGATCTGGTTCCACCCCACGCTAAACCTGCGCCGGGACACGACGTCAGACCAATTGAGACAAGTGCTCTCGTCCTTTAGCGAGATCCTCGCGAGCCACCCCAAAGTGGAAACCGGCAAGATACCGGTACGTTTCACCGGCGTTGGGGCTTATTCGCTCGACGTCGAAGTGGCCGCGTACGCGACCACTTCCGACAATGACGAATTTCTGGCGCTGCAGCAGGAACTGCTGCTCAAGATGTTGGGGGCGGTGGAACAAGCGGGAACAGCCCTGGCTGTGCCGCTGCAGGAGAGCTTCGAATCGAAACGGGCGCCGGAGGCGTAGGGACGCGGAAGGCGACAATCTCGGCTTGATGAGCGGCGGCCTGTCCGGCGGCCATCCGGACCGCGATGTCCGGATCCTCGCGCCATTATGGTGCGGAGGAGGAGTTCGCCATCGATCAATTCGGAGAGGATGTACGAACTCCGCGGTCGCGTCCGACATCGTGAATGGCGAGAGGATTCGGATGATTCAGGGCGCCGGCGGCGCGTGCTTCCAGGGCGAAGAGGCGTTTCGTATTATCGGCAGCCAGCCGCTGGGCTTTCGCGCTTGGTGACTTCTGCCGATGCAAAGTTCTTCGAGGGATGCGGACGCCTACGCTGGAACTCGGCCGATCCGCTAATCGAACCGCACTCCGGCGGCGCGCCCCGTCCGCAGAATATACTGCTTGCCCTCCTCATACTCCTCCGCGGTCTTGAGATGTTCAAGCATGAGCGGCGCTTCCACTGGGCATTGCGCCAGTTCGGTCAGATACATCCGGTAGTCGATGGCGCCGCGCCCGGGGATCACTTCCAGGAAATGCAGGTTCATTTCCGCGATCCACTCGAGGTCCTTCGCGTGGCAGGAGACGATCCACTTCCCCAGCTTCGCGAAGCACTCCCTGATCACCTCCGCGTTGCGGTAGAAGCGCTGCGGGCTGTTGATCGCGTTGCACACATCCAGGTGCACCGCAAACGCTTTGCGGTCCACTGCGGAGATCAGTTTCAGATACGCGTCCGGTCCGTCCGGCACACTCCAGCCCATCATCTCGATAGTGAACTTCGTGCGCACCGGCTTCACTGAGTCGATCACCTTGCGGCAGTTCTCCACCGTCGCGTCAAAGAACTCGCGCGACAGGTTCTTGGCATCCGGCCCGTACCAGATCTTCGGGTTGTACGAGCCTGCGATGTCCACGCAGCAGCGTGCGCCCACAGCTTCGGCCAGGGCCAGCCGTTCGGCCACATACTTCTGGTTTTCGTAGCGTTCTTGCGTATCTGGGTCTAGCATGTTCTTCCATGCACCCACCTCGGAGATGACTACGTCCTCGGCGGTGAAGGCGTCGCGGATCGCGCGAATGCGCTCGCCCTCCGCTAAGCCCACTTGCGGGCAGACACCAGTCCGAGAACGCCGCCAGAGAGCGAGAGCACGGTGCTCTCGGTGATCAACTGGCGGATGACACGCCTGCGGCCGGCGCCGATGGCCATACGCACGGCGATCTCGCGCTTCCGCGAGGTATAGCGCGCCAGCAGCAGGTTGGCCACGTTGGCGCACGCCACCAATAGCAGCAGCCCTACGGCGCCCAAGAGCACGCGCAGCGAGGTCTTCACTTCCCGGACCATGGAGTCGCGCAGCGGCTCCAGGTTCACAGTCCAGTTCTTGTCAAATCGGGGTTAGGTGGCTTCCAGCCGGAGGGCGATGGCAGTCATCTCGGCCTGCGCGCGTTCCAGTGAGACGCCGGGCTTCAGCCGCGCGGCGGCCATCGGGCCACGACCCGAAGTGGCGCGGTAGTCGCGCGCGGGATCGAAGCCCATCGGCTCCCACAGGTCGGTATTGCGGTCGCGGAAATAAAAAAGGGGCGGAAGCACCCCGATGATGGTCGCGGGCCGGGAGCGTAGTTGCACGGCGCGCCCGATAACACCCTCATCGCCGCCGAACCAGCTCTGCCACAAGCGGTAACTGATCACCAGCGTGTTCGGTGCGGTGGGAGTATCTTCCTGCGCGGTGAAGAAGCGGCCGCGCAGGGGCTGAACGCCGAGCATGGGGAGGAGGTCCACGGTAGCGAAGCGATTTTGAAGCTCTTCGACCCGGTCGCCCTCGCTCAGCACGGCACGGCCGTCGGCAAAGGCGGCCAGGGTCGCGAAGACCTCGTTCTGCTTCTTCCGATCGAGGTAGTTGGCGGGCGAAATCGGGTTGTGCTCGGAACCCTTGAGCCGTACGTTCCGCTCCCAGACCATGACGATGCGGTCCGGTTCGCGGAAGGGAAGAGGCCGCAGCAGCAGGCCGTCGGCCACCGCAAAGATGGAGAGGCTGGCGCCGATGCCCAGCGTCAACGAGACGATCGCGGTAATGGCGAATCCGGGGTTGCGGCGCAGGCCCCGCACGGCATACTGCACGTCGCGAAAGGTGGTTTCCAGCCACATGATTGTGGACATCTCTCTGACTTCCTCCTGGGCGTATGCGACGCCGCCGAATTTGAGGGCTGCCTGTCTGTGAGCCTCGCCTGCGCTCATTCCGGCGCGCAGGTTGTCCTCAATGTGCATTTGAAAGTGCGATTCGAACTCATCCGCCATCTCCCGTTCCCGGTACGGTTTGCGGAAGTGCCCGGCCAGGCGAAGGAACGCCCGGCGCAACTTTCTCATAGCGCCTCGTCTTTGGGAGTGAAGAACTGGGCGATGATGTCGGTGGTCTCCTCCCACTGGCGCGCCTCTTTCTGAAGCTGCTTCCGGCCCGCGCGCGTCAGGGAGTAGAACTTCGCCTTGCGATTATTCGACGACAGGCCCCATTCCGAAGCGATGTAGCCTTCCTGTTCCAGCTTGAGCAGGGCGGGGTAGAGGGTCCCGTAGTTTAAGAGGAGGCGGTCCCCGCTGGTGTGTTCAATGCGGCGGGCGATCCCGTAGCCGTGCAACGGGCCCATCGCCTCCAGAGTTTTCAGAACCATGAGGGCCAGGGTGCCCTGCCAAACATCGGCCTTGTGTTCCATATGGGGATGCCATATGAGTATGCGCCGATTTGTGGCAAAAGGCAAGCGGAGAAGAAAGGAAAATTCTTTCCGTGAGTCTACGGGAGATTCTCGGGCCAATCGTGCTTGGGGTAACGGCGCGCCAGCTCTTTTCTCACCTGCGGATAGAGGCGCTGCCAGAAGCCTGCCAGGTCGCTGGTCACCTGCACGGGGCGCTGATTCGGAGCCAGCAGCCGCACCACCAACGGGACCGCGCCCCGCCCCACGGTGGGGGTTTCCCGCATTCCGAAGAAGTCCTGTAGCCGCGATGCGATCCACGGTGGCTGATGAGCTTCGTAGTGCACGCGGACCTGCCGCCCGCGCTCGAGCCGGATGCGCTCCGGTGCAATTTCGTCCAACAGCCGCCGGGCCGCCGGCGGGAGTTGCTGTTCCAGCGCACGGAGCAGACCGCCATCGCGCCCCGCCGCTTCTAGTTCGGCGAAGCTTTTCAAGCCCGCTGCCATCTGCCGCAATGCGCCCTCTATGGCTTCCGGACCGAGAGCGGGAACGGAGCCGTGTTGCGACGCAAACCAGGCGCGCGCCAGGAACGCATCCACCTCTTCGACGGAGGCGAACCGCCCGATGCCCGCTTCCAGCGCCTTCTGCACCAGCAGTCGGGCGGCCGCCTCGGGGTCCGGCGCGCCCCGGCTCTCTTGGATCGCAATCTCGCCGAACAGCAGGGCGCTCACGCTCTCCACGCGCCCGGCCGCCCGGTTCCATTCCACGCGGGTAATCTCCCGCACCCGGTCGGGAAACAGATCGAGTAGCCAACCCGGCTCGATGCCGCTCGCAATCCTCACCAGCGGTGCCTTTTGATCGCGCCGGTCTTCGGCCTCCACGGCCACCAGGAATTCGGCGGCGGACACGGTGCTGGATGGCGCAAGCTGGGCCGGTCCTCCGGCGGCAAGCTGTAGCTCGCTGCCCTGGCGCCGACGGGCCACGCGGTCGGGGAAGGCCGCCAACACCGAGATCAGCAACGCGTCTTCATCCGCCACAGCCCGCACGCCCCCCAGCCGCGGCGGATTCACGATGCGCCGAACCTGCCGCACCATCTGCGCGGTTCTGGACTCCCACTCGGACTCCATCAGGACCAGCAGGTCGGACCGGGTCGCATGATCGGCGCCGGCCGGCATGCGCTCGCCGGCGCTAAGCAGAGCGGCCACCGTACAGCCGTCTTCCGCCACTCCGCGCTGCCGGGACTCCACGATCAACCGGCCCAGCCTGGGATGCAAGGGATAGCGCGCCATCTCACGGCCCGTCGCGCCGCGCGCCCCGAGCAGATCCAGCAGTCTCTCGGCCTGCTCCACGCCTGCCACCGATGGAGGGTCGAGCCACTCCAGAGAATCGAACCGCCCCACTCCCATCGCGTGCAACAGCAGCGAAACCGGGGCCAGGTCCGCCCGCAACACCTCCGGCGTGTCACGAGCGGGACGCCGCAGGAAATCTTCCAGCGGATAGAGCCGAATGGCCCGGCCCGGACCAGTGCGCCCCGCCCGCCCCGCCCGCTGGTTGGCCGACGCCTGGCTGATGCGCGCCACTTCGAGCGTCGGCAGACCCGACCACGACGAATGGCCGGCCAGCCGCGCGAGGCCGCTATCGATTACGGCGCTCACGCCCTCGATGGTCACGGAACTCTCGGCCACATTGGTGGAAAGGACGATCTTCCGATGCTGGGATGGCGTCACTGCGCGGTCCTGTTCCTCCGCCGATTGATCGCCCGAGAGCGGCAGCAGGAGCCAGCCGTTTCTCTGGGCCATCGAGGCGCATGCCGATTGCGCGCGGCGGATCTCCGCGGCGCCCGGCAGGAAGACGAGAACGTGGCCGTCGAGCCCCTGGGCGGCAAGCCGGTCGAGCGCGGCCGCCACCTGCTGTTCCAGGGCGGATGACGAATTGGGCGTGTACTCGACAGCCAGCGGATACTGGCGCCCCTCCGATCGCAGTACCCGCGCTTCCCCAAGATACCGGGCGATGGGCGCAGCGTCCAGCGTGGCCGACATCACCACCAGCCGCAGGTCCGGCCGTTTGGTGCGCTGCAGCCGGCGTAAGAGAGCGAGCGCCAGGTCCCCCTCCAGATGGCGTTCGTGGAACTCGTCAAGCACCACCACGGAGGCTCGTTCGAGGGTCGTGTCCGATAGCAGCCGCCGCGTCAGCACGCCTTCGGTCAGGAACCGCAATCGGGTGCGGGGCCCGCTGACGTCCTCGAACCGTACCTGGTAGCCGACCGTGGCTCCGACGCTCTCCCCCAACTGGGCGGCGACGAAACGCGCCGCCAGACGCGCGGCCAGCCGGCGGGGTTCGAGCACCAGCACTTCGCGATCGGACAACTCCAGCAGCGCCGGCGGCACGCGTGTGGTCTTACCCGCTCCGGGCGGCGCTTCCAAGACCAGATTATTAGCGGAACGAAGATGGTCGAGAATCTCGGGAATGAGGGAGTCGATCGGCAGACGCACGTGTTTTCATCTTGGCACAGCGATTCCAGGACCTTGGAACGCCGGAGGCACAGGCTCCGTGGCGTGAGATTCCCTCGCCACCGAGGTGCGAATCTCGAGGACGCGTACGAGCAGACCGGCGACAATCGGCAGCACCGCGAACCGGCCACCTGCGCGGCTACCAGCGGGCGTGCCGGCTTATTCGTGACGCAGGGCCACCATCGGATCTACGCGCATCGCGCGCCGGGCGGGGAGATAGCAGGCCCACAGGGCGATCGCGGCCAGCGCCAGAGTCACCACCGTGAAGGTCAGGGGATCTGTGGCGCTGACCAGTAGCACGAACCGGGTGGCCACGCGAGTGAGCGCGGCAGCCCCAATCAGGCCGGTAACTACGCCGGCGATCACCAGGCGCACGCCCTGTCCTAAAACCAGGGCGCGCACATCGCTTGGGCGGGCGCCCAGCGCCATCCGAATGCCCAACTCGCGGGTGCGCTGGCTCGCCCCATAAGAGACCACACCGTACACGCCGATCACGGCCAGTATTAGTCCCAGGATCCCCATAGCCCCGGCCTGCACGGCTCCGATGCGAAACATCAGGAATCCCATTCCTCCCGCCAGCGACTGGTTCATCGTCTGCAGATCGGCAATTGGCATCTCGGAATCCAACGCCTGGATCTCGCGCTGCACTTGCACGCGGAGAGACTCCGGCGCCACCGAGGTGCGAATCTCGAGGACGCGCATCGAGTAGTATTGTTGCGCGAGCGGCACATAAACATACGGCAGATGGTCCTCGAAGAGCACCAGGTACTTGCTGTCCCGGGCGACGCCCACCACTTCCCACAGAGTCCTGCCGCCGCGAAAGCGCTTGCCGATGGGGTCCTGGTTGGGCCAGAGGCGCCCCGCCAGAGTCTGATTCACGATGGCCACGGGCGGCGCGGTTTCATTGTCGGATTCACGGAAGACGCGCCCGCGAACGAGGGGGATGCGAAGGGTGTCGAAGTAGTCCGGGCCGACGCCGTTCACGCCGATCGTGGGAGGCTGCTCACCGGGAATCTCGGGACGGCCCTCGGCGCGGACCGTGAACCCATCGGAAATATATCCCAGCGGCACGCTGTGCGCCAGGCTTACCGATTGGACTCCCGGCAGGGTGCGGGCCCGCCGTTCGAGATCGCGATAGAACTCGTTCGTGCGGGAGCGCTCGTAGCCGATCTGGGACGGGTCCATGCGGACGTTCAGGACGTGGCCGGGATCGAAACCGAGATCCATGCGCTGGGCCCGCTGGAGGCTGCGGACGAACAGACCGGCGACGATCAGCAGCACCAGCGAACCGGCCACCTGCGCGACCACCAGAATGCCGCGGACGCGCTGGCGGCCGGCGCTCGAGGAATCGCTGCGGATGCCGTCGTGCAGCACCGAGTTCGCCTCGGCGCGGGAAGCGCGGAGAGCCGGCCAGATGCCGATCAGGATTCCGGTCAGAAGGGCCGCCGTCGCCGCGTAGGTGAAAACTCTCCAGTCGAAGCTGAAGTCCACCACCACGGGGAGGTCCGTCCCCAGATCCAGCGAACTCGCAAAAGCGGCGCTGGCCCACCTCCCCAGGAGGATTCCGGCCGCTCCGCCCAGCAGGGCCAGGAGGATACTTTCGGTGAGCATCTGGCGGATGAGCCGCGCCCGTCCAGAGCCCAGAGCCGCGCGAATGGCCATTTCGCGCTGGCGCACCGTGGCGCGGACCAGCAGGATGTTGGCCACATTCATGCATGCCAGCAGCAGTACGAGCGCCGCCAGCATCAACAGGAAACCGCGAATCACCGGGATCAGACTCTCGAGGAAGTGTAGAGGTATAGGCCGCGCCAGGATTTCGGGAATCACGTGGACGGCGATGCCTTTGTCGCTTGCCGGGTATTGCTCTTCCAGCCTTCGGGCGATGACGTTGACGGAACTCTGAGCCTCGGCAACAGTCACACCCGGCTTCAGGCGGCCGAGCACCGTTAGGAAGCGCAGGCCGCGATCGGTGTAGAACGAGGCGAAGTCGCGCGAGTCGAGCTGCGTCAGACTGTTCAACGAGAGATAGCCGTCCAGGTCCACACCGGCGTACAGGCCGTGGAACCCCTCCGGCGCCACCCCTATGATCCTGGCCGGCCTCCCATTCATGCGAACTTGTTTGCCGACCACGTTGGGATTGCCGCCGAATCGCTTCTGCCAATGCGAGTAACCCAGGACTACCAGCATGCCGGTGCCCGAGGTTTCACCCTCACCGGGCAGGAACAGCCGGCCGGCAGAGGGCTTGAGCCCAAGGACCGTGAAGAGATTCCCGGTGACGGCGCTGTTGAGGAACTGAGTCACCTTGCCGTCGGCGCTCAGCCCCGTGATTCCCACGCCGAATGCGAAGAGGCCGGAGAAACAGTCGGCCTGCCTTCGAAAGTCGGTGAGGGCGGGATAGGAGAATCGGTATCGGAACCCGGTTTCGTCGCCCTTGGTCTGGGCGGCCAGGACCACGATCTGGCTGGGCGCCTTTACCGGCAGCGGTCGCAGGTAGCCATTGATCATGCTGAAAATGGCGGTGTTGGCGCCTATTCCCAAGGCAACGGTGAGGACGACGAGAGCGGTAATTCCCGGGCTCTTCCGTAACTGCCGGGCAGCGTAGCGGAGATCTTCGAGCAGGGGTCGCATCATGCCTGTGCAACCAGACTACAGGATGTGGGCCCTTGGTTGGAGAAGGGGGAGATCGGGTGGGGTGGAACGGCCGGCTGTTGGTGGGAGGGTTGTAGGTTCGAGTCCTAGCTGTGGAGCCATGCAAAATCGACGTTTCAAATCTGTACTTTACAGGTGACCCCAATTCAACACTCGAACTCGCTGGGGGCTCCTTTCAACGGTCCAAGTCGATTCGATAGACCTGTGTCGAGCTAACGTCGCGGACCACCAGCGGATCCCAATCCTCTGTCCAGCCCAACCAGGAGTTCCCGTTGTCAATCACCATGAAATCCGCGCGCGCAATTCTCTCGCGGTGCCCAGTGGCTACTTCGATCCGGATAGCCTCTATTACGGATCCTGAAACCGCCTCGCAGTAGATGTACCGCCCGTCGCGGGACCACTTGGGATACCCAATAGAATCCTCAGTGAGCGGGCGCCATTGGCTTTTCACGGGATCGAGAATGAAAAGCTTAAGCGTATTCACCTCCTGAGCGACGATGTGCTTCTCACCTGGAGACCAGCGCGCGGAAAACAGCCTTTCGGTGCCCACTACCGGCTCCAGTTCTCCTGTTTTGAGATGAAGAATCCTGATCATGCCCGGAGAAGATCCGTCCTGTCCAAGCAGAATCCTCTTGCCGTCGCCGGACCAAGTCGTGTCGTAGCCGGATTCTATCTCCGGCCTGTAAGGCGCGGCATCACCCCCGTCCCGGGAAACCAGCCACAACTTGTACTTTAAGAGTGTACCCGCCGGACGACCCGAGAAAGCGATTTGCTTTCCGTCCGGCGACCAACTGGGATTCATCCCCTCTACGCCCGGAGCCAGCAAAACATCGCCGGAGCCGTCCCCCCTGCACCTGTGGAGTTCAGCCCCTGGGTACGTGATGTAGGTCAGCCATTGCCCGTCGGGAGAGCGATCGACCTTCTCGCCGGAAAATCCACCCAGGAAAGAAACCCAACGTCGAGCCTCGCGGTCGTAACGCATGGTTTCGCCTCGCAATACGCTTCCCACCGCATAGAGCCGCCTTGGGTTAACGGGATCGAGAGCGGGCGGAGTCCGAAACTGCCCGCTGGTGGTTAACCGGGTGACAACGGGCTTCCTCAGCCATCCCCCAAAGCCGGCCTGGATCCGAAGGAAGATCTCTCCTTCGCTGCTCAGATAAAAGAACCTCAAGCCGTCCTGTGACCAAGCGCCCGATTCCTGTCCGTGTGCCGCCTCCGGTACAATCCGCCGCAGGTGCGTGCCGTCATCATCCACTTGCCACGCCTGAGATTTCTTTTGCTCTCCCGCGGGTTCCAGAAAACCAACGCTGTGGCCCGAAGGGTGCCACCATGGCAGCGTCGGACTGAACCCCGTCATCGGGCGTATTCTCCTGCGTAGGCCAGTTTTGATCGATTGGACATAAAGGCCATCCGGCATAGAGATCGCAATCCGCTCTGCGTCCGGCGCCAAGGCGACCCGGAAAGGTGGTTTGAGCTCGGCGACCTTGTGAGGCGCCTCGCCCTCCGGCCCGCAAAGCCACAGATTGACTTCGTCGGACGTGTCGGAATGTGGTGTTGCGATAAGGACCTGTTGCCGGATGGGCGAGTAGTCCGCCAAAACTCTGCTCCTGGCGCTCTTCAGGAAGGGCAGCGATAGACTCTTGGCTCCGCCTCCCGAGGCCGCCACCGACCAGACGTCGTAGTCGTCGCCGTACAGCACTCCGTTTCCGTTGGAAATCAAACGTCCGAATATCGCCACTTTGAAAGCACTGTCATTGGTGAGTGGCACCACCCTCTCCACCTGCGGCACATCGATGGACCAAAGGCCGGTTGTGAGAAACGTAGCGAGCACCAACCCGCCCGCTGCCAGCCACGCGACTGCCCGCCGCCGCGTCACCGTCTTGGTGGCGGGCATCACCGTCTGATCGCCCTGGACCGGCGCCAGAAATCGGTAGCCGCGGCGGGCAAGCGTTTCGATGTAGATGGGGTGATCCGCCGAGTCTCCCAAGGCTTCGCGCAGCTTATTGACGGCCTTATTC
>OCZU010001314.1_pt1 | contig 16430 bp, 13 predicted proteins | sample 1539001 | NCBI WGS metagenome assembly OCZU01 (sample SAMEA3539306, study PRJEB22396) | soil metagenome | biome: tundra; feature: field; material: soil | place: USA | collected 2010-05 | depth 0.15 m | reverse complement strand
GGTTTCGGCGCACCGAGCGGGGGATCTGTCTGATTACGCAGCCGATGATCGATCGATTAAGCACGATCGTTTAGCCGGCCGCGCGGCGAAGTTGCTGGGGCACGCAGTTGCTGGGCCAGGAAGTTGCTGGGCCACGCGTTAATTGTTCATGGGTCGCGCTGTTTGCACGATTAACCAGGCGGGAATGCGTGGATACGCTCGGGCGGTAGCAACGCGTAGGCTTCTCCTTCGATTGGTGGAGGAGCCGGGCTCGTCCTGTTCTCGAGCATCGCCTGTCGCGTGTTGAGCGCGACCTCCATCCAGTTTAGGCGCCTCGCGATGGCGCGATTCTTATGCTTCACATGCGAGAGGGGGTTTAACTTCGGGGGGATAGACATCGTATAGGCATGCCGGTCGTCGTTCTCCTGCGCTCCAAATGCTTCCCAGAGCGCGGAATAGGAATTCCTGAAGCTTTCGGCGTATCGTACGGCGTACGCAATTTGCGCATCATCCTTGACCATGAGTATGGCCCGCATGCCATTCGCCATCGCAATGCCACACACCGAGGCGAGGCAAAAATAGGGTGGCGAATTCTGTGGGAATGTATCGCGAAAACGCTGAAGCTCCGGGTTGCGGTCAGTCTGATTTCTGGTGACGAACATCGTGCGCTCGGGCTTGAGACCGAACAGACTGCCATTCACATAGGTGAAAGATACACGGCAAATGCGCGTATCGTCGACGGAGCACAAAACGCTGAGATCGCCTTCGTACCGGTTGTCTTCTGTGGCGCGCAACGTAATTGTGTAACGCGTGCCATCTACGACTTGATGCCAAAGCGCAAGTCCGCGCGGCGACTGATAGACAGAGCGGCGATAGATAGGTCCGTAGTTCTGCCCTTCAAAGCTGTAATGAGTGATGGCGCAGTCAATGCGTTACGCCAAAGTAAGGTATCTCGACAGATAGTAATCGTGCGTGACAAAGAAAAACCTATCCCGCTTGTTCTCCTTGGAAAATAGGGTCTCATGAAGTTCAAAGACCGCAGCTGCTTTAGTTTCAATGGAAACCGCAGGATCCTGCAAGCCGCCATTAGTCGGATTGGAGCCAGCCACAAGCCGCGAGTTGAATTGAGCACTCGTTTAGAACCTTTGACAGCATTAGCGCCTGACGATCCCAAGGTCTAAGCCCCGCTCACGTTAATGACCGCCCTAATGCCAGCGCCATCCCATCGCGCATCTCGACGACGCGACCAGCGCTATTGCGAATAATGTGGTTTTCATTGGCTGCTTTGCCGTTGTTACTCCGTCATCGACCGAGTGACACTCGGCTACATTTCGCACCGCAATGTCCCAATCTGTCTATTCGCACAAACCGAGGGGCGCATGGCTCCGGCGAAACACCGGCAGGCGTATTCGTTTGGCTATAAAAACCAATGTCTTATCTCGTATCTCGAGGTACCGGAGCATATCGCTGCATATCAATGAAGACGGCACCGGTGCATTCGAGAGTCAGTCGCAATCGCAGTTCGCACCGGACCATCCGAATGAAGAACTGTCCGCGAGCGTCTCAAATTGGCGGCGGACCTCCAATCGTGTCCAAAATCGTTTCTTGACAGCCTGGCGAGGGTGGGGGCTCATTGGGGGGCATCCGCACCTTGCCGCGATCCTTGCGTGAGTGTTGCAATCTCAACGGCGGCCGCGAATATAGAAACAAAGTCCGACTGCGATCAGCGAGGCGCAGCCTCCAATGACCTTGACCGCAAAGAGGGTACGGCTCGTACTATCGGCCGGCGGCACCATTACGACGACTAGTGCGAGAAGCGTTACCAGAAAACCCGTCCCGCCTACCAGCCAGCACGCGAAAGGTCCGCCAGGAATGAGAGTGATGTTCGCCTGCTTGCCGATTGCGCGGCGGCGAAGCACCGGCAGCGCGGCGAACATATATAGCAAGGGCAAAAAGCTCAAGATTACGGTCATGTCGATCAGCATTAGATACGCTTCATGGACAGCGGAACCGGAGATCGCGGCCAGCAGTACGAGCGTTGCCAGAACGCCTTGCGTAAGCAGCGCCACGTACGGGGAGCCGGTTGCCGGGTGAACGGCGCCGAGCGCCGTGGGTAAATAACGGTCGAGACCGAAGAGGAACGGTAACCGTGCGGTACCGGTGATCCACGCGCCGAGGCTGCCGGCCTGCGACAGCGTTACGAGCGCGGCGGCGATGAATCCAAATATCGGTACGCCCGCGCGCATGGCTATCGCGGCGAGCGCCTGTGGGATGCCGCTGACCGCGTTGATCTGCTGCGCCGGAAGTGCCATCAATAATGCCGCCGTACCCGCGATATATACGACTCCAATTGCAACGCACGCGATAAGCAGCGCGCGCGCGATGGTACGTCGCGGATTCTTGATCTCGCCACCCAGAATCGGCCCGAGCTCGAGACCCGAGTATGCAAGAGCCATCGTCGCGAAGCTGGCGACTGTCGCCAACGATTTGAAATTCGGTACCAGGGCTGGAACGGCGATCGGGGTCGCAGCGCCGAACCTGTGCCAGGCAAGAAGCCCACCGCACAGCAGGAGTGCTCCAACCGCCCATGTCGCCACGGCGCCTATGTTCTGCAGCCACTTTGCACGTTCGAGTCCGGCGATATTGAGCAATATCGCCAACCATAGAATGCCGAGGCAGAATGTGCCGTTGTAGATCGGATTGTCCGCGAGTTTGAGCCATGTGCCTCCATGGATGTACAGGAATGCCCCGGCGCCAAAGATGAGCAGCGCAGGAAAGAAGACGAGATTGGCTATCCAGTAGCTCCAGCCTGCGATGAACGCATGCAGATCGCCAAATGCGGCCTTCGACCAGAGATACACGCCACCCTCACCCGGCATACGCGAGCTGAGCTCCAGTACCGTCAGTGCCGCAGGTAGTAGGAAAGTGACCAGCCCCAGCAGCCATAGCGCGAGGCTGGATGGGCCGATTTGCGCGGCCATCGAAAGGTAACGCAACCCCACGATCGCAGAGACGTTTAACAGCACGAGGTCGAATGTACCCAGCGCACGATGCAGCTGAGGGGTGCTGTTGACTTCCGCACCCATGCTACCGGATTCCTCGCTAGAGCGAGACGTTGGCATGGGCAGCAAGGCGCAGCAGCGGACCACGCAGCACAAGGGCCATGACGCATGCCGCGCCCATAATCGCGGCGACTTCAGCAAACGCACCGGCAAATCCGACCGATTCGAGCAGGCCTCCGGTGAATCCCGAGAGGTAGCCGCCCAGTCCCAAGGTTAGCAGGTACCAAGCGCCCATCGCCACGGACGCGAATCCCGCGGGTGCCGCTCTCGACACCATCCCATAGGTCGCGGTCCACGCGACAATTTCACCGATCCCCAGCAATGACAATGATGCAAGCGGGATCCACACCGGGGCCAGCGCGTTCGGCGCCGCATCTCGCGCGGCTAGATACATCAGCAGGTGACCGAGCGTTACCATTGCCAGCGCAAAAATATACTTCTGCACAATGTCGACGCGTTGATTTCGGATGCCGAGGCGCACCCAGAACGCCGCCACAAATGGCGCCAAGACAATCACGACCGCCGCATTGATCGAGGCGAACCAGGGCACCGGAATGACGAACGCGCCAACCGCTCGATTGACGTCTCTTTCGATGAACAGCAGCCAGCTTCCAAAGAGCTGGAACCATCCCACGCTGAACGCACACAACAGTGATGCCAACACGAATAAAAGGCCGATGCGCAGGCGCGCCTCGGTGCCGGCATTCTTTGCAGCGACTGCGGCAATGGCGTCAATGGGCTCGTCGATCCGCCGGCGTCGGTCCGGACGCATCCCAATGGCACCGAGCCAACCGGGACCCAGGAGGACGTAGGATCCAAGAGCCACGCTCATCCCGGCCGCAGCGACGGCGAATCCAAAGTGCCAACCGAACACCTGCGCAGCGGTGCCGACTGCAACTCCTGACAGCATCGCACCGACCGAGATGCCGAGATAGTAGTATGTATAGGCTCCTTCGCGCCGCGGATCATCCGCGGACATGGTCTCACCGCACAACACCACCAGTGTCGACTTCATGAGGGCATTGCCGAGGACGAGGCAAAAAATGGCGAAATAGAATCCGAGTGTGGCGAGGGTGTACGCTTGCTTCAGCCAGGCGGCACCTGCATGGGCATCGAGTGCAGCACCGTGGCGCATAATCGCTGCATTGACGGCGTCCGAAGGTAGTATTCGTCCCTGCGGCACTCCCAGCTCGTGCAACGTATGCAGTAGCGGCGCTGCATGCCACCATCCGAGAAGCGCAGGCAGAAATACGGGCGATGCCAACATGATCTGCCCAATCAGCATGCACGTTGCGCCGAGCGTCACGGCACGGCGGCGGCCCAGCACACGATCCGCGAAGTAGCCGCCGAATGCGGGAAACGCATACATCGCGCCCGAATATGCGCCGAGGAGCCCGAGCGCTTCGGCTGCCGGCCAGCCGAACCCGCCGTGGATTGGGTCGCCGGTCAAAAAAAGCACGAGGATCGAGAGCATGCCGTAAAAGCTGAACCGCTCCCAGAACTCGACGCCAATGATCAACAATGCGCCCTTGGGATACCCGAGCCATTCACCGGGCCGCGGGCTCGTAAGCCTCACAGTGAAACGGCCCCCAACGGGGTCTGAAGTTGCACGCGAAACTGTACATCGTCGGCCGCATAGGTATCGATCGCCGAGCCGATCTCCATCAGGATCCTGCGCAGTTCTGTCGCCTCCGGGTGTCCGACCGCGAAGCGCTGCAGGAGAATCGCGGACTCAGGCTGCGCAACGCCAAAAGACTCTGCAGGGTGCGGCGAGTCGAGCCAGTCGATGAAGAACGGAAATGCGAGACCAAACCGCGCGGCTGTCGGCCCCAGCCACTGCCAGCGTAACCGAACCCCCTCTTGGGTGGTACGGCCATTGCTCGCGAGCACGGCGTTCTTCCATCCGAACGCCTCGAAGGTCGACGCGAGTTCGGATAACGGGCGCGGACTGCGAAGGCAGTAGGTCATTATCCGTGGCTCTTGCGCGCCGCGCGCAAGTCGACACCAGTCATCGTCGCTGGGCCCCGCGGGTCCGACCGGTGCCAGAATCTCGAGATAGCACCGCTTTCCAAGACCCACGAGCGCGTTATGAGTCAACCCGCTGGCATGAACGCCGCCGTAGCGCGGGCGAATCCCCGTCAATGCCTCGAATCGGCGCGAGCCGCTTTCAAGGTCTGCACAGGCCCAAATGATGTGATCGAGATACGGGTTCATGCTGGGGGTTTAAGTACAGTCGCTGCGAGTCGGCAAACCGGCTCCGCTAATGGCTCCGGCCGGCGGCGCGGACGATGCGCGCAGCCTCCGCCGTGAGTGAGGTCCGGTCAATTTTCTGAGTGCCGGACACTGGCAGGCTGTCCAGAAATTCTACGAAGCGCGGATGTGCATAGGCCGGTCCGTGCTCGAGCGCGTACTCCTTGATCTGCGCCGCCGTAGGCGCAGAGCCGCGGCGGGGCACGATGAAAGCGATCGGGATCTGTCCCTTGATGTCGTCGGGCGCCGGTACGACGATCGCCTGCGCAACGGCCGCGTGCCGTTCCAGCATCTTTTCAATTTCACCGGGATAAACGTTCTCGCCGCCGCAATTGAACATGTCGTCTGCTCGTCCCACGAAATAGTAAAATCCATTCACATCGCGGCGCATTACATCGCCGGTCAGGTACCAGCCGTCTCGCATCCGGGACGCGGTCGCTTGCGGCTGATTCAAATAGCCATGAGTCAGCGCCGCAGTGCGCAGCGCAAGGATGCCCTCGTCGGACGATGTGCCGTCGACGAGTTTGCATCCGATGTCGGCCAACGGGTAGCCGAGCGACAACGGCGGCCGCGGCCGGCCATCCGGGTGCGGTCCGAAGACGGCCGGTCCGGCCTCCGTCGTGCCGAAGCCATTCTCGATCTGCGCGTTCGGGAACATTTCATGGACCTGGGCAAGTAGCGCATCGGTCAACGGCGCCGAGCCGATCGACACGTCGCGGACGCTGTTCAGATCGAGCCGCTCAACGAGCTCGCGCTCGCGCACCATCAACGCATACATCGTCGGGATCCCGGAAAGAAAACTGCAACGATATCGAGCTACGGTTTCGAGGAAACGGCGCGCGTCGAAGCGCGGGAGCAATATCACCCGCATGCGATTCGCGAGCGCGACACAAATATTGAACAATCCGTTCATGTGATACAACGGTGCCACGATGATCGTCGAATCCCCGCTCGCAACGGGCGGCACCGGTTCGATGTAGTGCGCGATCGCCCAGAGTTGACCGCTGTGTGTCAGCGGCACGCCCTTTGGTACGCCCGTGGAGCCGGACGTGTACAGAATCTCCGCCAGCGCATCGTCGTCGGGTACAAAAGTCTCCAGCGGGCCTAAGTCGAGAAAGGCGTCGAATCCGTTCGCGCCGCCGCCGTCGAAGTCGATCGTCGGCACCATATCCGGCACGTACGGCCGGCGTGCCGCGTCGCTGAGCGCGAGTTCGATGCCGCTGTCGCGAAAGATGTGTGCGATAGTCGCGCGAGGCAGCTTGTGGTTGACCGGCACGGCGACCGCCCCCATGCGCATGATGCCGAAATAGCTGGCGACGAACTCGACGCGGTTCTCTGCGAGAATGCCGACGCGAGCGCCCGGCCGGATACCGCGACGCAGGGCGCCGCGGCCGACGCCGTCGCACAAGGCATCGAGTTCAAAGGAGGAGAGGTGTCTTGCCCGCGATTCATCGCGCAAATCGACGATGGCGCTACGCTCGCCATGCGCCGGAAGCTGCAGAATTTGCCCAAGGTTATAAAGACCCAAATGGTTCTGCGTCATGACCTGGTCACGGCTTGAGCAGCACTTTGCCCACCACCTCACGATCCTCGAGCAGGCGTTCGCCCTCGGCAGTCTCCTCGAGCGGCAGCACCTTGTCGATGACCGGCACGAGGCGGCCGCTCGCCACCAGGTCGAGCAGTATCTTAAGATCGTCTTTCTGCCAACCGTCCGAACCGATTAGCGTGTGCTCATAGGTCCACCAGTAGCGCGCATCGAGCGTGAGATTGAATCCGGCCGTGGCGCCACAGCAAAGGATTCTGCCGTTTACCTTCACGCATTTCTGCGTTGCCGGCAACGTGTCGCCACCGGTGAAGTTTACTGCTACGTCCACACCGCCGGTGCCGATAATTCGAGGCTTGCCGTAGATCTCTTTGACTGTTTCGAGAAAAGGTTTGTCGACATAGTTGGCAACGTGGCTAGCGCCAATCTCCTTGAGCCGGTGCATTTTCGTGTGGCTGCTCGAGAAAGCAAGCACTTCGGCGCCAACCATCTGTGCGAGCTGCACGCAGGCGACGCCAACGCCGCCGCTGGCGCCGAGCACCATGATCCGTTCGCCGGCCTTGAGCTGACCCCGCGTTATCAACATCCGATAGGCGGTGCCGTATGCCAGCGGCAACGCTGCCGCCTGCTCGAAGCCTACATCTGCCGGAATCTCCAGCAGCATCGATTGGCGCACCGCCACCAATTCTGCACGACCGCCATCCACCGTTTCGCCCAACATGCCGAAGCGGTCCCCATCGCGCATGACCGGGTCGATCAACACGCGCTTGCCGAGCCAATGTGCGTCCGCGCCTTGCCCCAGCCCCTCGACCGTTCCCGCGATATCGGAACCGACGATCACCGGCAGCTTGATCTTGACTCCCGGCATGCCGCGGCGGGTGAAGATGTCGTGGAAATTCACCGCTGTCGCGGCGACCCGCACCAGCGCCTCGCCCGGCGCAGGCGTCGGCGCCGGAAAGTCGCGTCGCAGTTGCAGGACCTCGGGCCCCCCGTGGGCAGTCGTCAAAACAGCTTTCATCGCCTCTTTCCCCTCAATGAATCAGCCAGGCTGGGTGCCGTAGCAACCTCGGCCAAGGGCGATCAGCCTACCGCTAGGGTCTGTCACGTCGATGTCAACGACGCCAATCGTTCGTCCGGCGCGTCGGACCCGCGCCTGGGCGAGTAAATCCGCGTTCGCCGCCGGCCGCAGATAGTCCACGCGGAAATTGATCGTCGGCACGCCATAGCCGAGTACCGCTATAAGCGCAAAATCTCCCGCGATGTCGATGAGGCTCGCGATGACGCCGCCGTGGTATTGGCCGGTCCCCGGCGAACGTTCGACGTTAGGTCCGTAAATCGACCGGATTGTGACTGTCTGCGCGGCTAAGTCGAACGCGTCCAAGCGTAAACCAAGCAATTGCTGAAATGGGCTGTCCGCCAGCAGCGTTTCCAAGGTTTTCCGCGACACGGGATCGTCAGCATTCATATACGTGCTTTTAGGTAGGCATGTTCAGCGGGGAGAGTAGCAGGGGACAAATATTCGAGCAAACATGACGGACGACGTCTAACTACTGCGATCCGACGGCTCTGGCCGATCTTTATATATGTACTCACAAGCGCCCCCGTGCTGGAATACAACCCGTCAACCATCGTCCTGTCCAAATCCCCCGGGCGCATCGCCATGGCTACACGCAAATCGAAAATTCTCCCCGAGAATCGGTCACCAAGGCAGCGCGGCGCAACGGGTCAAGAAGGGCGTGTGCGGCCTTCCGAAGCGCTCGATGACATACTCGTCGCCCGTCAACCGCTTGTGGGGATGCTCCAACAGGATATCGAACAACTCCTCGGAGACACGCTCACTACGGAAACCGGACGGATGCCGCCACTGACACTGGAAGGTGCTCAGCGCCCGCAACATTGGGCCACACGCGGAATGCGGCATTTCCTCAACGAGCAGGAGGATAGCGGGTATTGGGATTTTTTCAAAATCTCGGATGGTTTCTTGCTCTCCATCACCGATGCACAGTATCGTAAAGACACGTGGGTTCGCGTCGAGGGAACCACATTTTTCAAGCTGCGGCTATTGTTGACCGGCGCACTGCGCGCAGCATCGGGCGAGATTATCGCGCAGGCACCAGAAGCTCTGCTCTATATGTCGCCGGGCGCCAGTCGCGGGGGTTATTACATTCTTGCCGCGCAACCGATTCGAATGGTTGTACTACACTGCCGGCCGGCGGTCCTTACACGTGATTTCGGGTTGAATTCCAGTGAAGTGCCGCCTCCGCTGAATAAACTGTTCGCGCGGAATCCGGAAGCCGAGAACCAAAGAATGTCGCTGGACACGAGTCTCATACACGCGGTTCAGTTGATGGTGGAGTCTCGTCATAAAATGATGCCGGCCTTGCGCGGCCGGTATTTGGAGGCATTGAGCACAGAGATTCTTCTTCAGGTGATCGGCGAATTCAGCAACCGGGCGATGATGAACCGCGCGCCCACCGGTATCCGTCCACGCGACGTCAATGGCATCTACGAGGCGCGCGACTATCTGACGCAACATTACCGAAATCCTCCAAAAATTCCGGAGCTTGCGCGAATGGTGGGGCTGAATCAGACTAAGCTCAAGGCTGGTTTCCGTGAGGTCACGAAGCTCACGATCTATAGCTACATCACCAAATGCCGGATGGAGCGTGCAGCCGATCTGTTGCTGAACGGCAATTATGGAATTGCGGAAGTGGCCTACGAGGTTGGCTACGATTATCCCGCCAATTTCACGTCCGCGTTCAAGAAATATTACGGAAAACTGCCGCGCAGCATGACCTCCTCGGAACGAACGCCGTATTCTCGAAACATCTAATCGAGCAGCGGAGAGGCGCAGCGGAGAGGCGCAGCGGAGAGGCGCAATTCGCTTTTCGCGCTCTCTATCGACTTCGCTACTAATGCAAATCGGTATATAAGTATTGAGATCCGACAAAATTAGAAAAACCACGAGTCATTACCGCCGCAGTCTGTCGGTATCATCGCCTAAGCGATCTGCTGGCCGTGGTTATGCGTTCGTTTTCAATTGTAAAGGGAGGAATCATGCAACGCCTGCCCCCGACGGCTCTGAAATTCACGGCAAATGAAATCTGTCGGTACGTCTGCATCGCCGTGATCGGATTGGCGGCGAACTTTTCGAGCGCGAATCCGATCGCAATAACGAATGTCAGAATCATCGACGGTAACGGCGGCGTGCCCATTGAGCATGGCACCATCGTCGTCGAAGGTCAGCGGATCGTCGCCATCGGCAGTTCGTCGGAAGTGCACGTGCCTGCCGGCAGTCGCCGCATCGACGGCAAGGGCGGTTCCGTGTTGCCGGGACTCGCGGACATGCACGTGCATCTGCTCGGTGGAACGGACGGCGTCGGACTCGATATTCTCGGATATCAGAAATACTTGAACGCGCTGCTGTACGCCGGCGTGACCACCGTGATGGACACCGGCAATGTGGAGCCGTTCGTGCTGCAGCTCAGGGCGGCTGTCCGGTCAGGCCTGGTGCTCGGGCCGCGCATTTATTGCGTTGGCCCAATTCTCGATGGAGCCGATCCGGTGTGGCCGGCACTTTCGATCGCTATTTCGTCGAAGGATCAGGTTCCGCGGATCGTCGAATCGCTGGCGGGCGAAAAGGTCGATTTCATCAAGCTCTACGTCGGTCTCTCGGATCAATTGGTACATGCGATTTCCGCCGAAGCCAAGAAGCGCAATCTCCGCACGATCATCGATCAGTGGAGACGCAACGGGTCCGCGGACATTGCCCAGGAGGGTATTGCGGGGTTCGCGCATTTTCCGTCCCATCGGATCAGCGACGAGACGATTGCGACGATCAAAGCGCACAACGTCTTTTTGATTTCCACGCTTGCGGTCCAGGAATCGAGTCTCGGGCGCCGCTTTGCGGACTTATCCTTTCTCGATAACCCGCTGATTGCCGACACGACCCCGAAGAACGCGCTCGATGCACTGCGCAAGCAATACGCGGGCCTGAGCGCAGAGCAACTCGCCGCCAAGAGCGACTACACCATGCACGTGGATCTGAAGGGAGCGGAAAGCAACGTACCGAGGCTGCGCGATGCGGGGATTTTGTTCGCGGCCGGCACCGACGCCGTTTATCCGGGTGACTTTCAGGGCGAAGGGTTGCACCGCGAGCTCGAGCTGCTGGTCGAGTCGGGTTTGACGCCATTGGAGGCGATCACGATTGCCACCAAGAACGCGGCCACGATCGTCAATGCGTCCAACGAGTGGGGGACATTGGAGGCCGGCAAGCTTGCCAACCTCGTCGTCGTCGACGGCAATCCCGACAAACGGATCAGCGACAGCCGACGCATCGTCATCGTCATCAAGGAGGGCGCGGTCATCGATCGAACCGCGCTGCGGCTGGATCATAGCCACATACCGGACTATCAAGAGACCGGTTCCTCGATGGCACCCGTGTGGTAGCACGATCGTGGCTCAACGCTATCGAGTGTCCAAAGCCGGGGAGAGCACATGGCTAGACTGATTGCGTGGGGAGCGCTGGCAATATTCGCGTGCTGCGCGGTAGGCGCAGCAGAAGACCCGCAGCTCAGCGTGACGCCGGCGTCCGGTTTGGTCGACGCGCCGTTTCACGTCGTGATCCGAAACGTTTTGCCGGGCTCGCGGGTGACGGTGAGCGCGCAACGGCCGGATGTTCACGGACGTAACTGGACGGCCGTGGGCGTCTATCTTGCAGATGCGAACGGGAGTGTAGACCTCGACACTGCCCCTTCGCTCGGCGGAAGCTACGAGGGGGTCAGCAAGCACGGCTTGTGGTGCTCGGTTCTACCGGTGGCGCCCGAGCAGTTGGCAGCCTATGTTGCGGAGCTGCCGAAGCACCCCGAGCTCGGAACGGCACCGAGCCTCGATGCAAGTGTGCTCTACACGGTCAGGCTCGTCGCCAGCATCGACGGCAAAACCGTCGCCACCGTTGCGGCGACGCGCAGTTATGCGGCCGGTATCGTTCCGGAGGAGGTCACCGCGGACGGTGGAGTGCGTGGCCTATTCTATCCTGCTCCAGCTCAAGTATCGCAGAAGGTACCCGTCATCGTCCTGGCGGGCTCCGGCGGTGGATTGCCGCAAACCCAGGCCGCCTTGCTCGCCAGTCACGGACATCCGGCCCTGGCACAGGGAATCTTCGCCTACAAAGACTTGCCGCCGACCCTTCGCGGCATTCCGCTCGAGTCGTTTCGCGCCGCGGCACATTGGCTGGAGCAGCGTACCGGCGCTCATCGGGTAGCGGTGATGGGCACGTCGCGGGGATCTGAGGCGGCGGGATTGGCGGCCAGCTACTTTCCGCAGGACTTTTCCGCCGCCGTGGTCTTTGTACCCTCCCACCTGACTAATGGTGCGTTCGGCCCCGGCATCACGGATGTTGAGGCCGCTTGGACCTACTCGGGCAAACCGTTGCCGGCCGATCGCGGGGAGACCGACTCGAACAACGCAGGCGACGCCGCGCAATCGCATGAGCCCCCAGGCTTCGTTGGGACTCCGTACTATCTGAAAACCTGGAGCGATCCTTCGATTTCGGCCGCATTCGGCATCCCCTTCGAGAGGATGCGCGGAGCGGTGTTGGCCATTGGCGGTGGCGCCGACGAGATGTGGCCCTCGTTCATCGGCGCGGAGCAGATACGCCGCCGCCTCGTCGACCATGGTAAGGCCGGCATGGTCGAGATGCACATCTATCCTGGCGCCGGCCATCTCGTCTCGCGCGTCGGCAGCGGCGGTCCACTCTCGTCCTTCGTCTTTCATCCTGTCGCCAAGGACTTTGAGGCCACGGGCGGGCTGCCGAACGCAAACTGCGAAGGTTCTTACGACGCATGGCAAAACGTATTACAGTTCCTCGCCAAGGTAAAACCCCGCTAGGGTTTGATGAAAATCGCGCATACGATATGCTTTCGGGCATGCGGCCCCAACGGAACGGGTCGATGCATAACGACGCAACTGGGAGAATCCGGATGGGGATAATTCGATCTGTCGTGCCGAGCTCGATCACATTTACCGTTGCCCTCGCCGCGCTCGGTGCCGCGCCGGTCAAAACGGCGATGGCCACCGCTGATGCCGCCGCCGGTCCGGGCGGCGAGGCGCTCCAAGAAATCGTCGTCACCGCGACCAGGCGTTCCGAAGACTTGCAGAACGTCGGTCTCAGCATCACCGCGTTGACGACGGAGCAACTGGAGTCGAAAGGGGTGGAGCAGTTCTTCGACTATGGAAATTCCGTTCCGAATCTGTCTTTCGCGATCGATGCCGCAGATGGCTCACTCGCGGCCCGCGGCATCGCGCTGCGCGGGATCCAGGGTGCGAATACCACCGGCTTCTACATCGACGACACACCGGTGCTCGAGACTCTCGATCCGCACATCGTCGATGTGGCGCGCATCGAGGTGCTGCGCGGCCCGCAGGGCACCCTCTACGGCGCGGAGTCGATGGGCGGCACGGTGCGCATCATTACCGCACAGCCCACCGCCGACGCGTTCAGCGGACAAATCCACGTCGGAACCTCCGCCACCGAACACGGCTCCTTGAACGGAATCACGGAGGGCGACGTCAATCTGCCGCTCGTCGACAACATCCTCTCGGTGCGGGCAAGTGGGTTCTATCAGTTCGACAGCGGCTATTTCGACAAGGGCCTGGGTCCCGAGTCGGCGCCGCCGACCTCGATCCTTCACGACGTCGGCAGCATGGAGTACTACGGCGGCCAGGTCGCCCTGAGATGGGAGCCCATGGAGGGACTGGCGATCACCCCGCGAGTCATGTACCAGGAGACGGTCGAGGACGGGGTCCCCTATGCACTCGGCAATTCCAACAATCTCCTGCAGCGCCAAGTTTTCAACGTCGCCGAGGGGGGCACGGACAAGTGGTGGCTCGACAGCTTCACGGTGAACTATGCGGTGCCGTGGGGATCGTTCGTCTCATCAACCGCTTACTTCGATCGCAAGACGTTCGAGACCGAGGACGATACCGACTTTACGGCGTATGCCTTCGGCCTTGCGAGTCCGATTCAGTCACCTATTACGCGCGAGATCGATCTCCGGCGGTTCGTGCAGGAACTGCGCTTCGCGTCCACATTCTCCGGGCCCTTCCAGACGATATTCGGGGGCTTCTACTCGGACAGCACGCGCCCGCGAGACTACGAGTGGAACTCACCGGGATTCGGCGCGGCCACGGGCTCCCCGAGTAATCTTATTCTGTCCTTCATCGACTCGCGAAAAGCCACGGAGGAGGCCATATTCGGGGATGTCTCGTACGACATACTGCCCGATCTCAAGGCAACGGCGGGAGTGCGTTGGTTTCGCGACATCGCAACTTTCCACCAGTTCACGAACGGGGCGTTCTATTTCTTCACCCCCAGCACCTATGTCGCGCCGTCGACTACCGAGAGCGGCTTCACCCCCCGGTATCTGTTGGAATACAAGGTGACGCCCGATCTCTTGGTGTACGCAAGCGGGGCCAAGGGCTTTCGCGAGGGGGGCAACAACATCGCGCTGCCTGTCGGGCCGCCGCCGATAGGATGCAGCCAGGATCTCGCGAACGCCGGCTTGACCGCCGCCCAGGTGGCCACCTTCAAGTCCGACGACCTCTGGAGCTATGAGCTCGGCTTCAAGTCGAGTTTCGCGGAGCGTCGGTTCACGCTGAACGGCGCAGGCTTCTTGATCGACTGGAGCAACATTCAGCAGCAGATTTCACTCCCACTGTGCGGTTATGGCATTACGGGCAATTCAGGCGCCGCTCGCAGTACCGGCTTCGAGCTCGAATTCAGCGGGCGGCCGATTCCGGAGCTCACGCTCGGCCTCGGAGTCGGTTACACGGACGCCCGAATTACTCAGCAAGGAGCCGGCAGTCCGCAAACGGTGGGTAGCCCCGTCTACAACGTACCGGAGATCACCGTCGCGAGCAACGTCGAGTACGAGCGGCACCTGACTGCGAGCTGGACCGGATTTACGCGCCTCGACTACAGCCACGTCGGCGGAAGCTATTCCGTAAATACCCAGGTGACCCCGCTTTATCGGCCGGCTTACAACATCGGGGATGTCCGGCTCGGCGGCCGCAACGAGCGCTACGAGGTCGCCCTGTTCGTCAAGAATCTCACCAACGAGCACGCAAACCTGGCAGACGCCGTCATGATCGGGGCGGAAATTCCCGGCCAGCCGCATTTCGTGATCAATCAGCCACTGACTGCCGGTGTCGAAGGCCGCCTGAGGTTCAAATGAGCGAACCGGATCCGGCCGAGTTAGATCCCGAGGTACCGCGCATTGCACTGGAAGCCCCGGTGCCGCTCTAGCTCGCGGGCCCTCATTCAGCGCCGTAAGTCTTTACCAGGTAATCCACGATCATTGGATGCGCGAGCATGGCGACTGGCCCGAACAGTGCGCTGCCGCCGCGAATCTCGATCGTTTCGGCGCAATCACAAGACAAGCGTGCTTCGACTATCCCTGCGGCGCTTCATCACCATTCGTTCATGGAGCGCGCAGATCGCATCGCTGCCTCGAGTCACGAATACGGCAGGAAATAAACCATGGACCATGCAGGCAACGCCGGCGACAATCATCTTCGTCCCGAAACCCACCGCACTAATGAGATGCTCCAAATACGTTTCGTCGACCGATGCAGGGTGTTCGACAAATAGGCTGCGCAAGAGAGACATGAGAACGCCTCGTCTAAAATTCGCCAGTTTCGAGGATAAATCTATATGGGTAGAAATTGCTCCCATACATTTCTGATAATTCTTGAATTCTTAGAATTTTGTGCTATTTCTCTTGGATGGACTCAATCGATCGCAAACTTCTATCCTTGCTGCAGGACGATGCATCCATGCCGCTTCAGGACATCGCGGCCCGTGTAGGGTTGTCGGTCAACCCTTGCTGGCGGCGCATCAAGCGAATGGAGTCCGAGGGCATCATTCGGGCTCGCGTCGCCGTGCTGGACCCCGAAAAGCTTGGGCTCAACGTGACCGTTTTCGTACGAATCAAGATCCGAGAACACACCTCAGAATGGGTGAAGCGCTTTGCAGCCGCCATCCGCTCGATTCCCGAGATCGCGGAATGCCACCGAATGGGCGGCGACATCGATTACTTGCTCAAGGTCATCGTCGCGGACATTGCGGCGTACGACCGCGTGTATAAGGAACTAATCACCAGGGTACCCGGCCTCGCCGACGTGAGCGCCCTGTTTTCGATGGAACGAATCAAGTACACGACCAAGATTGAGCCTCCTAATGGCAAAGGAGATTCACGGTAATTTCCGGGCTCTGGCGCATCCGCGGTCAACAGTCCGTCGTCGGCCGCAGCCGCGTCTCCGGTCAGTTTCGTCAATGACGGGAACGTCCTGCAGTTTCTCGGTGCGGCGCCGCGCCGCTACGCACGCATGCGCTCGCCGGCCGGATCGAACAAGGGCTCGCGTATGATTGTCGCCGGCCGCCGGTCGCCCAAGATCTCGATCTCGAAACTTCCTGCGGCCGTGTTTTCGGCGAACGCACGAGGCACGTAGCCCTGCGCGAGCGATCGGGCGACGCAATGCCCATAGCCACCGGAGGTAACCCATCCGATCACCTTGCCGCCACGCCAGATCGGCTC
>OCZU010001313.1_pt1 | contig 16432 bp, 13 predicted proteins | sample 1539001 | NCBI WGS metagenome assembly OCZU01 (sample SAMEA3539306, study PRJEB22396) | soil metagenome | biome: tundra; feature: field; material: soil | place: USA | collected 2010-05 | depth 0.15 m | reverse complement strand
CGTCGTTCTGCGAGATCAATTATGGTGTCACCTTCCCGTTGTTCGCCAAGATCGACGTCAACGGCGGCGATACGGCGCCGCTCTTCCAGTATCTGAAGAAGGCGAGACCGGGCGTGCTCGGATCCGAGGCGATCAAATGGAATTTCACCAAATTCCTGGTCGATCGCCAGGGAAACGTCATCGAGCGCTACGCGCCTAACGTCGAGCCCGAAGCCATCGCAGGCGATATCGAAAAGCTGTTGTGATGCGCATAGTCCAAAGGGCCGTCGCGATCGCCGTGGTGTCGGTTGGCGCGCTCGGCGGCGCCGTCGCCGCGGATCTCAACAAGACGTTGCATGTGTCGTTTCCGATCGCGGAGACCGGATTCGACCCGCAGCCGGTCGGTGACGTTTACTCGCAATACGTCAATCGGGTGATCTTCGATCCGCTGTACCGCTACGACTATCTTGCGCGGCCGTACAAGATCGTTCCCAACACCGCGACCGCGATGCCGGAGATAACGCCGGACGGGAAGACCTGGATCATCCATGTGCGGCCGGGGATCTATTTTTCCGACGATCCGGCGTTCAACGGGAAGAAGCGCGAGCTCACCGCGGCCGATTACGTTTTTTCGTGGAAGCGCGTCATCGATCCCAAAATTCGCGCCAACAACGTCGCTGTGTTCGACGGGAAGCTGGTGGGTGCTGACAAGGTCGTCGCAGCAGCGAAGGCGTCGGGCAAGTTCGATTACGACGCGCCCATCGAGGGCCTGCGCGCGCTCGACCGCTATACCATCCGGATGCAGCTCAATTTCCCCACGTACGAGCTGCAATCGGATCTGACCACGGCGCCGACTGCCGCGGTGGCTCGCGAAGTGATCGAGAAATACGGCGACGAGAACGGTTGGGCGATGGCGAACCCGGTCGGGACGGGACCGTATCGTCTCAAGGAGTGGCGCCGCACCCAGAAGATCGTTCTCGAAGCCAACCCGGGCTTCCGCGACACGACGTTTCCCGAAAGCTCGAAGCCCGAGGACCGCGCGGTCATGAAGGAGATGCGCGGCAAGAAGATCCCGGCGATCGGTCGCATCGAGATCAACGTCATCGAGGAGTCGAACCCGCGGCTGCTTGCGTTCCGGAATCGAGAGCTGGATTATCTGCAGGTTCCGAGCGACCTGGTCAGCAATGTTCTAACGCCGGACAACAAGCTCAAACCCGAGTTTGCGCAGCAGGGCATCGTGCTTGCGCGAGGCGTTCAGCCGGCGGTGTCGTATACGTACTTCAACATGGAGGATCCGGTCGTCGGCGGCTATACCAGGGACAAGATTGCGCTGCGGCGCGCGCTCGGTATGGCGTACAACGTCCAGGACGAGATCCGGATCATCCGTCAGGGGCAGGGTGAGCCCGCCACGCAACCCATTCCCCCAAACACGTCCGGCTACGATCCGAAGATTCAGGGCAGCACCAAGTACGATCCCGCTGGAGCCAAGGCGCTGCTCGACACATTCGGTTATGTCGACCGCGACGGTGACGGATGGCGCGATCTACCCGATGGCAAGCCGCTCAAGATCATGATGGCCGCGGACCCCTCCGCCTTGACTCGCCAATACGTCGAGTTGTGGCAGCGCAGCCTGACTGCGATCGGCGTGCGCGTCGACTTCGTCGTGCAGAAATGGCCGGACCTGCTCAAGATGGGGCGCTACGGTCAGTTGCAAATGTGGTTTCTGGGCAATATCAATACGACGCCCGAGGGCTTCGGCTTCATGTCGTTGCTCTACGGACCGCACTCCGGCATCGACAACCTTTCCCGGTTCAATCTGCCCGAATTCAACAAGCTCTACGAGCAGGCGCAGCAGATGCCGGAGAGTCCCGAACGCGCTGCGCTCTTTCGGCGCATGTCCGAGCTGGTGAATGTGTATTCGCCGTGGATGTACAACGCGTACCGCTACGAGAACATCCTCGTGCAGCCTTGGGTGCTAGGTTTCAAGCACACGGTGTACGAGCAGCATCCGTGGCTGTACTACGACATCGACGTCGAGCGGCGCAACGCCGCCGGCAAGTAGGCCGCTGACGATGAGCGTGTCGTTGCCGCGGCGCGCGCATCGGTGCGCGGCGGTCGTGGCAGCGGTGGTGTGCTGCGCGGCGATTTTCGCGTCCGGTTTCCCAGCGGTCACCGCGCGCGCGGCGGACATGTCGAAGACGATACGCACTGCCTTTATCGTCGCCGAGACCGGGTTCGATCCTGTCGCATCCAGCGACATCTATTCAGACGCCGTGCAGAGGGCGATTTTCGATTCGCTTTATGGTTTCGATTACCTGGCGCGGCCCTATCGTCGAACGATGCGTACCGCGGCGGCGATGCCGGACGTCACCGACGAAGGTCGTACCTGGACGATGCGCATCAAACCGGGCATCTATTTCGCCGACGACCCGGCGTTCAAGGGCAAGAAGCGCGAGCTCGTCGCCGCCGACTACGTCTATTCATGGAAGCGCTTGCTCGACCCTCGCGTGCGCTCGCCCTTCGCCTGGTATCTGGAAGGCAAGGTGGTCGGCGCCGATGCGGTTATCGAGGCGGCAAAAAAGAGCGGCCGCTTCGATTACGACGCTCCGATGGAAGGCCTGCAGGCGATCGACCGCTATACGTTGCGGCTGAAGCTCAAGGATCCGGACTACATCATGGCGGGCTACATGACGCAGTCGCCGATGGTCGCCGTCGCGCGCGAAGTGATCGAGGCTTATGCCGATGCGAGCGGCTGGGCGATGGCCAATCCCGTCGGCACCGGCCCGTACATGCTGAAGTCCTGGCGTCGCGGCGCCCAGATCGTCCTGGAGGCCAATCCCAACTACCGCGACGAAGTCTTTCCGGACAGCAACGATCCGGCGGATAAGGAGCTGGTGGCAAAGATGCGCGGGAAGAAGCTGCCCATCGTCGGACGCATCGAGATTTCAATCATGGAAGAATCGAATCCACGCCTCCTGGCCTTCAATAGCGGCGCGCTCGACTACGTCAACGTTCCGTCCGATCTTTCGGATCACGTGCTCGATGCCTCGGGAAAGCTCAAGCCCGAGTACGCCGATCGCGGCACGATGCTGGCGCGCGTCACGCAGCCTGCGCTCCAGTACGCGTATTTCAACATGGAAGACCCCGTGGTCGGCGGGTACACCAAGGACCGCATCGCGTTGCGGCGCGCGATCGCGATCGGATTCAATACGCCGGCGCTGATCAGCGTCGTCTACCAGGGCCAGGCGATTCCAGCGACGCAGCCGATTCCACCGAATCTACCGGGACACGACGACAGCTGGAACGTCGGCGTCAAATACGATCCGCAGGCGGCCAACGCGCTGCTCGACAAGTTCGGGTACTCGATGCGCGACAGCGAAGGTTATCGAAAGCAGCCGAATGGCGCGCCGCTGACCTTGACCATGGCGTCGGCGACGTCGGCGCGCGATCGCGAATTCGACGAGTTGTGGCAGAGGAGCATGAAAGGAATCGGCATCCGCCTCGAATTCCTGAAGCAGAAGTGGCCGGACCTGATCCAGATGGGCAAGCACGGCAAGCTGCAGATGTGGCGCATCGGCTGGATCACGGCGTACGGCGAGGGCGATGCGTTCGCGCAATTGCTCTACGGCAAGAATATCGAGCAAACCAACTACGCGCGTTTCTCGCTGCCGGAGTACGACGACCTTTACCGTGCGTCGCGCCGGCTGCCGGACGGCGCCGAGCGCAACAAGATCTACCGGCGGATGTCGGAGCTCGTCGCCGCTTACAACCCGTGGTGGCTCGGCATTTACACCATCGAGAACACGGTGCTGCAGCCGTGGGTGGAGGGCTACAAGAAACACGCCTACTGGGAGCATCCGTGGAAATATCTCGACGTCGATACGACGCGGTTGCGGACGGGAAAGTGATTCTGCGTCGCAATATCCGCGTCGAGTGGCGTAAATGCTACAGACGGATCGCTGAGCGTCGCGAATATCGGCCACGCGGGTTGCGCGCCGGCGCGGTGCTGGCGTAAACTTCAGTCATCATTCAACTCACCTCAGGGAACTTGCCTGCCATGACCAGAACGCCGATCACCACCGTCACCGCGAATGCAATCGCGGCGCGCGCGTTCGCATGGGGCTCTTTCCTCGGCGCGCATTTCTCCGGCCTCGAGTCGGGGACGCCGCCGCTGTTGCACTAGCTGCCCGAGCGGTTTCCCGCCGGGTATGGCGGGAACCGAAGTCCGGGTGCACTTTCCCGAGCAACGTTTCCCGCCGGTGTGGCTAACCGGCGGCCGGGCGCTATGCGCTCCGGCTGGAGGAAACGACAATGACCATAACCGACCGATTACAAACTTTTTTCCGCCGCACGTTTCGCGGCCTATGGCGATCCACGGACTTTCGCAAGCTGTGGGTCTCGCTCACGATCACGTCCTTCGGCGCGCAGATCACCAATCTCGCGCTGCCGCTGACGGCCGCGCTGCTGCTCAACGCGACACCCATGCAGATGGGGATTCTGGTCGCGTTGGAAACGCTGCCATTCGCACTGTTCAGCCTGCACGCCGGCGTGCTCCTGGATCGCGTGCGCAAGCTGCCGGTGATCATCGTCGCCGACGTCGGGCGCGGTATCGCATTGCTGGCGATTCCGATCACGGCCTGGTTCGGATCGCTGTCGATCGAGATCCTGTTCGCGGTCGGTTTCCTATGCGGCGCCCAGAACGTCGTCGGTGGCGCGGCCTACCAGGTGCTGCTGGCGCAAATGGCCGGACGCAAGCGACTGGTCGAGGCGAATGCCAAGATCGCGCTCGGCGAGACCTCGGCGGCGCTGATCGGTCCCGGTCTTGCCGGAGGGTTGATCGGCGTGCTGACTGCGCCGTTCGCAGTCGCGCTTGATGCGATCTCGTTCTTCGTTTCGGCGATGATGCTGCGGCGGATCGTCGCGCGGAACGACGTGCCACACCCGTCGGCCGGCGCCGGGATCTGGAGCGAGATCGGCGAAGGGCTCAAGCTCGTTTGGGAGAACCGAACCCTTTGGGGTCTTGCCTGGCTCGCCGGCACGTGGCAATTTCTCCATCACATGCAGATCGCGGTGCTGATCCTGTTCGCGACGCGCGAGCTCGGATTGTCGGCTGGCGCGATCGGCGTGGCTTACGCGTGCGGTGGCCTGGGCTGCGTGCTTGCGTCGGCCTCGGCGCAGCGTTTGTCGGCGCGCCTCGGCATCGGCCCGGTGCTCGTCCACGGCCTGATCCTGACCTCATTCGCGTGGCAGGCATTCGGTCTGATCGGCGGACCGCCGTGGGTCGCGACGCTTGCGCTCGGCGCGGCGATGCTTGTCTTCGACTTCGGCGCGATTCTCTGGGGCATCAACTATCTGTCGCTGCGTCAGGCCATCACGCCGGACCGGCTGCTCGGGCGGATGACGGCTACGATGCGCTTTTTCGGCGTCGCATCGGCGCCGTTGGGATCGCTCGTCGGAGGCGCCCTCGCGACCGGCATCGGCCTGCGCGGCACACTGTTGACGGTCGGTGTTCTGGGCCTGTTGCTGTCGGCGGCAGCCGTGGTTTGGTCGCCGGTGCGGAGCCACCGCACATTGCCGGCGCCGGCCGCCGAGTAAGGAAAACTCCGGGTCTTGGGACGACCCTGGGCTCGTCATCCCCGCGAAGGCGGGGATCCATTTTGACCTTCAAAAACCAATGGATTCCCGCTCAGTTACCAAAATGAGCGGGAATGACGAACTCATGGGATCGTGCTCTACTCGATCGAGTCGAAAATTAAGACCGGCGGCCGTAAGCCGGCGCGGCGCGTCGCTACACCCGCTGGAACGGATAAATACTGCCGAGGCGCAACAACGCGCTGAGCTCGTCGAGCGCGCGCCTGCCTTCATCGAGCAGCGCGGGATCGGCCAGATCGTCAGGCAACAGGCGATCGCGGTAATGCCGTTTGACCCATGCGGTCAGTGCGGCATGCAGCGCATCGTCGAGCCAGATGTTGGCGCCGATCGCCGCGCGTTCCGCATCGGAGAGCACGACCCGCAACCGGAGGCACGCGGGGCCGCCGCCGTTTTTCATGCTCTGGCGCAAATCGAACACGCGCAATTCACGAATCGGTCCCCCGCCTGCGGTCAGCTCGCGCAGGTACGCAGCGACAATCTGATCCTCGAGACACTCCGCGGGGGCAACCAGCAACATGCTGCCGTCACTACGCGTGATGAGCTGGCTGTTGAACAGGTAGGTCGCAACTGCGCGCTCGAGGCTGACCTTCGCTTCGAGCACGACAATCGGATCGAACGCCGGACCCAGGGTCGACCGCAGCGAGGCGAACGTCGATTCGGGCGACACGAACGCGTGCTCATGGCAGAAGAGCACCGCACCGTTTGCGACGGCGACCACGTCGTTGTGAAACGCGCCGGCATCGATAGCGGCTGGATTCTGCTGCACGAACAGCGTGCTGCCCGGATCGAGGCCATGCCGCCGGGCAATGGCTTCCGAGGCCTCCCGCGTCTGTCGTGCCGGAAAGCGCTGCGGAATCGCCGCGGCCGTATCGAGAGCGACGCGCCCATAGACGAACAGCTGGACGCCGGGCGTCGCCGCGCCAGTCGCGAAACGCATCTGATTCGCCGCGCCTTCGTCGCCGAACTGCGCCGCGGCCGGCAGCGATTCGTGGACCGCGAATTTCCCCGGATCGTTGAATACGGCGCGCAGGATGAGCGTGGTCGTCGGCGTCTCCAGCGAGCGATGGAAGTTCGAGACTAGGTTCGCAGGAGTGAAGTGCACGCGACCGTCGGCGGTATCGCTGGAAGGGCTCACCGTCGCCGCGTTGGCGACCCACATTGCCGCCGCCGACGAGCACGCGGCGAGGAGCTGCGGTGCTTCGCGGGCCGCGCGAGCGACGACGTCGCCATCAGCGACTGCGCCCCCGCCAAATCCGAGCGCACGAAGCGCGGCGACCGCGGGCCGCTCGTGCGGTGGCAGAACGGCCTGCGAATAGCCTGCGTCGGCCAATGCCTTCATTTTCGCCAGGCCCTGGAGCGCCGCCTGGCGCGGATTCGCGACCAGATTCCTGTTCCGCTCCGATGCGAGATTGCCGGCCGCAAGGCCGCTGTAGTTGTGCGTCGGTCCGGGAAGGCCGTCGAAATTGACTTCCAGGGAGCCCATGGGCGCTCAGGACCGATCGCGCGGCGCGAGCGGAACTGCGCGCACGGTGTCGCCTTCGGAGACGCCCAGCGCCTGCGCCGCGTACGGCAGCAGCGGAAACTGCGCAATGCGCGCCGGTGCGGGACATATCACGGCGCGGAACTTTGCCAGATCGCGATTGGCGACCAGCCACAGCACGTCGTCGGTGAGGCTGTCGGGAACCGGATCCTCTTCGCCGATGGAAATCGGAAACACCTGCGATTGGCGAACGGCGCGGATGTTGTCGCGAAAGCACTCCAGCGTCGGGCCGGCATCGAAAATGTCGACGTAGCCCTCGTAGCGAAACCCTTCCGATTCGAGCATCGCCCTTGCCGGCAGCGTATCGGCGTGCACCTCGCCGATCGCGGCTCGCGCATCATCGGGCAGCAAGGCCGTGTACACCGGATGCCGTGGCATCAGCTCGGCGATGAACGCCTTCTGCCCGATGCCGGTCAGGTAATCCGCACGCGAATATTCCATCGCGAAAAAATGCCGGCCCAGACCTTCCCAGAACGGGCTCTTGCCGTTCGCGTCCAGTTTGCCGCGAAGCTCGGCGATGATCTTGGGCGCGAATCGCTGCGCGAATTCGGCGATGAACAGCAATCGCGCCTTCGACAGGAGAGGTCCGTTGCACCCATGGCGATAACGCGCATCGAGGAAGAGCGAACAAAGCTCGCTGTGCCCGGTGTGGTCGTTGGTCAGAAACAGAGTCGGCGCCGCGGTATACAGATCGAGCTCGCGCGAAGCGTGGACCTGCGTGCCGACGTGGTAGTTGTACCAAGGCTCGGCAAGACCGACCGCGGCCTCGATGGCACTGATGCCGACGACGTGATCGCTGCTGCCGTCGACCAGCACGAACACGAAACATTCGTCCGACTTGGCCGCCGCGCCGGCGAACGACGCCAGCGCGCGGCCAATGCGCGCGTCGAGCCGCTCGGCGTTCGCGGGCAAAGTCGTCAATCCCGTGCCGGTGCGCTCGGAGAGCGCAAGCAGCGCCGCCAGATCGTCCCGCGCGACCGGTCTTACGTAGAACATGGGTGGCGCTGACCCGTATCAGGAAGAGACACGGGTCAGCGTGGAAAGTCGGGGCGCAATGTGACGGTCGCGCCGGGCCGCGCGTCAGGCGAGCGCTTTTCCGAGCGCCGTCTCGAGTCGCGCCAGGCCCTCGAGGATTTCATCGAGACTGATGATGAGCGATGGCGCAATGCGCAGGACATCGGGTCCGGCCATCAGCACAACCAACCCCGCGTCGCCGGCGGCCCGCATCACGTCCGCGGCCCTGCCCTGCCATGGCGCCTTGAGCTCGCAGCCCAGCCACACACCTTCGCCGCGAATGTCGGCGAAGACCTCGCGCCGCTCATTGATGGTGCGCAGCCCTTCCATGAAAAGCGCATGCCGGGCCCTGACGCCGTCGAGGACCTCGGTGGTATTGATGACGTCGAGCACGGCGGACGCCACGGCGCACGCGAGCGGATTGCCGCCGTAGGTCGTGCCATGAACGCCGACCGAGAACGCGCTCGCGATTTCGGTCGTCGTCAGCATCGCGCCCACGGGGAAGCCGCCGCCCAGGCCCTTGGCGCTGGTCAGGATGTCGGGGACGACGCCTTTTTGCATGTACGAAAACAGCGAGCCGGTGCGACCCATGCCGCTCTGCACTTCGTCGAAAATCAGCAGGGCGTCGTGCTCGTCGCAAAGCCTGCGCGCCGCGGCCAGAAATTCCGGCGTGCCGGGAATCATCCCGCCTTCGCCCTGCATCGGTTCGAGGATCACCGCACAGACGTCGTCGCCGCCTTCTTCCGCAAACGCCGCTTCCAGCGCGCCGACGTCGTTGTAACGGATGTGCGTGAAACCGGTGGGACTGGGGCCGAAACCGCTCGCGTACTTCGCCTGGCCGCCAGCGGTGACCGTGAAAAGTGTCCTGCCGTGAAACGAGTTCAGGGCCGAGATGACGCGGAATTTTTCGACCCCGAAATGATCGTTCGCGTAGCGGCGAGCAAGCTTCAGCGCTGCCTCGTTCGCCTCGGCACCCGAGTTGCACAAGAACACGCGCTCGGCGAAGGTCGCGTCGACCAGTTTTTTTGCGAGCCGCAGCGCGGGCTCGTTGGTCATCCAGTTGGACACGTGCCAGATCGTCTGCGCCTGCTCGGTCAGCGCCTTGACCATGGCAGGATGGCAGTGGCCGAGCGCGGTCACTGCGACGCCTCCTGCGAAGTCGATGTACATGCGGCCTTGCTGATCCCACATGCGCGAGCCCGATCCGCGCACCGGTACAAAAGGCGCCGGCGCGTAACAAGGCACCATGAGCTCGTCGAACATCGCCCGCGTCACCGGCACGGGAGCGTGTTTCTCCAGTGCGGATAGCTTCGGTGCGACCGCGAGAGGAGAAGAGGGAGGGGGAACGGACATGGTGGCGTCGCTCGGTTGCGTCATTCACTGAGCGTTGCGAAAGTGCGTGACCGCGAGTTTCCAATATCGTCATTCCCGCTCTTTTTGGCAACTGAGCGGGAATCCATTCGCTTTTTCAAGTCAACATGGATCCCCGCCTTCGCGGGGATGACAGTATTATTGAAGCAGGCACGCATTTAGGTATGCTCGGGAGTTGCAGTAGTCATGCGGCAGCGATAACCTGAATCTCGATCTTGTAGCCCGATGCCGCGAGCTTGGCCTGCACTGTCGCGCGCGCGGGCGTCTGTCCTGCCGGGACCCAGGCTTCCCATACCGCATTCATCGCACCGAAGTCGTTCATGTCCGGAAGATAGATCGTCACCGACAGGATCTTTGTCTTGTCGCTCCCGACTTCCGCAAGCAGGCGGTCGACGTTCGCCAGGACCTGCCTGGCTTGCGTCGTGACGTCCGCGCTCAGATCGTCGGCCACCTGACCGGCAAGATAGATCGTGCCGTTGTGCACGACCATGTCGGCGAGCCGCTTTCCCACGTGGTAACGCTGGAGCGTCATGATGCTATCCTTGCCCGCAAGACGTGCGCGCCGACTTTTTGCCGGCGTTCGTGCGGATCCTTATTGTAGACGAACAGCGGCTGCCTTCGTAGAGGCGAGCCTCGCGCCCCAAGAGGCGCTCCCGTCACCTGGACATTCGGATGAACGCCCGATCCTGCTTAGCCGTAGCCGCGCTTGCGCTTGCCGCCGCGGTCGCGCTCGGCGCGTTTGGCGCGCACGCGCTCAAGCTCCGTCTCGCCGCCGAGATGCTGACCACCTACCAAACCGCGGTCCAGTACCACTTCTGGCACGCGCTGGGCCTGTTGGGCGTCGGCGTGCTGATGGTGCGATCGCCTGACTCGCGGGCCCTTGCGTGGGTCGCGTGGCTGCTGGTCGCCGGCTTGCTGCTCTTCTCGGGCAGCCTCTATCTGCTTGCGCTGACCGGCGCCGCGTGGCTGGGCGCGGTGACGCCGCTGGGCGGCGTGGCGTTCATTGCCGCGTGGCTTGGGCTCGCGTGGTGGGCCTGGCGACTCTGAAGCAGCGCCCACCCTCTGTAGCGCCAAATCCCTTTTCGTCATTCCCGCGAAAAGCCCGAAGGGCAATCGGGTAATGGCTGAGCGGAATTCCAGCGCGATGCGTGGGCATCCGCTTCTCTATTTCGTCATTCCCGCGAAAGCGGGAATCCGTCATTCCCGGGAAAGGTAGGACCGTCATTCCCGCGAAGGCGGGAATCCATTGGTTTTTTGACCGCCGCAAAATGGATCCCCGCTTTCGCGGGGATGACGTGAGTTGGAAAGTCTCCGCCCGTTTCGAAAAGTCTCAGTGGGCCGAGGACGCTGGCCGCCGAACGATCAATCGACCTTAGCCCCGCTCGCCTTGACCACCTTCGCCCACTTCTCGCTTTCGGAGCGAATGAACGCCGCGAACTGCTCCGGGGAGCCACCCGCCGCTTCTGCGCCTTGGGCGAGCAGCTTTTCGCGGGCATCGGCGCTCTGCAGCCATTTATTGACCTCGGCATTGATCCTGGCGACGATCGCCGCAGGCGTGCCGGCAGGCGCCAGCACGCCGAACCACGAGCTTGCCTCGAAGCCGGACAGCCCACTCTCGTTGATGGTCGGTACGTTGGGCAGCGCGGGCGCGCGCGCCATCGAGGTCACCGCGATGGCGCGCAGCTTCCCGGACTTGATGAACGCCAGCGATGACGGTAGATTGTCGAACATGATCTGCACCTGGCCGCCCATAAGGTCCGTCAGCGCGGGCGCGCTGCCCTTGTACGGAACGTGCGTCATGTCGACGCCGGCCATGGTCTTGAACAACTCGCCCGAAAGGTGAATCGAGGTTCCGCTTCCGGACGAGGCGAAGTTGATGGTGCCCGGCTTCTCTTTGGCGAGTTTGATCAGATCGGCGACCGAATTCACCGGCAGCGCCGGATTGACGACCAGGACGTTGGGGACGCCGGCGACCAGCACCACCGGCACGAAGTCCTTGATGTGGTCGTACGGCATCTTCGAGTACAAGCTCGGATTGATGGCGTGCGTGCCCACCGTGCCCATCAGCAGCGTGTACCCGTCGGGTGTGCTCTTGGCGACCAGGTCGGCGCCGATGTTGCCCGCGGCTCCCGGCCGGTTGTCCACGACCACGGCTTGTCCGAGCGACTCGGTGAGCTTTTGGGCCGCGGCGCGCGCGAGAATGTCGGTTGTGCCGCCGGCTGGGAACGGCACCACCAGCTTGATCGGGCGGTTGGGATAGGCCTGCGCGAATGCGCCGAACGCGATACACGCGAACATCGCGCCGAGCGCCCATCGAAATATGCTGCGCATGATTCTCTCCTCCGTTATTGGTTGTTGCGCGTTTGATTCGCACGCGTATCGTGTATTCCGAAAGTGCGCGACCGCGTTCTTGGTATCCGTGCACCTAGTCGTCATTCCCGCTCACTTTGGTCACTGAGCGGGAATCCATTGGCTTTTGAAGGTCAAAATGGATCCCCGCTTTCGCGGGGACGACGTAGATTGGTGCCGTCGACCGATTCGGTGAACAGGACGTATCGTCAATCAACCTTCGCGCCCGACTGCTTGACTATCTTCGCGTACTTGGCGATTTCGCTCTTGATCAGCGCCGCGAATTGCTCGGGCGAGTCGGCCGCGGGCTCCGCGCCTTGCTGCGCGAAGAATACCTTCATCTCCGGCGACGCGAGAATCCGCGTCACTTCCGAGTTCCATTTGGCGATGATCTCCCTCGGTGTTCCGGCGGGTGCCATGAAACCCCACCAGGTGTAGATGTCGAAGCCGGGCAAGCCGGTCTCCACCAGTGTGGGCAACTGGGGCGCCAGCGACGAGCGTTTCGCGGTGGTCACCGCCAGCGCCTTGAGCTTGCCCGCCTTGAGCTGTGCCTCTGAGTTGGCGAGGTTATCGAACATGAGTTGAGTATCGCCGGCCAGCAGCGCCTGAAGCGCAGGCGCCCCGCCTTTGTACGGAATGTGAACCATGTCGACGCCGGCTTCGGTCTTGAACAGCTCCCCGGCGAGATGGCCGGCGCTGCCGTTGCTGCCCGAGCCGAACGAAAGCTTGCCCGGATTGGCGCGGGCGTACGCGAGGAGCTCCGGCACCGTATTGATCGGAAAGGAAGCATTGAGCACCAGCACATTCGGCGTCACCGCCACCAGCGTGATCGGTGCGAAGTCCTTGATCGGATCGTAGGGCATCTTGGCGTACAGGCTTACGTTTACCGCATGCGTCGATAGGGCGCCCTCGAGTATCGTGTAACCATCCGGCGCGCTCTTGGCCACGAGATCGGCGCCGATATTGCCTCCCGCGCCGGGGCGATTGTCGATGACAACGGGCTGGCCCCACGCCTCGGTCAGCTTTTGTCCGATCGCGCGCGCCACGACGTCGAGCGACCCGCCGGCCGGGAACGGAACGACCAGGCGGATGGGCTTCGTCGGGTACGATTGTGCGGCTGCGGGGGCCGGGTAAGCCGTTGCGACGGCGACCAGCACGGGAAGCAGCAGGCGGACGATGGAAATGACGGGCGGCACGGGATCTCGGCTAGGATGCGAAGCAGCGATTCTAGCAGTATGGGGGCACCCGAATTTACGCTGCCACGCCGGCGCCGCGGCGCATCGGACGCGCGCGCGCCCAAAGACTGCAATAGAATAGTCACGCTTTCAAGATAACGTCGCGGGTTTGCATAACGAGGAGGAATAATGTTCAAGTCGAAATCTGGCCTGTTGCGCGCGGTTCTCGCTGCAGCGTTACTCGGTTTGGCCACGCAAGCGTCGGCGGTCACCGAAATCCAATGGTGGCATTCGATGACGGGCGCATTGAACGATCGCGTCAACGAGATCGCCCAGAAATTCAATGCCAGCCAATCCGACTACAAGGTCACGGCGGTATTCAAGGGACAGTACGACGAGTCGATGGCCGCGGCGATAGCCGCCTATCGCTCAGGCAACCCTCCGCAGATTGTTCAGGTGTTCGAAGTCGGGACGGCAACCATGATGGCGGCGAAGGGCGCGATCAAGCCTGTCTACCAGCTGATGGCGGAATCGGGCGAGAAATTCGATCCCAAGGCGTTCCTGCCCGCGGTGTCCGGCTACTACTCCGACACGCAAGGACACCTGCTTTCGATGCCGTTCAACAGCTCGACGCAGGTCATGTACATCAACAAGGATGCGTTCAAGAAGGCTGGGCTGGACCCCAACAACCCACCGAAGACCTGGCCAGAGGTCGGCGTCGCGGCGGAAAAGCTCAAGGCAGCGGGCATGTCCTGTGGATTCACGACGGGTTGGCAGTCGTGGGTCCAGTTGGAAAGCTTCAGCGCATGGCACAACATTCCTTTCGGGACCAAGGAGAACGGTTTCGGCGGACTCGATACGAGGCTGACGTTCAATGGCCCGGTGCAGGTGCGGCACATCCAGAACCTCGGCGACTGGTCGAAGAAGGGAACCTTCACCTACGCGGGCCGGAAGGATGAGCCCTTGGCGAAATTCACCAGCGGCGACTGCGGCATCATTACAACGTCGAGCGGTTCGTACGGCAATATCAAGGCCAACGCGAAGTTCGACTGGGGCGTCGCGCTGCTGCCCTATTACGCCGACGTCAAGGGCGCGCCGCAGAACACGATCATCGGTGGCGCGACGCTGTGGGTGCTGACGCAAAAGAACCCGGACGTCTACAAGGGAATCGCCAAATTCTTCACCTTTCTTTCGTCGCCGGAGATTCAATCGGACTGGCATCAGAAGACCGGGTATGTCCCGATCACGCTGGCAGCGTACGAGCTGACGAAGTCGCAGGGCTTTTATGACAAGAATCCCGGCACCGATATCGCCATCAAAGAGTTGACCAACAAGCCGCCGACCCCGAATTCCAAAGGCGTGCGCTTTGGCAATTTCGTGCAGATTCGCAATATCATCGACGAGGAGCTCGAGACGGTCTGGAGCGGGCAGAAGACGGCGAAGCAGGCGCTCGATGACGCCGTGAAGCGCAGCGACGACCAAGTCGAGAAGTTCGAGAAAGCCAACAAGTAGAAACCGCAGGCTGCGCGCTCTGCCGCGATCGATCGCGGTGGAAGCGCGGGCCGACTAACGACGCGATAATCAGCGCCGACGACGGCAATGGAAGATCGCGCCATCTTTCGCTCGCGCTGGCTGCCGTACGCGCTGGTCGCGCCGCAAATCGCGGTGACGGTAATATTTTTCTTCTGGCCCGCCGCACAGGCGCTGTATCAGTCGGTGCTCCAGCAGGATCCGTTCGGAACGCGCACCGAGTTCATCTGGTTCGACAATTTCAAGGCGCTCTTCGCGGATCCGCTGTACCTGGCGTCATTCAAGGTGACCGCGGTTTTTTCCGCGCTCATTGCAGTCGTCGGACTGTCGCTGGCGTTGTTGCTTGCGGTTTTCGCCGACCGCATCGTGCGTGGAACGAACGTCTACAGGACGCTGCTGATATCGCCCTACGCGGTAGCCGCCGCGGTCGCGGGAGTTCTGTGGCTGTTTCTGCTTTCTCCGTCGATCGGCGTGTTGGCCCTTGCGTTGCGCCGCTTCGGAGTCGACTGGAACTACTTTCTCAACGGCCACCAGGCGCTCCTGCTGATCGTCGTCGCGGCGGTCTGGAAGCAAATCAGTTACAACTTTCTGTTCTTTGTGGCCGGGCTCCAGTCGGTACCCAAATCGCTGATCGAAGCCGCGGCGATCGACGGGGCCGGACCTTTCCGGCGCTTCTGGACCATCGTATTTCCGATGTTGTCGCCGACGACGTTCTTTCTGTTGGTGGTCAATATCGTGTACGCGTTCTTCGACACCTTCGCGATCGTCGATGCGACCACGCAGGGCGGTCCGTCACAGGCAACCGAGATCCTGGTGTTCAAGGTGTATCAGGACGGCGTACAGGGCCTCGATTTGGGAGGATCGGCAGCGCAATCGGTCATATTGATGGTGATCGTGATTGTGCTGACGGTGATTCAATTCCGTTACGTCGAGCGAAAGGTGCAGTACTGATGAGCGCGCGGCCGACGCAGGCAGCGACTCCGGTGGACGCGCGTCGCGGGGCGTTGTTGCCATGATCGAGCGCCGGCCGGGGCTGGTAATTCTTCGCCACGCGGTGCTGATCACCGGCGTCTGCGTTGTCATGTTTCCGATCTACATCGCGTTCGTCGCCTCTACACTGTCGCTCGACCAGGTGCTGACGGTACCGATGCAGTTGTGGCCCGGCGGCCATCTGATCGAAAACTACTCCGCGGTTATCGCGCACGGCAGTGAGCGGGGGTCGAGCGCGCCGGTCGGCCGCATGATGTTCAACAGCCTGGTGATGGCGTTGGTGATCGCCATCGGCAAAATCTCGATTTCGATCATTTCCGCCTTCGCGATCGTCTATTTCAGATTTCCGTTGCGCAAGACCTTTTTCTGGATGATTTTTGTGACCCTGATGCTGCCGGTCGAGGTCCGGATCTTTCCTACCTACAAGGTCGCATCCGACCTCGGGCTTATCGACACTTATGCGGGCCTTACGCTGCCGCTCATTGCTTCCGCGACGGCCACGTTTCTCTTTCGCCAGTTCTTCATGACGATCCCGGCCGAGCTCGCCGAGGCCGCGCGCATCGACGGCGCCGGGCCTCTCCGGTTCTTCTGGGACGTCGTGCTTCCTCTTTCGCGGACCAATATCGCAGCGCTCTTCGTCATCATGTTCATCTACGGTTGGAATCAGTATCTTTGGCCGCTGCTGGTCACGACACAGGAAAGCATGTACACGACGGTCATCGGGATCAAGCGGATGATCACCGGCGGTGACGCGGCGACCGAATGGAACCTGGTGATGGCGACGGCGATCCTGGCGATGTTGCCGCCGGTGCTGGTCGTGATTCTGATGCAG
>OCZU010001312.1_pt1 | contig 16433 bp, 17 predicted proteins | sample 1539001 | NCBI WGS metagenome assembly OCZU01 (sample SAMEA3539306, study PRJEB22396) | soil metagenome | biome: tundra; feature: field; material: soil | place: USA | collected 2010-05 | depth 0.15 m | reverse complement strand
GCGGCCTTCCGCGCGTCCGCCAGGACCTGCCCGGCGAGCTTCCGCAGCCCGGCCTCGGACCGGCTCGCCTCCTTCGACGCGTTCGCGGCGATCTTCACGCCGTCGCCGGCCACTACCGTCAGGCGGCCCAGGCCCGCGGCCGCGCACGCGTGCAGCACCCCGAAGAACAGTTCCTCTGCCAGGTCCCCCTGCGCGAACAGGTCCTTGCGGAACCGGGAGAACGTGGTGTGGTCCGGGATCTCCCGCCCGCACGCGACCCGGAACGTCGCGTCATAGCGGCACCGGTCCTCGACCGCCCGCGTCGACAGCACCCCGCGCAGGTAGGCGTACGTCCACACCGTCAGCAGCATCACCGGGTCATACCGCGCCGGCTGGTGCCGCCGACCCCTTCGGGGCCGGCGGCACCAGCCGGTCGATCACATCCCGCGTCATGAGCCCCTCGACCGCGCCGATAACGACCCGGACAGCATGACCCTCCGGCACCCAGTCGAGCATGTTATGGGGCAAAAGCATCTCGGCGTCACGGTCAACAGACTTGAACTGGTGTGCCATAAATCAATTCTGCCAGCAATAACGCCAGAATCCGAGAAACCCGAATATGCAACAGCCCCCAGGGTGTCGAATTCGGTGGGTCAGTCGTTGGGCTGTCCGGGCTCTGGGGGGCCTAGCCGCTCGACCGGCAGTCCCTCCTCGGCGCGGATCCGGTCAATCACCGAGTGCAGCGTCTCAAGACCGTCTGCTGACAGGCCCGCGGCCCGCAGTGCGACCGCGGTAACCCCGGCATCTCGTAGCGACGCGAGGAAGGCCAATTGCTCGTCAGCGCGACAAGCAACGTCAGGGTTGTTGAAATAGTCGGTGGGCACCCCGAAAATCCGCGCGATAGCCCCGGCCATCTCTAGCGATGGGACATGCTTATGCGCGCGCAGTTGCCCGATGTACTGTGGCGTACACCTGACCCCACGCGCTTGGACCGCTTCGGCGAGTTCCTTGTTGGTGTAGGAACCCCGGCCGCGGGGGTGCACAGTCGCAATCAGGTGGTTTAGCCGACTGGCAAACGATTGCGCGGACAGTTCAAACTCCTGATGATGACCCTCAGGCATAACGGTACCGGCTCCCCCGCAGGCCGGCAACAGCGCTTGCTCGGCCGACTCCGTCCCGCCCCACCCGGTCCAGGCAAGTGATCGGCTCCGTTCTGTGACGCCTATTGACTCGTCGATCCTGGCCGCGTAGATTACCACTTATCGTCTGCGAAACTATAGTTTCGCAAAATGATCTGCATCGCACAACAACCGTGATGTCAGCTGGTCGACTTGGGCATGACCGGCCACCGGTGGCTAAGGGGTGATCGCACTGTCTCCGGAGATTTCTCGAGAGCTTCGAGTGCTAGGACCCATCAGGCTACACCTCAATGGCCAGGCGGACTCGCTGGGCGGGACCAAGCAACGCACGGTCGTGGCCGCGCTCTTGCTGGCCCCCGGACAGATGCTGTCCGACAACCATCTGAGTCAGATGCTCTGGGGCATCCGTCCGCCGGCGACCGCCCTTGCTCAGATCCACACCTATGCTTCGCGCTTGCGTCAACGTCTTGGGTGTCATGCGGACGTCGTCCGGCTGCAGGCCGGCTACCAGCTGATAACCAATCAAATCTGGTGTGACACTCTCGAGTACACCCAGCTTACCGAGCGGGGCTTCGAGGAGCTTGAGGCGGGCCGCTACGAACAGGCGACGCGGCTGTTGCAGGCGGGCCTGGGCCTCTGGCGGGGCGAGGCCGTCGCGGACGGCACCGCTCATCTGATCGAGGCGGAGCGGCCGTGGCTCGCCGAGGGCCGGCTTCTCGCCCTGGAAGGGCGGATCGAGGCTGAACTTGCGATGGGCAGGCACCGGCAACTGGTCTCCGAGCTGACCAGCCTGGTGGCGAGCTATCCGTTCCGTGAGAGGTTCCGCGCCCTGCTGATGACAGCACTGTGCCGGTCGGATCATCAGGCGGCGGCGATCGAGGTGTTCCACGCCGGGCGCCGGATGCTCTCGGACGAACTCGGCGTCGATCCTGGCCCCCTGCTCGTCCGCATCTACGATGCGATCCTTTCTGGTGAGCTGACGACGCTGGGCGCGATCCTGGTCTGACTCTGAGCGCAGTGCGCCACTCCCCGCCATCGCCTGACACCGATTCACGCCCCCGTGAATGGACACAACATCAGAGCTTCATGCCGATGGAGAAATCTCTGTCAGTTATCTGTCCCACGAGAATTGCGGGGCCGACTTCTCAAGCTAGCATTGCCGTGCACAGACTGCGAGAAGGAGTAAAGAAAAGCAGGGAAACAGGAAGGTCGCGGCGAGGCGGAGCCATAAGGCCGGACGCAGGGCTTATCGCTTCACGATCGAGAAATGGTTGGATATAGTGATGACGGAAAACACGCCAAGCAGCAGCAAGGTCGCCGAGTTGTACGACGAGCTCACAGTCACCCAGGCCGGGTTGTGGAACGGCAATCTCCATTACGGGTACTGGACCGGCCCCGATGACAGCAGCAGCTTCGAAGAGGCACTGGACCAGATGACCGAGCAGGTCATCCGGCGACTCGACCCGCGGCCTGGCCAGCACGTGCTCGACCTAGGCTGCGGCATTGGCGCGCCCGCGCTCAGGCTGGCCCGTGACTACCCGATCAGGATCACCGGCATCTCCATCAGCCCCCGCCAGGTCGACCTCGCCAGCGAACGCGCCCGTGATGCGACGGGCCTGGCCGGGGAAGTCTCGTTCGAGGTGGCCGATGCCATGAACCTTCCCTACCCTGACGGGTCGTTTGACGGCGTGATGTCGCTGGAGTCGATGGTACATATGCCGGACAAGACGCGCGTGCTGAAAGAGATCGCGCGCGTTTTGCGGCCCAGCGGCCGTTTGTCGCTCGCCGACATTGTCCTGCGGACCGTTCCGGACCAAAGGGGCGACAGCTTGCAGGAGGCCGCGACGACCGAGACATTCTCCATGGGTAAACTCGACGAGTATGGTGAGCTCCTGTCGGAGGCCGGTCTCGTGCCCCTGGAGATTACGGACGTCAGCGAGCATACCCGCCGCTCATATCCCTACTTCGTGGCCGGCGCGGAGTCGTGCCGGGAGGATTACATACGGGTTATCGGCCTGGAGGAATTCGAAAAGCGGCTGGAGGAGGGGCGCCAGCTTGAATTGGTGCCGGAAATCGGATATGTCCTGATCGCCGCTAAACGACCCGAGTCATGACCGGCTCGTGATCGACCCCATGTTGCAGCCTCCGGCGCCCGACGTGTTCCGCGCCGGGCGCCGGAGGCTCTCCGACGAACTCGGCGTCGATCCCGGCCCCCTGCTCGTCTGCACCTACCATGCGAGAGATCATGCCCAGATTCCCGTCTGTCATCGTCATCGGGGCGGGGCCGACCGGTCTCGCTCTCGCCGCAGAGCTGGCCTCAGCCGGCATCGCCTGCCGCGTGTTCGACAAGCGGCTCACCCCCTCGCCCCATTCACGAGCCTTCGGGCTTTTTCCCCGGACGCTGGAACTTCTCGAGCTGCGCGGCCGGGCCGACGCCTTCGTGGCACATGGGCTTCCCTGGGCGCGTTCCTCCCTCGGCGACGGCAAGCGCTGGCTGGACTTCGGCAACCTCGACAGCCCGTTCCCCTATATGCTCGTCATCCCGCAGAGCCGCACCGAGGAGCAGCTGGCCGCCTGGGCGGTGGAGTCTGGTGCGGAAATCAAGCGCGGAGTCACAGTGACCGGGCTACGCCAGGACACGGACGGGGTCGACGTGGAGGTGTCCGCGCCGGATGGCCCGCGGACCGAGCGAGCTGATTTTGTCGTCGGTTGCGACGGCGTGCGCAGCAGCGTCCGCCAACTCGCCGGGATCTCCTTCCGGGGATCCTCTTACGACAGTTCGCTGATCGTCGCCGACGTACGGCTGGCCACCACCCCCGACCCGCTGGTCTACGTGCGTATCGCGCGGCGCGGCCTGGTGGGGTTCTATCCGTTCAGCGACGGGACATTCCGGATGGTCGCGCTCGACCACGAGCGGATGGAAGTGCCGGTCGAGCAGCCAGTGACCGCCGACGAGCTGCGGGAGAGCTGCCGGGCCATTCTCGGCACCGACTTCGGGCTCCACGATCCGCTGTGGATGGCGCGGTATCGCAGCGAGCAGCGGCTCAGCGACTGCTACCGCCTCGGCCGTGTGCTGCTGGCTGGCGACTCGGCGCACACTCATATCCCGTCCGGCGGGCAGGGACTGCAGACCGGGATCCAGGACGCCATGAATCTAGGCTGGAAGCTCGCGGCTCATCTGCGCGGGTGGGCTCCCGCGCACCTCCTGGACACCTACCAGCAGGAGCGCCGGCCCATCGCAGAAAAGACCCTCCGTCGGACCGACCTCCTCTACAAGTTCGAGACCTCGAAATCCGCAGGTGCATGGCTCCTGCGCTGGCTCGTCACCCGGCTGACCGGGCTTCCTCAGGTGGAGACGTCGGTCATCGAGCAGCTCTCCGGACTCGCGCTGCGCTATCCTGCCCATTCCGGCGCCCCTGAGGCGGGCCGTCACCGGCTGGTGGGCCGACGGCTGCCGGATGGCATACTCCACTTTCATGACGGCGTGACCGGCAGACTGTACGAGCACTTCCGGTACGGGGGGTTCGTCCTGCTTGACAAGTCCAGCGACGGTATTAGTTCGGGTGTTGTCGAGGGCGGCTGGGCCGACCGCGTCTGGGTGGTCAGGGCGACCTGTACCGACCGCCCGGAACTGCCGGAGGCCGTGCTGACCCGTCCAGACGGATACATCGCCTGGGCGGGCCGCGCCGACGACACCCGCGGACTGCGGGAGGCGCTGCGGTACTGGTGCGGACAGCCGACCACGGTCGGGTCGCCTGGGGGAATCACACGATGAGCTTCAGGAACCGGAAGAACTCCATCCTTGTTATACTTTCATTATCCACATTGATCTTCCTGCCGCATCGGGTCACGCGACGGTCGGCCTCAACTATCGAATGAGCTGATCAATATGCCGGAAGAATCCACATCGGGCGCTGCCACGGAATGGATCAGAGTAGTTCGCGCGCGGACGCATAATCTGCGAAATGTTACCGTGGACATTCCGCGCGGTGGCATAGTCGTATTCACCGGGGTCAGTGGTAGCGGCAAGACGTCTCTGGCTATGGACACCGTGCATGCCGAGGCCCAGCTGCGGTACTTGGAGGGCCTGTCGCCTTTTGTGCGGCAGTACATCACACCCAAGGACCGGCCCCAGGTCGACCGCATCGAGGGCCTTGGCGCCACGCTCGCGGTGGACCAGCGGCGACTCAACAGGCAGTCGCGTTCTACCGTCGCCACGATGACCGGAATAGACGCCTACCTTGGGCTACTGTACTCCCGGCTGCCCACGGTCGCCACGGGCGGACTAACGTCCGAGGGCCGGGCGCTGTCCAGCGGGCACTTCAGCAGGAACACCCCCGAAGGCGGCTGCCCGGTCTGCCACGGCGCCGGCGGCACTCCGCAAGCCGATCCCGATCTGGTGGTCACTCACCCGGAACTGCCGCTGCTCGCCGGCGCTTCGCCCTGGTTCGACAAGCTGCGCTCACCGGAGCAGGTGGCTGTGCCATTTCTGGCCGATCAGTACGGCATCGACCTGTCCCGACCCTGGCGGGAGCTGCCAAAGGCCTTCCAGGATGCCCTGCTGTACGGCACCGGCGATGAGCCGGTTAATGCGAGCGTCCGCGTGCCGAACAAGAACTCCCAGGCAGAGGTGACCGTCCAGCTTAACCACCCCCTGCGGGGCGCGCTTGCAGAGGTGGAACGGCTATTCGCCAGCGCCGGTACCGAGAACGCCAAGGAGCGCTACCTCGCGTATATGCACCGGGTCCCCTGCCAGGCCTGTGGCGGTACTGGCTACGGTGTGGCAGCCCGTACGGTCTCCCTGGCCGGGGTCACCTACGCGGAACTGGTCGACCGCAGGGTTCATGAGGTGCAAGCGTGGTCCGCTGAGCTGGCCAGCCAGCTCAGCGGAGTCCAGCGGGAGATCGGCGATGCGCTGCTGCCCGAAGTGACAGGTAGGCTGCTGCTGCTCGACCGGCTTGGCCTGGCTCACCTCGAGCTCAACCGCAGCGCACCGACGCTCTCCGGCGGGGAGCTGCAACGCACCCGCACCGCCGCCCAGCTGAGCACGTCGCTGATCGGCATAACCTTCGTCCTCGACGAGCTGGGATCCGGTCTGCACCCCGCCGACAAGGAGCGCTTGCGGGATATCCTGGAGAACCTGCGGAATTCGGGGAATACCGTGCTGCTCGTGGAGCACGACCCGGATGTCGTGGCGCAGGCGGACTGGGTCATCGACCTCGGCCCAGGGGCCGGCCGGGATGGCGGGCGAGTGGTCTTCTCCGGCCCGCCCCGTGAGCTTGCCCGCAACCCTGAGTCGATTACGGGCCGGTACCTGGACGGCAGCTATCACCGGATCACCCGCACCGGCACGGGCGGCAGGAACGGCGGGTGGCTGGAGCTGAAGGATATCCGGGTGCACACCGTGCGCGTGGACCGGATCCGCATACCTCTAGTCGCCCTGACCTGCTTCACAGGGGTCAGCGGGAGCGGAAAGAGCAGCCTGCTGAATCACGCCGTGGCTCCCGCCGTAGCCGCGGCGCTTGCTGGCGATCCCCACCCGGCGGTGGGCGGCATCAGCGGGGTTAAGTCCATCTCCTGGGTGGATTCCGTAGACCAGAGCCCCATCGGCCGTACCCCGCGGTCCAACCCGGCGACCTATACAAAGGCCTTCGACCTCATACGAGGGCTGTTCGCGGCTACGGACCAGGGCCGCGCGCTGAACCTGGGCGCCTCAGCCTTCTCCTTCAACGCTTCGGGCGGGCGCTGCGAGCCCTGCACCGGCTACGGCAAGAAGGTAGTGGACATGCACTTTCTGCCCGACGTATGGGCCACCTGCGATGTATGCGAGGGGCGCAGGTTCACGCCCAAGGTGCTGTCGGTCACCTATCGCGGGCTGGCGATCGATCAGGTTCTCGACCTGACCGTGGACGAGGCCGCGGAGTTCTTCGACAACCCACCCGCACTCACCGCCACGCTAGGCGCGCTCAAGCAGGTTGGGCTCGGCTATCTCCAGCTGGGCCAGAGCGCCACGGAGCTGTCAGGCGGTGAGGCCCAGCGGCTGAAGCTGGTCAGCGCGATGCGCCGGGGCGGCCAGGGGAAGCGCGGCGGTCTGGTGCTGCTTGACGAGCCGCTCGCCGGGCTGCATCCGGCCGATGTGCAGCGTATGGTTGGGGCCTTCGACTCCTTGCTAACCGCGGGGCACACCCTGCTGGTCGCGGAGCATGATCTGCATCTAGCGGACTGTGCGGACTGGATCATCGACATGGGGCCGGGGGCCGGCGAACTCGGCGGCCTGGTGGTCGCGGAAGGCACCCCGGAACAGATTCGGGCCGCGGACACAGTGACCGCCGACTATCTGCGTCGGCTCGAGCTCCAGCGACGGAGCTGATCCTGCCTTTCTGTCCAGAACCTGTCCTTTCTGTCCCGGACCTGTCCTTTTGCTGGCCTCGCTCGTCGGCGGGAGATACGTTGCCGACAAGTCATCAGTTGCGGAACGATAAGACCGGGAGTGGCTAACATGTCGCAAACTACGTCAAGCAACTCAACGACTGAGCACCCGCCGACGGCCAGCAGGTCGGCCATCAAGTCCATCGCCAGGATGGCAGAGGCCGGCTTTGAGAATGTATTTCTATTCTTCGAGCGGCAGATCGCCGCTCATTCGATCGTCGGAACGACTCCGATCATTTCATCTGACGGATTTCCCTGGGCCTCCACCATGGAGGACAACTGGCGTCAGATACGCCAGGAACTAGACAGGATCATGGTCTACCAAGAGGCGCTACCGAACTTTCAGGATATCTCTGTCGAGCAGAGCGCCTTGACGCAGGACGACAAATGGAAGACCTTCTTCCTGTTCGGTTACGGAATCAAGGTAGAGGCGAACTGCTCGCGCTGCCCAAGAACCACGGAGCTCCTCGAAGCAATCCCAGGCGTCACGACAGCCTTCTTCTCGATTTTTGGCCCCAATAAGCAAATACCGCCCCATCGCGGCCCGTGGAAGGGAGTCGTTAGGTATCACCTGGCATTGAAGGTGCCTGATCCGGCGTCATCCTGTGGTATACGCGTGGCGGACGAGACCGTTCACTGGTCTGAAGGCAGAGGATTCTTCTTCGATGACACATACGACCACGAGGCGTGGAATAACACGTCAGACACGCGTGTCGTGCTGTTCCTTGACGTCATACGGCCGCTGCGGTTCCCGTACTCCGAATTTAACAAGGCGATCATCTACCTGATAGCGCGGACGTCATACGTCCGTAATGCGATGAAAAATCACGAAGCGTGGGAGCGTCGCTTTGAAAAATGGCTCAGCAGCAGGGGAAACCAGAATGAGCCTGCCTCATAGCCGCTCTAACGATCTTTAAGGGCTGAGGTTACGGCCTCTGGAAATAGCTGGCGGATCGCGGTATGCCGATGTCATGAGGTATCCCGATAGCGGCGGGCTGACCGCCGCGGAGCGTGCCCGCCGGGCAGGGATTCGTCAAAGTCGGGATTACAGTGCGTCGCTGAACTGTCCTGCCTCCGCACGGCCCGCTCCGCGCCACGCGGCCACGCACCACAGCAGCTATACTCTCGTATGCCGCGACACTCCGGTAACAGCCGATATACCCATGTTTAGCCGCAAATCAGATATCTCTGATGGAGCCACACCTGATGTGAACCATCACGAGCGGGACCACTGAGGTTTTCTTGGTAACAGGAAAAACACCCGTAAGCTCGGCTGCTACCGCCAGGCTTTCCCCCCTGACCAGCGCCAGCGCGTCCTGGCCCGCGTCATGGCCGGCATCACGGACCCCAGGCACCTGAACAAACGGCGCGAGCGCAGCGACCCCCGCGTCGTCAAGCGCGCCCGCCACAACCATTATCCCGTCAAGAAACCCGGCCAGCACGGCACCCGCCACGATGCCCCGCCGCCATCAAACTCGGCAACCCCGTCCTGACCGGGGAAAACATAAACGCCGCAGCATGATCAAATTAAGCTAAGTGGCATTGGGTCTGCAGTGCGCGTTCGCCGAATGCCGTGAATAGTCCTCAGTCTATCGCGAGGACCACGGCCAGGCATGGACGGGGTCGGCCCACTCAGTTATCTTGAATCGGCTCAGGGTCACAACACATCCATATTTACTTTGACGCCCACCCTGGGGTTGCATGTAGATGTAACTGCGAGTAGCGTTGACATTATCTCTGACGCCCCAGTCCCCGGCACTGTGATTTCCAGCACGCTTGGGGGTGCGTCATTTGTACGGCCGAATGCTAGATCGCAAAAATTCGGTCAGGCGGTGGATTCAATTCTGTACCTCATCCCCGCCTCGTCACACTAGCCCGGGCCGGCGCCAGGTTCGCCAGTGGTTAGTTTTCCAAGGCGCCGACGGCAAAGGTACCGCCCTGTCATCTCCCCGAAACACCTTCTTGCACCCCGCGAAACAATCGCTTCGCGCTCCAATTCCACTCTGAGAGTAACACCGACGCTTTCACTCTGCGACAACTCAATGGGAGAGTCACTACGATGATCGCTCAAATTCCTGGCGAGCCGGAGGGTGACGGTCGCAAGCGCCAGATCAAGGACTTGTTGCGGCGGGCCCAAGACCTGGTGGGCCAGGCTTTCGACCCCAGCGACCTACAGCAGCACGCCACGCGTGAACTGGTGGAGTATCACTCCAACATCGACTACATCGACACCGCCGGCGGCATGTTCGGCTCGGTCCGCCGGGAGATCCTGTTCGTCAACGGCCAGTTGGAGGGCTTCAATCCCATCGATATCGAGCGCTTCCGCGGCGAGATCACCGCGATGCTGGAACGCAACGTCCGCCTGTCGCTGATCTGCCACCCCGACCGGCTCGAGGGCCACGGCCAGCAGCGGTTCCTGGAAGAGCTGTCCGGGAAGGACGGTGCCACGGTCAGAATCAGCCCGGTCAGGCTGCACGGCATGTTCATCTTTGACCGTCGCTGGACACTGATGTGGAGCGCGCAGCGGGACCGGCACTGCCTGGTGGTGCGCTCACCCGTGATCGTCGAACCGCTGCTGCGGTTGGCCGACTCGGTCTGGGAGACGGCATGCGACCTGGACAGGTTCCTGCACTGCCGCAAGGACGACCTGGATGAGAAGACCCCGCAGATCCTGCACCGGCTCAGCTCCGGTTGCAAGGACGAAGTCGCCGCCCGCGAGCTCGGAGTGTCCGTGCGCACCTATCGCCGTTACGTCGCCGACCTGATGGTGCGGCTGAACGCCAGCTCCCGGTTCGAGGCCGGGGCGCGGGCCTGTGCGCTCGGGCTGATCACCCCGCCGGTCGACAAGGCCGGACCTTAGGCATGGGAAGCCGGCGGCCGGCCCCGGTCAGCCGCAGCCGCCAGCGTGACCGTCGTCGAAGGTGGCGATCACCGGCCCGGAGGCCACCGGGGTACTGCGGACCTTCGCCGCGAACGCGGGCAGCCGGTCGACGCCCCAGTACTTCTCCCGCCCGATGATGAAGAACGGGACGCCGAAGACGCCGTCGTGATGGAGCGCCAGCAGCGCCTCGCCGCCCTGCCGGCGCAGCAGGTCGTCCTGCGCGGCCTCCAGCACCCGGGGACGGTCTAGGCCCAGCTCGCCGCCTATCTCGCCGATCACCGCCGGATCGCAGATGTCCCGGCCGAGCTGCCAGCGGGCCTTGGACACGGCCGCGACGTATTCCTGGCCGACGCCGGACTGCTCGGCGAGGAAAAAGGGCAGGTGCGCCGCCTCCCAGCGGGGAGAGCGGTCGATCGGCCACCTCACCGACAGCCCCCGGTCCTCGGCCAGCCGGCGTACGTCCTGCAGAATGTAGAAGTGCTTCTCCCGGGACATCGGACTGTAGAGAAACCGCCCGCCCGCGGTGGCCAGCTGCTGTTCGCTGCGCTCGTCCGGCTCCCAGAACGGCCGCCACGCCACGGCCTGCGCCACGTCCGGATATCGTTCGAGCAGGTCGTGCTGGGCCAGCCAGGAGTACGGGCTGCGCAGATTGAAGTAGAATCTGGTCGGTGCGGTGGGCATCGTTATCTCCTTCAGAGCTTGATGCCGCCGTCAACCTGGAAGACGCCGGCGGTGATGTAGGAGGCTCTCGGGGAGGCGAGGAAGGACACCAGGTCGGCGACCTCCTCGGCCGATCCCCAGCGCCCCAGCGGGATCTGGGCGATCATGTCCTTGCGTTGGGCCTCGGTCAGCGCGGCGGTCATGTCCGTCTCGATGAAGCCGGGGGCCACCACGTTCGCCCTGATCCCGAAGCGCCCGACCTCCTTGGCCATCGACCGGGTGAACCCGATGATGCCCGCCTTGGACGCGGAGTAGTTGGACTGGCCCGCGTTGCCGTACACGCCGGCGACCGAGGAGATGTTGACCACCGCCCCCTCGCGCCGCTTGAGCATCTGGAAGACCACCGACCGGCACACGTGGTAGACGCCGGTGAGGTTGGTGTCGATCACGTCATGCCAGTCTGTCTCGGACATCTTCATCAGCGCGTTGTCCCTGGTGATGCCGGCCGACGTCACGACGAGCGCGATGGCGCCGAGTCCGTCCTCGACACCGGACACGAAGGCCCGCACCGCCACGCTGTCGGTGACGTCGACCTGCTTGGCGAGGATCCGGGCGCCGAGACGCGACGCATCCTCGCTCGTGGCCTCGGCGGCTTCGGGCCGCGACAGGTAGCAGAAGGCCACGTCGTAGCCGTCGGCGGCCAACCGGGTGACCACCGCTCGGCCGATTCCTCGGGAACCGCCGGTCACTAGTGCGACGGGACGACCCTGGGTGGGCATCATGACTCCTGGAGGACCGGTCGGCGTTGCAGGAATCGCGCCGGCCGCATGGTTATCAGAACCTGTTCGACGGTGAGCGCCCGCTGCTGCCCGACTGACGATTCGCCCTCGAACACCAGCGTTTTCCCGAGTGCGCGGACCAGACGGACCCGGTGCTCGACCACGCTGCCGGGCAGCACCGGAGCGGCGAACGTGACGTTGTTGAGCGAGCCGAACAGCATCACGTCACCGGAGAGCACGTCGGGATTGGGGTGATCCCAGGTGGCGAGCACGCCGGCGGCCTGGCACCAGGACTCAAGCAGCAGAACCTGGGGATAGGCGTACGCGTCGGGCTCGGCGTCATCGGTCAGCCCCTGGTACCAGGGCTCGTTGCCGGCGATCGCCTTGATCGCGGTCAGCCGTTCGCCGGGGACCAGGTCGGTGACCCGATCCAGCAGGAGCATCGGGTGGCGGTGCGGCAGGATCCGCTTCAGCCCGGCTGGATCGATCACTGCGACACCTCAGCGGCCTGGCGGTAGCGCAGCCGTACCTTGGCGAGATCCTGGTCGTCGCGGCGCACCTGTCCGTCGCAGTCCCAGCCGCCGTCCCGATCGGTGATCCGGACGATGGCGGTGAGCCGGTCGCCAGGGAAGGCCGGGGCGAGGAACTTGGTGCTGCGCACCTGGTCCAAGGCCAGCCATCGGCCGCGTGCTTCGGCCGCGCCCAACACGCTCCGGTGCACGCACTCGATCAGGCAGACGCCCGGGAAGATCGGGAAACCGGGGTAGTGGCCGGCGAACAGCGGGTTGCCGGGGTCGACCAGAACCGAGGCGGTCACCATGACCGGATCGGCTCCCTCGATCGCCGACACGACGACCGGATTCGTCAAGGTGGTGGCCATCACTCGACCGCCAGTTTCACCAGCATCATCTCGTACACCGCGGCCAGGCAGGTAATCTCGGCCAGCTTCGACTCGTCGAACTTCACCTTGTATCTGCGTTCCAGCAGCACCACCACTTCGAGCGCGATCAGCGAGTCGACACCGAGGCCGGCCTCGAAGTTCACTTCGTCGGTAAGCTCCGCAGGGCTCACCTCCAGGATCTCGGCGATGAACCGCCGCAGATCCTCTTTCTCCAGCATCACGGTTCCGGTCACGGACATTGGTCTTCCTCTCACTTAGTGGTCATCGGTAGTCGAACCTCGCCGAACGAACGCAACCGCTCGTAACGCCGGGCAAGCAGGACCGCGGTGTCCATCGCCAGCAGCTGCGCCAGATGGGCGCGCAGGTGCGCGCCGAGCAGCGCGGCCGCCGCGGCGGGGTCCGTGTGGGAGCCGCCCTGCGGTTCCGGCACCAGGTCGTCGGCGACGCCCAGGCGCCGAAGGTCCGCAGCCCGCAGGCCCAGCGAGCGGGCCGCCTGGGGCGCCCTCGCCGCGTCCGCGAAAAGGATCGTGGCGCAGCCCTCGGGGCTGATCACCGACAGCACGGCGTTCTCCTGCATGAGCAGGCGGTCGCCGACGGCCAGGGCGAGTGCACCGCCGCTGCCCCCCTCGCCGGTGACCACGGTGAGCACCGGTACCCGCAGGCCGGACGAGAGCGCGAGGCACTGCGCGATCGCGCCACTCTGGTTCTCCTCCTCGGCGCGCACCCCCGGATAGGCGCCCGGAGTGTCCACGAAGGTGATCACCGGTACACCGAAGCGCTCGGCCAGGGTCATCAACCGCATGGTCTTGCGATAGCCCGACGGATGCGGCATGCCGAAGTTGTTGCGGACGTTTTCCGCGGTGTCACCGCCCTTGGCGGTTCCCAGCACCATGACCGGCGTGCGGCCGAGCCAGGCCAGGCCGCCGACGATCGCGGTGTCGTCGGCGCCGGTGCGGTCGCCGTGCAGTTCGACGAAGTCGGTGAAGATCTCCGCGACGTATTGCCGGACCGTCGGCCGGCCCGCGGTCCTGGCCAGCTGAACGGCCTGGTACGCGTCGATCTCGGCCGGCTCGCAGGGGGGCGGTTCCGCGTCGGCCGGCTGCGGCCGGCCGGCCGCAGCATGGCATGCCACCAGCCCTTGCAACAGACCACGCACGTCCCCGCGGGGCACCACTCGGTCGATGTGGCCGTGCTCCAGCAGGAACTGGGCGGTCTGGAAACCCTGGGGCAGCTTCTGCCGGATGGTCTGCTCGATCACCTGCGGCCCGGCGAACCCGGCCCGGGTGCCCTCCTCGGCGACGATGATGTCGCCGAGGCTGGCGAACGATGCGGCCACCCCGCCGTATACCGGGTCGGTCAGCACGCTGAAGAACGGCACGCGCGCCTCGCGCAGGCGGTACAGCGACGCCGCGGTCTTGGCCATCTGCAGCAGCGAGAGTACGCCTTCCTGCATCCTGGCGCCTCCGGAGGCGGACACCACGATCAGCGGCATCGACGAGGCCAGCGCCTGCTCTGCGGCCAGGGTGACCTTCTCTCCCACCACGGATCCCATGCTGCCGCCGAGGAAGTGGAAGTCGAGCACTGCGATGGACACCGGGTGTCCGCCGAGCCGGGCGGTGCCGGTGATCACGGCATCCGCCAGGCCGCTCGCCGACCGCGCCCGGGTGATCCTGGTCGGGTAATCAATCTTGTCGGTGAACTCCAGCGGGTCCGCAGCCGACAGTCCGGCGTGCTGTTCGACGAACGTGCCCTCGTCGATCAGCGACGCGACCCGGGCGTGGGCGCCGAGCCGGAAGTAGGACCCGCATTCCAGGCACACCCCCTGCCGCTCGGCCAGTTTGCGGTTGTGGACCACCGCGCCGCAGTCCGGGCAGCGCTGCCAAGCGCCGCGCGGAAGGGCATCTAGGGCGGCGGAGATCGTCTCCCGCCGAGCGCTCTTGGTCATGGCCGGGCCACCGGGGAGCCGCTCAACCGCAGCACTGTGCAACCCAGCAGACCGTCGCGGTCCACCGAGGTCACCAGGGCAGCACGCCCCCTGGCGTCCTGGTCGTGCCCGGCGGCGGCCAGTACGGCGGCCAAGCGCATCGTGGCGGACGCGGCACCGGTGTCCCCGATCGCCTCCTCCACCCCGATCCGGCGCGGCGATCCGGCGGCGAAGACCTCGTCTATCGCCGCAGCCGAGGCCTCGTCGCCCGCCACCGCCCACACCTCGTCAGCCGCGACCCGCGCGGCGGCCAGGCCGGCCCGCACGCTCTGTGTCAGGCCGCCGCTCAGATCCGCGTCGTACACGCGCAGGTCGACTGCCAGAAGTTCGGCCAATACCGCCCGGCCTGCCTGCCGGGCGGTCTGCGGGGATTCCATCAGGAACACCGCGCAACCCTCGCCGAGCACCGGCGCCGTCCCGTCCTCGGACCGCGCGTGGCATTCCAACCAGGCGCGCTGCGGCGAGAACTCCTCCACCGCGCCGCAAAGCACGGTCTCGGCGTGTCCGCTATGGTGTAGCCGAGCCGCGTAGTTCAGCGCGGCCAGCCCGGTGGCGTGGCCGCCGGCGATGGTCGTGTTTGGGCCGCGCAGCCCGTGCCAGATCGCGCACTGGCCGGCCGCGCAGTTCATCACGGTGTTGGGGAACTTCGCCGGATTGACCAGGAACGGCTTGTCCTCCGTCAGCGAGTCCCTGGTGAAGTCCATCATGGACTGGACGCTCCCGGTCGTGGTGCCCAGGACGAGGCCGACGTTCCGGCCGTCGCCCTCGATACCGCCTTCGAGCAGCATTCCCACGGTGGCCACGGCCAGCGCGGTCGCCCGGTCCATCGAGCGGGTGTTCTTGCTCCCCAGCACCTCGCGGATGTCGAACCCTGGGACCGTCGCCACCCGGGTCATGCCCGCGGGACCTGGCTCGTCGTAGCTGCGGACGCCGGTCAGTCCGTCGCGCATGCCTTCGCTGAACGTTCGGGCGCCGAGCCCGAGCGGTGATACCGCCGACCATCCGGTCAGCGCCAACGGATGCCTCACAGAAACCACACTCCCTGGTATTCGGGCCACCGGGCGGCAAGTTCGGCGCCGTCGGCGGCCACCACTCCGCTGATCAGCCGGTCCGCGGCGAATCCGCAATCGATGAGGTCTGCCTCGTCCGCCCACGTGCCGACCCCCGCAGCCAGCAGGTCAAGCAGCGACCGGCGAGGGTCCGGGACCGCCTCAAGCAGCCGGGCGCCGATCCGCGGCGGGGCGAGGGGCTCGGCCTGGACGGCGAAGCTCACCGCGGGGCCGCGCAGCACCAGATCCACCCCGCCGAGCCGGGAGTGCAGGCCGCGGCAGACGTAAAGCAGGTCGGAGAACTGGACCTCGGCCGAACCCCGGTATCCGTGCTCGATCACGACGAGCAGCGCGGGCCGGCTCATCAGGCCCCCCCGATGTAGACGGTGGTGGCTGACGCGGCGACCCGGTCGGCGAACCTGCTGAACGACCGGAGCGGCACACCGTCGATATGGTCGAGCGCACCGCGGTCCTCGGCGCAGAAACGGCACACTTGCCAGACCAGCGACTCGGGGTGCTCCTTCAGCAGATCGCCGATCATCGCAGCGGTCGACGGGAAGACCGCGCGCAGATTCAGCACGTTCGTCGGCTTGGATTCACCGAGCGAGCGCTGAGTGAGCGTGGTGGCGTAG
>OCZU010001311.1_pt1 | contig 16443 bp, 15 predicted proteins | sample 1539001 | NCBI WGS metagenome assembly OCZU01 (sample SAMEA3539306, study PRJEB22396) | soil metagenome | biome: tundra; feature: field; material: soil | place: USA | collected 2010-05 | depth 0.15 m | reverse complement strand
TTTCACGTCTCCCACGACGCCGACCACCTCCATGAAAGGAGCCTGGTTATCCGGGAGCTGGGTCAACCAGTTCTATCCCGGATTGCCGGTGGGCATCACTGAGTACAACTGGGGCGACGAGGCGAATCTGAACGGCGCCACAACCCAGGCCGACGCGCTGGGGATCTTTGGAAGGGAAGGGCTGGATTTGGCGACGCGGTGGACGGTTCCCACCAACCCGTCGCCCACTTATCTCGCCATGCAGATTTACCGCAACTACGACGGCAAACTGTCCACCTTCGGAGACACCAGCGTTTCCGCCGGGGTGTCGAACCCGGACTCTCTCTCGTCGTTTGCCGCGGTGCGCGCCTCGGATGGCGCGCTGACCGTGATGGTCGTCAATAAGCAGACCGGGAGCACCAACGTAACCATCAGCCTGGCTAACTTCGGAAATACCGGAACAGCCGATGCCTGGCAGATCTCGTCGGCATCGCAGACCGCGATCAGCCACACCGGCAGAGTGGCGATCTCGAGCAACGCGATCTCGGCCACGCTCCCTTCGCAGAGCATCACGCTGTTTGTCATTCCGCCGGGTAGCGCGGTGTCCAAGCCTTCGGCGCCGGGCGGCCTCGCGGCAACGGCGGGCAGCGGGTCCGTGACCCTCACGTGGAGTGCCGGGGGCGGCGCGGCCAGCTACACGGTGAAACGCGGCACTACCAGCGGCGGTCCCTATATCACCGCCGGCACGGTCACGTCTCCTTCGCCCACCAGCTTCACCGACACAGGTTTGCCTAACGGGACAACCTATTACTATGTGGTGTCCGGCACCAACGCGGCTGGCACGGGTCCGAACTCGTCCGAGGTAGCTGCAACGCCAATTGCCCCTCCCACGTTCTCATCGTCGGCAGCGGCTTCGCCGAATCCGGCCACGCAGGGAAGCGGCACCACCATCACTGCGACCGTCACCTGCACGGCCAACACGCTCACCAATGGCAACGTCCAGATCATGATCCTGGATCCCAACCACAACACGGTGGCAACCCAGAACTTCACCTCGCAGAATTTCACGGCCAACCAATCGCACACCTACTCGACGATCCTCACCCCGGCTCTCGCGGGCAACTACACGGTAGAAGTGGGCGTCTTCAGCGCGGCGTGGCAGTTGTGGAATTGGAACGCGGCCGCGGCCTCCATCACGGTACACTCGTCTACCGCCTTCAGTTCCACGGCAGTGGCTACTCCGTCGAGTGTGGCCAAGGGAGGCTCATCCGCCATCTCCGTCAAGATCACGGATACCGGCACGGCAGGATTGACCAACGCGAATGTCGAGCTGCAGATCTTCGACAAGTCGGGCAATGCGGCAGCCACGAATGTCTGGAGCGGGCAGAGCTTCAGCGCCGGCCAGACCCAGCAGTATTCGTACACCTGGACTCCCGCCAGCACGGTCGCGGCCGGCAGTTACACGGTCGAGATCGGGGTTTTCAATTCGGCCTGGACCACGGACTACTACTGGAACGGCAGCGCCGCTACGATCTCGGTGACGGCCGGGCAGGCGGCTCCGGCTGCGCCCACGGGACTGGCGGCGAAGGCCGGTAGCGGGCAAGTGAGCCTGAGTTGGAAAGCCGGCAGCGGGGCGGCGTCATACAATGTCTACCGGGGGACGTCCGCGGGCGGCGAGAGCACCACGCCCATCAAGACCGGCCTGACCACGACCGCGTTTACCGATAGCGGCCTGACCAGCGGTACGACGTACTTCTATAAGGTAGCCGCGGTCAACGCCGGTGGGACCAGCGGTTTGTCGGGCGAGGCATCGGCAAAGGCGCGTTAGAGACTGGTAGCGCCGGCGATCTTGTCGCCGGTCCGCAGCCGAGCGGCGACCGTCACGGAGCGCTTGCCGCCGCTGAACAACGTCAATCCCGAAAGCGTGTAAGCACCCCTGAGGAATCGACAAGCGCGGCCAGAGTGAGCTACAGTTTCTAGTACCATGCCTCGAAGCAGCACTCTTGCGTCGGTCCATATTGATGTGGGCGAGGAGCCGCGGGAACTCCTGCGCCAGGAACCGGAAGTGCCGTTCCGCATTCTGGTTGCCGGCAATTTCAGCGGTGGAGCGAGCCGGATCCGCAAACCAGTCCTCATCGATCGCGACAGTTTCGAAGAGGTGCTGGCGCTCTATGGGCCCGAAATACGGCTCGAATTCGCCAAGGCTCCGATTCCAATTGGATTTCGGGAATTGGACGACTTCCATCCGGACAGTCTGTTCGAACGGCTGGCGCCGTTTCGCGCGCTTCGGGATCTGCGGCGGCAACTGGAGGATGGAATCGTTCTGTCTCCCAAGCCGGAGATGGCCAACCTTTCGGGCGCGGATCTGCTCAGCGCGATGATGGGGGAGGCTCCCACATCCGCCTCCCCGGCTCCGGCCCGCGGCAATTGGGACGCGATGCTGCACGAACTGGTGGCGCCCTATGCCGAACCGAAGCCGGATCGCCGGCTGCCGGACATGATCGCGCAGACGGACAAGGCGATTACGGGCGAGATGCGCGGCGTTTTGCACCATCGGGAATTTCAGGAACTCGAAGCCCTCTGGCGCGGATTGTTCTTTTTGGTTCGCCGCCTGGAAACCAGCCAAGACCTCAAGATCTACGTGTGGGACATGTCCCAGGCGGAACTGACCAACCCTGAGGGACTGGCGGCGTTGCGCCGGGTTGCCGTGGAGGAGACGATCGGCACGCCGGGCGCCGATCCATGGTCGGTAATTGCGGGGCTTTACTACTTTGGGAACGAGCACGAATCGGCGCTGGCGCAAATTGCGGCCATCTCGCGGGCAGCGGGCGCACCGTTTCTGGCGGGAGTTGCGCCGGAGGTGGTGGGCTTGACGCCGGTGTTCCAGACGCTGCGCCGATCGGCGGATGCGCGATGGGTGGGGCTCGCGATGCCGCGGTTTCTGTTGCGGCTGCCGTATGGCGAGAAGACGGATGCCACCGAGAGGTTTGGGTTCGAAGAGATGCCCGACCCGCCCGAACACGAGCGCTACCTCTGGGGCAATCCAGCGATCGCGTGCGCTTATCTGCTGGGTGAAGCTTTCACGCGGTATGGCTGGGGCATGCGGCCCGGACAGGTGAACCAGATCGACGGGCTGCCGGCACACGTTTATCGGAAGGACGGAGAACCGGAACTGAAGCCATCGGCCGAAGTCCTGCTGACGGAGGGCGCGGCGGAGATCCTCCTGGATCTCGGATTGATGCCGCTGATCTCGATGAAGGATAGCGACCGGGTGAGGTTGGGGCGTTTTCAGTCCATTGCGGAACCGGCTGCGCCACTGGGCGGCCGATGGGGATAGGAAAGAACCGCGGCCGGAAATGCCCGTGCCGCTGGAGGAAATCATGGAATCGCATGTGAAGTTGCTTGGCATTCTGCACATCGTGCTCTCATCGCTGGGCGTGCTGGCGGCATTGATCATCCTGCTTGTGTTCGGAGGACTGGCGGGCATTGTGGGGATGTCGGACCATTCTGGCGATGCGGCGGCGGCCGTACCAATCCTGGGCGGCATCGGCGGGATCATCTGCATCGTGATCCTGGTGATATCGCTTCCGGGGCTGATCGGCGGGATCGGCTTGTTGAGGCTGGCCCCGTGGTCCCGCATCTTGATGATCGTGATCTCGGCGATCGATCTCCTGAACATACCGGTGGGACTGGCGCTCGGGATCTACGGTCTGTGGGTGCTGACGAAGCCGGAAACCCAAGCGCTGCTGGAGCGGGGCCGCTATCAGACGACGGCATACTAGAGATGTTGGGCTGAGCTTTGTGGCGCGGACACTCGTGTCTGCCACTCATGCCGACGCTTTACTGGAGCGCAGCCACGATCAGGGTCGGCGAGGTGGGTTCGAGCGCGCCGGCCTCGTCCTCCATCGTGACGGCTACGGCGGCAGTAGCCCTCAGGTCCAAGGTGCCACGCTGGATGTGCATGGCGGTGCCATCGCTTTCGGACTGGAACAGACCCGCGGGGACGGGCTTGCCGCCCTTGGGAATCACCCACATCTCATACTTCTTGCCCGCCGGCGCGGGCGGCAGGTTGGACGCGATCAGCAACACGCCCTGCGATGGGTTCATGAAGACCCTGCCTTTTGGAGGCGAGAGCTTGCCTGCACCGAATGAAGTAGCGGTGGTCTCCGGCCCGTTGAGGATAGCGAACGCTTCGTTGAGCCTGGTGAGCTCCGTCCTCTGCTGCCCCAATTGATCGCGCAGGCTGGTGGCGGTATTCGCAAAGTCCCGCTCCCTGCCGCTAAAGTAAAAGGCGGCGAACAACGAGAGCGCGGTGGCCAGGGCCAAAAAGGGCGCCCATCCGAAACGCCTCTGTTCCACTCCTACCGACGCCAGAATGCGGCGGCGGAGCTTCGACGAAGGCGCCATGGAGGGCGCCATGCCACCCAGGAAGGAGGCAATGCTCCGCGCCCGTTTCATCCCTGCCATACAGTCCTCGCATCCGCGATTCAGGTGGTCCCGGATCTCGCTCTTCTCGGGTTCCCCCGCCACTCCCATCGCGTAGAGTTCGTAATGATCGTGCAATTCTTCGCAGTTCATGCCGGCACCGCCGATCCGAGGTCGTCGCGCAGGTTCTTAAGAGCGGCGCGCACCCAGGTCTTCACGGTTCCGAGCGGTTGGCCCATCCGTTCCGCCATTTCGGTTTGCGAAAGTCCCTCGAAGTACGCCAACTCGATCACCTCGCGCTGGTGCGGCGAGAGTTTCTCGACGGCTTTCTTGACGCGCCGGGCCTTGTCGGAAGACAGAATGTCGCGTTCCATATCGACGTAGAGCGCCGGATGATCGGTCTCGTCGAACTCAAGGGCGTTGCGCTCCCGCCCGCCGGCCGACCGCAAGTAGTCGATGGCGCGGTTGCGGGCGACGGCGAGCAGCCATGGCCCAATCGAGCCCTTCTGCGCATCTAAGCCCTGCGCACGATTCCAAACACGCATAAAAGTCTCCTGTACGAGATCTTCCGCGACACCCGTGTCGCGCACCACCCGGAAGATCAGGGAGTAGGCGAGGCGTCCATAGCGATCGTAGAGTTCCGCAAGGGCCTGCGGATCATGGCGCTGCAGGCGTTCGATCAGGTTCACGTCGCTGCCCGCGACGTGAATGGCGAGCCATATGGGTAGAAACATCATTCTAAAGTTATCGCGTCCTCGGAGCCGCGTTCGAACCAAATGTTCCGGCGCGACTATTGTATATACGAGTGGAGGAGGCGATCAAGATTTAACTGTACGCAGATTCCTGCGACGAAGAAGCGGCGGCCACGCAACTCGAAACGAGGAGAAACGAGCGCGGATTCATTTTTCTCTTGACTTTTTTTGCGAACAACCTTATATATGAAACACATTGCGATTTTCTAATCGCAAAATTTTGATGTTTAGGGAGAATCAATCGTATGAAGAGCGCAACCAAGAAAGCCGCACCGAAGAAGAAAGCCCCCGCCAAGAAAAAGAAGTAGCGCGGGCGTACCCTGAACAAGGGTAAGCAAACAGTTTTCAACCCAAGGCCCCGGTTTTCCGGGGCCTTTTTCATTTTTCAGGCTTTTCCCTCCGGTTCTCGCATCGCCCCCCACTGCTCCACCTTGCGCTGTATGAGGACGCGAAACGTTTCTCCCATGCCGAAGAGGAGCGTCTTGAGCTGCATGCGGCGACGGAGATCGCCCGACGGAGTGAGCACACTGGCGAACTGATCGGGTTCTCCGGCGGCAAGCAGCGTCTGTGCCAGCGTTTCGAAACGCTCGGTCCGCAGACTGCGGGCATCGCCCCACTCTTCGAGCGCGGAGAAGTTGACGTGCGCCGTGATGTCGCGCTCGCCGGCACCTTCCAGCACGTCTTCCCGAGCGGTGTGGCGGCGGTACCCCATCAGCGTTCCAGCCGGAAAGCGCACGGACTCGGCGCGCGTGTAGCCGTAGTCGATGGTTAGCAGGTAACCCGTGCGAAGGGCGCGAGCGATCCTTTCGATCCACCGCAGCGCGCCGAGATTCGCTTCGTACCAGCGCCCTTCTTCCGGCGGAGGAAAGTAACGCCGGCAGTAATCGTCGATTTCGGCGGAAACCGCGGCGCCGGTCTCCCATGCGAAGCGCCCATGCGCGAGCGCCACACGCTGCTCACGGAAGGCGCCGTCGCGGTACACGGCCACATCGACGGGCAGAGCGTCGAAGAATTCGTTGGAGAAGACGACGCCCGAAATTTCCTGGGGCAACTCGCCGGAATCCAGGTCGACCGCGATGTACGGCCACTCGGAGAACGCCTCGGCCATCTCGCGGCGGCCGGCACCCAGCTCCACCACGACGAACTCGGGCGGCTCACCCATTGCCTGGTAGAGTTGACGGATACGCGCGGCCATCAGGATTCCAAAGACGGGTTGGATCTGCTCCGCGGTGAAGAAGTCGCCTTGTTTACCAAAGGGATCGCGCGGCTTGCGGTAGTATCCATGCTCGGGATGATAAAGGGCCACGTCCATGAAGCGCCGGAAGGGCAGGGGGCCATCGCTGCGGATTGCCTCCTGGAGCAGCAGGCCGGCGGGCGTCATGGATGCGGATCCCGGCTTTGCGGCGTCTGAATGAACATCTCCACCAGGTAGTCGTGCATGCAGTCGTAGAGATAGCGTTGGAAGGTCCAGGGGAATTGCGGGTGCTCGATGTCCCGCGGATGGATGGGGGCGTAGTAGGTGTGCAGTCCCAAGCCGCGGTCCTGGAGTTCGATGACGAGCTCGATGGCGCCGTGGTGCTCCCGGGCGGAGAACGAGAGCAGCGCATGTTGGTAACGGGCGATCTCCGCCAGCACCTTGTCGAGAGGGGTCACGGACTTATGCTAGCGTGAAATCAAAGCATGGCGTTACCCCAGACCATCCGGGTGAAACTGAGTTCGGAAGCAGCCGAGGCCATCTCGCTGACACCGGTAGTGGTTCAGGAACTTCCGATTCGCGAGTTGATCGAGCACATGCTCGGCGTCACGGGCAAGGACGACGCGCGCATCCGCGAACTTCTGCTGCGGGGAACGTTGGTGAGCGGCGCGTCGCGGTTCCGTTGGGCGGGATGGGAAGCCGATCTCGAAGGGATTCGCGGCATTCTGGCGACGTTTCCCGATCCCGATCCCGCGCGTCCCTTCGCGGCGGAACGGTGCGTCCGCGCGACCCTGCGCGGCGGGCGGCAGGCGATCGAGATTCCACGCGAGGCAGTGGCGCGGAAGGGATTGTTCCAGCGCAAGACGTTCTGGGATTTGCTGATGGAGGTGATCGGCGATGGCGGAATGGCTTATGCGGGCTATTCGTATCGGGAGCGGGCGGACCGGTATCACCGCGAGTTGACGATTCCGGAGGCGGCGCGGCTGCGCGAGGGCAGCGGCCTCGCGAAGTTCAGCACGTTGAGCGAGCAGATTCGGTCGGTGGCGTTCTTGCGGGCCGAGTTGTGGGTGGAAAGGCAGTAGGACAGACGATCGTTTTTTTGTCGTCTGTCGGCCGGCTGAAAGCCGGCTTTGGAGATTGGCCGCCGCCCGTGTTACTCGGGTTCGCCGGTATCCTCGGCGCGGTTTTCGAATTTGGTCTGGGCGTGCAGGAACACCAGGTTCACGGTGCCGACCGGACCGTTGCGCTGCTTGGCGACAATCAACTCGGCTAAACCGCGAAGGTCTTCGCGGTCGCGGTTGTAGACCTCCTCGCGGAAGATGAAACCCACCACGTCGGCGTCTTGCTCGATAGACCCCGACTCCCGCAGGTCGCTGAGCTGTGGGCGGTGATCGCCCTGGCGCGTCTCGACGGCACGGCTCAATTGCGAAAGCACCATCATGGGGACGTTCAGCTCCTTGGCCAACAGCTTCATCCCGCGTGACAGGGCGCTTACTTCCTGATTGCGGTTTTCGAAACGGCCGTGGCCGCTCATCAACTGGAGATAGTCCACGATGACCAGGCCGATGTGCTCCCGTTCCGATTGCAGCCGCCGCAGTTTGGCGTGCATCTCCATTAGATGGATGCCGGCGGAATCGTCGATGTAGAGCGGCGATTCCACCAGCTCATTCACGGCGTGGTGGAGCTTCTGGCGCTCCGCCTGGTTGAGATAGCCGGCGCGAAACTTCTGGCTGTCCACGCGGGCTCCCGAACAGACCATGCGGGTGAGAAGGGACTCTTTCGACATTTCGAGCGAAAAAACCGCTACGGTCTTTTTCAGTTTGAGGGTAACGTGTTGGGCGATGTTCAAGGCGAGCGCGGTCTTGCCCATCGAAGGCCGTGCCGCGACGATGACCAGGTCGCCGCCATGCAGGCCGCCGGTCATCTCGTCGAGTTTGGTGAAACCGGTGGAGATGCCCTTGATGCGCTTGCTGGGATCGAGAAAGGCGTTGATGCCCCCTTCGTAATCGCGAAGAATCTGCTCGGGACTGAGCAGCCCGGACTTGACCTGGGCCTCGCCCAGCTTGAGTAGCGTCTCCTCGGCCCCAGCCAGGATCTGGTCGGGCTCTTCGGCATCCAGCAAGCACCGGTTGATCATGTGTTGCGAAGCGAGGATGATGCGTCGCAACACGGACTTGTCCTTGACGATCCGGATATAGCTGTCGACGTTGGGAAGCTGTGGCAACCCGTCGTCGAGCGAGACGAGGTAGCTCAACCCGTCGCAAGCTTCGAGCTCGCTGAACTTCATCAACTCGTTGGCGACGGTAATGCGATCGATCCGCTCATCACGCTCGTGGAGATCGCCCATGCGCTTGAAGATGCGACGATGTTTCTCCAGGCTGAAGTCCTCGGCCTCCAGGCTGCCGGCGGCCTGGACGAAGAAACTGTCGTCCAGCAGGATGGAGCCCAGTACGAATCGCTCGGCGTCCACGTTAGTGGGGAGACCCTTTTCTACAGTATTGTGTACTGACATGGCGCGAATGACCTAGCTTAGCGTGCGGGCGTCCAGGGAGCGCTGAAGAATTTGTCCCCTCAGTTTGAATAGCTTATCCTGCGGATAAACCGTAGCGGATAACCCGGCTGGGAGCAGCCTGGAAGTACTTTGGAATCACCGGGTACAATCCCCCATTTCTGCCAGGCGTCACAATATCCACAGCGTTTCAACATGCCGAAACACTCGCCGCTTATCTTGTTTTACCGGAATCCGGCGCCCGATGCCGGCGGAAAGCCTCCGAGCGCGCGGAAAACCGGGGATCATCGGCAGGTGGGAGGCGAGCGAAGCGCCGCCGACGGTACAATTGTACCAGTCCTATATGAGTTCGCAGCTCCTTAGCCCAAACCGTGAAGCGGCAATTTGGGCCCGACTGATACGCACGGTTGAAGAGGACCTGTCTTCCGAGGCCGCCGAATTCCTGCTCTCGATTGATTTCGAGGAAGCCGACCGGCAGCGAATGCTGAAACTAGCGGAGCAGTCGGAGGCTGGGATCTTGACGGTTGAAGAGCAGGCGGAGTTCGACAGCTATCTGCATATTGGGAACTTGCTGGCGGTCATGCAGTCGAAAGCGCGGCTCGCCCTTAAGAGGAAGCCGGTCGACCGCCATCACTCGTGAACCGGGATGTGGCCGGGAGGTCCGGCGTCGGGCCCAAGACCGATGCGAGTATTGCCACATCCCTGCTTACGTCTATCCTTTGCCCTTTCACGTCGATCACATCATTGCGCGCCGGCATGGAGGGCTAACTGTTCTGGAAAACCTCGCCTTCGCCTGCCTTCACTGCAATCCGCATAAGGGTCCGAACATCGCCGGAACAGATCCGAACACGAGCGAGCTGGTTCGACTCTTCCATCCGCGGACGGACCAGTGGAATGGACACTTCAAGTGGATGGGAGCTGCTCTTGCCCGCAGCACGGCTATCGGCCGAGCCACGATTCATGTCCTCTCCATCAATGATCCGGATTTTCTAGCCGTGAGGGAAGCACTCATTCGGGAGCGGGAATTTCCAGTTGAATAGGCACCTTTAGCCGCCGAATCGCCCGCAAAACCGGCGATAATCGGCAGGTAGGAGGCAAAAGCGAGAATGCCCGACTGGGTGATTACTAACAAGATGTGGAGCGAGATCTTCGCGGTGGGAGTACCAATCGTGGAGAAGATCCTCCGTCCGGTGCTGGTTTACTTCTTCCTGGTGGTGGTGCTGCGGGTCTTCGGCAAGCGGGAACTGGCGCAGCTCAACCCCTTCGACCTGGTGGTGCTGCTTTCCCTTTCCAACACTGTGCAGAACGCCATTATCGGGAACGACAATTCGCTGACCGGCGGCCTGATCGGCGCGTTTGCCCTCCTGGGGATGAATTACCTGGTGGTGCGATTCCTGTTCCGGCACCGGCGGCTGGACCAGGTGTTCGAAGGGAAACCGACGGTGCTGGTGGAGAACGGCCACCTGTTGCGGCACGCGCTGGCGAAGGAATTGCTCTCGCGGTCGGAGTTGATGACAGTGCTGCACCGCCAGGGGTTCGACAATATCGAAGAAGTGGAGCGATGCGTCCTGGAACCCGGCGGAGTCTTTTACATCCGCCGCAAGATGCCCGCTACCGAGCAGGTGGAACACGAAGAGGTGATGCGGAGCCTGAACGAACTGAAAGGCAAGCTGGAGGTTCTGCTCCAGCAAAAGGGCCGTCAAGTCATTTAAAATGTAACCCGGGCCGGTCTCGGTTGGGTCAAGTGAAAATGTAACCCAAGGGCACGATAGCCACCCGACCAACGTGTACAGTTCGAGCCCGACCAACGGGAGGGGCACGGAACCTTCAACTTCCGGCCGACCTGCTCCGATTCCATGACCCGCTCGTACGGCGTACACGGCTGGTCGTAGACCCCGCTTGATGCGTCCTTCCACGCGCGTTTTGCTCTTCAGCCGGATGGTCGGCACCTTCGCTCGCCAGGTTCTCCAGGACGAGCCTCGTCGCTGGTGGTTCGTGTAGCGGTCTCAGAAGTCACCAAATCGTCTGTGCCACGTTTGCCCGGGAGGGGCGCGGATTGGTATAATCGTTCTTCGAAATACCAGGGAGATTTCTGTCTTATGGCACAAGTTTGCGAAGTTTGTGGCCGGGGGCCCCAGTTCGGCAACCGGATCAGTCACGCGCATAATGTAACTAAGCGCCGCTGGAACCTGAATTTGCAGTCGGTTCGTGCGCTGGTGAACGGGGCCGGCCGCCGTATGCGGGTCTGCGCATCCTGCATCCGTTCGGGCAAGGTTCAGAAGGTCGCTTAGCACGGGCGAGTTTCCTGCTCCACCGCCTCGGTCTTCCGCCAATAGAATCAACATTGCCAAGAACCGCTGAGCCAATCATGTACGGTTCGTGACGCAATGCAATAACTGCCATTGCGTTCGGTTTCCAGCGGTGGTTTTTGCACGGTCCAGCTTGGCCCCGCACTTGCTGCCTGTTCTCCAGGTGCCCCGATGCTGGAACTAAAAGATAGTGCGGTTGAGTCCCCTCTTAGCGAGCAACAACCCGCGCCACCGCAGTCCTTCCGCGGATTCTTCGAACGGCGCGGGGTCCGGACCCTGGCCGCGTGGGTGCTCGGGATATTCGGCGCGGGAATCCTCGTCTTCGGCTTCTTCTATGTGAAATTCGCGCGGATGATCGATCACCGCCTAGCCGCGGGCGCCTTCTCGGACACCTTCAGCATTTACACCCGGTCGCGTACTGTAGTGGTGGGCGACTCAATCACGCCGGAAGAGGTGGTGGCGCGGTTACGCCATAGCGGGTACTCCGCCTCCCGCGGCAATCCGATGGGCTGGTACAACGTGAACCCGCTGGCGGTCGAGGTCTTCCCCGGGCAAGACTCCTACGCTGGGGGCCAGTCCGCCGTTTTGCAATTCACCAAGGAAAAGCTCATCCGAATTGTTTCGCTGGAGGACCACACCGAGCGTCAGTCCTTCGAGTTGGAACCGCAACTCATCACGAATCTCTCCCCGCAACGGGAAGAGCGCCACTTGGTGCGTTTCGCCGAGATCCCTCCCGCCCTGGTTCACGCGGTCCTCTCCGCCGAAGATAAACACTTCTTCCACCATTCCGGTTTCGATTTTACCCGAATTCTCAAAGCTGCCTACATGGACGTGCGGGCCGGGCGCAAGGAGCAGGGCGCATCCACCTTGACCATGCAACTGGCGCGCGGATTCTGGCTCGAACCCGAAAAGCGCTGGAAGCGCAAGGTCGAAGAACTGTTCATCACGATGCATCTCGAAGACAAGCTGACCAAGCAGCAGATCTTCGAAGACTATGCCAACGAAGTCTACCTCGGCCGCCACGGGACCTTCAGTATCAGCGGGTTCGGCGAAGCTGCGCGCGCGTACTTCGGAAAAGACGTGTCGCAACTCACGATTGCCGAAGCCGCACTGTTGGCCGGGATAGTGCAGCGGCCCAGTTATTTCAACCCCACGCGTTACCCGCAACGCGTGCGCGACCGCCGCAACCGGGTGCTGGCACTCATGCGCCAGAACGGCTACCTGAACGCGGAACAATACCGCCAAGCCGTGGATTCACCGGTCACGATTACAGTGGAGCAATCCGAGAGCGTGGCCTCTCAGTATTTCATCGATTTGATGAATGACGAATTACAGACCAGGCTGGACCCCCGCCAGCAGCACACCCGATACATCTACACCACCATCGATCCCGATCTCCAGCAGGCCGCGCAAGATGCCGTTGACATCGGCATGAAGGCCGTGGATCGGCAACTGCGCAAGAAGTATCGCGCGGAGACCCCCACAGACCAGCCGCAGGTGGCCCTGATCGCCCTCGATCCACACACCGGCGAAGTGAGGGCGTTGGTGGGCGGGCGCAACTACGGCGCCAGCCAGTTGAACCACGTGCTGGCCATGCGCCAGCCCGGATCTGTCTTCAAACCGTTTGTGTACGCGGCCGCGCTTGACACGGCCATCGGAGGCGGGCAGCCGATCTACACGCCGGCTAGTGTTCTGAGCGATGCCCCCACCAGCTTCGTCTTTAACCACACCTCTTATCAGCCCGGTAATTTTGAACATGAATTCATGGGAGACGTTACGCTGCGGACCGCCCTCGCGCATTCGCTCAACGTCGCAACCGTGCAACTCGCGCAACAAGTGGGGTATGCCAAGGTGGTCGCGATGGCGCGCCGTGCCGGCCTGAACCAAGCGATTCAGGCGACGCCCTCGGTGGCACTGGGCGCCTACGAGACCACGCCTCTCGAAATCGCGGGAGCCTACACCATGTTCGCCAACCAGGGGATGCGCGTCACGCCGACGACGATCTCGCGGGTACGCGCGCCGGACGGCACCGTACTCTACCAGCACCAACCCGAGCGGCATTCGGCCCTCGACCCGCGCGTGGCTTACCTCATGGTGAGCATGATGCAGGAAGTGCTGCGCAGCGGGACTGGCGCCACGGTCCGGTCGCTGGGCTTCACATTGCCAGCGGCCGGCAAGACTGGAACCTCGCGCGACGGTTGGTTCGCCGGTTTTACCAGTGAGCTGCTGTGCGTGGTTTGGGTGGGCTTCGACGATAACCGGGAGTTGAACCTGGAAGGCGCCCGTTCCGCCTTGCCGGTGTGGACCGAGTTCATGAAGCGCGCCGCCAAAATGCGCGAGTACCACGATGCCAAGGCGTTCCAGGCGCCCCGGGGCGTGGTGTCGGCGAGTATCTGCGCGGAATCCGGCCAGCGCGCGGGCGAGAATTGTCCAGAGACGCGCTACGAGGTGTTCATTAGCGGCACCCAGCCGGTGGCGGAGTGCGAATTGCACGGGCTCGGGAGCCAGACCGGCGACCCCTCGGCAGGAGTGCTGTCCACTGTCACTCAACCGGCCCCAACCGCCTCCAAGCCCGATTCCCTGGTCCACAAATAGCGATTGCAGGGCAAGCTAAAGCATGCCCCACCTCGCTGGGCAGGTCGAGGACCTGCCCTACGCGAGAAGGGAATAGCGCTTCATCTTGTTGATCAGGCCTTGACGGCTCAGCCCGAGTTGCCGGGCAGCTTGCTGTTGATTGTTGCGCGTCCCTTGCAAAGCCTCCGCGATCATGCGCTGTTCCAGTTCGGCAACAGCGTTCTTGAGCGACTGCGCCCTCACCGCTTTGGCCAGTGGCTGGTCATGCACGGGGGTGGGAATGCCTTCCCACAAGTCGTCTTCGGTAATGGCGGACTGGCGCGAGCAGGCGGCCAGGCGCATCACTTCATTTCGTAACTGGCGTATGTTTCCGGGCCACGGAGCGCCCGACAGGTTGCGGATCACGCCAGGCGAAAACTCCATCTGGGTACGGCTAGTCTCGCGGCAATACTCTTTCAGAAAGTGGTTGGCGAGCAGAGGAATCTCCTCGCGAATATCGCGCAGGGGCGGCATGTGGATATGGATCACTTTGATCCGGTAGTACAGATCCTCGCGGAAATTGCCTTTGGCGATCTCGGCCTCCAGGTCCTTATTGGTGGCGGCCAGCAGTCGGACGTCCACGGGCATCGGCGCCCGGCCCCCGACGCGCTCCACCACGCGCTCCTGCAACACTCTCAGGATCTTGGCTTGGGCGGTGAGGCTGAGGTCGCCGATCTCATCCAGGAATAGAGTTCCGCCGTCGGCCTTCTGAAATTGGCCCACCCGCTGCTGCACGCCGGTGGCGACCCCTTTCTCGATTCCAAACAGCTCGCTTTCCAGCAGGGTTTCCGGCAGAGCGGCGCAGTTCAAGGCCACGAACGGCCGGCGTGCACGCGGGCTGGTGTAATGGACCGCTTTGGCCACCAACTCTTTGCCCGTGCCGCTCTCGCCCGTGACCAGCACGCTGACGAGGCTATCGCGGATACGCTCCACCAGCCGGACCACCTGCTGAATCTTCTGTCCTGTCCCGATGATGCCATGCGTGGAATACTTGATTTCCACCTCCCGCCACAGGTGCGCGTTCTGCTGCACCAGTTCGTCCTGGCTGCGGCGCAGTTCCCCCACCAGTTGGGCGGTTTCAATGGCGATGGCGGCGTGCGAGGCCAGCGCTCCGAGCGATTCCTCGTCGCGCGTGGAAAAGGCTCCGAACCGCTTATTCAAGACCTCGAACGCACCAATGATCTGTCCCATCTGGTTCCTCACCGCCACGGCCAGCACGTTACGCGTGCGATAGCCGGTCTGCCCGTCGATTCCGTCGTAGAACCGGCGGTCTTGGTAGGCGTCTCGCACATTAATTGTGTTGCCAGTGAGCGCAACGTTTCCAGCGATTCCGAGGCTTGCGTCGAATCTGAGAATTTCCTCACTTCCGAGGGCGACTTTGGACCAAAGCTCGTTGCGCTCCTCGTCCAGCAGGAAAATGCTGGCGCGGTCGCAATCCAGCAGACTGGTAGCTTCCCGGGCGATCAGGTCGAGCAGCGATCCCAAGTCGCGCTCCGAGTTCATCTTCTGACAGATTGTCAGAATGGCGGCGAGTTTCTCAGGCAACTCTGGCTGCGGCAGGGGTCCCATGGCGTCCCCAGTCTACCGAATTTGTAATGTACGTGTCCATGAAGTTGACAACATGAACACGCGATTTACGGGCGTCCAGATAGTGGACACCCAAAGACGACCGGGGTTGATTGAAAAATAAGAGATTTGCGGGCATGGTTGGTTTGGCAAGGCAAGTGCTTTTATAGGGGAGCGTGAGGTAAACAGCTTCCCCCCTTCTCAGGAGGCTGGGTTGGATGGATGGATGATTCGGAGGACATCCGTTCTACCTTGTCGAAGGGGGAGCGCCTCACCAGTTCGCACGCCAAAACCAGCCTGCACCCGGAGGATCGCATCGGGCCCACCGCATCCTCCGAAAGCTACGGCCCGCCCAGGACTTCCTCGTACTGCGCTTCCGCGGATTCCGGAAGCGCAGGCCACGTCTCAAACCCCAAATCTGCCGATCGCGGAATGACCTTGCGTACACGACTTCGGCCAGAGCGAGACCGTGTAAGGCGCCGGCTCCGATGCGGTTGGGAATGCGTTGGGCCCACGCGAGTGGGCCGGTGACAAGGCGCCAAGCGCCGGCACGAGTCCCGCCGCGGCAGCCTCGCCCCACCGCACTTTGTGGCAAACTCTAGTTGATGCCGGTATCGATGGAGTTCCTGCGTGGCGTCCTGGGGGTAATTGCCCTGGGCTGCGCTTACATGGCTGGGCGCTCGCTGGTCGGTGTCAGGAAGGGCTGGCACAAGCTCTCGCGGCTGTATGGCTGGTTGATCCGCATGACGGTGTGCCTGGCCGCGGTGGCCTTCCGCAACTCCGTGGATATGGTGGATATTGCGATCTGGGTGCTGGCCGGTGCGGCGTTCGCGGGCGGCTGCTGGAGCGCGTCCCACCAGAAGCCCCCCGAGGACCTGTCGCGCGAGATCTTCCCGGAGTAGAGTCTTATCGAGAACCAACGAAATAGGGCGCCCGCGCGGCAAATGCGCGGGCGCCCTTGTGAGTTGGCGCCAATTGGCCGGGAGACAGGCGAAAGCGCCTGTCCTACCGCGTCAGAACCTGAACCTCAAAGACATGGCGGCCTGACAGGTTGAGGGGCTTAGAAGCGGAAGCGAGCCGAAAGTGCTACGTGCC